>Ga0075014_100000058_pt1 | contig 39371 bp, 32 predicted proteins | sample AleBraG_ABR_2014_FD_71472 | JGI IMG/M metagenome (GOLD analysis project Ga0075014, IMG submission 71472) | Freshwater sediment microbial communities in response to fracking from Pennsylvania, USA - Alex Branch Run_MetaG_ABR_2014 | ecosystem: Environmental > Aquatic > Freshwater > Creek >... | reverse complement strand
TTCGGAGGAGCCGCACCCGGCGCCCCGCAGGCCGTTCCTCCGCCGCCTACTCTCACGCAAGGCGGTGTCTCAGGCCAATCTCAGGGCCGCATGATTGCGCTCGGCATCCACCCCGTGGAACCCACCGGCCCAATAACACCGCCCCAAGGCAATCGTCGAGGAGAATTCGCCGCCACTCCGCAGGGTAAGAGCAGCGCATCCGGAACCCCCGAAATTCGCGGCTCTGCAACAGCCTCCACCAACGCTGGCGGAGGCGCCGATGGCGGCCATTCCAGCAAAGACCTGCCCTCCGGCCTCTATGTCGGCGCCGCACCGAACCACGGCTCAGGCATCGGACCTTCCGCCAACCGTCCCGACCCAGCCTCAACCATCGCGAGCGCCAACGTCCCAGCCGTCACCGTCACAGTTCCCCGCGATCCTAACCGTCTTCCCGCCCACCTCGTAGACCGCCCCGCGACCGGCGTCGAGCGCCAGGTTTTTGGTGATCGCCATTTCTACTCTATGACTCTCAACATGCCGAACCTGAACTCCGCGAGCGGCAGCTGGATCATCCGCTTCGCCGAACTCAAGGACCACAGTGAAGGCGAACTGCTCCCGCCCGTGGCCACCCACAAAGCGGACCCCTCCTACCCCACCGAACTGCGCCGCCGCAATGTCGAGGGCACGGTCACTCTCTACGCCGTCATTCACAGCGACGGCCATGTCAGCGATATTCGAGTAATTGACGGCGCCAGCGAAGAACTCGACCGCTATGCCCGCCAAGCGCTCGAATGCTGGCGTTTTCTCCCCGCCCTGAAGAACGGCAATCCCGTCGCCCTCGAAGCGGTGGTAGCGATTCCCTTCCGCCTGCACGGTTTGTGAGCTCGACCGCGCACTTCCACTTTCAGTGCCCGCCGATTGATTTGGGACACCCGCGACTTGAAGCAAGGCACCGTGTTTGCACGGTACGGTGATCAAGCCGCTTCGCCTGCACCGTCACCCGGGCCTGATCATCGGGGATTTGTATCAGGGCACCGTTTCAGCGGTGCCGTTGTGAAGCCAATTGATTGCGCCTTCAGGCGCTGAGGTCGCCGCAGCATGCGGCTGAGGCCCTATCGCAGCATTGCCCTTTGTTTGATGTCCTGCGCCGCCTGCTCCAGATGCTCCGGCTTACCCAGATCGCGCCAGTAGTACTCATCCGCGCGAAACGCCGCCACTTTTTCTCCCTGCGCCGCCAGCCGCAGGTAGGCATCAATGATCGAAAAGGGCCCTGCTTCGCTCAGCCTCGTCAACAGCCGCGGAGAAATCACATGAATGCCGGAAAAGCCCAAGGGCTGCACATGCGTTGAGGGCCGAACCAGCTCAGGCTCTCCATCCAACCCCGCTCGCCGCCCGCAAAGCTCGCGCCGTTCATCGAACAGCAGGTAGCGCGAGGTCTTTCTATTCTGCACCGCCAACGTGGCCAACCCCTTGTTCTCGAGGTGAGCCTGCACCATGCGTCCCAGATCAATGGTGCTGATCACGTCCACGTTATGCAGAATGAAAGGCTCTTCCGTGGCTGCCTCGAGAAAAAACCACGCCGCCTTCTTCAGTCCGCCGCCCGTGTCGAGCAAAACGTCCTCGCGCGAAAGCTCAATCCGCATCCCGAAGTTGTCGTTTTTCCGTAAGTACTCCACCACCCTGTCGGCAAAGTGATGCACGTTCACAACCACTTCGCGAACGCCAAACTCGCGCAGCCGCGCGAGCGTGATCTCCAGCAGCGTGCGCCCCGCAACCTCAACCAGCGCCTTCGGACGATCATTGGTCAGCGGCCGCAGCCGCGTGCCCAGTCCCGCTGCCAGGACCATCGCCTTCATTCTGCCGTCTTCTCCAGTTCGCGGTGACGCACGATCACCTCAACCCCATTCTGTCCGCGTAAGTGCTTCGCCAGTTGTTCCGCCAGATACACCGATCGATGCTGTCCGCCGGTGCATCCGAACGACACCATCAGGTTCTTAAACCCGTGCTTCTGATAACTTGCCACGCTGGCGTCCACCAGCGACAACACGCTGGCCAGATACTGATGTACGCTCTCCTGCTGTTTGAGATAGTCGATGACCGGGCCGTCCTTGCCGGTCAATGCCTTAAACCTCTCTTCCCGCCCCGGATTCGGCAAACTGCGCCCGTCGAACACGAATCCGCCGCCATGACCCGTATCGTCGCCCGGCAGCCCGCGATGGAACGAGAAGGAGAAAATCCGCACCACAAGACTGTCCGCCTCGCTCGCCAGCCCTTGCAGCTTCTCCGAAGCCAGCATCCCGCGGAACGCATCCATTAGCGCCGGCAGTGCGACAGGCAACTCCACGTTATGCGACAACCAACGCAGATTCTTCAGCGCATACGGCACGCTCTGCAGAAAATGTGCCTTCCGCTCATAGAAGCCACGGAATCCATACGCCCCCAGCGCCTGCATGATGCGCACGTATACGTAGGCGTAGTAGTACTGCATGAACTCCGCGTGATCGAGAGCAATGAACCCGCTCAACGCCTCCAGATAGTGATCGAGCAATTGCTGCCGCAGTTCGGGCGGCAGGTCGGCCTTTGCGTCATAGAGCAGCGACGCGATGTCATACTGCAGCGCGCCTTTACGCCCACCCTGGTAGTCGAGAAAATATGGCCGCCCGTCGCGCAGCATGATGTTCCGGGACTGAAAATCACGATAGAGAAAATAGTCGCGCCCGGCGCTCAGCAGCAGCTTCGTCAGCCGCGCGAAATCCTGCTCCAGCGCCTGCTCGTTAAAGGGAACCCCCGCCAGCCGGAGAAAGTAGTACTTGAAGTAATTCAGGTCCCAGGCAATGGACTGCCGGTCGAAACTCGACCGTGGATAGCACACCTTGTAGTTCAGGTCCCGTCCCGCTTCCACCTGAAACCGCGGCAGCACCTCGACTACCTTGCGATAAGCCGCCACCACCGGCGCCGCCACATTTTCGCCACTCCGGTTCCTGGCCAGAAACTCAAACAGCGTCGTGTTGCCCAAGTCTTCTTCGAGGTAAGCGCCTGCACTCAAGTCTTCCGCATAGATCTCCGGCACCGGCAGCGCGTGCTTGCGAAAGTGTCGCGAGAACTCGAGGAACGCAATATTCTCCTCGCGCACGTTGTACAGAATCCCAATCGCGCTCCGCTCTCCGCCCGTCAGCCGGAAAATCGTCCGTCCCGACCCGCCCAATTCCCTTTGCAGGGGCCGTACCTGCTCCGCCGGCAGATGAAAATGCTGCTCAAAAAGCTGCTTGAGGACGTCCATGAGTTTTCAGTGATTCAGCAGTGACAAATCCACCACAAAGATACCATCGAAAAAGTGCCGAACCAGCCATTAGCTGTTAGCCGCTTGTCCCCGGTCAAACTCGCAAAGGTTCAAGCTAAAGGCTAAGAGCTAGGAGCTAAAAGCTGCCCTGCTTCCCGGCAGCCGCGCCCTTCTCCTGTGACGCATCGTAGACCGCGGCGCTGGTGCACACTTCGTAGAACGACTCGCTCGTCCAGCCCGCCACGCCCAATGTCTTGAGGTCGATGACCGGAACTTTCGACTCGCGAATGATGATGGAGCGAAATACTTCCCGGTCAATCGGTACCAGCCCACGATGCAGCCGCATCGGTTCCCCCGGCCAGGTCGTGGGCGCATCCGATGAAACCGCCCGCAATGAAATCTCCTGTGTCAACCTTTCAAAAGCTGCCTGGCTCAAACAGATTCCATCCCGGTTGTAGAGCATGGTCGACTCATACGCCACGCCTCTCGAGCCTGGAACCTGCATGGCAAACACGTGCCACCCGTTCGCCATGTTGTCGAGCAGTCCGCGCGCGCCCTTGTGGCACGACGCCAACCGGTCGCTCTCGTTCAGCGCGTCCGAAATCATGATCGGCCGCTCGCCATCCATCAGATAGAGCGGCGCCGCCTCCTGGTAGCAGATCCCAATGCCCAGTTCCAGCGCCGGTAACGAGGACTTTTCCAGTCGCTGGTTGTAGCCACGCACGATTTCGAGAATCTCGCGCCCCAGAATGCAGGCCCGTCCCACGGAAAAACTCGGCTCGCCAGCGGTGTCGAGGAGCGCCACAATGATGGCGTCGCCCTCGAGAAACACTTTTTTCGCCCCATACCGCGCCAGCAGGTTGTTCACCGGATCGTAGAAATTCAGACTGAAGTACGAAGCCGGATTCAACCCGCTTTCCACCAGCTTCCGCGTCAGTCGCGTCGAATCCCGCACATCCGCCTTGAGCACAACATGCCCAACCACGTCGTTCGCCTTCTGCGTCGCTTCCTGCGGCGGCAGGAATTCATACAGCAGCCCGTTCATGGCCGAGAGTTCGCGCAGCCGGTCGTTCTGGATCACGCTGATCTCGTCCGCCGCCGAGTTCAGCGCCTGCAACCGCCGTAAGTCGCGGTGATAACGCATCAGGTCGAACAGGAAGCGCGCCGCTGTCTTATCCCAGTCCGCCGCGCTGCAGTCGCTCATGCGCTGCACGGCTGCACGCAGCCCCACCGCCGACTGACGCCCATGTTCGCTGAGCAGCTTTTCCACCCGCGCCCGTTCCCGTCTCGAAACCAGCGCGTTCTTGAGCTGCTGCGCATTGATGCGCGGCGAATATTCCGCCAGCAGCGGCACCGCCTCGTAAGCCGCCAGCACGTGATCTGTCATCTCGCGTTCTTCCAGCATCCGGATCCAGCCCTGCAACCGTCCATACTGCGCCCGTACCTCCGGCGAATCCTCCTGCTGCCCGCTGCCAACCAAAACCACCGCATTCTCCGGAACATTCAGCCAGCCATCGATCGTTTCGTCGCTCGCGCCGCCTGACACCGGACAAACCGCCCGCAGAAAGTCACCCGCCAGCGTGCGGCAAGTCACGAACCGGTCATCATCCTGCTCGAAGTTCCCCCACATCACGTACTGTTCCGCGTTGAGCTGGTCGTCCCGCCCATCTTCGGTAAACAGCAGCGGATTCAACAGCAGCTCATACCCGTCGGCCTCCGGCTCGCCAAACAGGGACCGCCGCATGCGCGCCAGCGTTTCTTTTTCGATCTCACGCAGATGCTGGAAGATCTCATGCGCCGTCCGCCGCAAAATTGCCTTCTTCTCCACCTGAAACGCCGCGACCGTCTCACGCACCTGCAGCGCCCGCGTTTCCCGGATCCCCTCAAATCCCTTCTGTCGCGTGCGGCAGCGCTCCAGCACCTCGGCAAACTGCTCGCTGATCGCGGCCCGCAGAAACTTCACAATCGCCACCCGGCCCAGCAAATCCACACCCAGGTTTTCTTTTGCCTTGGCAGCGTTCAGCGCCGCTACGTGCAGTTCCATAAGCAGCGGCTTAAGGTCGGCCGCCCTCGGTGGCACCGGCACAACCGACGGCGCCGCTGTCGTCCGCCGAATAAACAGTTCCTTCCGCGCCTCGACCGGCGCATCCTCCGCCAACACCCGCTCCACGCCCCCCTGCCGCGCGATCAGGCTCGACACATGCTTGCGCACCGCCTCGAGCGATTTCGAGCTGAACACAACGTCATGCCGCAGGTTATCGATACCCGGCACGAGGTCTTTGAAGTCGATTTTCGGCTGATAACTCGCCAGTTGCGGCGCAGGTGGAGGCGCCTCTCCGCGACGTAGCCTCAGGATGGGAATGCGTGGCATCGGAATCGAACAGCAAAAACCTGCACACCGCCGATCGCGGAAGACACTCCTCCCCGCCAGCGCCGGCAACCAGATTTCAGCTGCTTTCAAGCCAGCCTAGCATCCGCTACCGGGAGGCCGATACGTTACGGTGGTTACCCTGTAAGTGATTGAAATAACTACACTTGTTGCCTACAGAAGACGAGGGCTATGAAGCCCGCACTCCAACTTGATCCCAGCGGTTCTCCCTGGCGTCAGTCGATGTGAGCAATCGCCTTGACCAGAGCTTCAACCTGCGAGCCCGCGGGCGGCACGTAGTAAGCTGCCAGTGCTCCCCCTTGCTTGCCATAGACAGCAATTTCGCTGGCCGTCGCGGATTCAGCATCGGTGATGAAGTTGTAGCCGTTGCCGTCGTAGCTCGCTTGCGGCCACGATGCGGGAATGGACGCGATTGCGGCCTTGAGCTGGTTGAATTTCGAGGCGTTGGCCTTGAAGCTGTGCAGGAAGACCTGCTGCAACCCCTGTCCCAGCCGCCAGCAATGACCGTTTTTCAGAATCAGCACGTGGGTAAAGAAGTCGTCGTCGTCGTGGAACCAGTTGCCATAGCGAGCAATCACGCCAACACCTAAGTTCGGTTTGGGCATATCTGTCTCTCCTGGAGGTGGGGCGCAGCGCGGGCTGCGCCCCTGCAAAGTCAGGCATCTACGCCATCAAGACATCGGGCAGGACGTCAGAGCTGGCGCCACTCGGCCCGTTCGACCGAGTGTTACGCAGCTGCGACGAGTTGAACCGCGATCACGTATCCGGCGTTGTCAGACGCGCTTTCCGATACGAACAGGAGGTTGTCGCCGTCGGCGCCGTCAAACTCTTTCTTATACTCGACCGTGAACGACAAGGTTGACGGCAGCCCGGGAAAGGCCCCGGTCAGCGTCACCTTGCCCGCGTTCAGATCGAATGCAAACGTACAAGGCAGCTGATTCACTGTCGGCACCGCGCCACTGAAATCGTCGAAGTAAGCGATCGGTGCGCCGGTGAGTCCTGGCGCCTGGCCCTTCAGCGTGCCCCGCTTGCCCGACGGCGTGAAAGGCGTGCAGTCGCCGTTGGCCATAAAGGCGTCACTCGGAGCGCCCTGCCGGGACAAGGAAAAAGCGATGTTCTCGCCCCCGTCGATGTTCGGATTCTTCCCCCACTTGGTCAGCGTGTCCAGCGCTTTCTGCGTTAAGGCGTGCTCGTGCTTCTCGGTAACAGGCATATTGCCCTCCAGCTTCAGAATTTGGCGAACGTCAGGTCCCCACGCTCTGCGGCAAGGCCAGATGCGTTTGCGCCAAGACGGGGTCGACAACCGCCGTTCGCTAGTTAGTGCGTCGGGCGGCAGTTTCGTTTCAGGAGGGCTCCCCCTACAGGATTTTCCGGAGGGGGTCGGATTTCGTGCTAATTCCCTTGGCTCTTCTTCCGCGCGGCTTCGAACTCATCCCCGTGCTGCCACTCGATCAACCGCGGCAGGGACGCAGCCTGCCACCCCAACGCAAACCCGAAGCGCGTGATGACCGCATCGTTGCGGAAGTCCATCTCCGGATGGTACTCGTCGCTCGGCTGGTGGTAGTGCTCGTCGGTGTATTCCTGCGCCTGCGCCAGCCCCCACTCCACCGGATGCCCTTTGAACTTCATCCCCGAGTTCACCGAAAACGCCGGAATCCCCACCCGCGACAAACTGAAATGATCGGACCGGTAGAAGTGCCCTGCCTCCGGTCGCGCATCGGGACGGATGGCCAGCCGGAACTCCTTCGCCGTAGCCTCAACCACCGGGTAGAAGCTCGTTCGTTCCGATCCCGAAACCTCCGTCTCCTCCGGCTCGCCAATCGGCGGCACATCATCGAAATTCAGATCGAGCGTGATCTCTGAAGCCGGAATCGGCGGATGCAGACCCAGGTACTCCGACCCCCGCAACCCCTGCTCCTCCGCCGTCACCGCAGAGAAGAGAATCGACCGCGCCGGCTTCTGCGCCGCCGCAGCGAACACGCGCGCCATTTCCAGCAGAATCCCGCATCCGGTCGCATTGTCGTTGGCGCCGTTGAAAATGTTGTCCCCCGGCATATCCGGACGAATGCCGAAATGGTCGTAATGCGCTGTGTAGAGCACCGCTTCGTTCTGTCTCTTCGCATCCGACCCCGGCTGCATTGCCACCACATTGCTCGAATCAAACGGGCGCACCTTCGTCGCCATGTGCCCCTGCAACCGCGCCTTCAGCGGCACCGGACGAAACTCGCGCGACTGCGCATCCTGCATCATCTTGTCGAGATCCAGCCCCGACGACGCCATCAACCTGCGCGCCACTTCCAGTTGCACCCACGAAGCCACATGCAGCCTCGGCCCTTCCACGCCGCGAATGTAGGAGCGCTCGCCCGACCACGAGTTGCGCACCACTTCCCACCCGTAGCTCGCCATCTCTGTCTTGTGCACTAGGATCGCACCCACCGCGCCCCGCCGCGCCGCTTCTTCGTACTTGTAGGTCCAGCGCCCGTAGTAGGTCAGCGCTTTGCCCTTGAAAAACTTTTCATCGTCGGATGGCGGCTCATTCACCAGCATGAGCAGCACTTTCCCTTTCAGGTCCGCGCCCTTGTAGTCGTCCCAGTTGTATTCCGGCGCCGCAATGCCGTAGCCGACAAACACGATCGGCGCGTCCACGTCCGAGTTCTCCTGCTGCGATTCATCCGTCGCTACCACATCGTCCTTCAGCCGCAGCGGCATCGCCTCACCCTGCTCGGGCACAAGTGACAAGGCCGTACTACCCTGCGTCGCCAGCCCCACCATGGGCACCTTCTGCAGATAAGTCCCGTTATCGCCCGCAGGCTTCAAGCCGTACAAGGCAAATTGCGTCGCGATGTATTCCGCCGCGAGGTCGCCTCCGCGCTGACCCGTGCCGCGACCTTCCAGCAGATCATGCGCCAGAAACCGCACATGCCAGCGGATATGCTCCGGGTCCACCGTCTGCAGCGCCGCCAGAGCAGCCTGCGGCAACGCCACCGCTCGCGACGACATCGCCCTCCGATGCTTTGCCGGCGGATCCGCCGCCCACAGGTCCGCAGCCAGCACCATAAAGCTCAGCAGCACAAAGAGTTTGCGCATCCGTTCGCCCTCGCCAAATTCAGCCTTGGAATGTACAGCGGGAATCTTTTATTGTACGCAAACCAGCACAACAAAAAACGCAGGAGAGCCGAAAAAGGCACTCCTGCGCGTTTGCATCTTGTTCGTGCCCGCAGCCTGCGGGCTCAGTTCAACGACCCTCAACCAGCGCGGAAATCAGCCACCGACTCGCTCGGTGGAATCAGCAGCGCTGCCGGAATCTTCGTCGCTTCTGACATTTTTCCGCCGGCCGTCTCGAAGTCCTTACGATCCCAGCCCACGCTCGATATCTCGATCGTCTCGTCCTGCCCAATCCAAAACACCGTCGGCACGTTCGTCAGCCCGTAAGCGCTCGACACCGGATACTTATTCTTTTTCTCATCGAGCAGAATCGGAAACGTCACGCCATACTGCCGCGCAAACGCCGTCGTCTCCTTTGTGTCGTTCTGCGATATACCGACCAAGGTCACGCCCTGATTCTTGTATGCTTTGTAGAGTCGTTCATAAAACGGATACGCATACTGGCATACCGGACACGAAATCTTGAAAAACGCCAGCATCACCGGCCCCCGCCCGAGCGCCTCCTTCAAGACGAACTGCTTGCCATCACTGGTGTGGAGCGCGAAGTCCGGCGCTTTGCTGCCGATTGCTAGTGCTGCCATTGTTGATTCTCCCGAGCTTTCAGCTCTTAGCCTTTAGCCTGAACCCTCAAGCCTGACGACTGAATTCTTAGATGACTCCACTCCGCCGCAGGATTTTCCTGGTCAGCCCGGTCAGCGGAATCTCCGTCAGCCGGGCCACCGGAACCCATCGTCCCCGGGTACCCTTGGGCGCCGCCATGCGTGCCACGCGCACGTCGTAGTCCGTCACCGTGATGGAGTGGCGCAGTTTCATCCACGGAGGCGCATGCTCGTCCGCAATTCGGGGCAGTTCCCACATCCCCGGCATCAGCGATTCCCCTGCCGCACGCTGCGTCAGGAATATTTTTCCATCATGGCAATCGAGCGCGCAATGCCACTTCGCTTTCTTCTGTCGTGTCGCCGCGCCTTCCGCCGGCAGCGCTCCCCGCGTCCTGCACAATTTGTTCACCGGACACAGCAAGCATTTCGGCTGTTGCGGCAAACACACCGTCGCTCCCAGCTCCATCATCGCCTGGTTGAAATCGCCCGGACGCCTCGCGCTCACCAGCCCCTGCGCTCGATCCCAAACTTCTGTCGCACTCAGCCTCTCGCCAACCACCCGGCCCAGCACGCGCTCCACGTTCCCATCCACCACAGCGCGCGCTTCGCCGAACGCGATGCTCGCAATCGCCGCCGCCGTGTATTTGCCGATCCCCGGCAGTTCTAGCCACTCCTCCGCCGTTTTCGGGAAACGTCCGCCCCCGCTCTGCACAATCTCTTTCGCCGCCGCGTGCAGACTGCGCGCGCGCCGGTAATACCCCAACCCGCTCCACGCCGCCAGCACCGCCGCCTCCGGCGCCTCGGCCAGCGCGTCCACGGTCGGAAACCGTTTCAGGAATTCCCCGTAGTGCTCCACAACCGCCGCCACCCGCGTCTGCTGCAGCATGATTTCCGACACCCAGACGCGGTATGGATCATGGCTTCGGCGCCACGGCAAATCGCGGCAATGGCGGTCGTACCAGGCGAGCAGCCGCCGATGGAAATGCGCTACGTCTTTCCCCTGCTGCAGGTTATCGCCCATGAACCTCTGTGCCGCCCGGTGAAGGTGCTGACCGCATCGAACTACAAAGGGAACGAGAAAACATAGCGGTGTGCCGTATGCCGGAATTTTATCGCAGGGGTGCAGTTAGAGGTGCGGGTCCGTTGACCTCCGCCGCACATCCCGCGAATAATGGAATGGCTCAGCGTTCTCAGCTCCGTAAATTCGTGTCGACTGACCTTGAGGTGTGCCATGCCGCAACCGACCAGCAAGACCGATCCTCCGAAGGATGCGGGATCCCCCTTCAACGAGAAAGTAGCCGAGGCGAGCAAGCAGATCCAACAGGACGCGCAGGAACTGATCCAGTATTTGAACGACGAAGTGGTCCCCGCGATTCGCGAGAACTCCACCAAAGCCCTGCGCATCGCCTCCACCAAGCTGACCGAACTGGCCGACTATCTCGAAAAACAGAAGCGCAGTTGATTCCTTCGTTGCGACTCATTCTCGCCTCACTGCTTATCGTCGCCGCCACCGTTCTCTCCGGTTGCGGCGGCAAAAAACAAGCTCGCGTCACCGTGCCGCCACCGCCGCCAGCCGAAACAACCCAACCCGCGCCTCCTCCCACCGAAAAGCCAACACCACCGCGCATGCCCGCCACAATCACGGATGAACCCGCACCGCCCGCCGAGGGCGAAGCCGAACTGCCTGATCCCGCCTTCGCCGACATCCCCACCGACGCCCAGCCCCTGATGACCGAAACCGGAATCGCCAGCTGGTACGGCGCTCCCTATCACAACCGCCGCGGCTCGAATGGCGAGGTCTACAACATGCACGCCTCCACCGCCGCGCACCGCACCTTGCCCCTCGGCACCATCGTGCGCGTCACGAATCTCAAGACCGGCAACGCAACCCTCGTCCGCATCACCGATCGCGGGCCCTTCGTCGATGGCCGCGTCATCGACCTCTCCCTCGCCGCCGCCAAGAAAGTCGACGTCTGGCGCGCCGGCCTGGCCGAAGTCAAAGTCGAAGTCCTGCGCACCCCCGTCGCCATCAACACCGGAGGCCGCTGGGCGGTGCAGATCGGCGGGTTCCCTGACGAAGACACCGCCTCCAAACTGCAAGACCGCCTGCAGCGCCGCTACCACACCGCCAAAGTCACTACCTTTGGCAGCCCCGTCGGCGACTGGTGGGTCCGCGTCCGCGTCCTCGACGACGCCCGCACCCGCGCCGAAGAAGTCGTCCGCGACACACAAACCGGCGAAGGCTCGATCTTTCTGGTGCGGTTGGACTAGGCCCACTCTCCACCCTTGTCATTCTGAGCGAAGCGAAGAATCCCTACCGCCGAGTTACTCCTCGCTCGACTTTGATTTGGTAATTTGTAATTTGAAAAATCCACCGCACCCCACCACAGAAACAAATTACAAAATTACCCGATTACAAAATCACAAAATCCCTTATCATTCCCTATCCCGAAGCCTGACGCCCGGAGCCATCATGCCCGACTGCATCTTCTGCAAAATCCTGAAGGGCGAAATCCCCGCCAAGAAAGTCTACGAAGACGAACATACCTTCGCCTTTGAAGACCTCAATCCAAAAGCGCCTACGCACGTTCTGGTAATCCCAAAGAAACACATCGCCGGTCTGAAGGAAGCGCTGAGCGAAGATGCGGAACTCGTCGGCCGCTGCCACCTCACCGCCGCCAGAATCGCCCGCGAGCGCGGCATCGAAGACGGCTACCGCACTGTCCTCAACGTCGGCCCCAAGTCCGGCCAGTCCGTGTTCCACATGCACGTCCACCTTCTCGGCGGTAGAATTCTCACATGGCCACCCGGATAGACTGCTCTGTCCGGACGCAAGACTGGCAAGCCGTCAGAAAAACTGGCACCACTGCGACGAACGTCGCGCAGCATCACAGAATCAGCCGCCGAAGGCGGCGACACACATTAGCCCAGCGCGTAAGCGCTGGGTAGCCGGCCGGGAACAACCCAGCCCCGCAAGGGGCGCCAGAAGGCGCTTCCCGCGGCCAGAAACCGTTTCTCGCTACCCTCGGAGACTGCCATGAAAAAGCTCATCCGCTACATCCTGATCGCGGTCGTCGTCCTCGTCCTCCTGCTCATCGCCATCCCGTTCTTCATCATCAGCCCGAACCAGTTCCGCCCCACGATTGAAGCCAAAGCCAGCGCCGCCCTCGGACGCCAGGTGCACGTCGGCAACATGAGCCTGTCGCTCTTCTCCGGCACACTTTCCGCCGAAGATCTCTCCATCGCCGACGACCCCGCCTTCAGCAAAGATCCATTTCTGAAAGCCAAGTCACTGAAGGTCGGCGTTGAAATCATGCCCTTGATCTTCTCCAAGGCCGTACACGTCACCGGCATCACCGTCACCGAGCCGCAAGTCACACTCCTGCACAACCCGCAGGGAAAATGGAATTTCTCCTCGTTCGGCGCCGCCTCGGGCGAAAAGCAAGCACCGCCGAAGTCAACCGGCGGCCCCACCCCCGAGGTTTCCATCGCTAAGCTCGAACTGAAGAACGGCCGCATCACCGTGGGCAGCACCGCCTCAGCTAAGCGCAGCGTCTACGAAGACGTGAACGTCACCGCCAGCAACGTCTCGCTCACGTCGCAATTCCCCGCCAGCGTGAACGCCAAGCTTCCCGGCGGAGGCACCTTCATGCTCGACGGCAAGGTCGGCCCGCTCGACGACAAAGACGCCGCCCTCAGCCCGCTCGACGCCAAGCTCATGATCCACGACCTCGACCTTTCCAAGACCGGCTTCATCGACCCCTCGACCGGCATTGCCGGCATCCTGTACTTCGATAGCACGCTAGCATCGAAGGCAGGTGAGGCGCACGCCCACGGCAACATCAAGCTCGAACATTTGCAAGCCATGAAAGGCGGGGCACCCGCATCCGTGCCAGTCCAGGTGGATTTCGACTCCAACTACAACCTGCAAACGCAGGCGGGCGTGCTCGAAAAAGGCGCCATCAGGATCGGCGGCGCCACCGCCAATCTTGCCGGCTCTTTCAACCTCGCCGGCGAATCTCCCGTTCTCAATATGAAAATCAACGGCGAGAACATGCCTGTCTCGGACCTGCAGGCGATTCTGCCCGCCGTCGGCGTCATCCTGCCCAAAGGCGCGTCGCTGCAGCAGGGGACGCTGAGCACGAATCTGCACGCGGAAGGCCCGGCCGACAAGCTGGTCACCACCGGCAACATCGGTCTGTTCAATGCCAAGGTCGCAGGTTTCGACCTCGGCTCCAAACTTTCCGCCCTGTCCGCGCTCTCCGGCGTGAAGACTGGCTCCGACACTTCCATCGAAAAACTGACGTCCAACCTGCGCTTCGCCCCCGAAGGCATTCGTGCCGATGCCATGGACCTCGTCGTGCCCGCGCTCGGGCAAGTCACCGGTGCCGGAACCGTTTCGTCGAACAGCGCACTCGATTTCAAGATGGTCGCCTCCCTGAGTTCAGCTCAAGGCAGCGTCACGGGCGCGTTAGGTGGTCTTCTCGGTGGCGGAGCTGGATCCAAACTGCAGAAAATCCCTTTCAAGATCCAGGGCACAACTTCGGATCCGAAGTTCATCCCCGATGCCGCAGGTCTGGCGGGAGGAATCGCGGGCTCTCTATTGCAAGGCGGAGCCGGCAAGAAGCCGGGGCAGGGCCTGACCGACGCCCTCGGCGGCCTGTTCGGAAAGAAGAAAAAGCAATAGTTCTCAACAATGGAGGTACGGGCGTCCTCGCCCGTGCTGTTGTGGGGGCGGGCAGCCTGCCCTGAGTGAGCAAAGCGACCGAACGGGACTCGCCCGCCCCTCCGTTAAACAGACCTACCGCTTGAACGTAATCCCCAGCCCCGTCGTCAGCAGCACATCGTTCTTCACATTCCCCAGCGCTGGGTTACTCGTGTAGCGATCGCCGAAGTTGATGTTCCATCCCAGCCACGAACTCAACTTCGTCGCCAACCCCACATCCAACGCCGTGCGGTACCCGCCCCCGGAATTTAGGTTCGGATAAACGTAGAAGCGCTGCGTGAAGAGCGAGGCCTTCCCCAGCTTCTGGGTAAACTCATCGCCGAGCGTCAACCCGGCAAAGTTGTGCTTCACTGCGGCAATGGTAGGCACAACAGTGAGATCCGCGCCGTAACTCTCACGCGTGTAGTTCATGCCGGCCAGCAGATCCAGCGTCGTCCGGTCGGTCTTGATGGCATGGAACCCTAAACCACCCGTGAAAATCGACCGCAGGTCCAACCGCTGCAGATCGTCCGTCTGCAGATCGGCCGCCCCGAAGACAAACACCCTCGGCGTCAAGTTCCGGTCGTAGCGAATGCCGCCAAAAATCGTATTCGCCGTGGTGTGCGGCGAGGCGCCCGCCTTGTCGTTGGTCGCGTAAATCGAATTCGCATAAAGCGAAATCTTGTCGTGGCTCGTAGCCCGCACCGCGTTCAACCCCAGCGACAGGCTCTTCGTCTCCGAGTTGCCCCGCGCCAGTGTGAATCCAAAATTGAGTCCGCCCGCCCACTCGCGCGACAGCGGCGGATGCAGCGACTTCAAATACGCCGCCTGCTCCCCTTCTGAGCGAATCAGGTTGGCTGCGGCCTTGGGCACGCGCACCGCGCCGCCCGTCGTCGTGTTGACCACCAGTTCCTCGCCCTCGGTCTTCACTGTTCCTTCCACGGTGCGCTTATCCGGGGTGCCGACAAACAGCTTCTTGTCCGACGAAAGGTCCTGCACCGCCGACCACTGCACTTTGATCTCGCCCGCGTAATCCGTTTTCAGAACGAGTTCCTTGCCATCGGACTTGACCACGCTTCCGCTCACACGGTCGCCATTTTTCAGCGTCACCGTCTCCGCCCCCGCCACCGCCAGCAAAACACACGTCACCACCAACGCACTAAGGGCCTTACATGTCATGAAAAAGTTACCTTCCAGGTTAGATTTTGTACCGCAGTCGATAGGACAACAGGGTGTCGTCCCAGTATAACCGTCTGCCCGTCGCAGATGATCTCGCCGCACCAGAAACGTAAGCCTTTTCCGTCGTGTTTCCCGGTCGCAACAGCGCGCCATCAAGTTTTTTCCCGAGGCGCCGATGTGTTAGTCGGAGGTTCCCGTGCCGGAATCCGCCACCTCGATGGCCGAAGCACCCTCGCCCCATTTGCGTTTTGTCGCGCGCCAGCCCATCTTTGACACCGGCAACAGCATCTTCGGCTATGAAATCCTGTTCCGCGACGGCTGGAGCAACAGCTTCGGCGCCCAGGATGTGGACCAGGCCTGCCGTTCCACTCTTGATACCAGCCTCATCTACGGCATTCAGGACTTATGCGGCGGATCGCGCGCCTTCCTCAACTGCACCCTCGACGCTCTGCTGCACAACTACTTCTCCTTCCTCGGACCCGATCACACGGTGGTGGAACTGCTGGAAACAATTCCGGCCGACGATCGCGTACTCCGCGCCGGCGAATCGCTCCGCCAGTCCGGCTATACCCTCGCACTCGACGATTGGGTCGAGGGCGATCCGCGGGAGATCCTCCTACCCATCGCTAATATTCTGAAAGTCGATTGGCCGCGCGTCAGCACCGAGGGCCGCCGTCGCATTGCCGACCGCTTTTGCCACGCCGGCAAACTGCTGCTCGCGGAAAAAGTTGAAACCAAGGCTGACGTCGACGAGGCTCGCACCCTGGGCTACCTCTACTTCCAGGGATTCTTCTTCCAGAAGCCGGTCGTTCTCTCGGTGCGCGAAGTACCGCCCAGCAAGCTGCCTTACCTGCTGCTCTTGCGCGAGGCTTCGCGCACCGTGCTCGATCTCAAAGCCATCGAAAAAATCATCAAGTCCGACGCCTCCCTCTGTTACCGCCTGCTCCGCTACCTGAACTCGTCGCTCTTCGGCTTCTCTTCCGAAATCCGTTCCGTCAAGCACGCCTTGCTCGTGCTCGGCGAGCGTCCGCTGCGCAAATGGATCACGCTGGTCGTTTCCCTCGCCGCCAACCAGGATTCCTCCGGCGAACTGGTGCGCGTGGCGCTCACCCGCGGCCATTTCGGCGAACTGCTTTCGCAGCAAATGCAATCCGATCACGACCTCTTCTTTCTCGGCCTGTTCTCGCTCATGGACACAATTCTCGGCGTCTCCATGGCCGCCATCCTCGAGCAGGTACCCGTCGAAAGCACCCTCAAGGACGCGCTCCTCGGCCAGCCCGGCCCTCTCGAACCCGTACTTGAACTCATGAGCGCGCAGGAATGCGGCAATTGGGACCTGTTCAAGGATGCGGTCGCGCGCCTTCACCTCAACGAAGAGCACGTCTCCGACGCCTACTGGGAAGCCGTTGCCTGGGCTCGCCGCCTGTCCGCCGTCTGAGTGCAGATTTCAACAGCTTTGGTTACTTGTGTTCTTCCGGGGCCTTGCGCGATGCCGCCAGAGCAGGTACCATCGTAGTGTCTTCAACGGCCACGCTCCCGTGCTGATTCTTAGCGCCTAAGAGCTCCGAGCGTACCGGATCAGGGTCGTTCACGAGTTTCCAGCCGCATCGGGTGAGGATTTTTCAAGGAATTGAGCGCGGTTATTTGCGTTGGTTCGAGCTCCCGAACCGTGGAACCGTTCGGTCGAGCAACTGGCAGATTATTCCGTAATCGGAAATTTCAACAGCGAAGGTTGGTATGAATTCTTCTTCAGGCAGCCCCTCCGGGGGCGGACGCGGCCGCAGGCGTCGCGGGCGCCGTCAGCAAAATCAGCGTGGCGGCCATCAGCAGGGTCAACAACAGGGACAAGGGCAGGGGCAGGGACACGGCCACGGCCGTCGCAAACAGCGCACCACCGCCGCCGCCGTCGACCGCCACAACGTCGGCGGCATCTACACCGCGCCCATGGACCACAGCTATCGCGCCGCGCTGCAGGGCGGCGAAAACGGCCGCCGCGGCGGCAAGCCCGGCTTTTCCTCCACCTACCTGCCCGGCGATCCCGAACCCGTACCCGGCCAGGCGGCCGAAGACACCAATTCGCGCATCTTCGCTTTTGTCGAAGACCTGTTCTTCCTCGCTAAGATTCAGGAAACCGCGCGCAAGATGAACGTCAAGGTCGAATTCGTCAAGACCGAGAAAGACATCTACGACAAGATGGAAGGCAACGGCGAAGAGAAGCCATCGCTCATCATCTTCGACCTGAACAACGTCAACGCCAAGCCGCTCACTACCGTTCCCAAGCTCAAGAGCAAGCTGAAAAAGAGCACCAGCATCATCGGCTTCCTCTCGCACGTGCAGGGCGATCTGAAAGTCAAAGCTCAGGAAGCGGGCTGCGATATGGTGTTGCCGCGCTCGGCGTTTTCCCAGAACCTGCCGCAGTTGCTGCGCCGCCACGGCGCGCCCGAGGAAGAGTTAGGCGTGCAGTAGGGACGAATTCAGAACGAGCGCACTTCACTCCGCTCCCTTGTTCCGACCCTGGATAGCTGCCTGCGCGAACTAAACCCACCGCGTGAAGTTATCGTTCTCGTGGTACGCGACGAATCCTATTCGCTCTCGATGGCCTTCCGCGCTGCCTGCAGTTCGGCGCGTTGGCTGGCATCTACTTTTGGATACTTGAGGTCGAGCCCATCGAGCACCTCCGTGATGGCTTCGGCCACCACCATCCGCGTGAACCATTTGTTGTCAGCCGGAACCACGTACCATGGCGCATGCTTCGCGGCCGTATTCTGGATCATGTCCTCGTAAGCTTCCATGTAGTCATCCCAGCGCTTCCGCTCCACCGCATCCGTAGCGGAAAATTTCCAGTTCTTGCTCGGATCGTCCAGTCGCGCGAGAAAACGCTTTTTCTGCTCCGCGTGCGATACGTTCAGGAAAAACTTCAGCACCACGATCCCGTTGTTCGTCAGGTAGCGTTCGAAAGTATTGATCTCTTCGAAACGCCGCCGCCAGATGTGCTTGTCCATCAGCGAAGGCGGCAGTTTTTGCTTGGCCAGCAGCTCCGGATGGACGCGCACCACCAGCACCTCTTCGTAATAGGAGCGGTTGAAAATCCCAATGCGGCCGCGTTCCGGAATCCGTTTCATCGCCCGCCACAGAAAATCGTGGTCCAGTTCTTCCGCCGACGGCGCCTTGAAGGCCGACACTTCGCATCCCTGCGGATTCACGCCCGACATGACGTGCTTGATGGTGCCGTCTTTCCCCGCAGCATCCATGGCCTGGAAGATGAGCAGCACGGCCCAGCGGTCCTGGGCATAGAGCTTGTCCTGCAACTCCGCCAGCCGCGCCACGCCCTTCTGTAAGTGCTCCTGGGCGTGCTTCTTGTCCTCACCCTTAAAACCCAGCGTGTCGCCGGGACCAAAATCTTTGAGGCGGAAACCCTTCCCATCACGAACGCGAAAGGGATGAACAAGATCAGCGGTCTTCATTGCGGGCTCCTTCAAGTGAGATGCGCTGCTTGAAAACAGGACCGTTCAGTGTAGCGCGAATGCGGCGCGGGCCCGAGGCGGCGTGAAACCAGCACTCAGCATGCAGCCACACCAGATCGAGACCACCTCCGCGGTCTCCGCGGCGGTTCTCCGCGCACTCGGCGGTTAAAAGCTTTTTCGTCCATCCACGCGGCCCTCACGGGTTTGACTCTCCTTGCCCCACTAGTTAGGCTTACCTTACACACTTACAACTTGGAGGGTGCCTTTATGCGTTTCCACGTCGGAGCGATTGTTCTTACTCTGTGTTTGGCCCTGGCGGGTTGCAGTAGCAGTAGCACGGACAGTTCGTCCGCCACGAAAGATGCGGGCAGTTCGGCTGCAGGCGGCTCGGCCGCCAAGAGCGCAACCGAGAAAAAAGGCACGCTCGAAAAAATGGAAGAAGCTGTCGGCATGAAGGCGCCCGCCATTCCAGCCGGCACCGCGCTGACCATTCGCCTGGGCCAGACGCTCAGTTCCAAATCGAGCGAAGCCGGGCAGACGTTTGAAGGCACGCTCGCCTCCGCTGTCAGCGTCGACGGCAAAGAACTAATCCCCGCCGGTTCTAAGGTCACAGGCGAAGTCACCGAAGCGCATCCGCTCGGCAAGTTCAAGGGCGGCGCCAGTCTCGGCGCGCGCCTCACATCGGTCGAGGTGAAGGGCAAGAGCTACGACATCTCTACCAGCATGGTCAACCGCTCGCTCAAAGGCAAAGGCAAGCGGACAGCCGTAGTCACGGGCGGGGGTGCTGCGCTGGGTGCGCTGATCGGCGGCTTGGCGGGCGGCGGCAAGGGAGCTGCCATTGGCATGCTGGCCGGCGGCGGCGCCGGTGCTGCAGGCTCAGCCTATACGGGTAACAAGGAAATCGTGTTTCCCGCCGAGAGCGCTTTGACGTTCAGCTTGCAAGACGCGCTCGAGTTGAAGTAACGAAAATTCTTCCTGACCACGAAGGCCAGCCCCGCGCGTTGGGGCTGGCTTTCTTCTTGCGCTGGGGGATGTCAGATCGCGGTGATGTGCCCAATATTCGGCACTCTGCCTCGACCCCGAGTTGGGGGCCGGGGTTGGTGTAGCCTGCCGGGGAGGGTAGGCGGCGTGCGGCAGGCTCTTTCTTGCTGTTGAACCTTTGTTGTCTAGGAGATATAGGAGGTTTCTGTCCGGCTTCGAGGTGCGCAGCCGCAAAACCGGGGTCGGGCTAGCGCCTGGAATGGCCTTTTAACGCGTTCTTAGGCCCGCTGGCGCATCTTTACTGCCCCGGTCGACCCCAAACCTCATCCGGGACTCAGTCGTCGCCCCTGGAGCTTCCTGGCGCGACTTCGTTGCTGGAAGTTAACGACCCGGGGGCACTCTTACGGGTTGGCGTGGACCGGCTCTTCCATCCGCCGCGGCGCGGTTGTCTCGGATTCGAGCGACCGCTCGCGCCAGATGGCGTAGATCGCCGGATAGACCAGCAACTCGAGCAGGAAGGACGTGAAGATGCCGCCGACCATCGGCGCGGCTACGCGCTTCATGATGGCCGATCCGGCGCCGGTCGACCACAGAATCGGGATTAGGCCGATGCACATGGTGGCGAAGGTCATGAACTTGGGGCGGAGACGTTTCGCGGCGCCTTCCACGATCGCTTCGTGCAGGCGCTCAAACGTGAGCCGGCCCTGTTCGCGCCGCGCTTTCTCGTAGGCAAGTTCGAGATACAGCAGCATGAACACGCCCGTCTCGGCGTCAATGCCCAGCAACGCGATGATTCCAACCCACACGGCAATGCTCAGGTTGTAGCCGAGCAGGTAGACGATCCAGATCGCGCCCACCGCCGAAAACGGAACCGCTAAGACAACGATCAGCGTCTTAACCACCGAACGCGTATTCAGATAAAGCAACAGCAGGATGATGCCCAGCGTCACCGGCACTACAACCATCAGCTTCTGCCGTACGCGCTGCGCCGATTCGTATTGGCCGCTCCACAGGACGCTGTAGCCGGCGGGCAGATGCAATCGCTTATCGAGCTCAACACGCGCACTTTCTACGTAATCGCTCGGCGCGGGTCCGGCCACGTCCACAAAAACGTATCCCGTCAAGAGGCCGTCTTCATTGCGGATCATCGAAGGGCCGGTCGTTGTGCTGATCGTCGCCAGCTGTGAAAGCGGAATCTCGCTGCCGCCGGCGCCAACGAGCAGAACTTTGCCGAGTGATCCCAGGTCCGAGCGGAAGTCGCGTAGGTAGCGGACGTTCACCGGATAGCGCGCGCGCCCAGCAATCGTCATGCTCACGTTCTCGCCGCCGACAGCGGTCGAGAGCGCATCCTGCGCGTCCTGCATCGAGATGCCATAGCGGGCCAGAGCCTCGCGGCTCCATGTCACATCGAGGAAATATCCGTCGCCGGTGCGTTCGGCGAACACACTGCGGGTGCCCGGCACAGTGCGCAGCGCCTGCTCCACTTGGCTGCCGATTTCCTGCACTTGGCGCAGATCGCCGCCCTGAATTTTCAAACCTACGGGCGTGCGGATGCCGGTGGTGAGCATTTGAATGCGGCCGCGTATCGGCATCGTCCAGGAGTTCGACAAGCCGGGAATGTGAAGCGCGGCGTTCATCTGTGAGGCGAGTTCTTCTTCGGAAATGCGGTCGGAGGTGAAATGACGGAGGAACGACTTCGTCCACTCCGGCGCCCATGACGAGTACCAGGTATGCGCTGGCCGCCACTGCGCCTCGGGTTTCAACACGATCACGGTTTCAAGCATCGACAGCGGCGCAGGATCGGTCGCGGAATCGGCGCGTCCCGTCTTCCCCAGCACGTGATCCACTTCCGGAAAGCCCTTCAGGATGCGATCCGTCACCTGCAGCAGCCGCTGCGATTCGGCAATTGAGATGCCGGGCATGGTCGTCGGCATGTACAAGATTGAGCCTTCTTCGAGCGGCGGCATGAACTCGGAGCCGATCTTCCAGAACAGGCCGCACGAGAGCACAACCAGCACCAGCGCGGCGGCAATCACCTGCTTGCGCCAGCGCAGCGACCAGCGCACCACCGGGTCATACCAGCGCATGAGCGGCCCGCTGATGGGATGATCTTCTTCTGAGCGCACTCGCGCGTTCATCAACGAGTTCCAGAACCGGCGCAAACCGCCGTCGTTGACGCCGAGCGATGAACCGCGCCGCACCATGAGCAGGCGCAGAGCCGGATCAAGCGTAATGGCCAGCACCGCAGCCACGACCATGGCGAAGTTCTTGGTATAAGCCAGCGGACGGAAGAGCTTCCCTTCCTGCCCTTCGAGCACCAGCACCGGCAGGAACGCCACGGCAATCACGAGCAGGGCGAAGAACGTGGGGCCTGAGACTTCCTTGACCGCCTCAAGGACGACGTCCTGGTAGGAAAACGGCTTCCCTGCCCGTTCGTAGATTTCGAGTTTCTTGTGCGTCTGCTCAACGACAACGATGGCCGCATCCACCAGTGCGCCGCACGCGATGGCTATTCCGGCAAGCGACATGATGTTGATGCTCACGCCCGCGTATCCCAACGGGATGAACGTCAGCAACACCGCTACCGGTATGGTCACAACCGGAATGACCGCGCTCGGGAAGTGCCACAGGAAAATCAGAATGACGATAACCACCGTCAACACAACTTCGATCAGCGTGAGGCGCGCATTCGAGATCGAGCGGTCGATCAACTCCGAGCGGTCATATCCCGGCACAACCTTCACGCCGGCCGGCATGCCGGGTTCAATTTCCTTGAGACGGGCCTTCACCCGGTTGATGACGTCGAGGGCATTCGACCCTTCGCGCATGACGATGATGCCGGAAACAGCTTCACCCGTTCCGTTGAGGTCGGTCGTGCCGCGGCGGATGTCGGGACCGATGGCAACCGTGCCCACGTCCTTGACGCGGATCGGCGTGCCTTTGCTAGTGGTGAGGACGATCTCTTCGAGATCTTTCGGCGACTGCACGTAGCCGCGGCCGCGAATCATGTACTCGGCGCCGCCGAGCTCGAGCAGTCGCGCGCCGGTTTCGGTGTTGCCCTGGCGTACCGCCTCGGCGACCTGGGTCACGGAAATGCCGTAAGCGCGCAGGCGGTTGGGATCGAGATTCACCTGGTATTGCGGCGTGAAGCCGCCGATCGAGGCCACTTCTGCGACGCCGGGAACGGCTTTGAGGTAGTACTTCAGGTTCCAATCCTGATACGAGCGCAGTTCGCCCAGGCTGTGTTTGCCGCTTTCGTCTTTGAGCGTGTACTGGAAGATCCAGCCGAGGCCGGTGGCGTCAGGCCCCATCTCGGTGCGCACGCCTTGCGGCAGGCGCGATGTCACGCTCGAGAGATATTCGAGCGTGCGCGAGCGCGCCCAGTAGATATCCGTGCCCTCGTCGAAAACTACGTAAACGTAGGAAAATCCGAAGTCGGAAATTCCGCGCACGCTTTTCACGTGCGGCGCGCCGGTCATGGCGGCGATGATCGGATAGGTGACATGGTCCTCGATGATGTCGGGACTGCGATCCCAGCGCGAGAGGACGATGACCTGGGTTTCGCTCAGATCCGGCGTGGCGTCGAGCGGCAGGTGGGTCATGGCCCACGCGCCCCACAGGCAAGCGGCGCCCACCAGCGCGAAAACAAGGAACTTATTGCGGACGGAAAAATCGATGACGCGATTAATCATCGTGACGCCCCGAGTTATGTTGATGCTCGGCCGTCTTTAGCGCCTCGTCCGCGTATTTGTGCGGTTCTTTGTGAAACTTCGACTGGCACTGGTCGGAGCAGAAGTAGAACGTCCTGCCTCCGAGTTTCTCGACGTGGCCCTTTTCGAGGGCGCCCTTGGCGCTGGTCGACATCCCGCAGACAATGTCTTTCACTTCGTCGTCAGAGTCAGCGTCTTTCTTCATGTTCATGGACTTCGACGCGGCTGGCAATTCGCGCTTCACGCTGGCGTTGACCAGGCCGGTCGAGCGCATGCGGCTCTCGGAGTCGAGCAGGAAGGTGCCCGACGTCACGACGCGGTCGCCTTCCGCCAATCCGCTCTTGATAGCAACGCGATCGCCGAAAACCTCAGTCGTTTCCACTTGTCGCGGCTCAAACACGCCCGCGCCCGTCTGGACGTAGACGATTTTGCGCATGCCGCTATCGAGCACGGCGTCGACGGGAACGGAAATCCCAGCCGGAACCTTGGTCGGCAGCTCTACATCCACGTACATGTCAGGACGCAGCGTCCATCCCGGATTGTCGGCGTCGAGCCGGAGTTTCAAGGTGCGCGAGGCGGGGTCGAAGAGCGGCGGGTTCTTGCTCACCGTGGCATAGAGTGTCTTGCCCAGCTCACGGACTGTGATCTTCACGTGCATTCCCGGCTTCAGGGCTTTGGAGTCCTCGCCAAACAGGTCGGCGACGATCCAGACCTGGGAAAGATCGGCAATGCGGTAGAACTCGGTTCCCCGGTCGAAGAGCTGGTCGGGTGCGATATTGCGGGCGAGAACAATGCCGTCGGTCGGAGAAACGATGGCGATATCGCGCGTGAGCTGCCGCGTTTTCCCCAGATCTTTGATCTGTGCTTCGCTCATGCCGAGGGCGCGGAGCGCTTCTTCGTTGAGGCGCAGAGCGTTGTCGCCGAAGCGGTTCGCGTCCTCAACGTTGCCGGCCCCGGCGCCCTTTACGCGTTCGAGGCTGGTCAGCGCTCCGAGATAGGCTTGTTCGGCATTGCGGAACTCGCGGCTGTAAAAGGAAGCCAGGCGATCGTCCTTTTTGACGATGGTGCCTTCGGGATTGTTGTTCAGCATCGTCACCCAGCCGTCGGTACCGGCGGTCAGGCGGTAGACGCGGTTGTCATTGGGCACGACGCGGCCGGTGGTGCGCACGAGACGCTGGCCACCACTCTTCTCGACTGCTTCAACGCGCACGCCGATGAGCTGCTGTTTCTCGGCACTGATGGAAACGGCGCCTGGCGGCAGATCCATGCGCGCGACCGGATCGTCTCCCTCATACACCGGCTCCAGCGCCATGCCGCAATCAGGTGCGATGCCCGGCCTGTCCGAGTGGTAGGAGGGGTGCATCGGGTCGACGTAGTAGAGAATCCGACGCGAGGAACTGACTGGCTCGCCGTTGCTGTGGCTCACGCGGCCAATGACAAAGCCCAGGATGGCCACCACGACAAAGGCGACTACGAGGATGCGCTTACTCATGCTGTTCTTACTCCACTACGGACCGACGAATCGGGAGCCGGCAACTGAGCTGCCTTCGGAGACTTTTCCCACCGGGTAAACCTCGGGCAGAGCGCATGAGGGAGGAATTAGTCGAACGCTCGTGGCACTCAGGGGAACTGACTGGGAGCCCACGCTCGTGTGAAAAGATTAGCACACATCGTTGAAAATGGAGAGGGGCACGTTCGTGCCGGTCAGGGTGGTCCTAAACCGTTTATTTACTATCAGTTAGGTGACGGATCGCTAGCGCAACAGGTTCTTGAGGAGGAAGAGAACGTTGGCCGGACGTTCGCCCAGTCGGCGCATGAAGTAGGGATACCATTCGGTCCCGAATGGGATGTAGATGCGCACACCCCAGCCATCGCGCACGAGTTGCTGCTGCAGGTCGCGACGGATGCCATGCAGCATCTGGAATTCGAAAGCGGAAGGGGGAATCTTTTCCGCGCGGGCGAAAGCGACGGCCTGCCGCACGATGTTCTCGTCGTGCGTGGCCAAGCCATGAAAGATGCCGCTCTTCATCAGCACCTTCATCAGCTTGACGTAGTTGGCATCCACGTCAGATTTCTTCTGGAAGGCGATCTCGGCGGACTCTTTGTACGCGCCCTTGCACAGGCGAATGCGGATGTCGTCGTCGAGGAGCTTCTCCACGTCCTTCTCGCTGCGGAACAGATAGGCCTGGATGACCGCGCCGACGCAGCCTTTATGGCCGGGACGGCGATGCAGTTCATGCACGAAATCGAGCGTGCGCTGGGTGTAGGGCGAGCCTTCCATGTCGACGCGGACGAAGCTGGTGGGCGTCATGCGCGTCGCTTTGTCGACGAGGCTGCTGACGATATCGAGCGCAAGCTGCTGGTCGACGTCGAAACCCATGTGCGTCAGCTTCAGGCTGATGTTGGCATCGAGTTTGTGGCTGGTGATGGCGTCGAGCATCTGGCCATAGAGCGTGGCGCTGTGGTGGGCTTCTTCGACGTTGGTGACGTTCTCGCCCAGGTTGTCGATGGTGACGTGCATGCCGAGCGCGTTGACGGCTCTGGTGGTGGCGATGGCGTCGTCAATCGTGGTGCCGGCAACGAAACGGCTGGAGAGTTTGCGGCCAAGCGCGGAGCGCTCGGCGATGCCGCGCATGTGGCGGTTTTCCGAGAGATGGACGAAGAAAGCCCTTAGCACGCGGGCCTGCCGGTGAGAGTTATCGTGGCGCAAAGCATGCGGTGCACTAGATTTTGTACCACAGGAGGAATGGGGAGCGAAGGAGCGGCGTCACAGGGGCCGTGTTCGCGCGTCGCAGGAATTTGTAATTTGGTAATTTGTAATTTGCGATTGAAAAAGGCAAAAGTCCACGCCGCGCGCGCGGAAATTACAAATCATCAATTGCAGATTACCAATCTCGCCTTTACTCTCCCTGTGCCTCCAGAAACTTCTCCACCTCGAGCGCGGCCATGCAGCCGGTACCGGCAGCGGTGATCGCCTGGCGGTAGCGGCGGTCCATGACGTCGCCGCTGGCGAAAACGCCGGGGACGCGGGTGTGCACCCAGTTCTTGGTCACCAAGTAGCCATCGGCATCCATGTCGAGTTGGCCTTTGAACATGGTTGCGTTTGGCACATGGCCGATGCCGAGGAACATGGCGCTGGTGGGGAAATCCCAGACCTTGCCGCTCTTCAGGTTGCGGAGCTTGAGGGCGGTGACTTCCTTCTTGCTCGGGTCGTAGACGTCATCGACAACCGTGTCGGTAAGAAACTCGACTTTCGGATTATTGCGGGCGCGGTCGAGCATGATTTTCGACGCGCGGAACTGGTCGCGGCGATGGATCATCGTGACCTTGGTGGCGAAGCGGGTGAGGAACGTGGCTTCTTCCATGGCGGAGTCGCCGCCGCCGATTACCGTGATCTCTTTGCCGGAAAAGAAGAAGCCGTCGCAGGTCGCGCAGGACGAAACACCATGGCCGATCAACGCCTGCTCGTTGGGCAAGCCGAGCCAGCGCGCCGAGGCTCCGCTGGCGATGATCAGCGTGCGGGTTTGAATTGTTTCCTTGTCCAAACCAATGGTGAAGGGACGCTTGCTCAGGTCCGCGGTAACCACGTGGCCATGACGGTATTCGGCGCCGAAGCGCTCGGCCTGCTCTTTCATGTTGCTGACGAGTTCGGGTCCCTGAATGCCTTCGGGAAAGCCGGGGAAATTTTCCACCAGCGTGGTGAGCGAAAGCTGCCCGCCGGGCTCGTGGCCTTCGAGGATGAGCGGCTTCAGGTTGGCGCGAGCGGTGTAGAGAGCGGCGGTGTGTCCGGAACAGCCAGAACCAAGGATTACGACGTTGCGAATGTTGTCAGTCATGAGTGCCTGAAGTTTAGATGGTTAGGAAGCGATTTCGTCGCATGTGCCTAGTCTCTAGGATTTGCCGGGCTTCTTCGCGGGCGGCTTTGGCTTGCTCGCGGGCGCGTGAATGCGAGCCAACTCATCGGGAACCGTGTGCGGTACGCCTAGCGCAGTGCGATACGTCGCGAGCAGCGAAGAGGCGCTGGCAAAGAGTGGTTCAAAGGCGCGCTGGTCGGGCGCGGGCTGGTCGCCTTCGCCGTGGCAACGAGCCAGCACGACGGACGACTTGCCGAAACGCTCCAGCTTGATGCGCGAGACGGGCGTGCCGGCGGCCAGCATGGCAGCGGGGCTGGTCACCGACGAGGCACTGTCTTCAATTGCGACCTGCAGGACATCCTTGGGATCGCGGACGCGCAGCACCAGCGTTTCTACCATCAGCTTGCTGTCGTGCGAAAACGAGTACTGCACGTTGGCAAAGGTGGCCTGCATGGCAAAATCGCGCCGGATGCGCACCCAGTTGGCGACGATGGGGACATCAGAGAACTTCGTGTTCTCCGTCGAGGTCAGGGCTTCGGCCTTGCCGCTGAGGGTGGAACGGCCGCGCGAGATTTCGAAATCTTCGGCGAACATCGGGCTCTTCGGGATTTTGGCGAGCGTGGCCGAGATTTCCTGCTGCTCTTCAGCGGAAGGCGTGCAGACGTTGAGCACATTGACTCGAATTTGCGGCTTGGACTGCTGCGCGACAGTGTGCGCCGCCAGGGAGAGCATGAGACCGGTAAGGACGATGGGGATTCGCACAGCGGCATTCTAAACGACGAGTCGTGAAAGCGGGCAGTCGCGGGCCTGCGTCGTGGCAACGGAGTCCGCACCGGGGGTCAGTCGTTCCTACGGGACTTGCGTGGGACGAGGTTTCATATCCGCCACTGAAGTGGCGGGCTAAATTGATTCGCCCCTCCGGCGCTCGTGCGCCTCCAACTGCTTCCAGGCACCTATAATCAAGCTATGGCTAATCTAACTCTGGTTTACGGCATGCGGCTGCTTCCGGCCGATGAGGTGGCGGAGGTGGGAGATGCGACACTCCGCCTGAAGAATGGACGCGACGCCCACGTCACCATGCATATCCTCGAAGGAAGCAAGGAAGAAATCGAGAAGCAGTTGAAGACGAGCCTGGAAGCATTCTTCGATTTCTATCCCGAGATCTGAACCCCGCCGAACCGGCTTGCGACCGCTCCCCGAATATAATCCCTAGGAGCCATCTCATCACTGGATTGTCATGCTGAGCGGAGCGAAGCATCCCTATAACCCGAAGATCCTGCTGGGGAGTAGGGATTCCTCGCTGCGCTCGGAATGACAATTTCGGGTTATTTGCATTCATGCGATAGGAGATAGGTTCTAACATCACTCATGGCTTCGCGCCTCAATCATGCTGTACGCAACCGTCTGGCGGCCTGGGGCTGGCCTCCGCGCAGTCGCGTGGTGCGGTTGGGCTGCTATCTGCTGGTGGTGACAATTCTGCTTTTTCTGCTGCAGCAATTCCTGCGGCTGACGAAGATGAGCGGCGGGCAGAGTCTGGGAGCGTGGGTCGGGTTTCTCAGCGTGATTGTCATTTGCCTGCTGGGGCTGGCGGCGTTTCGCTGGCTTCGGCAGAAGATGCTGTGGCGGCTGCGCAACCGGCTGATCGTGACCTATGTGTTCATCGGCGTGATTCCGGCGGGGCTGATCGTGTTGCTGGCGACGATCGCGTTCTATCTCTTCGCCGGGCAGTTTTCTACGTACATTGTCACGTCGGACATTCAGAGTGAATTGCGCCATCTCGAGCGGGTCAACGCCGGCGCGGCGCAGGTGATTGCCGGCAAGGCACAAAGAAAAGAAGCCGGGGTTGGCGCGCTGCTGGACGATCTGCGGCGCGGCAACGAGGACCGTACCTCACGAGAGGTTTGCGCGTGGCTTGGCGACCAACCGCTCGCCACGAACTGCAGTTTTGAACTCAAGCCGTTTGTGAAGCCGCCCTTTCGCGAAGTCGTTCTCGACCAAGGCAAGCTGCATTTACGCGCGGTCAGCAGCGCGACGGCCAACGGACAGCCGTTGCGAGTGGCTTCCGATCTTCCGCTCGACCGGCGGATGTTGGAGAGCATGGCGACTGATCTCGGGCGCATCACGCTGTATGCAGTTTCTGCGGCACAAAGAACGCAAGCGCAACCCGCCAAGAACGAAGGCGGCACCGCGCTCAGCATCAAGGATCAACGCAGCCCGGGTTCGGGCATCGTAATTCGTAAAGGCGAACAGGGCTACGTGGTAGAGAGCGCCGACAAACAAGCGATGTCAGAGATGATGACGGCGGGAAGGCTGCCGGCGTCAACGGGACGTCTAGATAATGAAATCAATTTCGGCGCGCTGCTGTCGTTCCGCGACTGGTCGACCGGCGAAACCGGTTATCGCGCTCTGCTGCGGGTGCAGACTCGTCCCTCACTGCTCTACGGGCGGCTCTTCACGGCGCTGGGAGACTTCGCCGAAGCCGTTGAGATCGTTCTGCTCGCCATTGCCATCCTGCTCGGCGTGATCGTGCTGCTGGCCCTGATCATCGGCACGCGCCTGACCCGCACCATGACGAAATCCGTCGCCAACCTCTACCTCGCCACGCAGCACGTGAACCGCGGCGACTTCTCGCACCGCATCGAGATCAAGGAGCACGATCAGCTGGCGGCGCTGCAGATTTCGTTCAACTCCATGACCGCCTCAGTGGAGAAGCTGATGGTGGAGCAGCGCGAGAAGCAGCGCCTGGAAAACGAACTCTCGATTGCGCAGGAAGTGCAGGCGCAGCTTTTCCCCAAGCAGATTTCGCAGCTGGAAACGCTCGAGGTGCATGGCTTCTGCCGTCCGGCGCGCACCGTGAGCGGTGACTATTACGACTTTCTGCCGGTCACCAGCAGTAAACTTGGGCTGGCCGTAGGGGACATCAGCGGCAAAGGGATTTCTGCGGCGCTGCTGATGGCGACGATTCACTCGGCCGTGCGCGCTTACATCCTGGAAGGGCTGCCGATGCTCAGCAACAAGAACCACCAGCTGTATCCGGGAGCGGAGATTTCGCCCGCGGCCATGATGGGCCTGCTCAATCACCAGCTCTTCAGTACCACGCCGGGCGAAAAATACGCCACCCTGTTTCTTGGACTCTACGACGGCGTTGGGCGCCACCTCACCTACAGTAATGCCGGACACTTGCCTCCGGTGCTCATGGCGGAAGATGGCGCCGTGCGCCGGCTGGACGCGGGAGGCACAGTGGTGGGCTTATTCGACGGCGAGAAGTACGAAGAAAACACCGTAGACTTGAAACGCGGAGAGCTTTTTCTCGCCTTCAGCGACGGAGTGACAGAACCGGAAAACGATTTCGGCGAATTCGGCGAAGGCCGCCTGGTGGATCTGGTGCGCGCCAACCGCCACCTTTCGCTCGACCGCATCAGCGAGGTTGTGACCCATGCGGTGTATGAATGGATTGGCGCGAACGAACAACCGGATGACGTGACGCTGGTGCTGGCGCGGGCGCGGTGACGCTACTCCCGGCGCGCTCCTCCTTTCAGGCTCCTCCCTGCCCTTCCTCTTTCCCTTTTGTCATTTCGAGCGAAGCGAGAAACCTGCTTTTGGCTTGAAACACCTCCTCCTGTTCACTGTTCGATGTGGGCAGCAGAACAGCAGGTTCCTCGTCACTTCGTTCCTCGGAATGACAAGATGGAAAGGTCTTCACTAGGCACCGACCTTCCCCTGGCGCACGGCGTGGATGAAATCCGTGTACGCGGGCTCGACGCCTGCGGCTCGCATATCGGCGGCGATCTGCCCGCGGTGGTAGGCGGAGTGCATCGCGACATGCATCAGAATGTCGCCGACTGTGCTGCTGAAGGGCTCACCTTTGCTGTTGGTGTAGTTCACGGACGCTGACAGCGCCTGCTCGGGAGTGGAGTCGAGCAGATCGCGCCAGGCATCGCGCAGAGTCGCGGCCACGGTTTGGCAATTGTCGAGCGAACGCTCGGGCCAAACTAGCGGCTTCGCGCCGTCGCGTCGCAGGCGGCTCAGCCAGACTTCTTCCGCGGCAAGGATGTGCGAAATCCAGCGCAGCGATCCCGGCACTTTTTTCTCTACCCCGCTAAGCGCAGACAGCACTGCGCCGTTGGCCCAATCGTCATAGGTAAACAAGCGCTGCAGCAATCGTTTTTCAGTCATTTCTCCCCCAAAGTCTGGAATCGTTGGTCGCGCGAGGAAATGCGCCGGGAGACGACGATCAGCCACTCCCTTCGCGTGCTACTCTGATTTTCGATGAAGCCCCGGTTCGTCTGGCTCTTTCTTTTTGTTGCGGGAGTCGCTCTATCCCAGGTCCCGCCACGGTCGCGCAGCAAGCCGGCCTCGGCTCCACCCAACATCTTTCTCATCACCATCGACACGCTGCGCGCCGATCACGTGCACTGCTTGGGATATGACAAAGTGCAGACGCCGGCCATCGACAGCCTGTGTCGGGACGGTGTGCGCTTCACCGCCGCCTTCACGCCCAGTCCCATCACGAACACATCGCATGCTTCGATTCTGACCGGACTGCTGCCGAGCGTGCACGGCGTGACCGACTTCGCCATCCCGCTCGCGCCGGCTCATGCCACGCTTGCCGAACTGCTGAAAACGCGCGGCTATCATACGGCAGCATTTATCGGTGCCGTCATTCTCGACAGCAAGGCATTGGCGCCGGGCTTCGATCGCGGCTTCGACTTTTATGACAACTTCCCCGAGCGGCCGAAGAATACTCCGCGCTGGGGCCGGGTTGAAAGACGAGGCGGAGAAGTGGCCGAGCACGCGATGCGCTGGCTGACGGCGCACCCGGCTGGCCCCCGTTTTGTATGGGTGCATCTCTACGATCCGCATGACCCCTACGAGCCGCCCGAGCCGTTTTTGCATCAGTACGAAACCCAACCTTACGACGGCGAAATTGCTTATGCCGACTCTGCGCTGGGCAAGTTTCTGGGATTTCTCAAGCAGCGCGGCTGGTATCGCGCAGCGACGGTGGTAGTGGTTGGCGATCACGGTGAAGGCCTTGGCGAACACAACGAAGACACGCACGGCATTTTCCTCTACGACTCGACCACGCACGTGCCGTTAGTCGTCAAGCTCCCGGAAGGCGCGCACGCCGGGCAGGTGGTGGCAGAGCAGGTTCGCACGCTCGATATTTTGCCGACGCTCGTGTCCGTCGCGGGAGCGGATCTGCCAGCGAGAGTAGACGGCGCATCGTTGCTGCCGCTGCTGAGCGGCCCGAAGACGAAAGAGCGTCCGGCCTTCGGTGAAACGGATTATCCGCTGCGCTTCGGCTGGGCGCCATTGCGTTCGCTGCGCGCGGGCGGAGCGAAGTTCATCGAAGCCCCTAAACCCGAGCTTTATGATTTGAAACAAGACCCGATGGAGGCACGGAATCTCTACCAGCCGTGGGACGAAAAAGTGAAAGCGTTTCGCGCGAGGCTGGCAGAACTCAAAGCAGCCCTGCCCCCACTGCCCCCGTCGGCCACCACGGTTGGTCAAGGCACGGTGGAGGAACTGAAAGCGCTGGGTTATCTGGGCAAGGCCGATGTCGACAGTTCCACAAACGTTCCCGAGCCCACGGTGCTGCCCGACCCGAAAGACCGCATCGAGGAGCAGAACCTGCTGCACCGGGCGATGATCGCGTCCGAGGACGCGCAGCCACAAGAGGCGCGCACCGCGCTCGAGAAACTGCTGCAGCTGGACCCGAAATCGGCTGCGGGTCTGCTGCAGCTAGGACAACTCGAGTTCGAGTCCGGCAACTACGTGAAAGCCGCCGGATATCTGGGCCGCGCCCGCGAACTGCGTCCAGACGACGGTACGGCTGCTTGGTATCACGGGCAAGCGCTGGTAAGATCTGGCGACTACGCCGGCGCCCGCGACGCACTCGAGACATCCCTGCACATCACGCCCGGACAGTTTCAGGCGCGTTTGTTGCTGGGACAGGTTTTTCTCAAGTTGAAGGAACCGAAGCCTGCGTTGGACCAGTTGGGGGCCGCGTTGCTGCTGCAACCGGCGAACCTGGAGGCGCAACTCTCTGCGGCTGAAGCGCTGCTGGCGAACGATCGGGCCGCGGAAGCCGTTGTCACGCTCGAGTCTCTGACTAAGTCCGAGCCTAAGAACGTGGGGGCGTGGGATGTGCTGGCGCGCGCGTATAGAGCGCTGGGAAAAGCCGAAGCGGCCGGGCGGGCGGAGGGTCGGGCGGCACAACTCAAGACCGCGCAGCGGTAGCACGCCACCGCAGGGGCTAAAGCCCCGTCTATTGATGGAGCCGGCCTTCGGCGCGGCTGAAGCCGCGCCCCTTCAAAGCTACTTCACTCCATCAACTAACCTGCGCTGCCCTGCGCTACTTCTTCTTTTTCTTGCGCAATTGGCCGACGATGCGCTCAATCTGCAGCAGGTGGTTGGTGTCATGTCCGGCGAACATCCGTGTCAGATGCGCGATGCTCTCCTTGCCGCGCTCTGAGTGCATGCCGTAGTTCTCCCAGGTCTCGCGAGGAAGCGCTTTCAACATGGCGAGATTGTTCTCGCGCAACACGCGAAAGACCTCGAGTGAGCGCTTCGGGTCCTGCTTGGCATAGTTCAATGACGACGCCCACGCATCCTGATCGAAGGCTTGAATGGTTATTCCGTTTGTGCCCACGACCGACCGCATGCGCCAGCTGGCAACGATCTCCACGTCGGCGAGATGGGCCAAAATCTGGGTGATCGACCATTTGCCCGCTTCGGGCTGCCACGACAATTGCTTCTTGCTCAGCCCGCGGGTGAACTTCTTCAGCTTGTCAGCGGTTGCGGCCTGTACTTTGAGCGCGTCTTTTCCCTCAACGTAGCCCAGGGTTCGCTGCATATAGTGCTGCACGGTTTCCTGCATGCATCCTCCAGGTGTGGGTAAGCGGGCCTGCTTGCACAAGCCTGCTCTTGTGTTACCGGAATTGATTCAAAATCGATCGGAAGGCTTCAGTAAGAAATCGTGAATCGTTTCGACTTGCTACCTTTTCATGTGTGCTTGAGAACTCAGTCGTCCCTACGGGACTCAGAGGGAATCCTGCGTTTCCCGGCGCTGAAGGGCCGGGCTAATGTCAGACGCCCCTCCGGGGCTCACGCAACATGCACGAGTCCGCTCCGGGGACTTTTCCCCATGAACCCTGATGCTACTTCTGCGCTACTTTAGCGCCCCCCGCCTCGAAGATTTCGGTGATCACCCGCCCGCGCATCTGCTTCGGTTGCTCGATGCCGTAGATGTGCAGGATCGTCGGCGCAATGTCCCACACGCTGACGTTGAAGCCCATCAGGCGCTGCTCACGCTTCACATTCGGTCCCATCACGAAGATAGAGCCGGGGACGTCGTCGCCGTCCTCAAAGTCATGCTTGGCAATTACCGCCGTCGTTTTTTCGTGATCCATGTGCGCGTGCGGGTCTTTCTGTTCGAACTCGCGCAGCGGCTTGATGCCGTGGTCCGACACGATAAAGAAGTATGTGTTCTCGTCAAGGTGCTTCAGGATCATGCCCAGCACCTTGTCGAGCGCGATGTACTGGCTGGGAAAGGCATCGGGCCGCACGGACTGGACCTTGGGATCGTAGCCAACATTGTGCGGCGCGATCGGGTATAGCCAATGGCCCGTGCGGTCCTCGCAGGACTGCGCCATGAAAGTGAAATCCTTGGGATGGTTGGTGAGCAGGTAGTCAAAAAGCTTGGTCTGCTGGTCGCGAATAAGTTGGACTTTGTCGAGCCATGCCGGGATCACCTCCGCTTCGTGGCCGTGCACGTCTCCCGCTGAGGGCATGCGCTCGCAATCAATATAGAAATCGCCGACGTTCTTCAGCAATTCCTCTTTCATGCTCGCCGGGTAGACCGCTTCGCCGCCCATGACCTCGCTCAGTTTGGGCGCGCACAGGACACCGTCTTCGCAGTTCTTGCCGCGGGTGAGCATGCCGCTGATCTGGTAGCCGTTCACCGGCATGACCGGAAACGTAGCCGGAACATTCGCCATGCCCACCGTCACATCATTCTTGGAAAGAACGGACCAGATCGGCTCTTCTTTCATCATGTTGGTGTTGGCCGTGATTCCGCCGACGAGGAAGCCGGTGACGCCGTGTTCCTCCGGATTAGTGCTGGTGAACAGCGTGGTGTAGACGCGGGGGCAGTTGGGAGCGGAAACGGTTTTCAGCTTGCCGTAGGCGCCGTTCTCGATAACGTGTCGCAGGTTAGGCATTTTGCCCTGCAGCAGGAGCGGACGAATGATGTCCAACTCCATGCCATTCACGCCCAGGACAAAGACTTTTGGCTTCGGTTTTGACGTGCTCTGACCTTGACCGAATGCGCTCGGCAACAAAGCTAGAACCAGGAAAAAGAGAAGGACCCGCTTCGACATAGTTCGTATCTCACTGGTGGGATGCGGCCATTATAGCCGGAACCTGGGGCGAGGTTGGCAACACGACAATTCAGTTGTGCTCGCGCCGCGCCGCGCTCAGGTCAATACCGAGTTGCTCCGCTTTCTTGTACAAGTGACTGCGCTCGAGGCCGAGGGCTTTGGCCGTGTTGGTGATGTGGTAGTGATGGCGCTTCAGCTCGGCGAGCAGCACCTGCCGCTCAAACGAATCCACACGCTGGGAAAGCGGGCCATCTCCTGTGCTCGTTGAGGCGGCGGCCGGCGCGCTTTGCGGCAGGGCCGACTCGACCGTGGCGGCATCGATCGTGTCTCCTGCCGCGAGCAGCATCAGCCGCTCCACCATATTGCGCAGTTCACGGACATTGCCGGGCCACGAATAAGCCTGCAGGAACTGCATCGCCTCGGGCGCGAATTTCAGGGGCTTCCAGCCGTTCTGCGCGCATATCTGCGCCGCAAAATGCTCGACCAGCGGCGGAATGTCTTCCTTCCGCTCACGCAGCGGAGGCAGCGCCAGCGGGAACACGTAGACACGATGAAAGAGGTCGGAGCGGAACTTCCCTTCCTTGACCTGCGCTTCGAGATCGCGGTGGGTGGCGACGATCACGCGCACATCAACCGCAATGGGTTTATCGCCACCGATGCGCTCCACTTCCTTCTCTTCCAGCACGCGCAGGAGCTTGGCCTGCATGGGCAGCGGCATATCGCCGATTTCGTCGAGAAAAATTGTGCCGCGCTGCGCTTGCTCGAACTTGCCCAGGTGACGCGTACCGGCGCCGGTGAACGAGCCTTTCTCATGGCCGAAGAGCTCGGATTCGATGAGCTCGGCAGGAACCGCGGCGCAGTTGAGCGTGATGAACGGGCCGGAAGCGCGCGGGCTGCGTTCGTGCAGAGTGCGCGCCACCAGTTCTTTGCCCGTGCCGGTTTCACCCAGAATGCAGACGCGCGTTTCGCTGGCGGCGACGCGGTCGACCTGCGCCATCACGCGCCGCATCTTCTCGCCGGACCAGACGATTTCGTGTTTGCCCAGACGCTGCTTCAACTGCTGGTTCTCGCTTTCGAGGTTGCGCAGCTTGAGCGCGTTTTCGACGGTGAGCAGAAGTTTTTCGGTGGAGATCGGCTTTTCGAGGAAGTCGAGCGCGCCCAGCCGCGTGGCTTTCACCGCCATTTCGATGTGGGCCTGGCCGGACATCATGACGACGGGTGCGGCCACTTCGCGCTTTTTCAATTCTTCGAGCAGTGTCAGGCCGTCCTTGCCGGGCATCACGACGTCGGAGAGGATCAGGTCGAAACTCTGCGACTCGGCGAGTTCGAGGGCTTTGACGGCGTTGTCGCAGACCGTCGCCTCGTGTCCCGCCAGGCGAAAAGCGCGAGACAGCGACGCCAGCGTGTTGGCTTCGTCGTCAACGATCAGCAGGTTCGCTTTTTGCGGCACAATGTCCCTCCTCAACTTTGGCTCAGGTGCGGCTTTGCCGGATTTCGCGGCAGTTCGATGCGGAACGTGCTGCCTTTGCCCGGCGTGCTCTGGACCGTGATGCGCCCGCCATGATCGCTCACTACAGATTGCACGATGGCCAGGCCCAGGCCGGTGCCGTGGCGCTTGCTCGTGTAGTACGGCGTGAACAAGCGCTCGCATTCTTCAGGCGTGAGACCAGAACCCGAATCGGAGACCTCGATGCGCACGCCACTTTCAGTCGGTCCGGTGCGGATGGTCAGCGTGCCGCCTTCGGGCATGGCGTCCATCGCGTTCAGGATCAGGTTGGAGAGAGCGCGGTGCAGCAGATCAGGATCGGCTTGGATCGCTTGGAGCGTCTCGTCCAGTTCCAGGCGGCTGGTGACGGCGGCGTTTCCGTTACCGCTGAGTTGGGGCTGAAACAGCCGAGCCGCGTTCTTCACCGTGTCGTTGATCTGCAGGTCCTGCAACTGCGGTTGCGGCATTTTCGCGAAGTCGCTGAAGCGGCCGATGATGTTTTTGAGATTGGTAAGTTCCGCGAGCAGCGTGCGCGCGCCTTCACGGAACGTCTCGTCGAACAGTTCGGGCTTCTGCTCTCGCGCGCGCACCATGTTCTCGACCGTGATTTGCAGCGGGAATAGCGGATTCTTCAACTCGTGCGCCAGACGCCGCCCGAGTTCGCGCCAGGCTGCCACGCGCTCCGTCTGCACCAGTTTCTCGCGCTGTTCGCTCAACTCGCGCGTCATGCGATTGAACGAGACCGCGAGTTCACCCAGTTCGTCTTTTGAGTCCTCCGGGACCTGCGCGTACCAGTTGCCGGCCGCGACTTCGCGAACCGCAGCGGCCATTTCGCGCACCGGGCGGGTCACACGGGCAGCAATCCATCCTGTAAACAGAATTGCAAATACGATGCCGCCGCCCGCGACGAGCAGGCCGGCGGATTGAATGCGGCGTTCGAGTTCGACCATTGGCCGGCGCGAGTTGGCCACGAGCAGAACGCCGAGCAATTCATCTTTTTGACCGTTGAGAGGAATCGCGGTAACGCTGTCGGAATCGGCAGCGTTCGGCGACCACGCGACGGTGACGCCGCTCTCGCGTTGGCTCTGCTGAACGGCCTGCACGATGGGCGACAATTTCTCCGCACCTTGCACGGGCCCGTTTGCATCCAAGACGCGCTGCGCGGCGAATTCTTTGCTCGGACTGGTGTAGAGCATGACGCGCATGCCTTCGGGGAGCGTGAGAGTGGCGAGGAACTCGCGATCGAGTCTGCGGCCGCCAAGAACGTAGAGCGGGCGGTCGCCTACGCGCACCACACGGGCTGCGAACAGGCCCAGCATTTCGCCGTCAGGCAGTTCTTCGACTTTGAGGAACGCGCTGGCGGGCGGGTCCGTGGGTGATTGAATTGCAGCCTCTTGGTAACCGAACTTCGCCGGCCATTGCGCCGACGAGACGATGGCGCCGTTCGCGTCCACGAGTTCCAGAAAATCCAGCTGATGCTGGGCCGCGAGGGACTCGGCTTCGTGCAGGTAGTCGCCGGTGTCGGCGTCGCCGCGGTTTAGTTTCAAGGCCATGTGCGTGACGGTGTCGCTCGTAGCAATCGAGTACACCTCGCGCACGACTTCATCCTGGCGACGGCGAAATTCTCCGCGGAACTGCGTCACCAGCGCGGCGACTCGTTCGTCGTTCGACCGCTCAAAGGCGTGGCGCGCCATCAGCGAGACGATCACTGCCACCAGCCCAACCGACACAAAAATGCTGAGCGCGAGGATCGTCAGGAGTTTGCGCTGGAAGGTCACTTTTTGGGCGCCTCCAGCCAGGCATTCTCGATCTGCCAGTTGCCTTGCGCTGACGCAGCCCAGCTTCTCACGGTGCCTCCGAGAACGTACGCGCGTGGCACGTGCACAATGGGCACAATGCGCTGCGTCTCGAGCACGGCGCGCTCCGACGCGTAGAGTTCCTCGAATGAGTGGCCGGGCTTGGGAGTTGCGGCACCGCTGGCGATGGCGAGCTGCTCAAGAGCAGTCCAGGGATCCGACGATGCGAGTGGAATACGCACGAGTCTGACGCCGGCATCTGGCTTGCCGGGAGTAAGTTGCAGCGTGATGCCGGCATCACGCGCGTTCAATTCGATGCGCTCGGCCACAACGCGATCGACGGAATCGGTTGCATCGAAGCTGAGCGTCCACTTAGCTGTGTTCTTCGCGGCGCGCGCGGGTG
>Ga0075014_100000057_pt1 | contig 39675 bp, 31 predicted proteins | sample AleBraG_ABR_2014_FD_71472 | JGI IMG/M metagenome (GOLD analysis project Ga0075014, IMG submission 71472) | Freshwater sediment microbial communities in response to fracking from Pennsylvania, USA - Alex Branch Run_MetaG_ABR_2014 | ecosystem: Environmental > Aquatic > Freshwater > Creek >... | reverse complement strand
CATTTTCTTCTCGATCTTCTCGAGATCCTCCGGCGTAAATGGCGTCGGACGATAGAAGTCATAGAAGAATCCATCATCGGTCGCAGGACCGTGCCCCAGCTTGGTCTCGGGAAAGAGCTCGAGCACCGCTGCGGCGAGCAGGTGCGCAGAGGAATGCCGGTAGATCCCCAGCGACTCCGGGTCCTTCTCCGTCAAGATGCGAACCTCGGCGTCCTTTTCGAGTGGCCGGGTCAGGTCGATGAGATCGCCGTTCGACTTGGCCGCAATCGCCGCATCAGCCAACCGCGGGCTGATGGACTTGGCAATGTTGAGTGCGGTCGTTCCGCGGGGGACATCTTTGACACTGCCATCCGGCAGCTTGATACGAATGGTTTCAGGCATAAGAGAGTCTCGAGTTTTTGAGTCTAAAGGAGGGAGCGCGGAGGGGCAAACCTGGGCTTCCTGCTTAGGCCTTCGTCTTCCGACCGTCCGACCGTCCCTTCCGATAACAAAGGGCACCTAGCCAGGCGGAATTGATCGCGCCCGCCGCTACCACTGTCAGGACTGGCATCGGAGGTTTTTGCTTCAGTAAAACAAAAATCGTCATAGCCACCGCGGGCGTGAAGACCAGCCACAAGGTACAGCTGACCACAGCTATCATGACTAGCTTTCCCTGGAATCGGACCACTCTGCTGCCCTCACACGGCTAAATTCATCGGCAAGCTTTCTCACCAGCCCTCTTTCGCCCCTTTGTTCTGCTCGTCCAGCCACTGCTTCAGCGGCGCGAAGTATTCCAGCAGAGCATTCCCGTCAATCTTGCGCTCTCCGGTCAAGGCTTCCAGAGCATCCGGCCAAGGCTTGCTCTGTCCCATCTCCAGCATCTTCTTGAACTTCGCACCGGCTGCCTTCGATCCATAAAAAGTACAGCGATGCAGAGGCCCCTGGTACCCCGATTCGCGGCACAGCGCACGGTAGAACTGGAACTCCAACAGATGCGCCAGGAAGTAGCGGATGTACGGCGTGTTCGACGCCACGTGATACTTCGCTGCCGGATCGAAATCCGCCTCAGTGCGCTCCACCGGAGGCACCACGCCCTGATACTTCTTACGCAGTTCCCACCAGGCTTTGTTGTAGTCTTCCGGCTTGACCTCACCCGAGAAAACCTTCCACCGCCACTGATCAATCACGAACCCGAAGGGCAGGAACGCAACACGATCGAGCGCCTGCCGCATCAGCAGGGGAATGTCGTCGTTCCCGGTGGGCGCCTTGTCCACCAGCCCGGCTTTCTGCAGGTAGTCCGGCGTAATGGCCAGCGCGACCGCATCGCCGATCGCTTCATGAAACCCGTCGTTCGCTCCGCTTTCAAAAAGAAACGGCTGCTTTTTGTAAGAGCGGTCGTAGAAGAGGTGCCCCAGTTCGTGGTGCACGGTGACAAAATCCTCGTCGCGCACCTGGATACACATCTTGATGCGCAGATCGTCCTGCGTGTCGATATCCCACGCACTGGCATGACACACCACGTCCCGATCGGCCGGCTTGGTAAAGAGCGAGCGCTCCCAGAAGGTGTGCGGCAAGCGCTCAAAACCCAGCGAAGTAAAGAATCCTTCCCCGTAGTGCACCATGGCGCGCGCGTCCATGCCCCGCGACTTGAGCAGCGCGGTTAGGTCAAAAGGCGCGCTGGTCGACTTGATGTCGAGCAGCGGATAGACGTTCCCCCATTCCTGCGCCCACGGGTTGCCCAGCAGATGCGCCGGAATCGGTCCCCCGGGAGGAACGACTGTCGGTCCGTAATGCTGCGAAAGGCGTGCCCGCACAAACGTGTGCAGCGCTAGGTATAAGGGCTGCACCTGCTCCCACAAGCGTTCTGTTTCGGCGCTGAATTCCTCGGGCGTCATGTCATAACCGGCGCGCCACATCGCACCGGTGTCTTTGAAGCCAATTTCGCGAGCACCCTGGTTAGAAAGCTCCACGAAACGGCCGTAGCGCTTGCGGATCGGCGCACCTACTGCGTGCCAGCCCGTCCAGAGTTCCTCCAGTTCCTTCGGATCACGGCTGTTGGCCAGGATGTCTTCGATAGCAGTAATGTCCAGACACTTGCCGTTTTTGCGGCAGTACTTGCCCTTGCCGTAGTCGCCTTCCATCGAAGCCGCGATGGTGGTCAACTCCTTGCGCAGCGCCGCATCTTTCGGCGCGGGCGCCACCAGCTGCAACCGCAGCAGCATGAACTTTCGAGCCAGGTCCGGAGGCATCTCGAGTCCCTCAAAGCGACGACTTTGCTCCACGAGTTCAGTGGTAGCTGCCGTCAGATCGTCGTTGGCCTGAGCCTCCATGGCCTCGGTGTCGTCAGTGATGAAGGTGGATTTCACCCACGATGCACGCTGCGCCTTGGCGTACAGGTCGGCCAATTGCACCTCGGCCCGCGCCATGAATGCCTGGGCGTCCGCTACCGTTGCGCCCTGGGCCTGGCTCGGCGGAGTAGCAGTTTGAGCGGAGCAGATTGTGATACCGGCAAAGAGAGAGAACAGCACAAGAGAATGAAGCCGCATGAGACCTCCACTGAACCTAGCATTATGAAACACAAGGGATACCGCCGCGCAAGGACCTTGGGGCGGATAACCGTAGGGGATATGCAAGCTACACTTTTTCGGCGTAGTACATATCCTCAATGGCCTTCTGTACCCGTGCGGCCAGAGCTTCCAGATCGTGCATTTTGAGACCCGCCGTCGGAATCGGTTGGCCCACGCGCATGTCGAGCGGCCGCGACTTGATGGTATACGTGTTCATTGGCAGTAACTCAAACATACCCACCAGGGTCACCGGCACGACATCCACGCCGGCTTTGAGGGCAAGAAAGAATGCACCCGGCAGAAACGGCTTGATGGTCCCGTCGTCCGTGCGACCGCCTTCCGGGAAGACGACCAGCGGCATGCCGCCTTGCAGGCTCTTCAGCGCCGAGCGGATGCTGCCAATCGACCGCGCCGGATTTTGCTGGTCGATGCAGACCTGCCCGGAGCGCCGCAGATGCGAACCGATCAGCGGGTAGCTCAACAGCTCCTTCTTGAAAATGATGCGAAACTGGAACGGGAGATAGGTGTACAAGACCGGGATATCCAGCGCGGAAGCATGATTGACGGCATAAACGTGCGGCCTGGTAGTGTCGATCTTGTCGAGCCCCATCACCTTAATGGGCGAAAAGATCGTCTTCATGATGAGCCAGGACCAGACGCGCGCCAGTTTGTGTTGCAGGCGGCCGTCGTGGTCCCCGATCGACGACGCCAGAGACGCTGGCCCCAACAGCAGCGTGTAAGCCCAGATCAGAGGGTTGAAAAACAAATACGAGCGCAGGCGGCTCAGCCATTCGTTGGGTCGGGCCGGCTTCACTGCTGCAGTCAGGCACTGGGATTCCTGCGCACCTGCCTCCATCCGTGCTTGCTCGTCGACTTCCATCGCTAAACCTGCACCCTCAACTCGCGCATGGCTTCACCAACAACGTAAATCGAACCGGTCACGACTACCAAGCCACCCGCTCGCACCGCTCTGCGGGATAGGCGCAGCGCCGTAGCCACGTCGGGCGCTTCCTCCAGGTCAACCGTCAGGCGCGCAGCGGCCTTTTCGATCTCCGCGGGCTGCGCCGCGCGCGGACTTTCAGCATGGGTCACGATGACGTGCTGGGCCAGCGGAAACAGAATCTCCGCCATCTCGCCGATCGCCTTGTCCCGCATCGCGCCGAACACGAACGTGAGCGGACGGCCGTCGTAGAGGTCGGAGAGGGCCGAACGCAAGGCCCATGCTCCTGCCGGATTGTGCGCAACATCAAAGAGAAACTGTACGCCATCCCGCTCAATGGACTGAAGTCTTCCGGGCCAATGCGTCTGCCGGAGTCCCTTCCCTACATGACTGGCGCTGATTTTGAATCCCTGGCGCGCGAGTTCCTCCGCCGTGGCCAGTGCGAGCGCGATGTTGCGCAGCTGATGCCGCCCCGCCAGCGGAGTCGCTACTTCAACTTCCTCGCCCAGCACGCGCAGGCGATATTGCTGCGCGCAACCCGGTTCGCCGTTGCTGTTGCTCTTTAGCACCTGCAGTTCCTGCGCCTTGGGCGATACCGATGGCATGAACGGAGTAGCGCTTATGCCTCGCGCACCACGTTCGAGAATCGCGTTCCCGATTACGTCGTTCGCCTCCGGCATCTGCGGCAACGTGACCACCACCCCTGCTGCATGAATGATCCCTGCCTTCTCACGCGCGATCTCGGCGATTGTGTTTCCCAGAAACTTCTGATGATCGAGCGCGATGTCGGTAATCACGCTCGCGCGCGGTTCCACAACGTTGGTTGCATCCAGCCGACCGCCCATGCCGACTTCCAGCACCGCGATGTCGACGCCCACCTCCGCGAAGTGCAGAAACGCCATCGCCGTGACCATCTCGAAGAAGCTGGGATGCCAGGGCAGTTCGCCCTTTGTGACCAACTTTTCGGCGGCGCGCTCCACGCGCTCATGCAGCGCGGCAAACTCATCGTCCGCAATGGCAATCCCGTTACTTCGAATGCGTTCATTCACCCGCACCAGGTGCGGCGACGTGTAAAGTCCAGTGCGATACCCCGCCGCCTGAATGATGGCCGCGAGAGTGGCGGCAGTCGACCCTTTGCCATTCGTGCCCGCAATCAGCACCGAAGGAAACTTCTGCTCCGGACGCCCCAACTCCGCCAGCAGCGCGCGCATGTGCGCCAGATCGAATTTGTGGGACGGCGTGTGCGCCAGCTCATGCCCCAGCGCGAGCAGGCTGGCGACGGCAGTATCGTAGGTGGGCATGGGGACGTCAGCTCTCAGCTGTCAGCTTTCAGCCCTCAGTAGTCAGAACTGAGCCTGCAGCACTCAGCCGAAGAATTCAGCCTAACAGCTTTTGGGTACGGGGAATCAAGCATCCGCAGCAGGCTGTCGGGAAGCAAGCTTGAAGCGCGACTGAGCGTGGCTGAAGGGCACTGAAAGCTGAGAGCTAGTTCTTGACCATGAAATCGAGCGCCCGCGCGATGTACGGTTTCAGGTCCTTGCGCGGCACCACGGCATCGAGCATGCCGTGCTCCAACAGGAATTCCGCACGCTGAAATCCGCTGGGCAGTTTCTGCCGGATGGTTTGTTCAATCACGCGTGGGCCAGCAAAACCGATCAGCGCTCCCGGCTCAGCTATGTTCAGATCGCCCAGCATGGCATAGGAAGCCGTCACGCCACCCGTCGTCGGATCGGTTAGCACCGAAATATATGGCACTTTGGCGTCGTCCATGCGCGCCAGCGCGGCCGAGATCTTGGCCAGTTGCATCAGGCTGATCACGCCCTCCATCATGCGCGCCCCGCCCGACGCCGAAACAATAATGAGCGGCGTGCGCGTCTGCGTGGCGCGCTCTACGGCACGCGTAATTACTTCTCCTACCACCGAGCCCATGCTCCCGCCGATAAAGGCATACTCCATGGCGCTGATGATGACCGGCCGACCGTTGAGCTTGCCCCGCGCATTAATGACCGCGTCGGTGAGGCCGGTATCGCGGCGCGCCGCGGTCAGACGGGCTCCGTAGGGCTTGAGATCGACAAACTTGAGCGGATCGGTGGAGACCAGGTTGTCGTCGTCCACCTCGTACTGCCCATCATCGAGAAGCTGCGCCAGCCGCGTGCGCGCGTCAATGCGGAAGTGCTTGCCGCACTTCGGACAGCAGTGCAGGTTCTCCGCCAGATCCTTTTTCCAGATAATCTGCCGGCACCCTTCACACTTCACCCACAAACCTTCGGTGACAACTTTCTTTTCCCCGGAGGTGTCGAGCTCGCTCGCTTCTCGCTTGAACCAAGCCATAGGGGAATTGGTAATTTTGCAATTTAGTAATTTGAAACCCAAACCGAACGCCCGGCTGCCACGGAACTAAAATTACCAAATTACCCGATTACCAAATTACAAATCAGTACTCGATCCCTCTCTGCGCCATCACGCCCTTTTCATACGCGTGTTTCACCTGGCGCATTTCGGTTACCGTGTCGGCGACCTCGACAATTGTGGGGTGTGCGTTGCGTCCCGTCAAGATCACGTGCACCATCTCGGGTTTGCGCTTCAGGCTCTCCACCACTTTGGCGGGATCGAGCATGCCGTAGCTGATGGCGTAATTGATCTCATCGAGCACCACCAGATCCCATTCTCCCGAGTGAATCGCCTGCTCCGCTTCCGCCCATGCCGCTTCCACCATGCGAACATCTTCCGGATCAGGCTTCTCGGTGCCGACTTTCACGAAGCCACGACCGAGTTGCTTCATGACGAACTTGTCGCCAAAGGCCTGCACCGCGTCGAGCTCGCCGTAGTGCCAGGACCCTTTCAGAAACTGCAACATGAGCACGCGCAGCCCTTGTCCCACAGCGCGCAACGCCGTGCCCATGGCGGCGGTAGTCTTCCCCTTGCCCGGCCCGGTGTTCACGATAATTAAGCCACGACGGACGTCCGCCATAGATGCACCTTAAGGATTGTACCGAATCGATACCTTACTTCGTCCGCCTTGGCTTATTCAGCCCCAGGCAGTCCCTTCAGCGCTACCGGCTCCGCTGCCACAGCCGGTAGACTTGGCTCTTCGACACACCCATCTCTTTCGCCAGCTTCTTCAGGGCGTCTTTCTCTTCGAGCTTCTCACCGTGTAGGAGTTGCTGCATGCGCTCGCGCACGCCTGCTTTGGGCTGAGTTCCAGCCTGCTCTGCGTCTGCCTTTGCGATCAGGAGCGTGATCTCGCCCTTGACGCCAACGCGGCGGCGCAGCTGATCCAAAATCTCCCCAGAAGTTCCGCGCAGGAATTCCTCATGCAGTTTAGTAACCTCGCGCGCCACCACAACGCGCCGCCTCGTCCCTAACACTTCCACCACGTCCTCCAATGCTTCCACAATACGGTGCGGCGCTTCGTAGAAGGCGACCGTGTGGTCCACGCCGCAAATTGCTTCCAGCACGTGCCTTCGCTGCCCACTCTTCGCAGGCAGAAACCCTCCAAAATGAAACGAATCCGTCGCGAAGCCGCTGGCGGTAAGCGCGCTGAGGAAGGCCGACGCTCCGGGTAGCGGCACCACGGGAATCCCCGACTCAATAGCTAAGTTGATTACGCGGTAACCCGGATCAGAGATCCCCGGCATGCCCGCATCGCTGACCAGCGCCACGCTCGTTCCGGCCTTAAGCTTCGCCACCAACTCGGTCGCCCGCTCCGCCTCGTTGTGTTCGTGATAGCTGATGGTGGGGGTCTCAATACCGTGGTGCTGCAGCAGCTTTTGCGTCTGCCGCGTGTCTTCGCAGGCAATCAGGTCGGCCTCCTTGAGCACACGTAAGGCCCGCAGCGTGATGTCCTCAAGATTTCCGATGGGCGTCCCCACCACGTACAGCGTGCCCGGTGCGACCGCCTTAGCCTGCATGCGCGCAGTCTAGCAGAGACCGGCTGGGACTTGGCCTTCCGCGACCGATACCTTTCACGGAATATTCAGGCGGATAAGCAACCCGCGGGTGCCACGTCCTGAACTCCGGCGCACCTGTCTTTTTCGCCACCCGCTCACGGCGCCCCAAATTGACGCCTTGATTCGCTCCTCCGTAGAATCAGTTGCGTGCCCATCTACGAATATCAATGCAAGAAATGCAGTCACCGCTTTGAGAAGATCCAGAAATTCTCCGACCCGCATGTCACCAAGTGCCCCAAGTGCGGCTCGAAAATCGAGCAGGTAATTACAGCGGCCGCGGTGCAGTTCAAGGGCAGCGGCTGGTACGTGACCGACTACGCCAAAAAGTCGTCTGCTCCCGCCACGGAGAGCAGTTCGAGCGACTCTTCGAGCGAGAGCAAGCCCAAAACCGAAAGCAAGGAAACCAAGAAAGCTGACAAGAAAAAATCCTAGCCTTAGGAGTGCGCCATGGATCGTGTCGCGCGCCGCACTGTCGACCTCAGCTCCTATCCCGACCTCGTCGTCATCTATCTGGGAATGCGTGTCAATCGGCTGACCGGAATCAAAACCGTCTTCGGCTTTGGCCCCATGATCTCGGCCTCAGTCGCAGCCAAGCCCGATGGCCTGCTTCTGCATGAACCCATCATCTACTCGCTGTTCCCACCGCACGCGGGGATGCGCCAGTACTGGCGGGATCTCGATTCCCTGCTGAAGTGGACGCGCTCCGACCCGCACCGCGAATGGTGGAAGGGATTTTTGAAAGACTCCGGCGGCACCGGTTTCTGGCACGAGACCTACTGCATGCGCGGCGGGATGGAAGCGATTTACGATGACGTGCCCAGGCCGCTCGGATTTTCCGGCTTCGCTCCCGTCGTTGAAGCTCGTGGCGCGATGTTCAGCGCCGCCCACAGGGGCGGCCGTACCTTCAATGTGGCGCCGGTCGTAGCTGAGGGCGAGCTCTATCCGGAGTAAAAAGTAGTCCACGCCATGGAGGCACGGGCGTCCTCGCCCGTGCTGCTTCAGGAGCTCATCTCCGCTCCAGCAGTGCAGCGAAGAACCCATCACAGGGATGGACCCCCGGCAGCGTCCGCAGGTAAGCCCCGCGCAACAGTGATGCCGTATCACGCCAAACCAGCTCTCCAGCTTCGCGCAGACGAGCAAGTTCCTGTTCCAAAGGCAGCAAGGAGAACTCCCGACTCCCCATCAGTGCCTGCTCGACCACCGCTTCGTTTTCCTCCGGCTCAAGAGAACACGTTGAGTAGAGCAGCCGACCGCCACGCGTAACCTGACTCATCGCCGCCTGCAGAATCTCAGCCTGGCGTCGCCGAAAATCGTGCAGATCATCCTCTGCCAGCCGCCACTTAATCTCCGGATGATGAGCCAGCGTTCCCGTCCCCGAGCAGGGAACATCCACCAGCACGCGGTCAAACGGCGGCTGCGGCGGAAGGGAACGAACGTCGGCCGTGATCACTTCCACATTCGTTGCCGTAACCCGCTGCCGCAGCGTGCGGGCGCGGTGAGCGTGCAGTTCGACAGCGACGATCTGCGCCTGCTGGTTTCTCGCCGCCAGCACGATCGTCTTGCCCCCCGGCGCGGCGCAGCAGTCCAGAATTCGTTGGCCCTCTCCCAGCAAGAGCGGAACCAGCTGCGAAGCCTCATCCTGGATACCGGCCCGCCCTTCGCGAAACGCAGCCGTGCGCGTTAGGTCGCCTTGCAGCACGCGGCACGCAGCACCAAGCAGCGCCCCCGGCTGCAGCGTGACGCCTTCCGCCTGCAGCTCGTAAGCGCAAGCCAGATCCTGCAAGCGGACGGCAGTCGCAGGCACCTCCTGATCGGCCGCGCAGATCGCCTGCGCCGCCTCCAAGCCATAAGCTTTTTCCCATCGTTCAACCAGCCAGGCCGGATGAGCCGTCTGCGCCGCGATTCCCTTGGCGGTCTTTGCCGGTGGTGAGGGCCGCGCAGGCTTGGCCGCAACTTTTCTAAGGACGGCATTCACGAATCCCGTGGCGGACCGTTTTCGCGCCTGCTTCACCAGTTCGACGCTTTCGAAGATGGCCGCGCGCGTCGGAATACGATCGAGCAAAGTGATCTGGTAGGCACCCATACGCAAGGCCACCCGCACTTCGGGATCGAACTTGCGCTTGGTGGTCCATTGTCCAAGAAGCTGGTCGAGCTTCACCTGCCAGCGCAGCACGCCCATCACGATCACGGTTGCGAGACCGTGATCCTCCCGCGAAAGCTTGCCCCAGCGCGGCGCGAGCAACAGTTCGGACGCGTAGGCATCCTCGCGTTCCACGCGAAGCAAGATCTCAAACGCCGCGGCACGGGCCGGAGAGACGGGCATGCAGCCAGTGTCAGGGGTTCGGGCGCACGTTTGCAAGCGCGGAAAGTCCTATGTCGTGGCCCTAGGTCTTTGACGAGCGGTGCTCGACTGGGCGGTTCTTGGTAGGACGCGACGGTAATCTTGCCCAACAGCGGGGGCCGCTGATAGCTTGTCTGGGCCATGCTGATTATCGGAACAAGGCTGTTTGTCTGGGGTTCAGAGTTAACGACCGAACTCATGCGCTGCGGCGCCTGCGGAAATGCGGCACAGTTTATCCGCAAAAAGGGCATGCGGTTCATCACGCTGTTTTTTGTGATTCCGACGATTCCCATCAGCGGAGTGATGCACATCGCTGAATGCCCGCAGTGCAAGACTCGCTACAAGCAGAACTAGGCACACCCACCCTCATACCATCGCGATCACATCGATCTCCACCAGCACGTCTTTTGGCAGCCGCGCTACCTCGACTGTCGAGCGCGCCGGAAATGCGGACGTGAAGTGTCGGCCATAAACTTCGTTCATCGCCGCAAACTCACTCATGTTTTTCAAAAACACCGTGCAGCGCAGTACCTTGCTCAGGTCCGAGCCCGCCGCCTTCAGAATCGCCGCCAGATTCTTCAGCACCCGATCCGTCTGTTCCGCCACGCCGCCCGTAACCACCTGCATGGTTGCCGGATCGAAAGCAATCTGCCCCGCCGTGAATACGAAACCGTTCGCCTTGATGGCCTGTGAATACGGCCCGATGGCCTGCGGGCCATCCTTGGTAGCAATCACTTCGCGCATGAAAAACCTCCGCTCAATCCACAATCCGCCTTGTCCCGGCTGCCATTCCTTCGTGCTTGTCATTCCGAGGAGCGCAGCGACGAGGAATCCCTGTTCTCACCGAGCCGTCCGTGTGGAAGCATGCCGCGGCGGTAGGGATGCTTCGCTGCGCTCAGCATGACAGTCGGAAACGCCCTAAACTTTCTGCAGCCTTTGCACCTCATGCACCCCCGGAATCCGCCGCACCCCGGTGATGATGCCCTCCAGGTGTTTCAGATCGGCAATCTCCAGCACAATCTCGATCACCGCCTGCGTGTTCGACGTGCGCGCCTCGATCTTCTGGATATTCGTGTGTGCGTCGCTGATCACGCCCGTCACCTGCTTCAGCATGCCGAAGCGGTCGTCGCAGTGCACCGCAATCTTCACCGGATAAGCTGCCTTCTCTTCTTCGGCCCCGCGTGCCCACGCCACTTCAATTTTGCGGTCCGGCTCGTAGAGAAGATTGGTGACATTCGAACAATTCACCGAGTGCACCGCCACGCCCTTGCCCCGCGTGATGTAGCCCACAATTGCTTCGCCACGAATCGGATTGCAGCATCGCGCCCGGTAGACGAGCAGATCGCCTTCGCCTTTGACCACGATGGCATCGCTCTCGCCGCCGAAAACACGCCGCACAACGCTCGTGATCCCACCCTTTTCCTCTTCGCCCGCCAGCGCCTGCGCTTCCGCCGGCAGTACACGACCGAGCACCTGCTTGGCGGAGTATTTTCCGTACCCGATCCCCGCCAGCAGATCATCGGCGCGCCCCAGGCCGAAACTGGCCGCCGTCTTCTGCAGGTCGTCTTCGCGCACATCTTTCAGCGCAATGCGGTACTTGCGCGCTTCTTTCTCAATCAGCTTGCGCCCAATTTCAATCGCCCGCTCGCGCTGGTGCTCATTGAGCCAGTGCTTGATCTTGTGCCGCGCCCGCGATGACTTCACCACCGCCAGCCAGTCGCGGCTTGGCTTGTGCCCCGGCTGCGTCATGATCTCAATGATGTCGCCCGAATGCAGCCTGTGCCGCAGCGGCACCATGCGCCCGTTCACGCGCGCTCCCGTGCAACTGTGTCCAACTTCGGTGTGAATGGAATAAGCGAAATCAATCGGCGTCGCTTCCCGCGGGAGCACGATTACCTTGCCCTTGGGCGTGAAGGTGTAGACCTCTTCGGGATACAGATCCACTTTCAATGTGGACAGGAATTCGTTCGGGTCCACCAGATCGCGCTGCCACTCCACCACCTGCCGGAGCCACGCCAGCCGCTGCTCGTCTCTGGCTGCAACTGGCCCGTCCTTGTATTTCCAGTGCGCCGCAATCCCTTCCTCCGCCATCTTGTGCATCTCTTCGGTGCGAATCTGGATTTCGAATGGCGTGCCGTTATCCGCAATCACGGAAGTGTGCAGGGATTGGTACAGATTCGGCCGCGGCATAGCGATGAAATCCTTGATGCGCCCCGGCACCGGCCGCCACAGATTGTGGATGATGCCCAGCACCCCATAGCAGTCCTGCACCGACTGCGTGATCACGCGCATGGCAAACAGGTCGTAAACCTGGTCGACAGTAATGCGCTGCCGCACCAGTTTGCGATGGATGCTGGAAATTCGCTTGCTGCGGCTTTCTACCCGCGCCGTAATCCCGGCTTCCTGCAGCTTGTCGCGCAGCACCTGCTCCACCTGCGCCAGGAATTCCTCGCCCTTCTTGCGGCGCGTCTCAACCGCTTTGTGCACCTGTTCATAGGCAATCGGATCAGTGAAGCGAAAACTCAGGTCTTCAAGTTCGCCGCGCACCTTGCCCATGCCCAGCCGGTGCGCAATGGGCGCGTAGATTTCCATCGTCTCGCGCGCAATCTTCTGCTGCCGCTCCGGCTCCAGGTGCTCGAGCGTGCGCATGTTGTGCAACCGGTCGGCCAGCTTGATGAGCACCACGCGGATGTCGTCCACCATGGCCAGCATCATCTTGCGCAGGTTCTCCGCCTGCTGCTCTTCGCGGGTGGCGAAATCAATTTTGCTGATCTTGGTGACGCCTTCCACGATGTGCGCCACCTGCTCGCCAAACTCTTTGCGGATGTCGACGATCGTGACCGAGGTATCCTCAACCGAATCGTGCAGCAGCCCCGCCGCCACCGCCACCGGGTCCATCTTCATATCCGCCAGCACCAGCGCCGTTTCCAGCGGATGGATGAGATACGGATCGCCTGAAGCCCGATGCTGACCCTCATGATGTTTCAGGGAGTACTCGTAAGCCTTCTGCACTAATTCGAGATCGTCGTTCGGACGGTTGGCCCGCATGCGCCGCATGAGGTCGCGGAACTTGGTGACCGTCATCAGATTGGTCGCGATCTGGTCTCGCAGGCTCGTCATCAAGGCCCTTAGGAAAACAGCTGGAGGCGGGTCGAGAGCGCATCCCCAGTAAACTTGATTATAGCTGCGGCTGACTAGGGGCTTGATTAGGTCCCCGCCATAATGGGCCTGTCCCAGAACGGTCTGAGGTGGAATGGCTTGAGCAGCGTGATGGTTGGTGAGAAGGCTGTTTACAACAATAATCCAGCGGATAGACGCCTTCCGACCCATTGGCGCAGGAATCGGCGTAGCATATAGCTCAACTGGAGGTGGCGACGATGAAGCGGCGAATTGCGCTGTGGGGATTTGCGGGATTCATTGTTGCGGGTTGCTGGGCGCTTCTTGGCTTGGCGATTCCAATATCAACGGAACCTATTTTGTGGGTCCTCGCTCGATTGACTTGTCCGATTGTGCCTGTTGGCTTCCTTTTTCACTTCGGGATCAAGTGGTATTGGGTCCTTCTTGCGAACGTTCCCGCGTATGCGCTAATCGGTCTGATCGTGGAAGGTCTGCGGCAATCGCGATATCGGTTGCAAGCGCACGGGCGGTAGATAGCGAAAAGTCGCGCTTTCACTAACAACTGCCTAGCTCCGCCCACCCGTCGAACTATTTAATCGTTCCCAAAGGGACGCTTCCCTCGCCCAACACTCCCATCTGTTACATTCGCCTCAGATGCCGAATCAACCACGGATTCTTATCAGCGGCGCCTCGGGCTTGCTGGGCTCTGCCGTCGCGACAGCGCTCGCGGCCGATTCCTACGAAATCGTCCGCCTAGTGCGTGGAGGCGCGGGCGTCATCGCCAGCGCGAGGCACGAAATCCCATGGGTACCGGGAAAGCCGCTCGATCCCGCCCTCGTTGAGGGCTTTGATTCCGTCATTCACCTGGCGGGTGAGAGTATCGTCGGCCGCTGGACGGCCGCGAAAAAAGCCCGCATCCGCGACAGCCGCGTTCGTGGAACTGCAACCCTGGCTGAGGCACTGTCGCGAACCACCGCCAAACCGCGCGTGCTTCTCTCCGCCTCCGCCATCGGCTATTACGGCGACCGCGGCGACGAAATCCTGCGAGAAGACACTCCCGCTGGCACAGGCTTTCTAGCCGAAACCAGCCGCGCCTGGGAGGCGGCCACCGATCCCGCGGTGCAGGCAGGCATTCGCGTCGTTCACATACGGATTGGAGTCGCCCTCGCCCCGCATGGAGGCGCGCTCGACAAAATGCTGCTCCCTTTCAAGCTAGGCTTCGGGGGCAGAATCGGCAGCGGACGCCAATGGTGGAGTTGGATTCACATTGCCGACATCGTCGGAGCTGTCACCCACATCCTGCGTTGCGATTCTCTCCGTGGACCGGTCAATCTCGTCACGCCTAATCCAGCCACCAACGCCGAATTCACTAGCACCCTGGCGCAAGTTCTCCACCGCCCGGCGTTCCTCCCCATGCCGGCCTTCGCCGCGCGCCTCGCCGTGGGCGAAATGGCCGACGCCGCCCTGCTCGCCAGCCAGCACGTGGAACCGGCCAAACTGAGAGCAAGCGGCTATGCGTTCCGTTTTCCGGAACTGGTAGGAGCGCTGGAAGACCTGCTCGCCAACCCTCTTGATCGGTCGCGGATAACCAATCGACCGAGTTGAGCGTCAGACAAGGTGTATACGGAGGGTCCCATGAAGCAAATCGGTATCTGCGTTCTCTCCCTGGCAGGTCTGTGCCTGTCAGCCTTTGCCCAAGCTCCAGAACTCAAGTTCATTGCCGACACCATCGTTGTTCAGGCCGACGGAAAATACGAAGCCGATCCCGACATCGCGACCGTGACCTTCAACATCTCCAGCCAGGAAAAGGAAATGAAGCGTGCCTACGATGCGGCTACCCAGTCGGTGCAGCGCATCGTTGCTGTCGCGGAGAAGAATAGTTTGAAGCGCGAGGACATCTCGACCGGCGTTTTGTCGATCACTCCCGTCTTCGAGGGCGACCGCAAGAAACGCGCCCGGTCCTACATCGTGCAGGGACGGATCGTGCTTCGCATCCGCGACTTCTCCAAAGTCGGCTCCATCCTCGACGACTCCGTTGAGGATGGCGTCGCTGACTTCCGCTCTCTCACCTACTCGCTGGCAGACGAGGAGGCGGCAAAGCAGAAGGCCGTCGCCGAAGCTATGCAACATGCTGTGGGACGCGCCGCGGTCGCGCTCGAACAGAAAGGCCAGAAGCTCGGCGCTCTTCGTTACATGAGCCTGGACGTCAAGCAGCTGGTGGGCGTGGCCAGGCTCGAGAACTTTGGGGTTGCGATGGAGGCTGTCGAGGTTGAAAGCGGCAGGAGTTCATTTGGCATGCGGAAGTCCCCGCTTCCGCTTCCGCCACCGGTAACCCCGGAAAAAACTGCGGTGCTTGCTTCCGTGCAGTGTGCTTTCCAGATTCAGTAGCTTTGGGCCGAGTTGAAGGCACGGTGGCGCGAACTACTTCGACCAGACCCGGTCGAAGGCCTCAACACGCTGCCGCACTCCCACCACAGGCGTGGGCAACTTCAGGACCGAGCCCTCCTCCAGAATCGGGATCAGCTTGTCAAACTCCGGCCCCGAGTGCGACCCGGTCAGCATGATGCGCACCGGATGAAACAGTTCTTTGCCCTTCGCGCCACTCTCTGCCTTGACTTCATTCATCACGACCTTGAAGCGCTCGGCCGTCAGCGGCAGTTGCCCAGCAGACTCGATATCAAGAATCTTCGCCGTAAATAAGCTGATCACAGCCTTCGAATTCGGCCCCGCCAGAGCCTCGGCGTTCTCCGGCGCCGCTACTGCCGCCTGCGCGTCGTAACGGAAGATCACATTCGCCCTCTCCGGCAACTGCTCCATCCGATCCACCGACGGCGCCAGCAACATCACCACGTTCTCAAACCAGATTTTCATCCGGTCGTCCAGATGCTCCGGCATGAACCCAGCCTTCACAAAGTAAGGCAGTGCCAAATTGACGAGCCGCCCGGCCGGCGATTCCTTGATGTAGTGCCGGTTCAGCCAATACAGCTTCTCCATGTCAAACACCGCGGGCGACGGCGTCACGCGCTGCAACGAAAATTCCTTAACCAGTTCGGCCGGACTGAAGATCTCCCGCGTGCCGCCCGTCGGTGCCCATCCCAGCAATGCCAGGTAGTTCGTCAACGCCTCCGGCAGCACTCCCATCTCCTGGAAATTCGCGATCGAAGTTGCCCCATGCCTTTTCGAGAGCCGCTCGCGGTCGCTGCCCAGAATGGTCGAAAGATGCGCAAACTCCGGCACCTCCCAGCCCAGCGCCTCATACAACGCTACCTGCTTCGGCGTGTTCGACAGGTGATCGTCGCCGCGGATGACGTGTGTGATCTTCATCAGCGCATCGTCAATCACCACCACATAGTTGTAGACCGGCACGCCCGAAGATCGCTGGATAATCAGATCGCTGACCACTTCGTTCGAAAACTCCACCTCGCCGCGCACCATGTCGTGGAAGCGAATCGGCCGCTCCGGAATCCTCAGCCGGATCGCCCCGCCTTCGCCCGCCCCGCGCCGCTTCAGCGCCTCCGCCGGATCCAAGCTGCGGCACTTGCCCGAATACGTCTGCGGACGGTGCTCCGCCAGCGCCTTGTCGCGCTCTCGCTGCAGTTCCTCATCCGTGCAGAAACAGAGATACGCCTTGCCCTCCGCCAGCAGTCGCTCCGCGTATTCGCGATAGATCCCCAGCCGATCGGACTGCCTGTACGGCGCACACGAGCCGCCCACATCAGGGCCTTCATCCCAGTCCAAACCCAGCCACTTGAGATCTTCGAGAAGCTGGCCCTCATAGCGGGCTTCGCTGCGTTCGAGGTCGGTGTCCTCGATGCGCAGAATCATCGTGCCTCCCGCCTGCCGGGCGAACAGCCAGTTGAAGAGCGCGGTACGCGCGTTGCCAACGTGCAGTTGGCCGGTCGGAGAAGGTGCAAAGCGAACGCGGACGGGCGACTTCGTGCTCACGGTTTGATGTTAACAGGGAATCTGATGCGTCCCAGGCAGCGTTGAGACCCGGACGTCAGCCGGTCGCGTCGTCTTTAGAGTCTTTGGTGCCGCTGCGCAAGTCCTCGTCCAGTTTGGCCAGCAGTTCTGCCCTGCGTTCGGTCGTCAGCTCGAGTTTCAACTCAGCCAAAGCTAGCCCCACGATGTGGTAGTGGTGGGCTCCGGCAAAGTGCGGATCGGACGTGATCTGCAGCCAGAGGTCGTGCATCTTCTCCAGATCTTCCTGTCGCAATCGAGGTGTGTGCGGACCCAGCAGGTAACTTCGCGCTGAGCCATCCGGCAGGTACACCTCGAGCGCCAGCCGAGGCCGCGGTTCCGGCAAGCGTTCCCAGGCATCACCGGTAGCCTTTCCCTGCTCGTCGGCATTCAGCTTGTTGGAGAGACCGCAAACCACCCGGCTCGACTCGAGGCTCTGGGCGGTCATCATGATGGCGTCAAAGACATCGCTCGCCGGCACCACCAGCAGAGAAACCGGTCTACCCTCTTTCTCCGCCACCGCCACCACACTGGTGAACAATTCCTGTTCGTAATGATCGAAGACTTCCGTGGCGTCAAGGCTGGCGCTGCCGCTGAAACTGTGCTCGCGGTGATACAGACGGGCCGTCATGACGACCACTTCCTGCTTCGTCGTATCCGTCTTCTGCAGCACCTTGCGCAGGTAGTAGAGATTGCGGGGATCCCGTACCGCGACTAGCACGTTCCCCGGCTTCGCCTGCAGAGCGCTCAGGCCGAGTTCACGATCCGTCTCCACCCGGAATTGGTCGAGTTGCTCGGGTTTGCCGTGCCGCGCGATCCGCTCCCTGCGCTCCGACCAACTGAACAGCCCAAAAAAGACGGCGCTGAAAATCACTCCGGCGATCGTCGCTTCGTACTTGGTAAACAGGTTCACCAGCGCGGTCACCAGCAACACGGCCGTAATGAGCAGCAGGCCGAAGGGAAGCTCCTGCTTCCCGACCTTGAGATTCATCGGCACTCGCCACTCGCGGTGGCCCGGTTCCTTGTAGCGCAGAACCGTCACCGCCAAACCCTTCAAGGCGAAACTCCAAATCACGCCAAACGCGTAAAGTCCGGCCAGCACAAAAACATTGCCGCCACTCAGGATGATCGTCAGCAACTGCATCCCGACCACGAGGTTGATCAGGCGGTAGCTGGTCCCGAAGCGCGGATGCGGCTTTTGGAACGCGGCGGTCAGAACGCCGTCCTCCGCCACGCGGTTCAACACCCCATTGGCGCCCACAATCGACGTATTCTGCGCTCCCGCCAGAATGAGCACGCCGACAAAGACCACGAAGCCATGAAACAGCAGCCTGGCCCACATCGGACCCGCTAGGTACATGGCGATTCCGCCGATCAGGTTGGCAAAGTAGTCGGGCCGCACCGTGTCGGGAATCATCATGACCGCAAAGAACGAGACCAGCGACGTGAATAGCATGCTGTAGATGAAAATGACGAGCCCGGTCTTCTCCAGGTTCCTGAGTTTCGGGTGCTCGATTTCGCGGTTCACCTGCGCCAGCGTTTCTTCGCCGCTCATGGCCAGCACCGAGTGCCCGAACCCGACAAACATCAGGATCCAGGTGAGATGACTGAAGAAGGTTCCGTTCAGCCAGCCCACCGACTCTTTCGTGATCGGGATGGCGCCCGCGGCGGTAAGAGGGCTCGGCGGCAGCGACGCCGGATGGCGCAGAATCGTGAACACGCACCAAACGATCAGGATGACAACCATGACGGTCGTCACGGCCATAATCTGCAGCGCCTTCCCGCTCGACTCGTGAATCCCCTTGATGTTCTGCCACCAGAAGTAAACCACCACGATGACGGCAAACGCCGCCGAGAAGGTGTTCACCGGAAATGACGCGAACGGATGTCCCATGTATCGGGCAACATCCTCCACCAGGCCCGCGAGGTACTGCCCGGCGGACACCGCGCTGATGGGCCCCGTCAGCACATAGTCGAACAGCAGCGCCGACACGGAAATCTTGGCCAGCGTCCCGCCCATCGCTTCCTTGACCACGCGGTACACGCCGCCGCGGGTAAACATGCTGCTCGATTCGATATAGAGCGCGCGCACCGCGTAGCTGAACAGCATGACCGCGAGAATGAACCAGGGAGCGCTCTTGCCGATGACCTTCTCGGCATCGCCGCCGGCGTAGTACGCGGAAGAGGCGAGATCGGAGAGTACGATGGCCGCCGCGCGCCAGAAGGAGATGAAGGTCAACATCACCGTGGTGGCGACAAAGACCTTGACGGCGGGGCGTTTTACGCCCTCAAACGAGGAAGATGACATGATAACTGCGTTTTTCCCGGATGAGTCACAGACCGAAAAAGGATACACGAGGGAAAGGTGGTCGCCAAACGGCGGACGGTTCCGGCAGCAGAAACACGGAGGGGAGGACGGCTAACTCGCTCGATCTACGTCTCTTGCGCGGCATAGGCAGGTGCGCGTGATGCGATCATGCCAGCACAGCCGGTCCTCATCAAACCACGCCCAGATGTAACCCAGACCGAATGTGGCCAGCGACAGCGCCGACGCGAGAACCCGCCATTGCCGCAACCGTCGCGTAGTCGGCGAGGCGTCTGAGTTGCAAAGCTCCAGACCAGTAAGCGACAGGCCGGGAGTCATTCCCGAATAAACCAGGAGCGCGTATTGATACCCCATCCAGAGCACGGCAAAAGAAACGGCCCTACTCGCGGCGAGTTGCAGCAATGGTGGAGCCACGGGCATCATGCGCAGGGCGATCCAGCTGAACATCGCCGTACCGGCCGCCACTAGAATCCCATCCGCGACCGCGGCCGAGATCCGGCGCGCGAGCGACGCTACAGGCACGTGTCTTTCCGCGGGAGCAGCCGCGACCTCCCTCGGCTCTAGGATGATCCCACCCAGCGCCGGGTGTGGCGCCGGCATTTCCGGGGCCTCCAGGATGCGCGGCGGCATAACGACAGGTTCCGCCAGTTCGTCCGGGAACGGCACGGCCGCGTAACGCGGAAACTCAATGAGGTTGGTCGCCGCGGTGGGCGCCTGCGTCCTGACCACGGTTTCGGGCTCGGGCTGCACCCGCGCAGGGGTCGGTTCCAGCTCAAACGCGAGCGACGACCGGCTCGCTCCTTCGTTCAGGGGCGGAGGGCTCGGCTCGGCGTCCGCCACTTCAAACGGCAGCCGCAGCGACGGATACTTTGGCCCTCGCAACCGGCGCCGCTCCTTGAAGCTCTGCAACCGCGCAGCGACCTCTTGCCGCCATTGTGTTGAAGATGTCTCCGGTGCCCTTCCCTCAGCCTCAGGCAAGCTCGCAGCCGTCACACTCCCTTGCGCGGTTTGGGTCTTAGCCTCCGCCATCACAGTAGCCGGCTCGTTGGCTATCTTAGCCTGAAGCCCCGTCTCGGCCCGCACACTTTCCTGCTCCACGACAAAACCACGAGCCTCACCGTAGACAGCCAGGCTGTCTTCAAATTGCTGCTCGCTCGTATCGAATGCTTCCGGGTCAACCAAAGCGCGTTCGTCCAAAGTAGTGTGAGGAAAGTCGGCGCGGGCTGAGATCCGCACCCCATCACGTCCGCAACTGCAGGAATCACCGCATTCGGGACAAGACATGAACCGGTTGTCGAATGCCAGAGCCGCTGATCGACCGTCGCGCCATCGCGCCCCGTGAATTTTGCCTGCCAGGGCGGGCCCGTGCTACCGTCACCATATCCCGCCATCGCGCAGTGCGCTGCGGGAAACCTGTGCGCTTACGATGCGTATCCGCTTCCTTTTTGTTATCACGGCACTCTGGGCTTGTCATCTGTTTCTCGCCCCGCCGTTAGTAACCAGCCAGTTGCCCGCGCTCAACAACCCCACATCGGCTCCGGATGAAGCCGAAATCCGCGCCGAAAAGCAGCAACTCTCCGGCAACATCTACACCCTCACCGGCAATGCCGAGATCCACTACGGCGAATGGATCCTGACCGCCGACGAAATCACGTACAACAAAGCCACAGGCGATGCCAAAGCCCAGGGTCACGTCGTCCTCCAGGGCGGCGGCCACGACGAATACGTGCAGGCTTCTCACGCTGAGTACAACGTGCGTCTCGAATCCGGCAAGTTCTATGACGTCACCGGCTCCATCGGCCTGCGCACGGGAACCAGCCGCGTCCCCCTCTCCTCGGAGACTCCGTTCCTCTTCACCGGCAAACTGGTAGAAAAAACCGGCCCGAACCATTTCATCGTCCATCACGGCACGGTCACTACCTGCGAACTTCCCCATCCGAACTGGCTCTTTAGCTCGCAAAAGGTCGTCGTCGAGGTGGGCGGTGACGCCCGTCTCTACCACAGCACCTTCAAAATCCGCGGCGTCCCGGTTTTGTATTTCCCAATCGCCACGCATCCCGTGAAACCGTATCCCCGGGAGAGCGGATTCCTCGTCCCCAACATCGGGCACTCCAATCTCAAAGGAACAGTCCTCGGCGATTCCTACTACTGGGCTATCAACCGCAGCGCCGATCTCACGATTGGCGCGCAGTACTTCTTCCTCCGCGGCTGGTCGCAGAATCTCGACTTCCGCATGCGCCCCAGCTCAACCTCGTACATTGATCTCACTTTCTATGGCGTGCTCGACCGCGGCGCTCTCAAGGCGAGCCCAACCGACCCCGCCACCTTGGTGAAGGTGGACGAAGGCGGCCAGGACGTCCACCTCGCGGCGGAATCCCGCTTCCCGCTTGGCTTTCGCGGCGTCGCCAACATCGAGTACCTGAGTTCGTACCTCTTCCGCATCGTGTTCGGCGAGGTCTACAACCAGGTCGTGAACTCGGAAGTCAAATCCACTGCGTTCCTTTCCCGGAACTCGGGAGCCTACTCCTACAACGCCGCGGTGCAGCGTTACCAGAACTTTCAGAGCACGAACCCGGGTGACGTTGTCACCATTCACCACGCGCCGAGCGCTCAGATCGGCAGCGTAGACCAGCATCTTGGCCGTTCCCCATTCGTCTGGTCCTTCGATGCCGCCGCTGACGGACTGGCGCGCAGTGAGCCGTCCTTCCGCACTGCTACGCTCATCGGCCGTTTTGACGTGAGCCCGCGGATCTCATTGCCCTTGCAGTGGAAAGGCTGGGACATCCGGCCCGAACTGACCGTGCGCGACACGCTCTACACGCAACAGTTCATTCCATCCAGCACCGGCCCCGGCACCGCCGTCAGCAACCTCGTCAGCCGCAAGGCGCTGGAGGGTTCCGTCGAACTGCTCCCGCCTGCGCTTGAGCGCATCTTCGGCAGTGGCGCGGGAACAACAAAGCTCAAGCACGTCATCGAGCCGCGCATCACCTACCGCTACCTGACCGGTGTCAACAACTTCTCCGACATCCTGCGCTTCGATTCCCGCGACATTCTCAGCAACACGCACGAGGTCGAGTACGCGCTCGTCCAGCGCCTGTTCGCCAAGGGCCTGACGGATAAGCACGAGGACTGCCAGCACCAGATCACGGTCCCCATCGGCCCTCTCGCCGGGGCCATCCGCGGCTCGACGACGCCCTGGGTGCGCCCGCCTGAAAATGCCTGCCCCAAGACTCCAGAAACCCGCGAAATCATCCGCTGGGAGTTGGCGCAAAAGTACTTCCTCGATCCTGATTTTGGAAGCGCGCTCGTCAATGGCCGCCGCAACATGCTCACGACGACTGCCGACTTCACCGGCATCGCCTTCCTCACCGAACCGCGCCACCTGTCGCCCATCATTTCCCGCCTCAACATCCGCACCAGCAACCGCTCCGAAGCCGAGTGGGACTTCGACTACGACATCAAGAACAACCGCATCAGTTCCAGCACCGCGATTGTGACCTACCGCCTCGGCGAGGTCACCCTGGGCGGCAGTGACAACTTCCTGCAGACGCCGGGTGAAATCATTCTTGCCAACACACCCGCCCCGCCCACCAGCCTACACCAGTTCCGCGTCCTACTTGGCTACGGCAACCCCGCCCGTCGCGGCTTCAACGCCGCCACCAACTGGGGTTTCGACGCCAACGTAGGCTTCCTGCAATACATGGCGGTGCAAACCAACTACAACTGGAGCTGCTGCGGCATCAACGTGGAATACCGCCGCTTCGCCATCCCCGGCGTGCGCAATGAGAATCAGTACCGCTTCTCGTTCACCCTGGCCAACATCGGCGCCTTCGGCAACATGAGGAGGCAGGAGCGGCTGTTCTGAAAATCGCTTTCGATTGATAGAGACCCACAAATGAACAACAGGTTCCGCGGTCAGGACTGGGCTTTCCGCCAACGCCAACCTTCGTCCTAAAGATGTGTTGGTTGTCCTCAGACTGCGCATAGAATGAAGTGTCCGCCTCGGAGGCCCTATGGACAGAGTTGAATGTTCTGTTTGGAACAACGGTGGAAGAGGTTGAGGGCTGAAAGTTCTAGGTGGCTTGGAGGTTCGCAAGATATATTTTCGTTCCACGTGCAATCCCGTTGAGATCGAACTCGACGGTGCCGTATTTCCTTTCAATATCAAGAAAAAGAGTTTCTGGACGTCGGGCTGTGGCGAGCTGATTGGTGCTCCTCTAAGAAATTGGATCGTGAAGACGGGACTAAAGTCCGGTGATCGCGTCTGGCTGCAAGTCGTGAAGCGTTATCAGTTGTTCAAAGCTGTCCCGCAGTAACCGTAGTCCTGCGCGAAGGAGAGTGCAGAATGAGAAGAAGGCTTCTCCCCGTGGTCGTCTTGTTTTTCGTCTCGGCTTGCCCCGCGTTCGGCGAAACCACCGGCAATGATGTTCTCGACAGTTGCCAAGCTGCTCTCCGGCTTTACGATAGCGATGGCGGTCCGACCAAAGAGCACTTCGACGGTGGTTGGTGCTTTGGCTGGGTAGCCGGAGCCCTTGAGCTCACAAAGCTGCACAAACGAGTGGACCAGCTTCGTGAAGGAGAAACCCACGATGTTGCAGTTTTGTCTCCCTTCGTCGGGTGTACCTTTGGTTCAAGCGGTTAGGGTTGTCGTGAAGTACTCAAAAAAGAATCCCGAACAGCTCCACGAGGACGGAATGGGTTGACGGTGGCGGCACTAAGGGAGAGCTTCCCCTGCAAGTAGTCGGGGACGACGCGCGCCCCTCACCGTTCCGTATTACACTGTTCCCGATGCCCGCGCTTTCGCCCAGTCAGGAACAGAAGCAAGCCGCCCTGGATGCCCGTCTGCGCACGCTCGGCCGCACGCTCGTCGCCTATTCCGGCGGCGTGGACTCCGCCTATCTCGCTTATGCGGCACATCAGGCCTTGGGAGATAACATGCTCGCCGTCATCGCCGACTCCCCCAGCCTCGCCCGCACGCACCTCGCCGACGCGCTGGCCTTCGCCCAGGAACAGGCAATCCCGGTCGAAACGCTGGCCACCAACGAACTCGATCGCGCCGACTACACCCGCAACGATGCCCAGCGCTGCTTCCACTGCAAGGACGAGCTCTTCACCGTCATGGAAGAATTCCGCGCCCGCCGCGGCTTCGACTCCATCGCCTACGGCGTCAACCTCGACGACCAGAGCGACTTCCGCCCCGGCCAGCAGGCCGCGAAGCAGCACCATGTAGTCGCGCCTCTGCTCGAGGCGGGTCTCACCAAGCAGGACATCCGCGATCTCGCCCGCGCCTCCAGCCTGCGCATCTGGAACAAGCCCGCTTCCGCCTGTCTTTCCTCCCGCATCGAATACGGCCGGCCCGTAACTCCAGAAGCACTCTCCGCCGTCGAGCACGGGGAGGACGCTCTGCGCGCGCTCGGCTTCCGCCAGTTCCGCGTTCGTCATCACGGCCAGCTCGTGCGCATCGAAATCGCTCCCGAAGAACTCCCGCGCGCGCTCACTCCCGCAATGGCGGCCGAACTTACCCGCACCTTCAAAGCCCTGGGCTTCACCTACGTCACGCTCGACCTGGAAGGCTTCCGTTCAGGATCCATGAACGCCCTCCTCCCAGCACACGACCTGCTCCGCGCAGGCGAATAGCGCGCCGGCAGGCACTTCCCCATTCGCCGAAGCTATCCGCCACGGTTTTTCACCCGGATTCTCCTGCCCCTCCTGGCCCCATGCCCTCCGCTCCCTGTGAGATAATCGATTGATTCCGTAATGTTTAGGCGGTTCTTAGTGAAACTTTTCCGACGTGCTTTTGTCCTCTGCCTGGCTGTCTGCCTGGGCTGTGCCGCTCAACTCGCGCCCCCAGAGCTCGCCCGCCGCATTGAGCACCACGTGCGCGCGCAGTACAACATTCCCACCGACGTCCAGATTCAGGTCGGCGCGCCCCGCCCCAGCGAGTTCACCAATTACAGCCAGCTCACGGTCACCTTCGTGAACGGTGAGAAAAGGCAGAACTACGAGTTCCTCCTCTCCCAGGATCAGAAGACGCTGTACCGCCTCACCAAGTTCGACCTCAGCTCCGACCCGTATTCCGAAGTAATGAAAAAGATTGACGTGCAGAACCGGCCCACCCGCGGAAACAAGGACGCTAAAGTCGTCATCGTGAATTATGACGACTTCCAGTGCCCTTATTGTTCGCGCATGCACCAGACTCTGTTTCCCGCGCTGCTAAATGAGTACGGCGACCGCGTGCTTTTCATTTACAAAGACTTTCCGCTCGTTGAGATTCACCCCTGGGCCTCGCACGCCGCGTTGGACGCCAACTGTCTCTTCGCCCAAAACAACGATGCCTATTGGTCCTTGGCGGACTATTTGCACGCTAACCAGCGCGAAATCAACAACGATAAGAACGCGGACGTGCAGTTCGCCAGGCTCGACCAATTCACCATGCAGCAGGGACAGAAGTTCAACCTCGACCTGCCGAAGCTGCTGGCCTGCGTCAAAGAGCAGAAGAGCGACAAACTGAAAGAATCCCTGCACGAAGGCCAGATGCTGGGCATCGAGGCCACGCCCACTTTGTACGTCAACGGCATCAAGGTCGATGGCGCGTATCCCATCGACGATTTGCGCAAGATTTTCGATCGCGCCCTGCAGGAAGCCGGTGTGACTCCGCCCCTGCATCCGGCGGCCGCTGCTTCCGGGACGGCTCAGCCAGCGCCCCCGAGCAAGTAGTCTCACGCATTACAGGTCTGTTGAGGAGAAAGACTTGAGCGCAACACATCCGCCATGCCACAGGCTTTACGCCGTCCTCCCGCTAGTTCTCGTGGCTTTTCTCGCCGCCTGCAATTCAGGCCTCGGCGGCACCGATGTCATGGCCAAGGTCGATGGCCGCAAAATCCTGCGCTCTGACGTAGAGAAGTACTATCAGAATCAAACCGCGGCCTCCGATCAGCAGCCTGCCGGAGAGCAAGGGACCAGCCTCCGCCTCAGCATCCTGCGCCAGCTCATTGACGACGAAATCCTTATGCATCGCGCCGAAAAACTCGGCCTGCTCGCCACCGATGACGATGTCGACAAGAAGCTCAACGAAATCAAGTCGCCTTACACGCAGGAGCAGTTCGACCAGCGCCTGAAAGAAAAGAAAATCACACTCGACGACTTCAAACGTGACCTGCGCCGCTCCCTCACCATCGAGAAGGTTCTAAATAAGGAAATCACTTCCAAGATCACGATCAGCGACCAGGACATCACCAACTACTACAACACCAACAAGGCGGAATTTAATCTCGTCGAGCCGCAATATCATCTGGCACAGATTCAGATCTCGACGCAACCGGATCCTCAAGTGCGCAACCTGAAGAATGACAAAGCACAAAGCGATGCGGAAGCGCGCAAGAAAGTCCAGATGCTGATCAATCGCCTCGACAGCGGTGAAGATTTCGCCACCCTCGCCATGAATTACTCCGAAGACCCGCAGACTTCCGGCAATGGCGGCGACATGGGCTTCGCTCCCGAATCAGCTCTGAAGAACACCGACCCCGCCACGCGCGAAGCCATTCTGAAGCTCAAACCCGGCCAGTACAGCCCCGCCATCACCATCGCGAACCCCTCCACACGCCAGGTGTTTGGCTACCGCATCGTGAAGGTCATGCAGAAGGAACCCGCCGGCCAGCGCGAACTGAATGATCCTCGCGTGCAGGAACACATCCGTAGCCTGCTCCGCGACCGCCGCGAGCAACTCCTGAAGGCCGCCTATTTTGAAGTCCTGCATAACCAAGCGAAGGTGGACAACTATTTCGCCCAGCAGGTCATGGACAGCACTGCCAAGTAGTGAACGATGGAGGCACGGGCGTCCTCGCCCTGCTCTACTCCACAATCATCAACACATCCCCCGCATTCACCGCTGCCCCTTCCGCAACTTCAACCTTCTGCACCATCCCCTGTTTCGGCGACTTCAACTCATTCTGCATCTTCATCGCCTCCACCACGATCACGCCCTGTCCCGCCTGCACTTCCGTCCCTTCGCGCGCCAGTATGCGTACTACTTTCCCCGGCATCGGCGCCACAATCTTCTTCACGCCATCCGCGCTCTCGGCCTCAGCCCGCCGGCTACGCAGCGACCGTGGATCCCGTATTTCCGCCGCATACCGCGTACTTCCCACCCAGAAATGCAAGTCCGTCGGACTGATCTCCCGCTTGATCTCGTACGACTTCCCGTCCATCAGCAACGACAGCACATTCTGCCGCGTGATCACCGCATCCAGCGTGACCACCCGCCCGTCCAGACGACAGTTCCACTGCCCATCCGCGTGCTCCAGCTCTAGCCGGTACTGCTTTCCGTCGATGAAGACGTCGTACGTCATGGGCTACCGCAGCGCCTCCCGCCGCGCCGAGCGCTTCCAATTCGACTCCGCACTCGCCGCCTGCCCTGCTCCGGTTCCGTTCGATCGCGCCGCCGGATCGAGCACCGCAAACAGGCCCGCCGCAATTGCCGCAATCGCCGCATGACGATTGTCGGGTGCATGCGTCACCGGCTGTGCCAGCAGGCGATCGAGAAATCCCGTGTCCAGCTTCCCCGCCTGAAAATCCCCGTCGCTCAAGATCCTCTGAAACAGAGTGATGTTGGTCTTGATCCCAACCACGAAATATTCCCGCAGCGCCCGTTGCAGCCGCATAATCGCCTGCCGCCGATCGCTCCCATAGCCGATCAGCTTGGCCATCAGCGGGTCGTAGTCAATCGGCACCACCCAACCTTCATAGCTCCCGCTGTCATGCCGGATCCCCGGCCCCGCCGGTGGCACCAGCAGCGTGATCTTTCCCGGGCTCGGGAAGAACTGGTTGTCCGGATCCTCCGCATAAATCCTGCACTCGATCGCATGCCCGCGTATCTGGATATCTTCCTGCCCAAACGGCAGTGTGCCCCCGCTCGCAATCAAGATCTGCAAGTGCACCAGGTCGAGCCCCGTGGTCAGCTCCGTAACCGGATGCTCCACCTGCAACCGCGTATTCATCTCCAGGAAGTAGAAATTCTTCTGCTGATCTACCAGGAACTCAACCGTTCCCGCATTGGTGTAGTTCGCCGCCTTCGCTACGCGCACCGCCACTTCGCCCATGCGCCGACGCATGTCGGCGTCCACAATCGGCGATGGCGCTTCCTCAAGAACTTTCTGGTGACGCCGCTGAATCGAACACTCGCGCTCGCCCAGGTACACAACGTTCCCGTGCTCATCCCCCAGCACCTGCACTTCAATGTGTCGGGGGTTGATGATCGCCTTCTCGATATAAACTTCGTCGTCGCCAAACGCCCGCGCCGCCTCGCTTTTCGCCCCTTCCAGCGCCGAACGCAGGTCCGCCGGACTGTGCACCAGCCGCATCCCCTTGCCGCCACCGCCCGCCGCCGCCTTCAGCATGACTGGATATCCGATCTCTTTCGCGACTTCCTCCGCTTCCTCCGGAGACTTCAGCCCGCGCAGCGATCCCGGCACAAACGGAATATCCGCCTTCTCCATCACCCGCCGCGCCCCTGTCTTCGAGCCCATCATCTCCATCGCCTCGGCGGTCGGCCCAATAAACTTCACGCCCGCACCCTTGCAAGCCCGCGCAAACTTCGCATTCTCGGAGAGAAACCCGTACCCCGGGTGAATAGCGTCCACTCCCGCCCGCTTCGCCACATCAAGAATTTTCTGGATATTCAGATACGATTCCGCCGCCGGCGGCTTTCCCAGGTAGTAAGCCTCATCCGCTTTGGCCACGTGCAGCGCCGCGCGATCCACGTCGGAGTACACTGCCACCGAAGGAATTCCCAGCTCCCGGCAAGCGCGAATCACGCGCACCCCGATCTCTCCCCGGTTGGCAATCAGGATCTTCTTGAACATGGCAGGAATCGACGGCGAGCCCTTCTGCAGCTCCAGCCTCGGGGAACCTGTTCATTGTACCCAATAGGCCCGAAGACGGCGGAAGCTTTGCGGCATTTCACTGTAGCAGCGCCGGCAGGCGCGGCCGTAGGTGGCAGATCACGAGCCCTTGTGACGCCTTGCCGCGCAATCCAACCGCGCCCGGCCGATCGTCTAGGCCGCCGTATGCCCGGTCGCGTGTTGCAGCCGCTCCTCCGTCATCTTCCCGCTCAACCCGCCAATGATCGCTCCCACCATCACACTCGCGATCAGCGTATAGAGCACTTCAATCCACAGCAGATCGCGCGGCAGCCCTGCCACCTCCGTACCCAGCAGCGCCGCGAGCGCCAGCGCGGACCAGAGGAAAACTCCCGCCAGCATCCCGCGCCGCACGCCCCACTGCCGCCGCACGCTCAGCAGCCAAGCCACGCCGTAGGCAAACAGCAGCGGCACGCCAAAGCTCAACAGGTGAGGCGCCAGCCACTCCACCACGCGGCGATACACCGGTTCGCTCGCGCCCAGCGCTTCCAGCCAGCGCGCGCGAAACAGGTACTCGGAGTGCCAGACCAGACCCAGCACCCACGCTGCGACGGCCGCAATGGCCACCGGCAGGTGATAGATGTTCTTCGTCTTCGGCGGGGCCACTTCGCCCTTCGTGTACGCTGCCGTTTGGCATGCCTCTTCGAGACAGGCCTCATTGCACCCGGCCTTCTCCGGCCAGCGGGTGCAGTCGGCCAGACGCAAGTCAGCTTTGCCCCGCAGCCCTGTCACGGCAGCATGCAACGCGTCCAGCTCGACCGCTACCGTCTGTTTCGTCTCCGGACAAGTGACGGCCCGCGCACCGCTGAAGGAGCGATAGATGGATCGTCCCCAGAGAACGATGGGCAGAGAAACCATGCAGATACCGACTAACAGGAATAACAACAGATAGAGGAGCATGATGCACCTCCGGGCTCCGGCCATCTCAGCGACCGCCTCAGGGGATGAGGAAGGCCCACTTGCACTCTATGACCTTATGCACATTCCCGCAGTGCCGCTTGTCACCACGCGATGTGCGAACACCTGTAACTCCGAGTACACTACGGTGGCACAATGGATGGCGTGCCACACGCTGCTCGTTGCCGCCAAAACAGGTTTAGCTATCCGCAGAGGAATCCAAACTTGCTGGCCAGCCTTCTCCCATTCGCCTTGTTTTTGTTGCTCTTGGCCTTGAATTGCTGTGGTGGCGGAGCGGCAACGTCGCCGCCTCCACCGCCCGCCACGGCTACACCGAGTTTCTGGCCGATCGCCGGCTCCTACAGCCCGGTCCCCGTTACCATCTCCGACGCTACGTCCGGTTCCGCCATCTACTACACCACCGACGGCACAACCCCGACCGCCGCCTCGAACCGCTATACTCAGCCCGTCGCTCTCTCCGCCACGTCCACGCTTCAGGCTATCGCCCTCGCCCCAGGTTTCTCGCAGAGCGCAGTCGCATCCGCCACCTACACCATCGCGCCACATCCCGACACCGGCGCCGCCGTCTCCATCGTCCTTACCACGGACGACCAAAATCACCTAATGGAGTCGCAAGCCGGAATTCATTTCACGACTGCAACCGGCGGCAGCAACTTGATCGTGGTAGATGAAACCCAGACCTACCAGCAGATCGAAGGCTTCGGCGCCTCCATGACCGACTCCGCCGCCTACCTCTTGAACCACGTCGCCACTCCCACCGCCCGCGACGCCGCCATGAATGACCTCTTCACTCGCGCCGGCAGTGGCATTGGCGTCAGCTTCCTGCGCAACCCCATGGGCGCATCCGACCTGGCGCGCAACCTGTACTCCTACGACGACAACGCCAGCCAGACCGATCCGACCCTCGCCAACTTCTCCATCGCCCACGATCAGCAGGACATCATTCCCCTGATCCTCCAAGCGCGCCAGCTTAACCCGCAGCTGAAAACCATGGCCACTCCCTGGAGCCCGCCCGGCTGGATGAAAGACTCCGGCTCCATGATCGGCGGCTCCCTGTTGACCGCCTCCTACGACACCTTCGCCAACTACTTCGTGCGCTACATCCAGGCCTATCAGGCTGCTGGCATTACCGTTGACTACATCTCCCTGCAGAACGAGCCGCTCTTCACCCCTGGCGACTACGGTGGCATGTGCATGCCCGCCGCGCCCGGCACCCTCTGCAACAACGCTCCCCGGCCCAGCGACCAGCTCACCGCCCTGCGAGGCCACCTCCTACCCGCGCTCGCCGCCAATCACCTCTCCACTCGCGTGCTCCTCTACGACCACAACTGGGACGTCCCCGCCTACCCTGACGCCATCTTCTCCGATCCCACCATCCTCGCCTCAAACCAGGTGGCTGGCACAGCCTGGCACGGTTATGCCGGAACACCCGGCGTGATGACGGTCCTGCATAATAAGTTTTCTGCGAAAGGGAACTACCAGACCGAACACTCCGGCGGCACCTGGGTCTCTGACCAGGTCAAAGAAGACTTTGAAGAAATCACGCAGGTGATGCGCAACTGGTCCAAGGTCTACGTCAAATGGGGTCTCGCCCTCGACCAGAATCGCGGCCCGCATAGCGGCGGCTGCGGCACGTGCTCGCCGTTGGTCACGGTCAACACGTCCACCGGCGCTGTCACACGCGCCGTCGACTACTACACCCTTGGCCATTTCAGCCGCTACGTCCTGCCCGGCGCCACTCGCATCTACTCGAGCAACGCCCGCGGCGTAGTCAGCGCCGCGTTCCTCAATCCTGACCGCTCCAGAGCCCTCATCGTCTTCAACGATACCAACGCCGCCCACACCTTCCAGTTGCAGTGGGGGACGCAGTCGTTTACCTACACTCTGCCCGCCCTCAGCGGCGCAACCTTCACCTGGACCGGCGCCCAATCCGGCAGCTATACCCTCGACGCCAAATCCCAGATCCAGGCCTCCAGCTTCAATACCACTGCCGGCCTGTCCCCCTCCGGCCTCTCCGGTTGGGCTCTCGCAACCGAGCACACCAGCGACACCAGCGCCGGATACGACTTGGGATTCGCCTCCGATGGCGTGTACGCCATCTACCGCAACGTGGACTTCTCCGGCAGCGCAACCTCGGTCGCCGCCCGCCTCGCCTGCGATCAAACCACCGGCGGCAACTGCGGCGGCGCGCTCCAATTCCGCCTCGACAGCCCAACCGGTCCGCTGATCAGCTCAGTCACCATTCCCGCCACCAGCGGCTGGCAAACCTGGACAACCGCGACCGCGACCGTCTCCGGCGCGAGCGGGATTCATGACCTGTACCTGGTTTTCAAAGCCCCGGCGAGCGGCGCATCCGCGCTGGGCAACCTGAATTGGTTCCAGTTTAACTGATCCGTTTTCGGAACGGCCCGGCTCCTAAATAGACATCGCTGCACGCAACTCGGCTGACCGACCACTTCCCGATCATCACCCAACAAAGCTCCGGAGGTCTTTCTACCACCTCACGTGCAAAGTCAGCTGAATCTGGCGCGCGATATCCGCCACCGTCGGATCGCCAGGGCCACCGAAGACCGAATTCAAACTGTTCTTCGGGCTCACCCGGCCGCGCTGCAGATCGCTCAATTTCAGCACCTGTCCGCCAGGACCAATGAAGTGACCCGTGAACGGATCCAGGCAGCCGGTGCAGTTCTTGAAGTTAGCAGCTCCCGGAGCAGGCACTGAGAAGTTGCTCAGCGCGTCAAGCCCATTGAAGCCGAGGAAGTTGGTGTGGTTGAACACGTTGAAGAAGTCTGCTCGCAACTCAAGTTTGACCCGCTCCCGAATGGGAATCGTTCTTGCCACCGAGAGGTCAAAGCGATAGTAAGGATCACCCTTGCCCGAGTTTCTCGGCACATTTCCACTCAGCAACTGGAAGTCCGACAGCGATCCGTCGAAACTGTCTTTCGGGCCTCCCGGATCCGCCGCAGCCGGAGCGTTGAACGTCGTCGCCGCAGGGCAGGCGCCAGGAGCATTGCCGTACGCTGCCTCGCATGCCGCGAACCCGGATGGCGTGATGTTCAGGTTCCCGCCCGCGTACGAGGGAAGGTTGGTCACGCTCAGGGTTCCGTCCGACAGAACGTTCGGCCGCTGATTCGTCTCCGCGCCAAGTCCAAAGAATTTAGATCCGGAGAATGACGCAAAACCAGTGGAAACGTCATAGGGTTGTCCTGAATGCAGGTTGCCCTGCAGCCCAAGTTGCCAATCATTGAAGAGATACTTCGCCACGGACATGCCCGTCAGCTTGGCACTATCGAAGATCAATCCGAAGTTGGCCGCATGGCGGGCATCGTTGTACGACAAACCTCGCTCCGCGCGTATGTTTCGCGGATCCCCAGGCTCCGAGGGACCGTAGAAGTCTTCGGTAGACGAGATCAGCTTGGAGAACGTATATCCGCCGTGGAACTGAACGTGATGGGACATGCGCTTATTGAGGTCGATGATCAGACCGTGATAAGCGGATGTCCGCGTGTTCTCCTGAGTGCGAATCGCTCCAAAAGCGGGATTAGGCCTGGAGCCTAGATAAAAGTATCCGGCGTGTGCCGGATCAGCATTGATGCTCGGGAAATTTGCGTCTCGCTCTCCAAATTGCCCAAACCCAAAGGCCCCAACGTAACCCACGCTGAGAACGGACCCTGGGCTCAGCTCTCGCTCGATCGTGAAATGAACGTCTCGGGTCTCCGGATTGCGCAGGTGGTTCGAAATCGGGCGCACGCGCCCGAAGAACCCCGATTGTTGGAATGGCGCCAGCGCGCTGGCAGGGGGAACGTTCGGGAATGCGGCGAGCACCGCCTTCTCGTTTGCTCCGCATGTATTAGTGGTGGAACAGCTCAGGTCGATCGTTCCCGTCAGTAGCGTTACGCCATCAAAGTTGAGTGAGTCCAGAGAAATGTTCAGATAGGCCAACTGCGTGATCTCACCCACTCCAGCTTTCACCAGGGACTTATTCGGGTCGCCAAACAGCCAATGGCCGAGACCGTGTTCGAATTGCGGTGACCACGCCAGTCCAAGCCTCGGCTGGAAATTGTTCTTATCACTGGAGCACGCAGGGACAAGCCCATTCGCCTGGAAACAGCTCCCACCGCTGGGGTGGTAGCCACCACGAAACGCGCCCGCCTCATAATCCCACCGCAGGCCGTAGTTGAAGGTAAGGTTGGACCGCATCTTCCAGGTATCCTGCAAGTACCACCCATACGCGTTGTCCTTGGCGTTGACTGCGCCGGGCCCGGCTGCGAAGGTGTATTGAATGGGCGGATTGCTGTTCGGCACCGCGTTCGGCGGCGTAAAGGGATACTTCCCACTGAAATCCCACAGCCCGTAGTGAACCTGCTGAAACAGCGAGTAGTACGGGTAATAGCTGAGGTTGGCCCCGCCCTTCACCGTATGTGCGCCATGCACCCAGGTCAAACTTTCACTCGCCTCGGTCCGATTCTGGTCTGCTCCCTGTGGACAGCAGAACGCCGCATGCATGTAGAAGTCGGCGCCCTCCAGCCCGGGCAGGGTTGACTTGGTCGGAGTCAGACTAAAGAAGCGATGCCACGACATCCTGACTTCGTTGACCAGGTAGGGAGACAGGTTCGACACCAGCGTTCCCTGGAGGAGGTGATCGTGCACCACGAAGGAAGTGAGTGCATCGGGCGACGCGGTCTGAGGAATCTGCACCAACTGGTTGTCGAGGTTGAGGCGCTGCTGGTGAAACCGCAGGAAGATGCGGTTATTCGAGGTAATCGTGTGGTCCACCCGGCCGGTTAGCATCAACTCGCTGTCCGGCTGGTTGGTTGCCACTGGTCCTGTCGGGGGCACCAGTTGCAGAGGCGTTCCGGCCTTTAGCCTTTCGTAAGCGACAAACCAAAAAGTCTTGTCCTTCACCAGCGGTCCGCCCAGCGTGAATCCCTGTTCGTGTCGGAAAAACGGAGCGCGCGGCTTCCCCGAAATGGGCGGCGTAAGTCCTTGATTGTAAAAGAAGTTGGAGGCGGAAAAATTGCGCCCACGCGCGTAAAAGTGATAGTCGCCATGGATCTGGTTCGTCCCGCCCTTTGTCACCACGTTGAGAATGACTCCACCGGCCTGGCCGTACTCGGCGTCATAGCTATTCGTCAAAACCCGGAATTCCTTGACCTCTTCCACCGATGCTTGCGGCACGTCACGAGTAGAAACCACCTGGTCGGTGATATTGGCTCCGTCTACCAGGTAGAGATTCCCTCGGTTATTGAAAGATCCGGGCCCGATCACATCGCCGGAGTTCCCGCTGGTATCGAAGCGTACGCCAGGGGCCGTCGCGGCTAAGCCGACATAGTCATTGACCGTGCCATTTACGCCGGTTACCCCCAAAGCCGAGGGAGGGGCCGTGACCGGCAGCAGTTCCACGTCGGCTTCGTTCACGACGGTCGAAAGATCCGACTTCGTGCTTTCGATCAGCGGCGCCTCGCCCGAGACTTCAACTGTGGTACTTGCCCCACCCAAGCTTAGCTTGAAATTCACATCCCTGGCTGCGCCGACATCGAGATGAACATTCTTGAATTCCGCGGCGCTGAAGCCGTGGCTGGCTGGCACACGCACGCTGTAATCTCCCGGAGGCAGGTTCGGCAACCGGTAGATGCCGTCCCCGGTCGTGTGAGTGGTGCTTTCAGCGCCGGTCGCGACGTTACGCGCGAGGACCGTCGCGTCGGCAACAACTGCGCCTTGAGGATCGGTTACGTGGCCGGTAATCTCGGCCGTCTGGGCGTGAGCTGCCGTCGAGATCCCTGCCACAATCGTCAGAACAAACAGGGACACAAACACCTGTGTCTTCATGGAGCCACCTCGAAGTTTTGCGCCAGATCTTTCGGTGTTATGGCCGAAAGGATACGACAAAGGACAACTGAGTAACGTCATCTGTGCACGCATTCTGCCAAATCTGTTTCGTCTAGAGGATTCAACAGCTTGCTGGTGCTTTCCAGGATCGATCTACGAGATTCTGGAGTAGGGCCACCCATCGCATACAGAATTGTGTAGGATTTCGCAAAATAGGGGATGCTTCACTCGTGCCCGACTCAAGTGGTTCTCTGTCACACGCCCCTAGTTCTGCCCGATCACCAACCCCACCGCCCGCCGTATCCGTTGCCCCGCTCCCACTGGTATGAGCGCCTCCCCGATATCTCGTGAACCGACAGACTCTCACGGGAACGAATCACCTCCTTACACCGTCTAAACAAACGCAAGAGCCCCTTCCCGCTCGGGAAGGGGCCTCGAACTTCCTGCACAGAAAACTATGCAGCGTTACTTGTTCTGATCCATGACGATGCCGCCCGGCTGCTGTGCCGCCTTCTCGGCCTTCGTCTTCTTGATCACCATCGTCTTGTCCACCCAGTCGTCCGCCGTCTTCATATCCGCCTTGTAGGCTTCCGCATCGTCACACTGGATGTCGGCCCGCTCGCGGTACATCAGGTTGATGTACGCTGCGGCATCGTCGTAATCCGGACGCAACTCCATCGCTTTGTTCAGCATTTTCAGCCCGTCCGCGACGGCGTCCGAATTCTTGTCCCGCAACATGGCACAGATCTTCTTGTCTTTTGCCGGCAGCGAGTCGGCAGGTTTCATGCCCAACTTCGCGCGCTCTTCCTGCCGCGGCTGGTAGGTCTTCGTCCAGTCAATCACACCTACCGAATAGTACGGCTCCGGATCGTTCGGATCGATTTCCGTCGCTTTCAGGTAGTAGTTACGGGCGTCGTCGAACTTCTTCATCTGCAGGTACAGATAGGCGATGCCCTTCACGCTGTTGATCTTCTGTTCGCGGCTCGGATTAGCGTCCAGCACTTTCTGGTACTCTTCAATCGCCTGTGCGCCCAGCCGCGTGTTCTCTTCCGTTTCTACTCCTGGCACATACTGTGCCAGATAGGCCGTCGCCAGATACAGCCGCGCGTTCAGCAGCGTCGGATCATAGGTAACGGCGTCTTTGAATTTTTCGATCGCCTCTTCATACTTGGCGTTCTTGTAGGCCTGCACGCCCTTGTTCAGCGAATCCCGGGCTCTGAGCTTGTTGCAGCCCACGCCGGCAAACATGAGCAGGACGATGGCGGCGCATGCCAGCACTCGTGCGCTAAGTTTCATTGCGTTTGAATCTCCCATGAATGGAGCTTTGTACGCGGACCGCGAACGCAGGAGAACCCTGCGCCCGCCCCGTGATGTATTAGTTGCCCGCTTCGATCTTCGCGGTGATCAAACCTACTTTATCGACGCCCGCCGCATGTCCAATATCAATCGCGTTGGCCACGTCGGCAAACGGAATCTTGTCGTCGCCCTTGACGAACATGATCTTCTCCGCGCGCGTCTTGAAAATACCCGCCAGCTGATCCTGCAGCGTATCCCACCTCGCGTCGTCCTGGTTGATCTTCACTCCCGGCGTCACGCCCGGCCCGCGGTCAATCACCTGCACCACAATGGTGCGGTCGCTCGGCGGCGGCTGTTTCTGGTCTTTTGGCGGCGGCTGCGGGACCAGCGCTTCCAGACCTTTCGGCGTCAGCGGTGTGATGACCATGAAAATAATCAGCAGCACCAGCAACACGTCAATCATCGGCGTTACGTTGATGTCGGCGTTTAATCCGCCGCCACCACCCATTGCCATTCCCATCGTCGTTCTCCTCTATTGCCCGCCTGTCGGCGGGTTGGGCAGCGTCTTTCTCTGATCCGTCAGCAAGCCTAGCTTGTCCACTCCGGCCGACCGCACGTCGTCCACCACTTCAACCACGTTCCCAAACTTCGCGCGCGCATCCGCCTTTACATAAACCGTCTTGTCCGTGCGGTTGCTCAGTTTGTCCTTGATCTTGTCGGTCAGCGAGTTCGGGTCGATTTTGTCCGACCCGAAGAAGACTTTCCCGTCGCGCTGTACCGCCACGATCAACGCATCTTCTTTATCCGCGTCCGGCATCTGATTGGGGTTGTTCACTTTGGCCAGGTCCACGCTCACGCCTTTCTGCAACATGGGCGTGACCACCATGAAAATGATCAGCAACACCAGCATCACGTCCACCATCGGGGTGACGTTAATGTTGGAGTTGATCTTGGCGCCTTCGTTCCGTACTGAGATTGCCATGGATCTCTCCGAGGTCGTCCGGGGTGAGAGAGCGGGCCGGAACCTGAGCTCCGGCCTGCCGCGGCTTCCCCGATCTTGAAACTATCGCCGTGATTGCTGGTGCTTGAGGAAGTAATCGATCAATTCGCTGGACGAGTTGTCCATCTCGACGTCGAACGCTTCCACGCGGCCGGTCAGGTAGTTAAACATCATGACGGCCGGAATCGCCACCAGCAAGCCGAACGCCGTGGTTACCAACGCTTCCGCGATACCGCCGGCGACTGCGGCCAGACCGGTCGCTTTCGACTCGGCAATGCCGCGGAACGCGTTCAGAATGCCGACCACCGTTCCGAACAGCCCCACGAAGGGAGCCGTCGAGCCGATCGTCGCCAGACCGCCCAGGCCGCGCTTCAACTCGGCGTGCACGATCGCTTCCGTGCGCTCCAGCGCGCGCCGCGAAGCTTCAATAATGTCGCCCGGAATTTCTCCGCTGTCCTGGTGCGCCTTGAACTCCATCAAGCCCGACTGGACGACTTTTGCCAGGTGGCTCTTCTTGTTCCGCTCCGCCACGCGAATCGCCTCCTCCAGGTTGCCCTGCTTGAGGGCCCCGGCTACCGCCGGCGCGAATGAACGCGACTGCTTGCGGGCGGCGTTGTACGCCATCCAGCGATCGATCATCACGCCGATTGACCAGCCTGACATGATGAACAGGATGATGACCACGATTCTCGCCGGCCAGCCCATCGACTTCAACAGCGAGATCGCGTCCCAGGAAATTGTCTGCTCCTGGAATAGCCAAGTGGCCATCGCAGAAACTTGATTCAATGCCGCATGTGTTAGATCGGGTGCCAACATGAGTTGCTCTCTCCTCCTCAGAATCTCGTTGCAAAAATTGCTACTCTATCGCACTTCCATTGCAGAAAACTGGAACTCCGCCGTCCCGCCATATCCGCAGGACGCGTTTCGGGTGCCTCGTGCCTGACGCACACGGCCACGGCCGCTGCTTGCGACCTTCCCCCGGGTCTAGCCCCCGGACAGCGAGAAGATCACCGTAACCTGAGTCTCAACCTCGACCGCATCACCGTTCAGCAGGTAAGGCTTATAGCGCCACTGCTTCACGGCTTCGAGCGCGGCCGGCACCAGCATGGGGTGACCGCTGATCACCTGCAGGTTTTCAATGGTGCCCGACTTGCTGATGACCGCCTGCAGCACCACGTTGCCCTGAATGCGGGCCTGGCGGGCCAGTGGCGGATAGTTCGGCTGCACTTTGCGGATCAGCAGTCCCGTCGAAACGCCCGACGAAACGCGCACGCGCTGCGGCGCCGCCACTTTAGGCAAGGCCGCCGTCGAACTGATAATGCCGCCAATCACGCCGCCCATCTGGCCTCCCGGCACTCCGCCCGGTACGCCACCCACTACGCCCGCGCCCATCGACGGCGGAGGCGAATCATCCTCTTGAATGATCCTTACTTTCTCGGGAATCTTGGTCGGCGTGCGAAGTTGGCCGTTCACCAGTTCGCTCTGGATTTTCACCACTCTCACCGGCGCTGCGGCCGGCGGTGGCGGTGGTGGCG
>Ga0075014_100000056_pt1 | contig 40157 bp, 41 predicted proteins | sample AleBraG_ABR_2014_FD_71472 | JGI IMG/M metagenome (GOLD analysis project Ga0075014, IMG submission 71472) | Freshwater sediment microbial communities in response to fracking from Pennsylvania, USA - Alex Branch Run_MetaG_ABR_2014 | ecosystem: Environmental > Aquatic > Freshwater > Creek >... | reverse complement strand
CATCAACAAAAACAAAATTACATAACTATGAACGTTCAGCGCTCTAAAAATGATCGACAAACGACATCGTTGTGACAACGTGAATATTCATATACACTTGATGCCAGTTTGATGATGGCCCTATCCCAGGATAGTGCCCCCCCTCTCAAATCATAGGTGTGTATATGTTATATATTTTAGTTAGTAATGATTATTATGACGCTATGTGTGTGTGAGAGAGGGGGTATTTTCCTGGTATACTACCATCAGTGAACATTAGATGAAAAGTCGATTAAGTTCACTGAAGCGCTCATGTGTCTTAATATATATAATATTCTTTATATTATATACCACTGTAGTTGGATGTGATGTATACCGAAGATGTTGGCAAGTGCACGTTCAGTATTTGATTTGTATACATATGTTCTCAATTCACAGCTACTATTATCATTGTCTAACAATAGCATATATCTATAATGCTTGTTAAATTTACTCTTGATTATAACAGCGGTGATCAATCCTTTCTTATACAACTTAAAAGATACTATATTTCTTGCATTAACACCAAATCTTTCTAGTGTATCATTAAGTGATGTTGGATCATCTAGATATGTCTTGTGCCCTGTCGTATTACATATATCATCTATTTTTAATGCTGGTATGAACTTGATACTCATTGTTATTCTCCTATAGTCTATTATACCACATAATGTTAAAAATGTCAATCACATATATGATGTCAATAGTTATATAGCGCTTAGCGCTTTAAAGTAGACTACGCTGTCTATATGGACCGATCTATCTATACGTCGCAGTCTATTTGGGCATGCTGAGCGCTGTATCGGGCCAGCCTTTGGCGCTTTGGCCGTGTCTCGGCGACAACTTGTGAGGTATGCTGTACGCTCAGCGCTTGAACAGGCGCTTAACGCTCAGCGCTTTATATGGGTGCTTAATGTTAGCGCTTAGCGCTTTATATTAATGCTTAGCGCTTAGCGCTTAATACATACGCTCAGCGCTTAAAAAGATGGTGTCTGGCGCCCAGCGCCCTGCCTTGCGGCGCCTAGCGCTTTGATGAAGTTCGAAAAGAAAAAGCCCGCAGTACTGATGTATGCGGGCTTATCCTGGGTCAGAAGGACAATGGCGGCATTTTTGCCATGTCGAGTAGCAGCGCGAGGATTATGACCCCGACCACGGCCGCGAGTATGGCGATCGCTGCCACCTGGCGCGGGAACTTATCATCGTGTTCATCTAGCATGTTTACTCCTCGGCGAATTTTTTGGGAATGGTCCCTCTGGATTTCCCCAGAGGGACCGGTCGACTACTTGGACCGTAGGGAAGTCAACTTCTCGATCTGTTTCTGAAGGGCCTTCATCTTCTTGTCGATATCCTCCTCGGATAGTTCGACTTCATTGACATCCCCACAGAACTCGTAGATGGCCTCACGGTTGTCCTCGAACCAGCCCATGATTATTCGGGCCCCGAGTTCGGCCGCGGTGATATTCGCCTTCTTGGCCAACATCTTCCATCGAATATCGTCACTCGAAGTGAAGTTGGCGAAGGACCAGGTGATTGAGCGATCCTCTTCGATACCCTCGACCGCCTTAGTCTTGGGGACGAACTTCTTTCCAGTTTCGGGATTGGTCATCTCAACAGTCATCCTCTTGTCGACAGGGATCTGACGAGCCAGGGGGAGGTTGTTGATGAATTCAATCAACTTGGATGAGTCCACTATGGACTTGATATCGTTCGACATTTGTTTTAATCCTTTCGAGATTAAGATAATATCATTGATCACGATTGATCAATGATTGAGATTGATCGATCAAGTTTGTTTCGATCTCGATCATTGAATTCATTATATCATAGATTTTTGAAATCGTCAATAGATTTCAGAAAAATCTTTATGATCATTTTTTCAATGAATGATCGATATTCAATTATCAAGGTTCGAAGAATGATCAATCATATCTATGATGATTTGATCATGGTGAGATAGAATAATCAATAGAGAATTTCTTGACTCTATGATGAATGATCATGATTGATCATTGATAAGATGATATCATAGATTGAAATGAATGTCAATGATTTTTTGAAGAAAAATCAATGAAGATTTTTTCTATTTCATATGAACGACCCCATGATCTATATATAGAGAAATGAATGAAATCCTCCGGACGGTCCTTGGTTTAGCACACATGAGTTTTTTGGGACCTACGTTGATGTCGCTCACACAGCGCCCAACCCCTAACAAACTATTTTCTCTCGCCAGTTGACTTCCCGCCCAACACATGGTATAATGAGGCATGGACCCTTTGGAGCCGGGCGGAATAGACTGGGGCGCACTGGCGTATGACGACCAAGCGGCGCCGGCGCAGGCAACAACGCACATACGCACAAGGGAGGGCGACGTCATATGGCCGATACCCGCCGACTTCGACTGGACGCCAAAGTCCACCCTTGCTGCCACAATGCTCGCCGAGGGATGCTGGACGCGCGCGCAGGTCGCGCTTGCAGCCGGCGTGACCGCCAACACGATATGGAACTGGATGCACAAGCCGGCGTTCGCCAAGGCCGTGGAGCAGGTCAAGCAGCGGTACTGGGAAGAAGCGGCCGACATTGGCATGCAGCGGAAGACCGAGCGTGCGCGCCGCCTGGCTGACCGTCTGGACCGCATACACCGCGTCATAGAGGAGCGTGCGGCTGCAGGCTCGTCGCGTGCGGAGTCCCAGGCGTACGGCATAGACTTCGACGAGGATCTTGCGGCTGCACCTGGTGGCGGGTCCGGCATAGTCGTGCATCAGAAGCGTCAGATAGGCACCGGCAAGAACGCCGAGATAATCGACGAGTACGTTGTTGACACCGCCACACTCCACACGGAGGCGGCCTTGTCGAAACAGCTGGCCCAGGAAATTGGCCAGTGGACTGAAAAGTCAGAGTCAACGGTAATTAAGAAACTTTACATCGGCATTGACTTAGATGATATGTAACACATGACGGGTGGAGGCCCACTAAGATGACATTCGACCCACGTTTTAATGGATACAACAAGGTTAAGTCCGCGCCCATCGCGGTGGCGGCTGCGGCGACCGTCACAATCGTCGCTGGCATCCCAGCGGTCGCGGGTGGCCCTGGCACAGGTTTCCAGAGCGCACCGGCACAGATCATCCTCGTAGTAGGATTTGTCCTTACCTGCTCGGCGGCAAACTCGACCGCGACGTTTAAGACCTCGACCGGCTCTGCCGCGCTTACCGGTACCCTCGAGCTTGGCGCGGACGGCGAGTTGCAGGTGCCCATCGCCAACGAGGGGTACTTCCAGACGCTTCCTGGCGACGACCTGAAGCTCTCGGCCGTGACTGGCAACATCGAGGGATGGGTCAACTACGTGGTAGTGCCCGCTTAATAACCATGGCAGCACCCAAAAAACTACAGTGGGACCTGAAGGGCTCGACGCGTGAGAACTGGCGCGTGCTTGCCGAGAACATCGGCATAACACAGTCGAACGAGGACGATTGGTACGAGACCAATTGGTTTGTGTCAATCGTCCACGAGTCCGGCGGGCACACACAGCAATTCCCATGCACCACACAGTACGACCAACCACTGAAAATCTCGCAGGTCGCACAAGAGGCGCATGCCCACTTCATGATATTCTACGACGCGGCGATACGTGACGGAACATGACAGCAACACTTGACCCACCCAAGCGAATAGTGGCGGAACCGGGCCAGCGGGCGTTCCGCCCGTTTGGCTCGGTCAAGGACGTGCTGTACGCGAAGGACACCATAATCGGTGTCTGCGGGCCGGCCGGAACTGGCAAGAGCCGCGGGTGCATAGAGAAGGCGCACATCCTGGCTGAGAAGTACGCGGGCTGCCGCATACTGTTCGTTCGTAAGACGCGCGAGTCGATGTCGGAGTCGGTGCTGTTCACCTACGAGGACAAGGTGCTACCAGAGGGGCACCCGATCAACGCATCATCTATACGACGGTCGCACCGCCAGCAGTACCGCTACCCTAACGGGTCGACCATAGACATCAGGGGCCTGGACAAGCCCGACAAGATAATGTCCACAGAGTATGACTTCATCTACATGCAAGAGGCACTCGAGTGTGAACTTGACGATGTTGAGAAGTTGTCCTCCCGCCTTAGGAACGGTGTCATACCGTACCAGCAACTTTTGTTCGACTGCAACCCTGGTGCACCGGAGCACTGGATACACCAGTCGTCACTAAATGGAAGATGGCGGCTACTTAGGTCGACACATGAAGATAACCCTACGCTTTGGGAGGAGGCACCGGCGGGGGTCACACAGTGTGACGAGTGGCCACAGGTATCGCCAGATGGACGCATTGGAAGACAAACCAAGTTCGGCAAGGCGTACTTCGCAGTACTTGATGCACTTACGGGTCACCGCTACAAACGCCTCAGACTGGGCCTTTGGGCTGGTGCTGAGGGTCTGGTTTACGAGAGCTTCGACCCCGAGCGCCATATGTGGCCCTCTGCGGTGCCTGGTCCTCGTAGACCAGCATGGAGCGAGAATGGTGGCCTACCGCCGGCGTCCTGGAAACGTATCTGGGTTATCGACTTCGGTTTCACGGTGCCGATGTGTCTGCAGAAGTGGGCGATAGACAGCGACGGTCGGGCCTGGATGTACCAGGAGCTTTACAAGACCAGGATGCTGGTAGAAGACTTCTCAAGGGATGCACTAGAGGCGTCAGGTTGGAGATGGGATGAGCAGGGTGGCCACATCCCTATCGGCGACAGTATCGACCCATTGCCCTATGTAGTCATTGCGGACCATGACGCTGAGGGCAGGGCAACATTCGAGAGGTACACAGGCTTCCGCACTATAAATGCGGTTAAGAACATAACCGGTGGCATCCAGGCTGTAGAGCAGAGGCTTAAGGACGCTGGCGATGGTTTGGCCCGGTTCCTTATTAGACATGGTGCCAACTGGTATGGCGACCAAGACAAAGAACTTTCGACGGCTATGAAGCCGACCTGCACCGCGCAGGAAGTTAACAATTATGTCTGGGATGAGTCCAAGGGTAAGAAGGACGTGCCTGTCATGGAAGACGACCATGGCATGGACTGCTGGAAGTACCTTGCAGCCTTCCTGGATGGTATATTCGACAAGGATCTGAAGGCGAAGGACGTGCCATTTGCTGCGTCTGAGTCTCCAACCAACCATATAGTATCTTTACCGCGAAAGACCGGAAGAGGGAAGACGCATGGCCGAGGGCCGCAAAACGAGGCGAGGGACGCGTGGGGCTGGTCGTGGGGGTCGTGGGGCCGCTACGGGAACAGGTAACACGCAGGCAGGGCCACCAACACCGGCCTCTAGTCCTGTAGCAAATGATCCGGCCGGTGTGCTTCAACAGGGTCCTCCTGGGGATGCGCGCGGGTATCCGAATGCACCTGGGGCAACACCCAGGGGTATACGACAGACTGAGCCTCGCGGATGGACGCCATACGCCTCTGGCGGCACTGGCGTACTTGCTCGACGTGCCATCGTCGATCCGTTGTTTGGTCAGACATCTGAACAGATACAAGAGTACGCACAGACGTACCCTATGCGACTGCTCAGTCTGTTGCCTGACATACACCCTTCGGTAGGGTTCGCCGTGTGGAATGCACTTCGCCTTATGTGCCCGCGTGAAGGCTTCTCGCTGTCCGTGTGGTCCAAACCGAAGACACCTGGCACTGCGCCAGAACCTGACTTTGAGGGTCAACAACTTGTCGACAACTTCTGGGGCAACCTCCCGCCCGAAATCGGCGGACTTAACGGGTTCATGGTGCAGCAGGCGATGCAGGCGCTTTTCACAGGTCTTGTCTGTCAAGAAGCAGTCCCAGGACCACCGACCAAAGGCGTCCACAGGCTCTGGCCAGTCGACAGCCTCTCGATCTACTTCGCGCGTTGGAATAGGAATGACGACCTATGGCCGTACCAGCGACAACGGTTCCCGGCGGGTTTAGGTGTGTTCGCCGTTGGACAACAACCACTACCTACACCACCACCGAACGCACCACAGGGGCCGGCGGGTATGCCTGCAATACTAGGCGGAGCATACATTCCATTAAATCCGGAAACATTTACGTGGCGATCGGTAGACCCACTTGTAGACGACCCGTACGGGCGTGCGCCATATTCGACGGTCCTATCAGAGGCACTGGCAGACCTGGCACTCATACAGGACCTGCGAGACGCGGTGCACAACGCTGCGTGGCCGAGGCTCAAGGTAGAAGTGGACCTGGAGGCACTACACCGCGTTGCTATCGAAGTGTATCGCATATCGGACCCGAAGAAGGCTGCGGACTGGGTAAACCAGCGGTTCCAAGAGATAGTAGCCTATGTAGGACAGTTGAACTCGTCAGACAACATCGTGACCGCGGGTTCTGGCAAGGTGGACAACTTGCAGCCCGGTGGTTGGCAGGGCCTTGAAGGCATCCTGCAATTCCTGCGATCGAGGATCGTACAGGCACTTAAGACACTTCCAACACTTCTCGGCGTCGGTGACAGTGTCACACAGTTCACCTCGGTGGAATGGACGATATATGTCGAAGGCCTGGAGAACATGCGTGGACTGATAGCAGAGCTCGTCATATGGGCATCCAATATGCACCTGCGACTATGTGGTTCAACATCTACAGTCCGCGCAGACTATGACAGGATCAAGACGAATGACTCGCTCGTTGAAGCTAACACTGAGGCGGTACGTATACTCAATGAGACGAACAAAGAGAAACTTGGGTATATTACGCATGATGAGGGTGCGCATACGATAACTGGGCATGCGGCCGTAAGCGAGGCACAACCCGGGGTGATAGAGCCACTCATAGATGCTACAGACCCACAGGGTGTGACGTCTCCAACAGCCTCGTCAGACTCGCGGCGACCAGGTGGTGCTGTGAAGGGGCCACGTCACCAGGACAACACCGGTAAGCGGAACGTGCCACAGAACCCTAACAAGGATGGACAGGACAAGGAAACAACTAACAATCGTGGGTTTAGCGAGATACAGTTCACAAGGATGGTGGTATAATGCAGATCGATGAGCAAGGATTGTTGTCACGCAGAATGCTAATGGTGCGTGCGGTTGGCCAATTCTGGCTTGTCGACCGTGTATATGCTGACAGCATTGAGAGTGTCATATGTAATGCCAGTGCGGCCGAGATAATGGAAGCACGACGCGAGACGGCTCGTGCAGCAGAAGCGGATGCCATAGAGGCAGCACAGGAAGACACAAGCAAGCGTCGCAAGCCATATCAGATACTTGATGGTATCGCATATGTCAATATGGCCGGCATGATGACGAAGCAGGCAACGTCTATGCAGGCGATGTTTGGTGGTGTCTCTACCAAGGCGACAGAGGCAGCACTTATGCAGGCTGCCGAAGACAAGTCTGTGCGATCAATAATGTTGGTGATCGACTCGCCTGGTGGTGACGTAAGTGGTGCATTCGACCTTGCACAGTGTGTATGGGCCATTAATCGTGTCAAACCGATCGACGCATACATAGAGGACACCGGTGCATCTGCAGCCTACCTTGTTGCATCGCAGTGTAGATCGATATCTGCGAACTCTAATGCACTTGTAGGGTCGATCGGCATAATCTGTTGTCTCACCGACACGACTGGTTATGACAAGCAGCGTGGCATCAAGAAGACATGGATTACAACAGGGCCACTTAAAGGTGCTGGCCATGGTATGGAAGTTTCAGACGAGCACCTTGCAGCCGCACAGAAGCGTGCGGATGACTTCATGGGCTTGTTTGTAAAGGCTGTGTCCAAGGGACGCAATCTAGACGAGAAGGCGATGGCCAGTGTCGCCACCGGTGACGTATTCGTCGCAGGTAGAGCCAAAAAGCTCGGACTGGTCGACACAATCCAGAGCTTAGGTGCAGCACATGCTGCAGCACTTGACGCTCCGACAAGGCCGGCACGTAAACCGGTTTCCAAAGGAGAAGCAAAGATGGCAGGAGAAACTGAAGTGACGGCCGATGTATCGGACGTCAGACGATGGTTGGAGACTGACGCGGACGGCACAGCGTCAGCCGCATTACTTGTTGCGCAGGCACCAGCGGCACTAACAGAACCGGCGACGGCTCTTGCTGCACAGCCCGCTGCACCGGCACCAATGGTTGCCGCATTTACTAGCGAACAGGCCGCATTCCTTGCATCCGCCGCGAGCGCTGGTATAACCACCCCGGAACATCTGACGGCACTTATCAACAGGGCCACTACCGGGGATGAATACATTGCAATTTTGCGCAAACAGACGAAGGCCATGGCGGTTGTCGCCCTTGGCCAAGAAATTGGAGCGCAGGCTGCAGATGTAATAGACGCACAGCCATTGGCTCTACTTCGCGGGATGGCCCGCCAGTATGAAGCAATCGCAGTCGACAAGGGACTCATGGAGCCACTTGCCGGCACGCCGATGGCACGTACGACGGCACCTGGTGAGCATCCACAAGTGGGTCGCACCACAGCAGTGCCGAAGCCGAAAGTAACAGGGGCAGTCGCAGACTCTGGCGGCCAGGCACAACCGACCGACGAGGAGCGCGTCCAGCACAATGTACAGGCCCTACGCGGCACTGGCATTTACGGAATGTAAGGGAAGGGTGAATAAATGGCGGCAGTAACTAAAATAACAGGTCAGAAACCCACCCCGATTTCTATGCCTCTGGACGTACATCAGAGGCGGGGTTCGGGGTTCATCGTAGGTGCAGACATCGCCGCTGGCGATGCGGTGACACTGGCACCCAATAGTAGTGCAATCACGGCTGGTGTGCCGATCATGCAGGTAGTCAAGTGTGACGCATCCGGTGGTGCAGGTGTACTTGCAATCTGTATCGGTTTCGCCGCACAGGATGCGAAGGCCGGACAGGCAGATGCGTTGACTATCATCGACGACTCTGACTGGCGATACGGCACAGGGTTCGTGAGCACCTTCCTAAATGGTGCGACCGGACCAGTGTATGTCTATCTCTCGGCGACCGTACCGGGTGGACTGGACACGACACCACCATACAGCGGTGCACCAACGGTTGGTGTCATCCTTGATGACAGTCGAATTCGCCTATGGGGAACACGATCGGTTTAAGCACCGGCGTTAGAAAGTTATAAAGGGAAGGTAAACAAATGGGCTACAGCGCCGGCAACTATACGGTTGGTGTCCCCACATTCGGCACACTCGAAACACAGGATACACTACAATCTCTGCGTATTGCGCAGGGAACAGTCGCATCCTTCGGGGAAGACAATGTGTGGCAGGTAGTGAACGATGCATTCATCGCACACAACCGCATTCTGGCTGAACTGCTTACTCCGTTCGTCGAGGTGACCACCAATCGCCTGCGAAGGACAGGTGGCTTCGACCAGATGGAGATGGAAGAAGTCGACCAATTCGGTACGACACAACCACAGAAGATATCAAACGGTGCAAACATCGGCTTCCCACTTAGGAAGTATGGTGCGTCGCTTGCATGGACTCGTGACTACTTCCGAAACATCGAAGTGCAAGAATTCGCCGCACAGGTGACTGCACTACTTACCGCTGACGTGCGACGCATCCAGCGACAGATCAAACGGGCATTCTTCGGGGGGGTTAACTACACCTTCTACGATAGAATTATTGACAGTGCAACCCTTCCAGTTAAGGCGTTGCAGAACAATGATACATCGTTCCCGATCCCGATCGGACCTAATGGCGAAGTGTTCCCAACGAGCATGAACCATTATCATGTATCAACCACATGTGACCAGTACTCGGTCGCCGCATTGGTACTTGAAGTTATCGAGCACCACAACACTGGTGATGCATATATCTGTATCCACCAGGGTCAGGAAGCTGCATTCCGTGCGATGCCGACGACTGTGTTCGTTCCACTGCTACCGGCGTCAATTGTAGGTTCTATACTACAGACGCAGGCACCAGGACGTGCATTGGACATCTCCAGTCCATATGACCGTTTGATTGGGTACTTCAATGGTACCGAAGTCTGGATCAAGCCATGGGTTCCGATGAACCTATTGCTCTGCTACCAGGCCAACCAGCGCAAACCACTCGCACTTCGTGTGCGTGGTACCGGTCCTGAGCAGATCGGTGGATCATCGAATTCCATCATGGGTGGTTCTGTTGGCATCGGTAACGGTGACCTCGAACTGGTCTATGAATTCGATCAGTTCCCATTGCGTGCACGTGGCTACCAGCGTGAGTTCGACGTGGCGGTTCAGAACCGCATCGGTGCGGCGGTTCTGCAGATCACATCTGCTGGATCGTACACACCACCATACATCATCTAACGATGACGACTAGCGGATCTGCCGTTGCAGGGCGGCAGATCTGCAGACAGGGGGAAACAAATGGCCGACGAAATAAAGAATGTAGAACTTACACCAGACAAGATACCTACACAGGCAAAGGCATCAGACATACAGTTGTCACCTGTGGAGGCTGCACAGGTCGCATCCGGCAGTGGTATTGGGCAAGGGCGTTTTCTAAACACATCCGCTATGCCTAACTCTGTACCACTTAATAAGCTTCCAGAAGGTGCGGACCCGGCTGGCTGGATGATTGTTAACAATAAGTACGTCAACTGCGATGGCAAGACACCAGAAGAGCTAGAGAAGGAAGACGTTAACTACCATCGTGCGAAAGCAGATGCTGCCACTGCACAGGCGGCTAATGCGATCAATGACAACGAAAGACTTCTACGCGAACTTGAGGCCGCACAGGCAACAAACCTAGCGGCACAGGCGGAACTAGAGGCACTGAAGGCATCACAGCTTCCACCAGCGAACACAACCAACGGTACCGAGCAGGCCCCTAAGCCACCGGCAAGTAACATCAAGTAGGAACAACGACCATGACCACGGTACAAAAAGGCGCGACAATACTACTATCTCACATGTTCACAACTGTGCCAGATGTGGTCACGCCTGTATCCGTGGCCGTGGTTGCCACACTTCCAACAAGTGGCTCGACAGTTACCTATGCAGGATCTGTACCTGGTGCATCACAGACACCTACCTCTTCGGCGTTAGTGTCGTTCCCAGAAGGTGGTTCATACATCATCTATTGGAACCTAGTGACATCTGATGGGCAGACGATAATTGAGCAGGACGACTATTTCGCACCTGTGACACAGATACACAGGTTCATACGTGAGAGACTATCTGCAACAGTTGATACACTTCCTGATGCACCATTGGACTCCACACTTTGTTTCGTTAACAGATTGATGATAAGGCGACTGTCAGATGTTCTTACGACATATGACTCTGTCCCATCTGTTGATGCCAACATTTTTGATCAGGCACTTGCACTTGTAACATGTGCCTACCTTAGACCACTAGTGCCAAAGACATATGCATCTGGTGAGCTTACCAGTGTGCAGATTGGCACAGACAAATACAACTTTGCAGAACTTGGTTCACGTGCGGCAAAACCACTTGATCCTGTTGAGCAACAATGGATAGATCAGGCTGGTGAGTTGATCATGAGCTGTTCATTCACCGCCGAAGATGACAACAATCTTGTCAACTTCCCATTGTTCCAGATATCTGGTACACGCAGGAATGCACGACAACAACTTAGTCGCAACAATAATTGCCACCCACTATATCGTTTGTGGGGTGATGATGTATCCGAATTCTTGTGGGAAAACGGTCGGAAGAACCAGTGGATGTAAATGTTACTTTCTAAGATGGCTATAGCCGCTATGAGAATAACTGCAGATGTTGTGATGGATGCAACTGCAACCATCATGAGGACCACACTTGTCGATGATGGTTATGGTTCTAAGTCTGATGCACGAAATGTGGCTGCCACTGGTATACGCTGTATAGTACAACCGATCATAAGAACACCACAGGTAGACCAGGTACCAGGTGCTAAAGAAGTACATGGTAATCATATAATCGTGTTCCCATGGGGAACAAATATACAACCGTCTGATTTTATAGAGGTTGTTAATGACAATGGTAACACAGATACGTTCCAAATAGATGTGCCATACAACAACAAGCAAAACGGTGCAACGTCTCAGTACTACTGTTTCAAGGTAATATAATGGCAGATACAGCAAATAGTCTTGTATTATCACAAACAATAGTAAGGAGTGCCAACATCGCTGGCATGACTAAAGAGGTGGAAATTGCAGTACAGAATACCTTGTTCGAACTGGGACAGGAAACCCGTGACCTTGCAAGAGGACTTGCACCAGTCAAGACTGGTGCTCTTAGGGCATCTATATATGTCACCCGTGCTGGTGGATATGCGGCAACCACCACAGGGCGAATGGGCAATAGAACGTCACTTGGTTTCAGGCGATCTGCACGTGCTGCTGTTGAAAGGAACGAAAAGCTGAGCTTCATCACTGGTAACAAACATATCAGCGAGAGGACACAGAGAGCACGCTATGCAAAGACCAGTTACGATTACATGCGTGAACTGAAGACGACTGTGACACATGAAGGTGAGTTTGCACACCTAGGTTCACAAGGATATCAGTCATTTGAAGATGATGTAAGAAGCATCTTACCAATGGGTGGTGTCTCACGTGATACATTCTTTGTCACAATTGGTGCATCTGCATTCTATGCTGGATATGTAGAATATGGCACCAGACGAAATAGAGCACAGCCATTCTTGACACCCGCCGTGAATTGGGCTAGGTCGCAGATGACACCAAGATTGACAGCAGCTATTGGTTCGGCGGCACTATCAGCCGCGGAGATAAAATAATGCCGATAGAGATAATGTCTATCGACAAGATGATAGTCGAGACACTACAGAATGATCCGGATGTGCAGGCGGCATTTGGGTTTCTTGGCACTGGTAACCCGGGCAATGACCCACGGTTCCCATCCGGTGCGACTAATGCGAATGCTGTTATATTTGCAGACATAGCACCATTGTCAACACCATCGCCATTCATAGTGTTTGGTACCACTAGCAATGTTGACATAAATGCGGTTGGTGGTTACAGGTCCATACAAGACGCCGTGTACTTTATCAAGGTATGTGGTAGTGGTAATGGATACGGACCAATCAAGCGGCATATGGATGCGGTTGACAATGCTATAGTGAATTTTGATATCACGCTTGACACTGGTAATGGCGTGTATGTGTACAGGTTCCTGCGGCACATGGTCATAAAAGTATCAGAGTCCGTCAACAATACGACATGGTATCACCTCGGCGGTGTGTATTGTACAGTTACATCAGGAGTGTAAAATGAGAGTGTTTGATGATCCGCTTGGTTATTATGCGTCCAGTAATCCTGGTAGATACCTACAGTACAATGCTACATATCAGGCAACTGGTGGCCGCTGGTCTAATGGTCCATGTACACAACTTGTGGATAACAATAGTGTCGCCGTGCCATTTAGAAATGCTACCAGTTTCACTAACTACCTTGGTTTTGCAATGAAGGTACTACAGTTTGGTGGAGGTTCAAATGTTGCATACCTATTAAACAGTTTGAGCCAATTTGGCTTGTGTCTACAGGTTACGTCAAGTGGTGCACTTAAACTTGGATCTATTAATACGACCACACTATTCACAAGTACAGCAGGTTTATTAGCGGTTGGTGTATGGAATTACATTGAGTATGGTGGCCTAAACGATACTGGTTCATCTGGTACAGCCACACTCAAACTAAATGGTGAGACACTTATCAGTTTGACAGGTGCACATACATCATGGAATTTGACACAACCATGTAACACAGCTGTTATCGTCGCCGATAATGGTTCTGGTTTCCACCATCAGGTACAAGATATTTATGTCAATGATGATGTGAATGATCCGATAGACCCGTCGAATACAAAGAACAAAGGTTTCGACGGTGACCAGAGAATGTACTACATGGGTTTTACAACAAATGGTGCACAGACACAGATGACACCTAACCCAGGTTCAAATACAAATGTACAGAACATACAGGATCCTACTGGCCTTGATGACAATACAACATATAATGCCGCACCAACTGTTGGTCTAATAGATATGTATGAACAGGGTGGTGTACCGACCACAGCCGCTGTCATTAAGTGTCTTAGCATTGTCACAGCTACCGCCAAGGATGATGCTGGTATAGCCGCTGGTGTTGTAACATTTGGTGATGGTACACCTGCAGACAATCAGTATGATACACATGATATATATGCACCTACTGGCGACATATATTCTGTTGCACGTAGATACTTCTGTGTCAACCCGTGGACAAGTGCTGCATGGGTCAAAGAAGACTTCAATACGGGTGTGAATGGTGGTGCACCACTACAAATTGGCATCAAGCGAACTATATAAGGTAAAAGCATGTCTTCGGCCGTAAAACTGCTATGCCACTTCGATGGTGCGGATGGCAGTACTACATTTACAGATAGTAGTGCATCTGGCCATGTTGGCACAGCACTTGGTTCGGCCGCTATACAAAACGCCATAGCTGAGTTCAGTGGTGCTGTATCGCTTAACCCATCAGGTGACACTGGTGATGCTGTATCATTTCCGTACTCTGAAGACTTCCAACTTGGCGACAATGATTTTTGCCTAGAGTTCTGGATATACTTCACTGCAGGCGGTACAATGATACCGTTTGATAATCGTGGTACAACAGATGGTACATGTTGGGCAATGTATACAGATGGATCTAATTTCCATTTTGTTGCATCGCCACATGCAGAAGATAATGCTGGTTGGCCTTTAAATGTGTCATGCCCACAACCTGCACCTGGTGCATGGCACCATATAGCGATAACACGTGTTACAGATACATTCACATTTTATATAGATGGTGGATTTGGATCTACACAAAATGTACCAGCAGGATGGACGATACCATATAATGTAGGAAATGCATTTTATGTTGGACGTGGTAAACCAGGATTAAGTGTTGTATTTCCGTTCCAAGGGTACATAGATGATCTAAGATTAACAGTTGGAAATGCTGTATATTTTAGTGCATTCACACCTAGTGGCCCACTTACAACAACCATAACTGCCGCTGCAAATCTTGATGTGACACAACAGTTTGGTATTGTATCTGAGTTAGGTACACCTGCATTAAATATAACACACCAATTTGGTGTGGCATCTTACAGTGATGACCCCATATTCAAACTAACACATCAGTTTGGTATAATGTCATACAGAGATGATCCATCATTTAAGGTGACACATATGTTTGGTGTACTGTCTATGCAGGCACCAATAAACCCACCAACAGTTGTGACGATAAATGACACACAGGTATCATTCACTGTACCACACTGGGGTGGCACATATTCACAACTTAACCTGCAGAAAGCACTTGCATCTGCACCTACTGTATGGGCAACAGATCTAACACATGTTGTACCAGGCACGACAGTTGTAGACAATACTTTAACTGGTGATACAGTTTACATATTTAGGATAGTAGCAATCGATGGTATGACTACTATACCCGGCACACCAACTAGTGATGTTACGACGGCACCACCTCCACCAACAGGTGTATTACTCACACCATCAACAGGGCCGATGATGAGTATAACAATAACATACACACCTGTTGATGACACGGTTGGAATAAATGTATATAGGGCAACATCCTTCGGCGGCAGTTATGACCTAATCGGTGCAGATGTATTTCCATCACCGTATATAGATACACACTCGCTAACAGAGTTACAACCCTATTACTATGCGCTAACGGCGCTCGACTCCTCGGGAAACGAGAGTCTCTTACCGGCTGGCATTGGGCCAGTCACGATCACAACAACGACGGGAGACCACATGAACGAAAGAGCTACAGTATACGAGGGGTCGCAGCTATTTGTAGAGACGACCCCTGGCGTCACAGGCGCCGCAACATTCCGTCTCATGGAGACGGACTTCATGCCGGACATAACCCCTGATATCCGCGAGATAAAGGTGCAGGGATCCAAGTTCGACACTGACACATCACATGGCAAGGAGTACACCACCGGTACCATCGGCGGCCACATGGCTTACTATGATGATGCATACCTGTTCTCCGGACTACTTTGTTCACCAGCCATTAGCACACCAGTATCCAACACATGGAATGTTGGCAATGCGTCTGGTACCATCGGTTTCGATGTTACTACACATATCAATGGTAGTGCTGTAACGACCACACTCGCGGCGGCCTCATTCGCGAATGCAAGTGCATTACAGGCGGCGATTGGTGCACTTACCAATGTTGGTGTTGGTAATGTAACGGTAACTGGTGCAGCACCATCATATGTTGTATCTGGTGTCGCATGGTTGTCTACTGGTACATTTGTACTATCCAACCCAACAGGTACACCACTACCGACACTCGCTGTTGCTTACACGGCTACCAATACTCGGCGGTTCACATTCGATATGATACCATTCGGACCTGAGGCATCACTTCAGACGTATACACTCGAGAAGGGTGCACCTGGTATCGCCAACTTCGGTCAGCAGATCGGACAGTTGACACCGACTGCACTCATGCTAAAGATGAGTGAGAAGGAAATGACGAAGACTGGTAACTTCATCGGTGTCAAAGGTGTAGATCCATTCACGGTTACTCCACTTACAGACATCACCGATAAACCATCAATGCCGATGAACTCCAGTGACGTTGGTATCTTCCTTGGTACCTCTCTTGTTGGTCTACAACGACAGAAACGTGTATTCGACATGGAATGGGGATGCACGGATCGACAGACACCTGTAATCACACTTGACGACAGTGTAGACTCATTCTCTAACACTGTTGAGTCTGCACAGACCAAGTGGACACAGAAGATGACAATGGCACAGGATACCAATGGGCAGACCGTTCTTGGCTACCTTCGTTCCGGACAGATCATCTACCGTGTCATTGAGATCCGCGGCCCGTCGATCGAGTCTGGTTTCCGTCACCGCTTCAAGATCACCGAAGCAGTAAAGGTAATCGCCGGACCCAAGCAGGATACCAATGGTGTCTACACAGGTGCGTATGAGTCTACACTCATATTGGATCCAACCCTCATGGGTGGAAATGCTGTACGTGTCGAAATCGATGTCGAGCTAACAGCACTCTAACATACCACATCGGGCCGCAGGCAGCGGCCCGGTGTAAACTTTAATTGTATCGGGGAGGTACAAATGCCTACACTCAAAAAACTTAAGTCGAAGACACGCGAACTTAAGGTAAACTATGGTGACGACGTACTTAACGTCACATACTTCTCGCATGCCTATACACCACGGCTGGAAGAAGAGTCACAAATCTCCAACCTTGGCGCAGGCCACGCAATGATCGACATGATGCTTCCACTCATAGCCACATGGGATCTCACCAACGAATATGAAGTGTGGGATTACATCAAGAGCGAAGAGACAGGTGAAGTCGACAAGAACTTCAAGGCACCATACCTTGGCCCTCGGCGATTTGTTATAAATGGTCGTGGTGGCAAGATAGGTGAATGGCCACAGGCAAAGGTAGACCATGAGTTCGCCGAAGGCGAAGAGAAGTGGTTCGTCTATGTGCTTGAGCAGGTCTTCGAGGACGGCGAACCATTGCTCGAGAGCAAGATCGTGCCTGTGACTACACAGGGTCTTATAGACGTGCCTGTCAATGTTATGGTGGATATCGTCAAGGCTGTCGGGGAGCAACTATCCCCGGGGGAAATGAAGAGCTCCAACTCAGAAAGTTCCTTTGCCTAAACGGTAGGGCCGGGAAGGCACCATCATGGTACCTTACCATGCGGGCAGCACGTTATCTCGGTGTTGCCCCGTGGGAGCTGGAGCTCAAACCAATGATGTGGCGACAAAGAGCTTTAATGGCACAGTCTGCCGAAAGCTACGCCGAATACGAGAGGGCTAGGAAAAGTTAATTGTCGATAACAGTGGCAAACCTAATAGCGCAGGTAGGTGCAGACCTAACACAGTTCAAGCTAGGTATGAACGAGGTTGATGCACGTCTAAACCAAGTTAAGGTACGTGGTCAGCAGACCACAGCCACTGTTGCCGCCATGCGTGCACAGGCCGCTAGACTTGACAGTACGGCACAGACTGCATTCATAATGCAGAATGCAATGGGCCAGCGGCGTGGTGCTGCGATGAATGCAGCATTTAGTGCACAGCAACAGGCAGACATTGCGAGACAGATTAAAGAATTACAGGCACAACGTGTAGCCACATTGGCGGCCCAACCAAAAGGTAGCCGTACTGGTATAGTACAGGCACGTAAAGATTTAGCAGCAGCTGTAAAAGACCTTCAGGCAATGGAGATTGAAGCAAAACGTGCAACTGCCGCACTTGATGAATTAAATGTACGTGAAGCAAAGTATGCTGCGACGGCGAAAGCCGCATCTTCTAAGAGTGCATATATTAAATCACGTGCAAGTAATTTTGAAGAGTCAGTAGATGCATCTAATGATGTGGCTACAGCCATGGCATTACGACGCCAACAGGATGCGGCAGAACATAGAACAAGAGCACTCAATGCTGTGGCAGGTACGGCACTTGTTAGTGGTCTTGTCATAACAGGTGGTCTCGCACTTGGCACTAAGGTCGGTGCAGACTTCAACTTGATGTTAACCAATATGGCACACAATACCATGTTGTCCACAAAGAACATTCAATTCATGAATGCAGTAGTGGAACAACTAGGTGTTGAAGGTGGTGCCAATATGGACGAACTCGCCCACGGCTTCCGCCTGTTCACAGACTATACCTTCTCGGCGACCGAGGCGGCCAATGGCTTACGTACCGCAATGAAGGGGTCCATTGCTACAGGTACGAACATTGCTGACACAGCAGAGCTTTTGGCCAAAGCCACTAAAGAGTTCAATCTGCCACGTACACCAGCGGGTCTCGATAAGACTATGTCAGAAATGATAGAGACTGGTCGACGATCCACATTGACAATGCAGCAGATGATTGATGTTGGTGGTCAGTTGTATGCGACGGCCGCCAACCTTGGTATATCTTTCACAGAGGCAAATGCCGCACTTATCACGTTCACACAGCATGGCCTGTCTGGTTCACAGGCTGCTACACAGCTAAGAAATGACATACAGAAGATCACACAGCCATCGGCAGCAGTCCGCAAGGAACTCGCATTGTTGCACAAGATGACCGGTGTCGATCTGCCTGCGGACTTTACCAACATTGGACTAAGGGCCAATGGTCTACGTGGTACATTCGATAAGGTCGTCGAGGCATTCAACAAGCTTAACAAGGCACAACGTGCCAAACTAAATGTACAGACCGCACCAGACCTTGCAGAGAAAGTGTTCCCAAATCTGCGTGGTACTGTAGGTGCACTGATTGCAACCGGTACTGGTTTCCAAGACTTTGAGAATAACTACCAACATCTTGTTGACTCTCTTGACAGAGGATCACAAGTTAATGCGATGTACCAGCAATCACTTGCCAATCTGAACAATCAACTTGGTCGCGTTCAGAACATGGGTACCATACTGGCATCAACTATTGCGAATGCACTTACACCATCTATCGTCAAAATCATTGGTGGTGTGAATGTGTTGTTCAAGGATTTCAATGGCCTGTCAGAGAGTACCAAAGAAAATGATGTTAAGTTTATAGCACTTGCTGGTGCTGCACTTATACTTGTTGGTACAGTCGGCAAACTTGTAATAGGTATTGCACAACTTAGAACCGCACTTATTACGATGGGTGTGGCCGCCGAAGCACTTAGTGGCCCTGGATTGTTGGCTGGTCTTGCATCATTTGGCCTTGCAATATTACCTGTACTTGCAGCTGTTGCAGTATTTGGTACTGCATTATATATAGCCAATTTAAAGTTACATACACTAGATGACACAGCAGAAGTTGTCACACAGAGTATGGTGACACAGGCCAAGGCACATGCTGCTAATGCAGAGCAGGCATCTCTACATGCCAAACAGGTCGTTGAACTTGTCAAGAGATACAATGACCTACATGCTGCAGGTAAAGATACACATAGTATACTCAATCAGATACTAGCACTTAATCCGGATCTTATAAGTGGGTTCGATGCACAAGGTAAAATACTTGGTGTTGTTGCAGATGCTGCTGACAAGGCCACCAATAGTTATGTACAGATGAGGGCAGCTGCTGCACTTGCAGCTGCACAAGCACTACAGACTGACAATGCTAATCGTGCACAACAGTATGATCAGAACAATCAGGTTATACAACAATCACAATGGTCACTGACACATGGATATGTGCCAGCACCTACATTTACTAAGCATATCGCACAGCCAGGTGAACCTGGCTATGGTAGCCCATACACGACACAGACAGATACATATGCACCATTCTCACAGAGTGGAAAACAAGATGTATTACCTAACATGCAGAAGGCATCTATGCAGGATCTTGCCAAGGCAAGACAGGCAATGCTTGCTGCAATAGCCGCTAACAAACAACTTAATGCAGAGACCAAAAAGTCTATGCAAGATACATATGATGCATTGCATCCTAAGTTACCTAGCATAAACAATAAAGAAAATCATGAACCATGGGCACACAATCAGACAAAGAACACAGCAAATGATGGGGATGATAGTGCTGCCAAGTCTAAGGTTAGTGCATACAATGCTGCACTTAAGGCTGCACAACAGCAACTGTATGATCTAGGCAAGGCATACTTTGACATATCACATGAGGGTAGTGCAGCAGAGATAATGTGGGATAGACAACATGGTAAGCTCGCTGAACTTGCAAAGTACAGCAAGTCGGCTGCTGATGCATTGTTTGCACAGTCATATGCACAAGCACAACTTAATGATGAGACCAAGAAGTATGTAGATGCCAAGAAAGAAGCAGATGCCGCTGACTTCCAGATACAGAAGCGAAAGGTATTAGACTCTGCTACAGATCACAAACACCTTGAAGAGATGATCATTGATCTTGTTAATCCTGGTGGCAAGTACGCACATTTGTACCACCAGGCTGGTAGTCCAAGACTGCCAAGTACACAAGACATTGCTAACATGTCTGGTAATCTGAAGGTTGGTATAACACCAACACAGGTACCAAAGGGTGGTGTGGCACCTATGCCAGTCGACACACCACAGTCAGAACTGATGAAGAAGTTCTTTACACTCATTCAGCAGCTACTTGCCAGTGCAAATGCACAAGATATATACGATAAAAATAGTGCTACGAACTCTCAACAGAAAGACCTGTTAAAGTATGTAAATGAACCACGTAAGAAAAGCGATACACCACAAGATCAATTTGCCATGCAGCTTGCTGAAGATCCAGATGCACTAAAGAAGTTTACAGGTGTAACTGGCAATAAAGCATTGACCATGCTTAGCCACATGGATCTTGGCCAAACGATCGACCAACTTAAAGTATTCGTCGCCACAGGCGAAGATGTGGCCCACATCCTCGGCGACATATATGCCGCCAATGTTGCGTTTGCAAAGGCGACTGCAGATGACACTGAGAAACAGAAGAAGCAAAACGATGAACTAAGCAAGTACAGAAGTTATCTGTCTGGCAAACTTGATGACTCTGTTAATACGCTTAACAAGGATCGTGGTGGAAACAGTGAAGCACAGGGCAAACACGATGAGTTCATGGATAACTTCAAGAAGCAATACGAAGACATATTCAATGATCCATCACAGGTCAAGAACCAGGCCGCAATGCTTGCAGCAGCTGAGGCAACATACAAACAGATAGCCGCCAATGATGCACTTGACAAGACATCTAAAGATGTCGCCGAGATAATGCAGAAGGTTAAAGAAGCTAATGACGCCATGAGTGAGTCATATATACACTCAGTCGGTGACATAAAGATATCTGCATCGGCCTGGAAAGCGATGGATAAACAGCAACAGGATACTATCAAACATCTTAGACAGACTGCCGACATAAAGTCTATACTGTCAGAGGTCATGTCACAGACTGCTGACATATTTGGCAAGTCACTTGAGAACCTACGGCAGCATGGGTTCAAGGGCTTCTTTAATGGTGTAGTGCAGGACTTTGAGAACATGCTGTTCCAACTTGCGGTCAAGTGGTTAGAGTCTCAGTTCCTGCAGCTTATGATGAACCAGTTGCCATCTATCCTCGGCGCCATTGGTGGTGCTGCATCCGGAGGTGGTGGCGGTGGTGCATCTAGTGGTGGTGGTACATCTACAGGTTTCAGTAGTGGCCCTGGATCAGTCACGGCTGCAACAGGTAGTCCGATGGAAAAAGGTAAATCATATATAGTTGGTGAGAACAAGGCAGAGAGACTAACTGTTGATGAACAGGGCAATATGCACATAGACAATATGGGTCCGGGTATGCGTGGCCCTGGTCGTGCATCACCTGGTTCTACAGCCGCGTCTGTTGGTGATACACATATACATCAATACTTTAACATAACAGGTGTGCAGAACCCACAACAGTTCAGGAATACAGAGGGACAGATTGGATACCAGTCTGCCACTAATGCAAGACGTGCATTGAACAGGGATAGATAATGACATTCATAGATGTTTTGTTTCCAACAGATATAAGCCAAGGCACGGCCGGTGGCCCAACGTTCAATACATTGGTGACAGTCACTGGCTCTGGCGTAGAGCAACGTGCAGCACTGTGGCGACTACCACGTTACAAGTGGGATGTTGCATACACATTGAAGAAGCCCGAACAGATGTATGATCTAACATCGTTGTTTAATCTTGTACAGGGTAGACTTGACAGTTTCAGGTTCCTTGACTGGTCTGACTACCATGACTATCGTGTAGGTTCGAATACACCCATGGGTTATTTGACACCTACACCTTTACAGCCGACTAAGTTACCATGTGATGGCACCAGCCCATTACAAATGTATAAATCTTATGCATTTGGTTCTTACACAAAGGTGCGTAAAATAAGCAAACCTATTACAGGTACAATAATCATACGTGATGGATCTGGCAATGCACTTGTCGAAGGTGGCATGGGATCTAATGGTTATACAATTGACTATACATCTGGTGTAGTGACACTTGAGTCACCATCGACATATAACACACAACAGATGACATGGAGCGGCCAGTTCCACATACATGCAAGGTTCGATGTAGACGAGATGAAGTTTGTACAAGAGGCAACGACTATACGTAGTATTGACTCGATCAATATAGTAGAGATAAGAGACTAACAATGCCAAGAGATATAACAGAAGCATTCAAGGCTTACCTTAATGGTGAGACAATGCAATGTGCAATATGTGTCAAACTGGTATTGACGAACTCTACTGTCATGGGTTTCACTACATGGGACTCTGACATAGTATTTGATGGTGTAACATATGAGCATCAGTCTGCCGTGTCAGGTTCACCTATAGTCGCAAATGTTGGTACCGGTGTAGACAACATGGAAGTCACAGGTCTCATAATGAGCGACTCCATAACTGATGCAGATATATTCGCAGGCAAATATGACAAGTCGCGTCTGTCCATATTCATGGTCAATCCAGACGACCTGACGATCGGCAACATGATACCATTGTCTGGTACCCTTGGTGATTTCAAGACCGCAGGCAACAAGTACATAGTTGAACTACGATCACTGACACAGTTGATGAGCCAACAGATTGGCGAGACGATCAACCCTACCTGCATGGTAAAGTTCTTCGGCGACCATAGGTGCAAATTCGACACTGTTGGTGGTATGGATACATCTGGTCACCCAGTTAGATATGTTGGCACTGTTACATCGGTACCAGACCAGACATCTATGTATATGTCTGGCATAGTGTCTGTGCTCAACTATTACACATATGGTAAGATACAGTTCATCACTGGTGCCAATGCTGGCATAACACGTGAGATAAAAGTACATGGTGATCCATCATCATACCTAAGCAATAATGTCATATCGTCACCATCATCGCCTGGTGGCGTTCCATTTAACAGCAACCTTACAGTTGGTTGGTTATCTATGATAGGTACATACTTCACATTTCCTATACCATCGGGCACATGGAGTTCTGCATATCTATCTTACCAAGGTTCATGGAACCTTAGGTCACAGATACAACAAGGTACTGTCAACCTGTATGTGCAGGTACCGATTGGCAATCAATATTTGCTTGATCAAGAAAGTTGGAGTGGTATATTCCAGAACAACATAACACTTGAGAGCCCATCACTTGCGGCTATAAACACGCTTGCAAGTGGAGGTGGTGGTACTATGACATGTGGCTTGCAGTTGCACAATGATCAGGCACAGCATCTTCTAGATGTATATGTACAGGATCTGGTATTGACACTGTCTGGTTCACCTGCTGGTGCGAGTGATCTGCTGTTGCTTGGTGATGCATTCCCATATCCTGTATCACCAGGTGACACAGCATATGTGACTGCAGGTTGTGACCTACTTGATACGACATGTGCCAACAAATGGAATAACATAAATAACTTCAGGGGCTTCCCACACATACCAGGCACCGATCTGATACTCAAGGTAGGTATAGGCGCATGAACAAGTTTACTGGTGATGACATTGTCAAAGAGGCACGTACATGGTTGTACACACCATTCTATCACACAGGTCGCAAGAAGGGCAGAGACCGTAACAATGGTGATGGTGTAGACTGCTGTGGTCTCATCATATGTGTGCTTCGTGAGGTAATGGGTTTTACATATGACAAGAGAGACTATTCGCGTGTCATGCCAAATGGTGTAATGCGTGCAGAGGTAGAGACATGGTGTGATCGTGTAGAAGGTGACCTGTGGAAACCTGGTGATGTTATGTTATTTAGCATAGCAGGTGCAGAACAGCACATAGGTTTCTACACAGGCAATGAGAAAATGTTGCACTCATACCAGACTGCAAATGCAGTTTCTGAGCATGACATAACACCACAGTGGCGGAAGAGAATTGTAGATGTGTTCAGGGTTAGAGGAATATCAACTTGTTAAAAAGACGACACAAAAGAAACCAACGTGGTGCAACGGTAGTCTTTGGTGTGATAGGTGCTGCCATAGGGGCTGTTGTGGATGTGGCCAACCCCGCCCAAGGTGCTATGTGGGGCTGGAGTATCGGCACAGTAGTCGGTGGGCTCCTCTTCCCCCCTTCTATGCCGGCTAACTCACTCGGCAAACTTGATGACTTACGGGTAACCTCGTCGTCATATGGCACGTTCATACCATGGTTCTGGAAGGACACACGCACAGCCGGGCAGGTAATATGGGCAACAGACCTTGTAGAGCACAAGAGTGGTGGCGGCGGTGGCAAGGGTGGACCATCGAACAACACGACCGTCTACACATACACATCTTCATTCGCTGTGCTTGTTGGTCGTGGCCCTCTGAAGTCGATCGACAAGATACTGTTCAATCAACAGGTCGTATATGACACCACACAGACGCCGAACACATCGGCCGGGCTGACCATATCAGGCATCTACCTCGGCGATGAGTTGCAGACACCAGATGCATTCATGACATCTGTACTCGCCGCAAATGGTGAGACAAGTCCTGCATATCGCGGGTATGCATATGTCGTATTTGAAAATGTAGACCTGACCAACTATGGCAACAGGTTACCGAATATACAGTTTGAGACAACAGGCTTTGGTACAATCTCTGCGGACATTATGACTGATGTTGCCGCACAGTGTGGCCTTGCTGCACCAATATGGACAATGGCAACAGCTGGTACAAGTGGTGCCAATGGTGCATATACATTCACATCGTTCCATGATGTGAATGGTAGCCTTGTATATACCAATGGTACAAACATGTTGTACTTCGATGATGCTACAGATGACTGGGTAATAGCAGCAACTGTTGGTGGCACAAAGTTGTACCAAGCGTCTGGTGGCACATGGTCACAGATACCACTGACAGGTTGGACAGTTGTTACCGGTGCATCACCTGCACCAGCATGTACATGCAAACATGTTGACTATGATTTTTCATCTGCAACAGATGCTATACTTGGCTACATTAATCCTACTAGACAAATGGGTAAAGCTGTTGTAGAACCATTGGCTATGGCACTGTTCGCCGATATAGTAGAGACAGATGGTCTAATTAGGTGGATACCACGTGGTGCATCACCTACAAGAACACTGTCTATAGATGATCTTGGTGCGGTTAATTGGAGCCCTGGCAGTGGTCTCGATAGTGATACAATACCTGTTAAATATAAAAGACAACAGGATTGGGAAATACCATCATGTGTACAGGTGACATACTTCCAATGGAACTCGAACCCAATTGCACGCAACTTTCTGCAGGCATCTCAGTCGGCGATACGTACAACTAAGAGTGACATGCAGAATGTTCAACAGATAACGTTCCCAATGGTCATGGATGATACGTTCGCCAGACAACTTGCAGAGTCACTGCTTTATACCGCATGGGTTGAACAAGACTCATTTAGTGTAGAGGTATCACAACGGAATTCAGATCTGATACCATCAGATGTATTGTTCATACCACATGGTGGTCTCAACAAGAGAACAAGAGTAATACAGAGCAACATGGCTATGCCAGGTATATCACAGTTGTCTCTTGTACTTGATGATTGGTCACCATTGTTCCAGTATATACAGGGTGCGCCGACAGGTGGTAACGGTTCAAGTGGTTCACTTGGCTCAACTAACATGGCACTTGCATTCCAGTCAAATGCATTTAATGACACTATCGCCAAACAGAACGAGGTGCATCTGTGGCTGGCTGCAGCATGGACTCAGGCATCTACACCTGGACGCTGTACTGTATATATATCTATGGATGGTGGTACAAGTTACCAACGTGCATTTGGTGACATAGGTGGATTGGGCAATGGTGATTTCCGTGGCAGCAAAGGCATACCATCGACTATGGGTAATTGCCTGTCTGCACTTGGCACATGGTCCGACTACACGATGATGGACACAACCAACACACTGCAGATCACACTCGCTGTACCTGGCCAACAGTTGGAGTCTTGCTCTATGGCAGACCTGGCAAATGGCACGAATGCACTATGGATCAACAATGAGATAGTACAGTTTGAGACTGCGACACACATATCTGGAGACACGTACGAAATATCTAACCTGTTACGTGGTCAGCGTGGCACTGACCCGTTCATGTCGACACACTCGACAGGCGAGATAGCCGTGCTTGTAGAGTCCTCGCTTGGCATGCAGGTGCTGTTCCCACCACCTCTCGGCGGTGACCCGGCACTGGGTAGCAATATACTTGTCAAGTTCGTGTTTCCTGGTCAGTCGCTTTCTGGTGTAACACCACAGACTGTGACACTTGACGCACCAGAACTTAGACCATACAGGGTTGCAAATCTGTCAGGATCACGTGATATACCAGGTAACCTGACTATAACATGGACCGGTAGAAAACGTTTTGATGGGTATTATCCATACAGTGTAGGTGCAGCAGATGAACCAATACAATATGGTATAGGCATATACACCGATGGCACATACTCGACACTTGTTCGTGGCGCGAGTTTCTCGTCACCAACATACTCATACAGTGCAGCAGATCAGACAACAGACTTCGGTTCGCCACAGGCAACTGTGTACATAAAGGTGCATCAGTACAGTCATATATCAAGCGTAGGAGAGGGATACCAATGGCAGGGAACAGTATGACAATTAACAGAGATACACGTCGTGTACGTATGATTGAAGAAAACATAAAAGAACTGCTTGAAAAGAACACACAGGCATTCAAAATACATACTGTACAAAGGATAAAGTTCTTATGGTTCAAAGGTGATGTTGACACACCAGAAGTAGTAATAGTCATGGCCACCTTGTTGAACCTTATCCATAGACTTGTGTTCGCACATGAAGGTGCATCGCCGATGGTGTATCTAGGTATGAAGCAAGTATTTGGTGATGAGTTGTACACATGTATACTTATACTGTTAACAACTATGGGTATATCATCATTCATGCTATACCTTCCACGTATAAGGAAAGAGATTGTACTCGTAGTTTCTATGTATTTTGTAGTATCAGGGGTGATACTTTTACTCAATGTGCGTGAGTCATTGTTAGCATGGTACTACATATTCCTTTTCGGTGGGATGGGTCTTTGGACATACTGGAGCCACGGGAGGAAAAAAATACCTTGGACGTCGAAGTAATGAGGGGGATAGCTGGTGTAGCAGGCACCATATTTATATACATCGCCAAGGAGGTGCGCAAATCTCTTGACAAGAGGGATGCGGAAAAACAACGGCAGGAGCGTAGTGAGCGGGCTCATAGTGAGTGGTCAGAAATAAAAGAACGTCTCGAAGAATTTGATGGTGTAATATACATACCCGATGATCACACACTGCCACCAGAGGTAGTTAAGTTGATTGAAGAACGCAATATGTGGAAGTTGACAGCCGAACATTATGCGAAGATCATCAACAAATTAAATGGTCTAGATGAAGACCATGGTAACATAAGGTCACTTATAAATGCCATGGATACATCAGAACAACTTAAACTAGAACTTAACGAACAAGACGAGGAGGATGAATTTGATGAAGACCGTATTACCTAAAGGCGCGACATGGCTAGGTCTAGTCGTCGTCGGCCTGACATGGGTTGTGCAAAACTCGCAGATCTTACAAGGCATAGTGCCATCAAAATATGGCACTATAATGGCAGGTGTAGTGTCACTTGCCGGTGCAGTGTTGATGCTGCTTGGCCACTCTGTCAATGCAAATGTTGTGGGTAATGTGGCATCTGCTTCGGCGGTAACCACCACAACAGAGACGGTGTCTTCAACGACGCCGACAGATGGAGGTACACCAGTTGGCTAACATAGCAGACCCGTACTTCAAGAAGGCGTTGGCCTTCGTTCTGCCCGAGGAGGGCGGATGGTCCAATGTACCAGGCGACAATGGTGGCCCGACCATGGAGGGTATCATACAGTCGGAATACGACACATGGCGCAGAGAGCAAGGGCAACCATTGCAGTCTGTGAGGAATATCTCGGACGACGAACGTGACGAGATATACTATGACAAGTACTGGATCGCTGGCCACTGTAATGGTATGCCATGGCCCATGGCTGGTGTCAGCTTTAATATAGCTGTCAATGCTGGCATTGGTGAAGAAATCCGTGTGCTTAAGGGTGTGTTCGGTATAAATGATGGTACCACACAATGGACACCAGCACTTAGCAATGCAATCCATACAACGATGCATCCTGCCAACATGGCACTTGCAGAGATCACACGTATGGATGGTTTCTACCAATATCTCGCGTCACACTACCCGCATGACGCGCAGTTTCTGCGGGGCTGGCTTAATCGTGATAATGCGGCTCGCCAGTATTTTGACCTACAGTCTTAGGAGATAAGATACAATGAACAATGATACATTGAAGACAGTGGAGGGAACAGTGCTCCCAATGCTGGAAGAGGTATTACTTGGGAACGTCAAGAAGTACGTTAATGCTATGGTCATTACAGACCAGAAGCGCTTCCCGAACTATACACTTACACAATTGGCCACCGAGGTAGATGGTGATTTGAAGCATGCTGTTCGCGTGCATTTGGGTTTCATGGGTTTCGAGGTAGACCTCGGATGGGAGAATGCCGACTATCAGGCACAGCTTCTGCCGTTGATCGACGAGTGCATCACGGAAAACTTCCCCACTCTGGCTTGAGTGTGGGTATGATAGAAGGCCAGGATTTAACAACCCTGGCCTACTGTCTGCTTCAGAAGCCATCAGGCCCTGATCTAGTAGAGTGGATAGTGGCCCACAGTAAAGCTATACGTTCCCACCCCTCATAATAAGGTAGGGGTTCAACACCTGACACGGACTTCATGTGTGTATGCCTTAGGCATGTTGACGGAAGATCCAGCAGGAAGTCCTCCTCGCCTTTCAAGACGTAGCAGACCAGATCTGCTACCGCCTCGTAATAGATCATTGCAAGGGATAGGCCACCTGCCTTGGCGTATTCCTTGAGATAGGTGACCTGATGCGGGCGAAAGTCACGCCACGGAATAGGCTCCCCCTCAATCCGTGGCGGGGCTTTGACCAGCTTTACCTCGGCGGCAACGGCTAGGCCAAACGCCATGACAGTCGGTTCGTCTTTTGACTTTGGCACAAGACTCTGTGTCATAGACACAATGCCCGCAAGGTCGAATGGCGCCTTGCCAGACGACTCCTGTGGGTGCCACAGTGTGACACCCACCTTGTGTGCACCCCTGATTATAGGTGCATACAGATCTGCCTCTCTCATGGCTTCTCAATCTTCTCGTGTCTAAAACGGATAAGGTCCTGGAATGTCTTCTGCATCAATTGTATGCCATGGACTTTGCTGGTGATCAACTCGACATCCTTCCAGTCGACGCCAGCATTTCTCTGCAGGAGTATGTGCTCGCACATGTCGCGCGTCACATCCTCAATCTCGTCCCATGAGGATATGTCACAGTTAGCTATGCTTGGCAGGTGCAACTCTGGTATCCACCTCTCCACGGATGGATCCGCTATTGTTGGTGGCCTCTCACCATCGGAGTTGCCATCCTCGTAGAAGTGCAGGCTGCCGGCCATGTGGTTGTAGTACCCATACTCAAGGCCGAGTATGTCAGCAACAAACGTCTGTATGATACAGAAGGCTGCCACATCGTACGGCGAGCCCCAGTTGAGGTCGTTACTCCGCATGTACACATTCATGGACAGCATGTCACTTCCACCATGCCTGTTCTTCTCTACGAGAAACTGCAGCAGACATGTGCATGGCACATCCTTGCTGTCGCCCGCGACATGCGACTTGGCGGTCGTGTACGACCATATAGACGCGACCGCCTGCCTTGAGTACAGGTCCTTCTTGAGTGTGTCTATGACTACACCCATAGACTGTCGAAGTGCAGGGCCATATGCACCATCAAACAGTTGTGTCTCTGGGTTGACGGCGAATGCCATGTTCTTGTTGGCATCGAGTATGAGTTGTGTGTGCAAGTTGCCGCTTATACCAGACAGGTAGCATAGCGTCTCTATGGCAAGGAACCTGTAGTTAAGTCGCCGACTTCGGCCGGTATATAACCCGTACTGTGGCATGTTTATCTGGAATACGAATGGCCGCAACTCAATGCAGGCCTTACCTCTCGGCGAATAGTCCATACCATTAGATGCCACTATGTTGTACAGACCTGCGTACAGGTCGTCCATGCTGTCCGCTTCAATCATACCAAGCATTATCGTTTCCTTCTTATTGATCCATCAAGCCCGTAGGACTCTAGGAGTATTTCTGACCGCATGTCCATGGGTAGTTCGCAGCAGTCTACAAGCTTGGCGAACTCGTCCCACTCCGGGCCGTAGTACGCCTCTGACGCACCACCGGCTGGGTCCTTAAGCCACACGACACGCTTTATCCCGTTGTTGACGGCGTCGCCGAGACAGAACGAACACGGCTTAAGCGGCACGTACAGGGTAGATCCCCTCATATCGAACTGGGAAAACATCATTGCGTTTCTCTCGGCGTGCACAACGAGTTTCTTCTTGTACCTGTTCTCCCAGTTCTCGGGTATCTCCGGAACGCCGCGGACCAGACCGTTGTATCCCATGCTAACCTGTCGCTCGTCTTCGTGTACGAGTATGGCGCCTATGGCCCACTCCGGGTCTCTGGAGCTATCCAAGCCCCAGATCGTAGCGAGATGCAGTCGCGCGTAATCTATCTCGATCTGCGTGCGTAAACGTGCCACCTTCTTCACACTCCTTAATCCTTTTGTGCAGGAACTCGATGTCCTCGTCGATCAGTCTCTTCCACTGCTGCTTCATGCGAAGCTCGAACTGGAAGAGTGCCATGTGCGGGTCGACTATCTCAAGCGGCAGCTCACCCGTCTCAAGCTGCTCATCCGTCAGCACGATTAGCTCCTCGTGCTTGAAGCATAGTACGCCGTACCTTGTAAGGTCGACGAAGTAGTTTGGCACCGTGCCGAACTTCTGCTTGTCTGTGTGCTGCACGACGCCTATGCAGCCTTTCCAGATGTACCGGTTGACCTGCACGATGGCGTCGTCAGGTATTGGTGTCGCCATTAGAATGGCTCCTCTCTTGCCTCGTTGACTAGCCGCTCACGCTCAAGAAGCTCGAGCCACATCACCGCACGGCATGCAGCATGTCTTGCATGTTCTATATGGTCACCTTCTTGTAGGTCACCACTTATATATGCATATACATGTTGTTGCATATGGTTAAGTGATGACTGTGATGGTAGGTCTAAGAAAGACCAGTCACCATATTTCTTTGCACCATGTGCAAGTACTTTTGCAATAGAAGCCATTGCAAGTGGTGGCATTAGATCAAATCTGTATGGTGAATGACTTTCTATACCATTATCAAGTGTTGGTGCATCTGGACCAACACCTTCTAGATTAACAGCTCTTTTTATTTCAACAACATTTGTATGTTGTGTCCAGTCGAATGCACCAGCAAAACCTTTGTCCTTACCAAAGTCTTTACAGTCTTTATTACCACATATGGCTATTGATTGGCCATACCTTGGTATGGCAGTAAATTTCTTGCCACAGTCACCACAGAAAGGCAATGGCAATTCTTTGTTGTCTTCCAACTAACCCTCCTTCTTGATTATGTAATGTGCAATGTCTGCCGGTCGAAGGCCACTCGCCTTGGCAAGGCGTATCACACTCATCCATTCCTCGTCATGCGACTGCTCCTGAACCTGCGCGGTGTCTATGCTGCAGCCGTACACCTTCTGATATACACCGGCTATGTCAGGAGGTGTCCATCCCTTCGGCTTTATGACCTTACCATACTCATCCTTGACGAGGTGGCCGGTCACACTGTCGATCTTTGCCATGTTAGATCTGTGCACCTCAGCAAAGAATGGGTATATGTCTATGCCAAATGCGACAGCCGTGCCAAGTACGACATACAGTATATCGCAAAGACCATCTATCGCCTCAGTGACATTGCCATTATATACTGCGCGACAAGTCTCGGCCGACTCCTCACTCATCAGACGTATCCGCAGTAGCTGGTCTCGCAGGCCCGGGCTATACCCGACTATCTGCTCACCTGCCACCATGAAGTTATGCACCATCTGTTGCATGTCTATTATATTGTCAGGGATAGTATAATCCCTTGTCTGTGTTTCACTCAACGTCCCATCTCCTTAGGTTATCGGGCCACGGCTTGTTGTCTCGCAGCCCATGCTTGACTTGGTCGTATTTCCGCCACTCGCATATGCAGTCTTCGAAGGTCCTGCATGTGAACAGGCCGCCGAGACGTGTCGGCCATGGCATGTCCATCTTGTGAAGCACTCGCCTCACCCTCGGCGCCAGTTCGACAAGATACAGCCACATTAGGTCGTCCCTGGTGTACCAGTCGTTGGTCAGGCGCCTAAGGTACTCCAGTGACCCATGACCAACATGCGGGTATGAGTTCTCGTCATAGGGGAACCAGTCGCAGTATGTTAGTGACGTGAACACCTCGTACGACTTGAACTCGCCGAGCAATGGGAACATGTCCATGATCATCGCCATCACGTACCTTGGGTCGTCCGTCCTTAGTAGGCAGTTGTTGACGAACCTGTGCAGGCCAATGTTCACATCATCTGCATGCTGCAGTGCATAGTTGAACCAGTCCTCACGTGTGGCATCTTCTGGCTTGACCTTCATGCCCTCATATATCTTTATGACATCTGAGAAGATAGGCCCTTGTATGTGTTCATCTGCATAGGCAAATTCTACATTACCAAGTATAGATATGGTTGTCCATGGTATGAGATTGTGTCGATATGTAAGGATACTTTTCGCCTGTTCATATTTATCCTTATCATCCAATAGACGAAGTTCCCATTCTGTACCTTTATCTACCTTACGCCACACGTTGCCGAACTTGCCCACCTGTAGTATAGGGTCGTCGGTCCACGGTCGCGCCATGCCACACTCTCGGCGGAATAGTATCATTGCACGCTCGTACACAAACCCGAAGAATGCATCCCAGTCCGGGCCTTCAAGTTTTACATTGTGATTCATTCTTCGTGTTGCCCGTCACCTTCTCTGTCACTTAACTGCTCATACACCCTGTTCACAAGCGTCGCGTGAAAGTTCTCTTGTATACATGATGCATACTGTGTAAGTTTTATGACGGCATCTGATGCGCGTATCGTTGGTTGTCCGGTCGTCTCTGGATATGATGGACCATCTTTGATGTTCGTGCCAACCCATATGTCTTCGAACATGTTCTGTGTACTGCCTTTGTAGCCTGATTGGTATAACTCAAGCAGTTGCCCAATTGCACACAATGCATCACATTCTATGGTCGCACATGCACGATCATTGTCACCACCACGTTTCATCTCGGCGAGTGCAAGCTGGCCAAGGAACCCTTGTATGCCAAGTATGATCTTCCACTTGTTATCGTAAGACTCCATCTGATTAAGTGCCATTAGATGCGAGCCAGCGAGGTTACCCACCTCTTCTATGACACCAAGTGCGGCACGGGTGTTTAAACCCATGCCGACATCTTGTGGGTGCAGACCTTCTATAATCTCAACTATGTTCAAAATGGTTCCCCTTCTCCTGTACCCTCTAGTAGTTTGGCCAGCGTTGGCCCTTCGACTTCCTTGGCGAACTTGACAGATGGCTCTGTCAAAAGTGTCGGTTTGGAATTCTTCTGCAGTTTCATCGCCTTGCTAAGTTCACCAAATGCCTTGGTAGACTTAGTCAACTTGTCAATGCCTGTGACCTTGACACTGAAGACGTCGTCCATAAACTCTGTCATGACCGGCCCGAGGTCTGGCACCCGCCGCACCTGCTCGCTTATGAGCCGTAGTGCTGTTCTGGCATCAAGCACACGTTTGCTTTTGGTCTCAAGCCACCAGACATTGTTACCCTGCCGTATCTTGTTGCCCTCCTGACCTATCTCCTCGGACAGCTTTGTTTCTAGCTCGGCTATCTTGCTGGCTACGAGTTTGGCACACGTCTTTGCAAACTCAAGTTGCTCGCCAGTGGACCACTCGGTCGTGCGCCTCTCAAGTGTCCTTGTGAAGTCGGATGTGGCCATGTCGTAGGTATTACAATGAGAGCGAAGCGGACACCAACGGCAGTTGTCATTGACGACCTTGGGCCACACACCATTGAGTTCATACTCTTCGGCGGAGGCCCACATCCTCATGAGCCTCTCTGTAAGTGCCATGTCATCTTTGGCGTCTGTCTCCCAATCGACATAGTTCTTCTCGTCTTCGCCGAGTGGTATGTTCGGGTACCCTATCCGGAACCTCACGTTCTTCCCGGGGTACATGATGCGTGCCATGCACGCGTACAGAAGCTGCTGGAACTGTTCACTCCACCACTTCTGCTTGTTGTACTGGCGGTTGGTTTTGTGGTCGTTGATCAGTATCCATCCGCCAGGCGTCAGGAATATAGCGTCCATGTGGCCGATGATTGACACGGGGAAGCCTGGTATGGTTATGATCATTTCATGCTCTAGTGCGAGTAGAACATACCCCTCTTCCTGCATCGTTACATACGTCTCCAGGTATTTTTGGAGGTTCTCTTGCTCCTCTTCTGGTATGATCGCCCACTGCTTTGTGTTGATCTTGTTCTTCTCTTCGTCAGACAGTGCAATATATACGGCCTGGTCTTCGTTGGGCTTCGGCAGCTCGAACAGGTCCAGCAGGAAGTTCTCTATGATCTTGTGCGCGGCCGTGCCTATCTTGGAGTACTTTGAGTCCTCGCCCTTGGTCGTGCCAAGGTACTGCGCGGCCCACGTGTGGGGGCATTCTTCGAACACCTTGAATGATGTTACCCTAAGTTTCTCAAGCTCCGAGAGCTTTCTTATGTTGCCAAGTTCTCCCATTGTATCTCCTAGTTTCTTGTTGATATCACTACATATTCTTTAACAAACATACACTCACCGGGCCACCACCCGCGGACCGCCAGGTAGTCACCCATCTTTTGCTTCTTCAGCCGTTGTCCTATCGTCGAGGACATCTTGCGGCTTACGCGCAAAATTATCATGCCGGTGTCGTCCTCTAGCACATAGTCTATCTGCTCACCACGGAACTGACCAGTACGACCACGCTTGTGCTTGGCAGTCAGGTACCCACACACAACAATATCGCCGTCCACAGGCCTGTTGGGTACCTTGCCAGGCCTTATCATGTTCTTGTGTTTTGATATCGCCGCAAGTTCTTTGGGTCCTGTGGCTGGCACTGGTATCCACGACGCGAGCTCTATCATGCCATGTATGTCAGGATCTCTTTCTTCCGTCATGCCTGTCTCAAACAGTTTGTAGTACAGGCTTTGTGGTACCTTCTCGCGGAAGTCTGCCCAACCCTGGAACGGGCCCTTGGCCATTATCTGTGCCGCGGTGTTCTTGCCTATGCCACGCAGGTTGCCCCAGCCACCGACTATCAAACCTGGCCTTGGCGAATGGAACGACTCACGTGATGTGGCCGGGTCCACTATAAGCATCTTGCCACCACCGGCGGTGTACTCCTTGACAAGTCGCTTCTGCAGTATGGCATTCGTCGTATTAGACTCACCTTCAACTTGCAGGAACGACTCGTAGTACGCCTCGGGATGGTTTGCCTTCAACCACAACATCCAGTACCCTACTATGCCGTACGTGACACAATGGCTCTTGTTGAACGAGTAGATACCATGTGCCTTGATCGCCTCCCACCAGAACTCTGCCTCTCGGCGAGAGACGCCGGTCTCCTCGCAGCCACGGAAGAAGTCATCACTGTACTCTGGACCAAGTGCGAAGCCATGGAACGATGCAGACGCAATCCTCTTTCTAAGTTTGTGTATCTGTGGCCACGGCATCTTGCCCATCAGCCGGCATATGGCCATGACCTGTTCCTGGTACACGAGTATGCCATATGTGGACTTGACTATGTCTCTTGCTATCGGGTGAAGCTTGGCGAGGTATGCCTCGAACTCTGCGGCCGACTTCTTGTTCTTGGCGTACTCTGGCACGTGGTTCATCGCACCCGGCCTGCACAGGGCGGATGCGGCATACAGCTCTTCGAACCTGTCAAGGCCAGCCTTTTCTGCTACCATCATTACGGCACCATCTATTTGGAATACACCAACAACAGATTTCTTACCAACAAGATCATATGCAGATTTCCATGGCATATTATCAATGCCATTTATTTTACAATATGGCCCACCAAAATCATCCCATTGATCCATGTCTCTCTGGTCGCCGACAGGCATACGATACAGGTTGTCAAAACTCATTCCCATCTTACGTATTGCATGACCAATCACATCGAACGCAGCGACACCAAGCAGGTCTAGTTTCATCAGTCCTATGTCTGCGGCACCATGCTTGTCCACCGACGAAAATTGCACGTCTTGCCCGTTAGTTATCGTGGCTATGGCCTTGTTCAAAGGCTCGGACGATATGATGAAGCCGGCGGCGTTAACCGTCGTGTTGCGGACTTGGCCGACAAGACGTGACGCTTTCCTGAGAACTGGGTATCGCACCAATACATCCAATGCTTTCGGATCGGTGATCCCGTCGATCTGTTTGTCGACATCATCATCTTTGCTGTCAAGTTCTGCAGATAGAGGTGCATACTCAGTATCAGGTATTCCGAAAACATTTGCCACATCTTGTACTGCATTCTTGGCACGAAGTAATGTAAGCGCCGCAACCTGAGAGCATTTGTCATACCCGTACTTGCTGTAGATGTACTCAATGACCTTAGGACGGAACCATGTTTCGAAATCCATATCGACGTCTGGCGGATCATTACGGGTTTCGTCATAGAACCTTTCAAACGAAAGTTCGTGACGTATAGCATCCGTTTCCGAGCATTGTAGTAGCCACAGCAGTAGGCAACCACCTGCGGACCCACGGCACATGACAAGAGTATTCTGCTTCTTGGCCCACCGGGCAATGTCGGTGATTGTAAGGAGGTAATCCGCGAACCCCTTGCCTGCAATGACCTTGAACTCTCTATCGGCACGTTCACGATACACGTCTTCCATTTCAATAGGAAGGATACCTTGCTCTTTGCGTGCATTTATGCCCTCTTCTACCCACACCTTGAGTATATCCGCCGGGTCTTCTTCGGGCTTGCGCGCGAAGAACGCTACTGGCTTGGCCATTGGTATCTCTACCTGCAGCGTCTCGGCTATATCCGCCGTCCGCTCTATGGCCTCTATCAACTCACGTTCTATCTCAAGATCATGCAGATCCCATTGCGGGCGTGGCCTGACCAACCCTGTACAGAGTCGGCCACGCTCCAATAGCTCGTCGGCGTCGCAATAGTACTGGTATTCTGGGAGGCGAAGTGTACGTGACTGGTCGGCCATCTTTTTGCCAATACCAATACAGACCATTATGTCTTCGTACTCGTGATCCTCGCGCCTCGGGAAATGTGCATCTGCGGTCATTACAGTCTGCACCCCTAGATCCTTTGCTATAGCCATTAAAGGCAGTATGGTATTCTCTGATATGTCTAGGCCAGGTTCTGGAATCAGTTCTACGTAGAACCGCTCTATCCGCTGTTGTTGTTCTGCGATGAAATGCCATGCCGCCTCTACACCTTTCTCGTTGATAAGCCGTGACGGATATCCTCCGACACACCCACTTAGCACGACAAGCCCTTCTTGATACTTGGCCAATGTCTGCCAGTCTATACGGCTCTTGTAGTAGAACCCAGGACCAGACGCGATTGTCACAAGGCGAATAAGGTTCTCGTACCCCTGCTGATTAGCCGCGAGCACGGTCACATGTGGGAAACCGTCTGCGCCGAGAGATGGGTTGAACTTGTCGCGCTTCGTTAGGTCGTCGACGATATAGAACTCACAACCAAACAACGGGCGCAGATCCGCTTTCTTCATCTCCTTTTGGAACGGCACATGCCCATAGATGTTGCCGTGGTCCGTCATGCAGCAGCACGAGTGGCCTATCTCCTTCATGCGAGACACTATCTGTGCGGGCGTACCATAGCCGTCTAAGAAGCTGTACGTACTATGCCCGTGCAGGTGTGCGAACTTCATCTTGTTTCCTCTTTATGCAATGCATCCATGACCGCCGACTCTGGATGTGGCATCATACCACTAAGTGGTATCCACTTAGGTGTTGCTACAGATGCAATTGAGTCTTTGTTCTCCCATACCTGCACCATGACATACCAACCATTGTCTTCACCCATGAGTGCGACCTTCTTATGCCGTGGTCTCAGCATTTCCATCAGTTCTTTTAATCCGTCTTCCATGATCTATTATACCCCATCGCTTTCGGTTTCTGTTTCATCTACGTCAGGTTCAACCCACCGAGGGCAGTAGTCAGCATGGTGCCTACCAAACTGAAGTATGGCAAGGTGCAATGCACCTGCATCTTCCCCTTCTTTCCATGTGGCAATACTACTACCGGTCCACCAGTTGATACCACATATGCACCGCATATCTCCTACAAGCACCCTGTTGGCCGGCACGTGAAGCTCAACAGTAGGGTCCTCAAGCACCACTGTAAGCTGGTTGGAGCCGTCTCCAGCTGCACGCCAGAACACCTCGTGCACACCATCCTTCTGCAGGTCAACGCCGTCTGGCGTGAGTATCTGCACAGGCTGGCCCGGCCTCATGATCACGGTAAATTGCCCGTCGTCTTCCTTGTCTTCTTGCCGAGCATCTATCTCGGCGTCTGGCTTGTCCCAGTCGTCACCTAATGGCATTGTTCTTTCTCACTTTCGATACCACTCTGGCATCACTATCTATGCGCAACATGCCATGCTCAATGAGTATCATCTTGTTGGCATCCCTGTCACGCTGCCTTGCCTCCATAAGCTCAAGGCTTGCTTTCCTGTGCAGTGGGCATGGCTCCTGATGGTTGAACACGTATGGCTGGCCACTGTTTGGCCACGCATTGCATGCGCCGTACCGCATGGCGTACTTCTCGGGGCCTATGTACTCTATGTGTGTGCAGTTTCCACACCTTGCGTTCGCCTCAAGCATGCTGATGCGCCGCTGCACATCCTTGTCTGTGTCACCTTTACGTCTGATTGATGGTTGTGACACAGTAAGTTCGCCCAAATCTTTGGCGACCTCTTCGACACCTTTGACATTCGACGAGCAGAATACTCCGCCGGTCTTCTTGTCGCCTGTGTTTATAAGACGGAATGCAGACCACTCGCCACGCCTCTTTATGTCCTGTGACATTGCAGAGTAGACGATCTGGTCTGGCTTCTGCCCGTACGGCTCCCACAGGCCACCATCTATGATGACCTGTGTGAGCTCTTTGTAGTGC
>Ga0075014_100000053_pt1 | contig 41797 bp, 30 predicted proteins | sample AleBraG_ABR_2014_FD_71472 | JGI IMG/M metagenome (GOLD analysis project Ga0075014, IMG submission 71472) | Freshwater sediment microbial communities in response to fracking from Pennsylvania, USA - Alex Branch Run_MetaG_ABR_2014 | ecosystem: Environmental > Aquatic > Freshwater > Creek >... | reverse complement strand
GGGCGGCGCGGCGTCCGTGACAGAGGTCACGCATTCCAGTGACAAAAGCGCTTTAGTGCATGACAAAAGCGCTTTAGTATGCAAAACTGTAATACGTAAAATTGTAGATGCCAGTCTGGGACGGGCTATGAAGCGAGCACGGGCCAGCAGACAAGCGAGCGGTCGCCTGAGCGGCGCGCGGCCGGCCAAGCCGGGGAGTTTGCGCGCCCTGGCCGAGCACCTGAAATTGTCGCAAGCCACGGTCTCCGTGGTGGTGAACAATTCGCCCGCGGCCAAGGCGATCCCCAAACACACTAAAGAACGCGTGCTCCATGCGGCGCAGAAGCTGGGCTACCGGCCGAACTTCTTCGCCCGTTCCTTGAGCTTGAAGCGCGGCTACATGGTGGGCGTGCTGGTGCCCGAGATCAGCGAAGGGTATGCGGCGTCGATTCTGCGCGGCATTGAGGACGAACTGCTTAGCCAGGGCTACTTCTACTTCATGGCAAGCCATCGCGGGCAGGCGGAGCTGATCCGGGAATATCCGCACATGCTGGTCGATCGGGCCGTCGAAGGAATGATTCTCCTCAATACCCCGGTGGTGCAGGTGCTCAATGTACCCGTGGTCGCGATCGCCGGACATCAGCGCGTGCCCGGTGTGACGAATATCGCTGTCGATAACAAGCAGGCCACGTTTGCGGCGCTGGAACACCTCGTGCGGTTGGGGCATCGGCGGATCGCGTTCTTCAAAGGTCATCGTGGAAGTGCAGACACGGAGTACCGCTGGAAGGGTGTACAACGAGCCGCGACGAAGCTGGGTATCGCGGTTTCTCCGAGACTGACTGCGCAGCTACAGCAGGGAGTGACTCATCCAGGGCCGTCGGTTCCCGAAGAGGGCTACGAGAGCGCAAAGAAACTGCTGGAGGCGGGAGAACACTTCACGGCGCTGTTCGCGTTCAACGACATTTCAGCGATTGGCGCGGTGCGTGCCTTTCGGGACGCCGGGCTGCGCGTGCCGGAGGATGTTTCGGTGGTGGGGTTCGATGATATTCAGGCGGCGGCGTATCTGACACCGCGGTTGACTACGGTGCGCCAGCCGCTGCGGCTGATGGGAGAGACGGCGGCAAGACAACTCCTGGAGCGCATTGCCCGCGGCAACGGCCGTTATCCGCAGGTGATCTTGCTGCCGCCGGAACTGGTGGTGCGCGAGTCGACGGGGCCGGCAAACCCTAACCACAGAGGACACTGAGGGACACAGAGGCATTGTCAGGGCGGGCCGGGGCGATGGAGATCAACGGCAAGAAAGCCTTTGACCACAAAGGGCACTAAGGAGCACGAAGCCCTCTCTAGCGCGCTCCGACGGGGTGAACCAATTGCAGCTTGACGGCGGCGGCGAGCCGGCGAATGCCTTCGCGAATGAGCTCGGGCTTGGTATTCGAGAAATTCAGGCGCAGATGGCGGTTTCCTTCCTTGCCGTTGCCGGCGTAGAAGGAATCGCCGGGAACGAAAGCGACTTTCTCTTTTAGAGCGGCTTGGAAAAGGGCCTCGATATCCATGCCTTCCGGCAAGGTGACCCAGAGGAACAAACCGCCCTGGGGATGGGTCCAGCGGCATTCCGCCGGGAAAAATTCCCGCAGGGATTGCAGCATAGTGTCGCGACGTTCGCGATAGACGGGACGCATCTTCTTGACGTGCTCGTCGATAAAGCCATCCTTGGCAACCTCAAAGGCAACCATCTGGGTGAAGGTGCTGGTGTGCAGGTCGGCGCCCTGTTTGAGTTGCACGAGTTTAGCGATGACTTCAGCGGGGGCGACAATCCAGCCGAGACGGAATCCGGGAACGAGCGTTTTCGAAAACGTGCTCAGGTAAATGACATTGCCCAGGCTGTAGCCGTTATCGCGGCGCAGGTTTTCACGATCGACGACCACGAGTGGCGGGAGATGTTCGCCCTCGTATCGCAACTGGCCGTAGGGATCATCTTCCACGATTGGAACACCGTAGCGGTCGGCGAGGAGGACGAGTTCGTGGCGTCGCGGCTCGGAGAGAGTGGTGCCGGCGGGATTCTGGAAGTTGGGCAGCACGTACATGAACTTCGGTCCGGAGCGCAGTTTCTGTTCGAGCAGTTCAGTGCGGAGGCCATCGTCATCGATGGGAACGCTGACGTAGTCGGCACCGTAGATGCTGAAGGCCTGCAGGGCGCCGAGGTAGGTGGGCGCTTCGACCAGGACGCGGTCTCCGGGATTGATGAGGAGTTTTCCGATCAGGTCGAGAGCCTGCTGCGAAGCGGAGGTAATGAGGACGTTTTCGAGCTGCGCCGGAATGCCGTAGCGGCGCAGGTTCTGGGCGATCATGTCGCGCAGGGGATCGTAGCCTTCAGTAGCGCTGTACTGCAGGGATAGGCTGCCTTTCAGTTCGAGGACGGTGTTGCAGGCTTCGCGGATCCGGGCAATCGGGAACAGTTCCCCGGCGGGGAGGCCGCCGGCGAAGGAGATGACCTCCGGCTTCTGGGTGAGCTTGAGGAGTTCGCGGATGGCGGAACTGCGGACGGTTTTTGTGCGTTGCGCGAAGCGGTCGGACCAGGCAGTGGACATGAGTGGCTCCGAGAGTAGTTTAGGCGGTTCGGGGTGGGGAGTTCCAGTAAGGCCGACCCGGGAAGGAGTGATTCATCTCACCCGACGGCGTGAGAAATCGCGGGTGGGTGCGCCGGAAGATCACGTACCTCAGCGTATACCTGCCGGAACCGGGTCTGTGTTTTCACATGCTAAACTGCGGGAACACAAACATTTCTTTACTCTTTTGCGAGGAGCAAAAGGTTTGCGCTTGCCAGCTAGGCCTGACTTCCAAAGTAGTGAGAAGCGGCGGAAAACCGGCCAGGGTTTGGGCCGGAGCCGCTGGCTGGCTTGTATAGCCTTGCTGGCGCTGATTGCCTGGGTTGCGCCCGGCCGGGTCGGGGGGCAAATCTCGCCGGGGCCGCTGGCGCGGGCGCACAAATCTCTGGATGGTACGGCACAGTGCATCTCCTGCCATAAGCTGGCGGCGGGGGAAGCGACGTTCAAGTGCCTGGACTGCCACACGGAAATTGCAGCGCACATCAACGGCAAGCACGGCTTTCATGCGCGAAGCCAGCAGAAGCCGGGGTCGCAGGACTGTGCCCGGTGTCATTCCGATCACAACGGGGAAGATTTCGCGCTCATCAAGTGGAACCAGCAGACGTTTGACCACACGCTGACGGGATACAAGCTGGAAGGCAAGCACGTCACGGACTGCAACAAATGCCACAATCCGACACACATCCTGGCCGAGGAACGTCCGCTGATCAAGAGGAAGGACCTGACGCGGACCTTCATGGGGATGGCGCAGACGTGTACCACGTGTCACGAGGACTTCCACAAGGGGCAACTCGGCCCGAACTGCGCCAGCTGCCACAACTTCGAAGACTGGAAGAAAGTCACACAGCAGTTCGATCACGGCAAGACACGGTATCCGCTGACGGGGGCGCATCTCACCGTGCAGTGCGCGAAGTGCCACACCGCGGGGCCCGATGGCAAGGCGCGGTACAAGCCGCTGCCGTTTAACGAGTGTACGGACTGTCACCAGGATCCGCACAAGGGCTCATTCAAGGATACCTGTCAAACCTGTCACACGACGGCGGCGTGGAAACGGGTGATCACGAGTGCGCTGAGCCAGCATTTCGATCACTCCAAGACGAAGTATCCCCTTGAAGGCAAGCACCAGACGGTGGAGTGCATTAGTTGCCACGCCAAAGGCGATTTCAAGAAGGAACTGGCGTTTGACAAGTGCTCGAAGTGCCACACACCGGACCCGCATAGCGGGCAGTTTGCCAAGCGGGCGGACAAAGGCGAGTGCAACGCCTGCCATACGCTGGAGGGGTGGAAACCGACGACGTTCGACGTGAAGGCACACGCCAAGAGCGACTATCCGCTGGTGGACAAACATGCCGAGGTAAAGTGCGAGAAGTGCCACTTACCGGCGGGCAAGGCCACCATCTACAAGGTCAAGTTTGCGCGCTGTTTCGATTGCCATCAGGACGAACACGAGGGACAGTTCGCGGTGGCGCCGCATCTGAACAAGTGCGACGACTGCCACAACATCAAGGGCTTCAAACCGTCGCAGTACACGCTGGCGAAGCATAAGGATGCTCGTCTTACGCTCACGGGCGCGCACCTGGCCACGCCCTGCAACGATTGCCACAAGGAAAGCGCCGCGCTGCAACCCAAGCCCAAGGCGCAGTATTACTGGGCCAATCTCGACTGCACCAGTTGCCACGAGGACGTGCACAAGGGGCAATTCAAGGAGCGGATGGCGAAACTGGGCAGCGATCAGAAGCCACTGGGATGCTTAGGCTGTCACTCCACCAAAACGTGGAAGGACATGGCGAAGTTCGACCACAGCACAACCGACTTTCCGCTGGTGGGGTCGCATCGCTCGACGGCCTGCGTTGACTGCCACAAACCGCCGAATCTGGAAACGAAGCTGATGAATGTGGATTTCAAGGCGGCGCCGAAGAAGTGCGAGGAATGCCATCAGGATGTGCATGGGGAGCAGTTCGCCAAGGCGGGGAGCACGCCGTGCGGGGACTGCCACAACAGCAACAAATGGAAGCCGTCGATGTTCGATCACAATAGGACAGAGTTTCCGCTGGAGGGGCTGCATATCCCAGTTCCGTGCAGCGGATGCCACAAGCTCTTCAAGCCGGTGAACGGCAAGGATGTCCTCTTCTATAAGCCGACGCCGAAGGCCTGTTCGGATTGCCACGGTCCGGATGTGGCGAATCGTCCGCTGAAAGGGTGAGGCGGAGGGTTGGTAAAGGTGATTGGCCGTTTGGTCAAGGCCGTGTAAACTCTTTACACGCTAGGTGTTGCAACTCTTTTCATATCAGCGGTACTCAGGGAAATTAGGTACTTTCGTGTCTTCACAAAACGATGCGAATTTCAGTAGTATGTCACCAACGCGTGCGATAGTGTAAGTGGGTCTTCCGTAGAACTTCTGGAGTATCCGACCGTATTGGTGGGGTGAGGTCTAAACGTGCTTCCTACACTTTTGGCGCAAGTTGCGGCGTGGTTGATGTTGCTGCCTGCGATGCTCGGCGGGACGACCCAAGGCACACCTGCGAAGAGTTCGGTGAGTCCGCACGGCAATCTGGCCATTGCCTGTCAGAACTGCCACACGGTGAGCGGGTGGAAGCCCATCCGGACGGTTCCGGAATTCGATCACAACAAGACGCGGTACCCGTTGCGCGGCATGCACGAGGGCGTCGCCTGCACGCAGTGCCACACCAAGATGATCTTCACCAATGTCGGCAGCCGGTGCGCCGATTGCCACGCTGACATTCACCGCGGAAAATTTGGAGAGAACTGCGAGCAGTGCCACAGTGTGAAGGGCTGGACGGTTGCGATCAAGGATATTCAGAATCATAACAACCGCTTTCCGCTGCTGGGCGCGCACGCCATGGTGCAGTGCGATGACTGCCACAAGAACGGTCCGAACAGCAACTTCACGGGGATGTCGTCGGAGTGCGCGTCGTGCCATTTGAAGGACTACCAGGCGACAACCAATCCGTCGCACGCAGCGAACCCGAAGTGGTTTCCGCTGACGGGATGCCAGCAGTGCCATAACCAGAATTCCTGGGCGGGGGCGATTTTCGATCACAGCGTAACCGGCTTCCCGCTGAGCGGGGCGCACGCCTCGCTGGACTGCACCGCCTGCCACGTGGGCGGTGTGTTTACGCCGCAGTCTACGCAGTGCGTGAGCTGCCACTTGAAGGATTACAACGGGACGACGAACCCGAATCACGCGGCAGGCGGATTCCCGCAGACCTGTCAGGAATGCCACTCGACGACGACGTGGCTGGGAGCGGTGTTCAACCACGGCGGGCCGCCGGCCAACTGGCCTTTGACGGGAGCGCACGCGACGGCGATCTGCACGCAGTGCCACGTCAACAACAACTACAACCTGACGAGCACGGCTTGCAGCAGCTGCCATCAGTCGAACTATGACGGGGCGAAGAACCCGGTGCACAGCGCGACAGTGTTTCCAGAAACGCAGTGCGCTACCTGCCATACGACCACGGCCTGGCAGCCGGCGACGTTCAGCAACCATGCCCTGACGGGTTTCGTGCTGGATGGAGCGCACGCTTCGCTGCAGTGCGTCCAGTGCCACGACGCGACACGCGGGTACACGATCGCGACCAACACCTGTGTGAGCTGCCACCAGGCGAATTACGACAGCACGACGAATCCGAATCACGTGGCGCAAAGCTTCCCGACGACCTGCAATACGTGCCATAACACGACGGCCTGGCAACCGGCGTCATTCAATCACAGCACGACCGGGTTCCCGCTGACAGGGAAGCACACGACGCTGCAGTGCACGCAGTGTCACGATGCAGTGCGGGGCTATAGCATCACGACGAACACCTGCGTGAGCTGCCATCTGCCGGACTACACGGGCACGACGAATCCGAACCACGTGCAGGCGAATTTCCCGCAGACCTGCCAGAACTGCCACAGCACGACAGACTGGACGGGAGCGAGCTTTGACCACTCGCAGCCGCCGGCGAACTGGACTCTGGTGGGCTTGCACATGGTGCCACCGCGGGCTTGCGCCGACTGCCACACCACGGCGCGCGGCTACACCATTGCGAACACGTCGTGCATTACCTGCCACCAGGCGGATTACAACTCGACGACTAACCCGCCGCACCAGAGCGGGAACTTCCCGACCGACTGCACGATGTGCCATGGGACGGCGGCGTCTTCCTGGCTGGGAGCGACTTTCAACCACAGCGTAGCGCCGGCCAACTGGCCGCTGACGGGCGCGCACATGGTGCCGCCGAGGGCTTGTACCGACTGCCACACCGCCCAGCTGGGCTACACCCTAAGCAGCATACTTTGCATCACGTGCCATGCCGACGCTTACAACACGGCCACCACGCCGGTCGACCACGTGGGGGCGAAGTTCCCGACGACATGCGAGACCTGCCACGACACGATTCAGTGGACGGACGGCAAGTTCGATCACAGCACCACGGGCTTCACGTTGACCGGGGCGCACCTGGTGCCGCCGCGGGCTTGTGTGGATTGCCATGATGCAACGCGGCAATACAACATCACCACCATCACTTGCGTGAGTTGTCACCAGACCGACTACAACAATGCCAAAACCCCGGTGGATCACCCTGGCGCGAATTTTCCGTTAACGTGTGACACCTGCCACGACACGATCGTGTGGACCGACGGGAAGTTTAATCACGCGAGCACGGGCTTCACCCTGGATGGTTTCCATGCGACCATGCAGTGCACGCAGTGCCACAACGCGACGTATGGCAACTACAACATCACCAGCAACGCCTGCATCCTGTGCCACCTTTCAAATTTCAACGGCACGACCAACCCGCCGCATACCGGGTTCCCGAGCACAGCGCAGTCCTGTGTGACGGCGTGCCACCACACCACGACGGATTGGACGGGAGCGAGCTTTGACCATTCGCAGGCGCCGGCCAACTGGGCCCTTGTCGGCGGCCACACCACGGTCGCGTGTGCCTCGTGCCACACTAACAACAACTACAGCCTGACAGCGGCGGACGCGGCGAACTGCGACTTCTGTCATGACGCGATCTTCAGAACCGCGACCAGTCCGAACCACGTGACGGGCGGGTTCCCGACCACCTGCACGACCTGCCATATTTGGCCCAAGACCGACTGGTTGGGGGCAACGTTACCGGCGCAATACCACACCTGGTTCTCGGCCAGCCATCACGGCTCGACGTGCGGCACCGACTGCCATCAGAACGCGCCAACCGACTATTCGACGTACCAGTGTTATGTAGCCTGCCACCACCACACGAAGACGAATACCGACAACGCGCACCAAGGCCGGGCAGGCTATTCCTACGGCACCAACGGCGACACTTGCGTGGTGTCGGGTTGCCACCTCGGTGGGGGCAACGGCGGCTAAACGGGGGGATAATGTACTTCTGTTCGTTGACTCGGTTACCCCCGTTCCGTGATCATTTAATGGGATCAACGTGAGGTTGCTTCCCGTGTCAAAAAGGATTTTGGATGTTCTACGTTCGCTCCCTACTCCCGGCTTTCGTGTTGCTGGCGGCCACGGCTTTCGCGGCTGACCCGGCTACGGTACAAGACCTGCGCGTCAACCCTTCCGGGGGTGGCATCAAGATTCAAATTACACTGAGTTCAGCGCAAACGCCGAACGTTCTAACCGCGGTCAACCCGGATCGCATCGTGGTGGAACTCCCGGGGACGACGTCGGACGCGAGGCAGCGCCATATCAGCGTGAACCAGGCGGGCGTGCGCGAGGTGCGCGTCGGACTGAACTCGGCGAATCCTCCGATTACACGCGTGGTCGTGGATCTGGAGCAGATGCAGCAGTATTCGATTGCGACCGAGGGGAATAAGATCACGCTGACGGTGGGAGCGGCGCAAGCGGCCGCGGCCAAGGCGCCCCCGGCAAAAGCGCCTCCGGTGCGGGCGAACCCTCCGGCGGCGGCGTCGGGTTCGGTGGCTTCGATTTTCCGTCGCAAGCCAGAAGCAACGCTTACCGATACGTCGGCCTCCGCGCCGTCGCTGCTGCCATCGCCGGGCAATGCGCCGGCGTATGAGCCGACCCGGCCAAAGTTCATTACGGACGAAGCAGCGGCGATCAACCGTCCTTCGGCAAAGACGCCTAGACTGGGTAGCCTGCAGGAAGGGACGGTGTATCCGGGTGGGGGAGTCGACGCGAATGCGGCTCCGGGGCCGCTGCCAAAGGTCATTTCCGACATTCCGGAGGTGGCCGTAGCCGGGCACGTAGACGAAGCAAAATCGGCTGGTGCGGCAGGGAATGCGGCGAGCGCGATCCCGGAAGTGGCGACCACTCGCCAGCTCGCAGCCGGCACAGCGAAGGCTGAGGACAGCGGGAAGGCTGCTTCGACGATAGCGCAGGATCTGTCCGACGCCGCGCCGAAGCCGGCTCCGGTTGAGATAGCTTCGGCCAAGCCACCCAGCCCTCTGATGGAAGAGCCGCCGCAAGCGACTGCGGCCGAGGTGGCGCAAGCATTGCAGGAACCGGTCAAGCAGGCACCTGCCGTGATGGAACAGACGCCGGTGGCTCCACCGAGTGTGGTGCCCGCGGAATTGACGCCGACGCCGCACGCGGCCACCCAGCCGCTGATGGTACCGGAAGCGCCCAGGCCGACGCCTGCTCCGGCAGAAATGGCGCCAGTGACGCCCCCTAACCCGGCCGCAATCCAGCAGGCTCCTGCGGCTGAACCGGAGGCTTCCCCGGAGCCTGCCAAGCCCGTGCCCGCTGCGGCTGAGTTGCCAAGTGCGGCAGCTTCGGCCACGCCTGCAGCCGAGGCCCATAGGGCGGACGGGGTTCCGGAGCTTAATGCGAGCGAAGTTCGCGCACAGTTAGGGAATGCGCCTGCGGCGGCAGCGATAGCCCCGCCTGCGCTGCCTGACGTGCCGCGGCCGCCCGACCCGACGCCGAGCCAAATATTGGAAATGGCGGCAGCCAGCCAAATGGGCGATCAACTGGAAACCCGGGCGGCGACGTCTGCCGTCGTAGCGCCCTTGCCGATCGTGGCGCCGCCGGACGCGAAACTGTCGCGAGACGTCATCCCGCTGGTTCCGCCGCCGCCGGCACAGATTCCCCAGGCACAGCAGGAGACGCCTGCAGAGCATACAGCGTCGATGCAGGAGACGCCGCCTGCCGCCGCAACAGCGACTGTGTCTGTCCCAGTAACGGAACCCGCATCTGAGCCCGTCACTACGGGGATGGCCGCGCCAGCGTCGGAACCTGCCGCGCCTGAACCGGCGGTGCCCGCGGTGCCCGCGCCCGCGCCCGACCCGCTGATTGAAATGGCGACGCGGACCCAGTCGGATCTGACTTCGTCCTTCAAGATCAAGTTTGTGACGCCTGGGGCGGTGTATCTCGAAGGTGGCCGCAATGTTGGGCTGGCGGAAGGCATGAAGCTGGTAGTGCGCGACGACACCATTAAAGCGTCCGACAATCCCGACGCTCCCGATCCGCGCATCATCGCCGAACTGGAAGTGGTTTCGGTGGCCGAAACTTCCGCGGTTACGGAGATCAAGAAGTCGAAGCGCGATTTGACGGTGAACGACCTGGCCTGGCTGTCGCAGGAGGACCAGGCGTCGCTGGTGGTGCAGCGCACCTTGAGTTCGACCCGCAAATACCCGATCGTGGTCAGCTTCACCGAAGGCGACCCGATGGACGAAGAAGTGCGCGCCTCGGTGCCGCGACCGCCGCTGCCTTCCGTCAACCGGGTACGTGGACGCATCGGTCTGGACTACAGCACCACCATGGGTAGCGGCTTCACCAGCAGCCAGGTCGGCCTGGTCGTGCGGTCCGATATCACCCGCATCGGCGGCACTTACTGGAACCTCTCCGGCTATTGGCGCGGACGCATGAACAACAGTTCTTCGGGAAGCCAGCAGACCATTCAGGACCTGATCAACCGCACGTATACGATGAACATGACCTACGACAACCCGGCCTCGCGTTGGGTGGCGGGATTCGGGCGCATGTATTTGCCCTGGGCGACCAGCCTGGACACGCTCGATGGCGGGTACTTCGGCGACCGCATCAACAAGACCACGATTGTGGGTGTGTTCGGAGGGTCGACGCCGGACCCGACTTCATGGAACTACACGCCGGGAAGAAACATCGCCGGTGGGTTCGTGAATTTCACGGGCGGCAGCTACGACCGGTTCCACTATTTCTCGACCATCGGCGGAGCCGAAAGCACGATCAGCGGGCGGTTCGACCGGCCCTTCATCTTTGTCGAAAATACTCTGTCGTACAAACGGCTGGTGTCGTTCTCGAGCGCGGTGCAGGCTGACAGTCCGCCTGGAAACGCGGCGGTGGCTGCGCCGGGAGCGGGGCTGGCGCGCGCCTTCCTTACGGCCCGTTTTCAACCCCGGGAGCGCATTTCGTTTGACGCGAACTACAACTACCTGCGCGATGTTCCGACTTACAATTCAGCGCTCGTGGGCACGGGTTTGCTCGACAAGTATCTGTTCCAGGGTTTCAGCGGCGGGGCGAGGGTGGAAGTGCTCAAGAACATATGGGTTTACTCGGACCTGGGCACGAGCAGCCGCACCGGCGATGGCAAGAGTTCGTTGAACCAGATGTATGGCACGACCCTCTCCAACATCTGGCGCACCGGTTTGAGCGCGGATGCACACTACTCCAAGTTTGACAGCGCTTTTGGCGGGGGTTCGTACGAGGCACTGTCCTTGTCGCGCAACCTGACGGAGGGGGCGCACATTGAAGTCATGATGGGCCGGCAGCTCTTCTCCTCGACCACGACCACGAACGGAGTCACGACCTCGAGCGCCAACAATTCCAAGTTCATCAATTCGCTGTTCGACATCAACTTTGGCGCCCATTACTTCTTCCAGGGCGGCTTCACGGTGAGCCGGGGGAATTTGCAGAACTACCAGCAGTTCAATCTCGGTGTAGGGTATCGATTCGACAACCGTACGAAGGGGCGCAAATGAGCAAAGGTCGCAGCTTCGTGCTTCTGGCAGTGGCGGCGGCCGCGTTTGCTCTGCCGGCGTCTGCCGACACGTTCGACGACATGATCAGCCGGACGTCGAAGACGGTGGCGGGGTTCCTCGACCAGTTTTCGCAGGTGAAGTGCACCGAGCAGGTGACGCAGGAGAAGTTCGCGCCCAATGGCAAGGTAGAAGAGAAAGAGATGTCGAAGTACGACTACCTGGTCATCATGACGAATGCCGGCGGCGAACTGGTGCTGGATGAATCGCGTCTGGAAGACAGCCCTGACAAGAAGCGGAAGTTGAACAAGCCGCTGCTGGTGAGCAACGGGTTCGCGACCCTGTTCCTGGTTTTCCATCCGTACTATCTCAATAGCTTCGAATTCACCGACCAGGGCGAGGATACGGTGGATGGGCATCGCGCGATCAAGGTGGGCTACCGGCACGTGCGCGGGACGCGGACGCCGATGGCGCTCTCGTTGCGCGGCAAGGAGTATCCGCTCGATATGGATGGGACGGCATGGATTGATCCGGCATCGGGTATACTACTGAGAATTTCCGCCGATATTCCCTCCGGCATGGCGGACCTGGGGATGAAATCGCTGACCAGTTCGGTAAGCTTTGCTCCGGTACATTTCCGCGACACGGCCGCGGATGTCTGGTTTCCGGCGCAGGCGACGGTGGAAGTGGAAACGATGAACCAGCATTGGCGGAATACGCATCATTTTATGGATTACAAGCAGTTCTCGGTCAGCACCGAACAAACCGTCGAAGACAAGAAACTGGAACCGAAAAAATGAGCACAGGAACCGCAACTCAGATTGGTGCTGGCACAGCCGCCCCAGCGACTTCCGCGCCGCAGCGGACCCCGATTTCTGGCGTTCGCATCATTCTGATTACCGGTTACACGCTGGCCATCGCCCTGGTCCTGACCATTGCGGTGTACGGTTTCAGCTACTACACGGCGGGCGCGACGGATCGACCGTTTTCCGAGAAACACCACATCCTGAAACCCACCGGGACGGTGGGCCTCAAGCTTGGATTCCTGGGATTTCTCCTGTTCCTGGGCATTTTTGTTTACCCGCTCCGCAAGAACTGGTCCTGGCTGGCCAAGAAAGGCAACTCCAAGAACTGGCTCGACATTCACGTCCTGATGGGCCTGAGCTTGCCCTTCATTATCCTGCTGCATTCTTCTTTTAAGTTTCGCGGGTTTGCCGGGATGGCGTTCTGGATCATGGCCGCGGTTTCAGCCAGCGGCGTGATTGGGCGGTACGTCTACAACCAGATCCCGCGGCGCATGAATACGGCGGAGTTGTCGATGCGGGAGCTGCAGGATCAGCATGCGCAACTGGCTGCGAACCTGGCCGCGCAAAGACTGCTGCCGCATGAAGATCTCGCGTCTCTGCTGCACATGCCAAGCAAGGAACGCGTGGCGCGCATGAACATGGTGGTCGCCTTGCTGGAGATGGTAGGGCTGGACCTGCTGCGAAGTGTGCGGGTTGCGCGCTTGCGCCGTCGCGCCGTCAGCTTCGGTGAAGTCGTTCTGACCTTGGGCGGTTATCTTCGTACTCGGTACGCGGATCTGGAGACTGCGATCGAATCGGCGCGGGAACAGGCCGCGCTGATGAAACGCACGCTCTTTCTGTCACGCGCGCAACAGGTTTTCCACCTCTGGCATGTCGTCCACAAGCCCTTCAGCTATTCTTTTGCTATCCTTGCAGTAATCCACGTGGGTGTGGCGGTTGCAATGGGGTATGTCCCCTGGCGGTAGCCGAAACGGCCATCCGTCTTGTGCGACTCGCGACCTCCGGCCGATTGCTCTAAAAGGGGGAGGCCCAAGGCATGCTCGATAACCTGCTGACGTATGGCGTGTACGCCATTCTTGTCGCCGTTCCCCTCGTTCTCTACCTCAAGAGTCTGAAGAAGCGGGATGCCCTGGCCCGGGCTGCGGCCGAGAAGGGCAAGATGTTTTCTGAGGGTCCCAAGGCGCAGCATCCGCACATCGACAACATGTATTGCATTGGCTGCGCGACCTGCACCACGGTCTGCCCCGAGGGCGACGTGCTGGCCATGTTCGGGGGCAAGGCTGTCATCGTCAATGGGCACAAGTGCATCGGTCATAGCCTGTGCGCGGAAGCGTGCCCGGTGGGCGCTATCACCATGGTAATGGCGACGCCCAGCATGGGGGCGGACCTGCCCTACATGACTTCCGAATATGAAACCAGCCTGAAGAGTCTCTACATCATCGGCGAATTGGGCGGGCTGGCGTTGATCAAGAACGCGGTCAATCAGGGACGCAGTTGTATCGACACTGTCGTGGCACGCATGCAGGCGGAAGGATATCGAAACCAAAGCGGTGTGTACGACGTGTGCATCGTGGGCGCTGGGCCGGCAGGCATTGCAGCGTCGCTGCGCGCCATCGAGAAGAAACTGAGTTACGTGACTGTGGAGCAGGATGAGGTAGGTGGCACGGTCGCCAAATACCCCCGTCAGAAACTCGTCATGACCAGCCCGGTCGAGTTTCCCATGTACGGCAAGTTCAAGAAGACGGAACTGTCCAAAGAAAACCTCATCGAATTCTGGAACACGGTATTACAGCGTGTGGACTTCAAAGTTCGCAGCGGCGAGAAGGTGGAAAACGTGGAGCGGGATGCCGAAGGCATCTACACGGTCACGACTCCCAAGGGCCAGTACCGGGCGCAATCCGTCATTCTCGCCCTCGGCCGGACGGGCACGCCGCGCAAGCTCGGCGTCAAGGGAGAAGATCAGAACAAGGTGATGTATCGCCTGATCGAAGCCGACCACTACATCAACAAGAACATTATGGTTGTCGGCGGCGGCGATAGCGCGGTGGAAGCGGCCATGGGGCTCGCCAGCCAGGTCGGCAACAAAGTCACCATCTCCTACCGGCAGGCTGGGTTCAACCGCATCAAGGAACGTAACGTGCAGCGCATGGAAGAGTTCATCCGCAAGAACAAGCTGCGCGCGGCCTTCAATTCCAAGCCGGTGGAGATCAAAGAGAAGTCAGTCATGCTCGAAGTCAACGGCGCCGTAGAAGAAATCCCGAACGACTATGTCTGGGTTTTTGCCGGCGGCGAGCCGCCGTTTGCCTTCCTCAAGAAGATTGGCATCCAGTTCGGCCAGATCGACTTGACCATGGAAGCGAGCAAAGGCGCCAAGGAAGCAGTGGAGGAGAAGAAAGCGCAGCTCGCCGGAGCTACAAGCTGACTCAACTTCGCTCAGCGCAATTGCAGCACAAGAATTCTTCCATCCGATTTAAACGTGCCCCCGGTCGCGGTATGCGCTTCCTTTAGCGGATCCGACGGCAGCACGTGATCGAGCACCGCTACGCTGCCCGTGCCATCCAGCGTCTCTCCCAAATACTCGCGCTCTTTGTCGATCTCCGGATCGATCTTGTGCGTGACGCCATTATTCCGCTGATCACGCTCAAAGCCGATGTCATGCGTGGCCGCACCTACCCAAACATCCTGTCCCTGCAGTTGAAGAGGAGCTTTCCACACGCGCAGGTGATGCCGCTGTGCCACCATCTGCACCGGCTCGGCATGTTCGAAGCCGAAATCCTGCACCCGGCCGAACAGGTAAAGCTCGCTCATGGGCATGGCGAGATAAGCATTCTTGTTCAGGCTGGAGACGAGAGCGTTGAACACCGCCTGCTTTTTGGTGCGGTCGGCCACCATCCAGCCGCCGGCTTCGAAGGTGCGTTTCAGGGCATCTTCCGAGCCGATGATGAGGAAGTTCACCATGTCGCCGGGATTGCCTTCTTTGTCGCCGATGCGGCGAGGAATCTGCTGCAAGGCCTCGGGTGTGACTGCGATTTTGGCCACGTTGGCGCGGGAGGCGGCGGTTGCTGCCGAGAGCACCTGCACGTTTACCTGGAACGTGCCCTCGCTGGTTTCATTGGCGGGCTGATTCAGGCCCAGAAACAGCCGCCCGGAACGCTGCGCCGTGATCTGCTTCTGCGCTCCAATGGGGAAGGGAATGGCCCCTTCTTCACTGCCGATCTTTCCTACCAGCGCTCCGCGGCCGGCGCCGTTCACGGGCAGAGCTCGCATCAGGTCACCCCAGCCGCGCTGCAGGCCCTCCGGGCCGGCAAACTGGGTCTGGTATTTCACCTGACCCTGGGTGGAGAGCAGCACCTGTTCCCCGGCGACGAGGTCGATGCCGGTATCGGTCCACTGCTGCGTGCCGAGAACGTCGATGGTCTTGGTGAGTTTGGCCTTGGTTGCCTGGGCGGCGGGAGTGGCCGGCGTCGAGGCGGGAGCAGGAGATGTGCTGGTGGCCGGAGAGGTCGTGTCCGGCGTCTGCTGCGCGAAGGCAGGCGAGACCGCAAGTAGGAACAACGTAGAGAATAAACCCACAGAACGGATGACAAGGACACTCTGATTCCGCATAAGTCTTAGCAAACCCGTGAGCATGGAGATGAAAGCACCGATAGAGGTAGTTTACCGCCTGCCCGCAGGCGACACCAACAGCTGCCAAGGCTTGACTTTCGGTAGATAATTCTGTATATTCAGTTCGTACAGAAATTATAGATATATGCCCGCGCTGAACGACATCCAACGGCAATTCATCCTGCACTGGGGGGAAATGGGCACGCGTTGGGGCATCAATCGGACTGTCGCCCAGATCCACGCCCTGCTGTACCTGGCTCCAAAACCACTGCCGGCGGAGGAAATCGCCGAGACCCTGAGCGTGGCCCGCTCGAATGTCAGCACCAGCATCCGGGAACTCGAGACCTGGGGCCTCGTCCGGCCGGTGCACGTGCTCGGAGACCGGCGTGAGCACTACGAAACGCTCAAGGACGTTTACGAGATGTTCCGCATCATCATCGAGCAGCGCAAGCGGCGGGAGGTGGATCCTACCCTGCAACTGCTGCAGCGTTGCGTCAGCGAACTCGAACGGCCGGGCGCCGATGCCTATACGAAAGAGCGTCTGGCGGAGATGGCGGCTTTCTTCGCCAACGCGACCGGCGCCTACGAAGAACTGAGTCGCCTTTCCGCGACGGCGCTGCGGGGCGCGCTGAAGATGCGGGGACGGTTGCGCAGGCTGCTGGGAGGAAAAACGGGAGCGTAAATGTCTTGTTTGCGGTCGTACGGTGCATGACAGAACGTCCCAGTATCTCGGAAGGACAAAGTCTCATTCTGTATGACGGGGTGTGCGGGCTGTGCAATCGGGTGGTGAGATTTCTGATGAGGCGCGACGGGAAGAATCGTTTGCGGTTTGCTGCGTTGCAGAGCAAGCTGGCACAGCAAGTTCTGGCGCGGCATCAGGAGCAGGCTGGCGGGATGGATACGGTCTTGCTGGTGCGGGATTATGAGAAGCCGTCTGAACAGTTGCTGATGCGGTCGGAGGCCGCAATTGAGGCGGCGAGGATGCTGGGTGGAATGTGGACGTTGTGCGCGGCTCTATATGCTCTGCCGCGCCTGGTGAGGGATGCGGGTTACGACCTTATTGCGCGGCGTCGCTATCGGATGTTCGGGAAATTCGAAGCCTGCCCACTTCCCGACCAATCTGTACAACACAAATTCTTGGATATCTAGTCGCCCGGCGCGGGCGCTGGCGCGGGAGTTGGAGCGAGCACGGCGCGTTTCCAGCGCTCCGATAGTCCCTTGACCACCACATAGAGAACCGGGATGAAGAAGAGATTCAGCATGGTGGATAAGACCATGCCGCCGAAGACGGTGGTCCCGACGGAGTGGCGGCTGGCCTGACCGGCGCCACTGGCAAACACCAGCGGCATCACGCCGAGGATGAACGCGAACGACGTCATCAGAATCGGTCGCAGGCGGATGCGCGCCGCTTCGACTGCGGCGTCGGTAATCGACAATCCACGGCGCCGCAATTGCTCGGCGAATTCGACGATCAGAATTCCGTTCTTGCTGGCGAGGCCGATCAGCATGACCAAGCCAATCTGGCAGTAGACGTCGTTCTGCAGGCCGCGTCCCCACTGCGCGCTCAACGCGCCCAGCAGGGCCATCGGCACGCCCAGCAGAATAATCAGGGGCAGGACAAAGCTCTCGTACTGCGCCGCCAGCGTGAGATAGACGAAGAGGAAGCCGAGACCGAACAGCAACAGCGATTGACCCCCGGATTCGATTTCTTCGAGCGACAGGCCGGACCAGGAGTAGAGCATTCCCGCAGGCAGCGTTTTGCGCGCGACCTCATCCATGGCCGCCATCGCCTGCCCCGAGCTGTAGCCGGGTTTTGCGATGCCGTTGATTTCCGCCGAGCGATAGAGGTTGTAGTGGCTGATCACTTGCGGCGTCGTTGCTTCCGTCACCGTCACCAGGTTATCGAGCGGAATCATGGTGCCGCGGTCCGAGCGCACATAGAACTGCTTGATATCGCGGGGCTGGGCGCGGAATTGCTTATCGGCCTGCACGTAGACGCGGTAGCTGCGGTTGTTGAAATCGAAGTCGTTGACGTAGGCCGAGCCCATGAAGATGGCCATCGTGTCGGAAACCTGGCTCAGTGGCACTTGCAGGCTGCGCGCCTTCTCGCGGTCAATCGTCACGACAAACTGCGGATCGCTCGCGGTAAAGCCGCTGAACAAGCCGGTCAGTTCCGGCCGCTGCCGCGCGTTGTTCACCATGTCCTGCGTGGCGCGATACAGAGCGTCGGTCGTGTTGCCGCCCTGATCCTGGACTTCGAACTGGAAGCCGCCGAATGCCCCCACGCCCTCGAGGGGTGGCGGCAGAAATGGAATGACCGTGGCCGAGGTGATCGAAAACAGCGGACCGCGCAAACGCGTAACGACCGATTCCAGGGATTGCTCTTTCCCCTTGCGCTCACTGATTGGCTTCAGGTTGATGAAGACGAGTCCGCGATTGGGACTGGAACCCACAAAACTGAAACCCGCCACGCTGAAGGCGCCGATGATGTCGGGCTCTTTGGCGAGCACGGCCTCAATCTGCCCCATGACGCGCGTCGTGTATTCGAGCGATGCCCCTTCCGGCGCCTGCACGTTGATGATGAACCAGCCGGCATCTTCATCGGGAACAAACGAGCGCGGCACCTGCTGCGAGACCCAATAGGTCAGCCCCAGGCCCGCAAAGAAGAGCACGATTACGACATAGCGGACCTTCAGCGCAAAGCGGGCGTTCCAGACGTAGGCGCGGGTGACGGCCTTGATCGCCGATCCAACCGCGCCGAAGAAGCCTGTCGTTTTTTCTTTTTCTCCCTGCAGAAGGATAGCGGAGAGCGCCGGAGTGAAGGTCAGCGAATTGAACGCAGAGAGCAGGATGGAGAAAGCAATCGTCAGTGAAAACTGCTGGTAAAGTTTGCCGGTTGTTCCCGGGAAAAACGCCACGGGCACGAACACCGAAACCAGAACCAGCGACGTCGCGATGACCGCTCCGGTAACTTCTCTCATGGCGGCCGAGGCGGCCCGGTGCGAGTCGACATGCTCCTCACTCATGTGGCGCTTGACGTTTTCGATGACCACAATCGCGTCATCCACCACGAGTCCTGTTGCCAGGGTGATTCCGAATAACGTCAGAGTATTGATGGAAAATCCCAGCAGCTTGACGAACAAAAATGTGCCGACCAGCGCTACGGGTATTGTCACTGCGGGAATGAGCGTACTGCGCCAGTCCTGGAGAAACAGGAACATGGTCAGAATGACGAAGACCATGGCTTCGAGCAGCGTGTAGATCACTTCGCGAATGGAATCGCCGACCACAGTCGTTGAGTCGAACGCCACGGCATACTTCAGCCTGGGCGGGAAGTGCTTGGAAAGCTCTGCCAGGGTTGCCAGAGCCCTCCGGTCGACCTCTAGGGCGTTCGATTGCGCCAGCTGCATGACACCGATGCCCATGGCTTCGTTGCCGTTGAAGCGAAGGTTCCCGCTGTAGTCTTCGGCGCCGAGTTCGGCGCGGCCCACGTCCCGCAGGCGAACGAGGGTTCCATCCTGCGAGCTCTTGAGAATGATGTTGTCGAACTCGTACGGCTCGGTGAGCCGGCCGACGGCGCGCACGCTCACCTGGTACAGCTGGTCGCGAGGTGCAGGCGCCTGTCCCACCTGTCCGGCGGCGATCTGCACGTTTTGTTCGCGCAGCGCGTTCACCACGTCCGAGGCCGTGAGTCCTCGAGACGCCAGGCGCACCGGATCGAGCCACAAACGCATCGAGTACTTACGCTCGCCGAAAATCATCACGTCGCCCACGCCGGGAATTCGTTTCAGCGCGTCGCGGACGTAGATGTCGAGATAGTTGCTGATGAACTGGCTGGTGTACTGTCCTTTGTCCGCGTAAAAGCCAATGGCGAGCACAAACTGGCCGGTGTTCTTGGTGATGAGCTGGCCGGTCTGCTTCACTTCATTGGGCAGGCGCCCCTGCACGGTGGAGACACGATTCTGCACATCGACGGCGGCCAGGTCGAGATTGCGATTGAGGTTGAAGGTGACGGTGATTTGGCTGGTGCCGTCGTTGCCGCTGCTGGAAGTCATGTAGCGCATGCCTTCCACGCCATTGATAGCTTGCTCGAGCGGTATCGTTACCGCCGACTCGACTGTCTGCGCATTGGCGCCGGTATAAATGCTGGTGACCGTAACTTGCGGCGGAGCCAACTGCGGGTACTGCGCGATGGGCAGGGAAGGGATCACTACCGCGCCCCCGATCACGATGATCAGCGAGCACACCGTCGCGAACACCGGCCGATGAATAAAGAAATCGACAAACGATCCCCGGGGTTCGTCCACTGGATTTCCTTTCTGCCCCACAGGCATGGCTATTGGGTGATGGCGATAGGAGCGCCATCCATCAAATTCTGCGATCCGGAAACGACGACCTGGTCACCCGCCTTAATGCCATCAAGCACAACGTAATCGCTGCCCAGGATCTGCCCAACTTTCAGAGGCCGTTGATGCGCGACCCAGCCTTTGTCAGAATGCTCGGCCACATACGCGAAGTACTGCCCGCTGATGCGCGACACCGCAGTCACGGGAACGGCCAGTTGCGGCTTGGTTTGCCAGATCACGCGGGCACGGACAAACTGGGCTTCGCGCAAGTCGCCTTTCGTCGCGTCCACACCAGCCTTCACCAGGACCGCCTGCGTGGCCACATCCACCTGCGGCGAAATGAATGTCACTTTCGTGTTGGCGATAATCCCGCCATTCCCATCCACGATCTGCACCGGCGTCCCCAGTTTGAGCAGGGGCACGCGCTCGGCGGGAATGTTGATGTAGGCCTCGCGCGCAGTCCTCTGATCGACCGTTGTCAAGATGGTCGAAGTTGTAACCCGGTCACCCACATGTACCGGAACATCCCCGATCACTCCGTCAATCGGAGCCGCGACCGTGAAGTACTTGAGTTGAACCGTTTGTTCCCGCACCTGTGCGTCGAGTGAAGCAACATCCGCCTGCGCAGTATTGAATGCGGTCTGCGCCTGATCCAGATCTTGCTTGCTGGCCACCCCTGAGGCATAGAGTTGCTTCGTCCGCTCTAACTGTGTGCGCGCCCATTCCAGGTTCGCTTCCCGCGACTTGCGCGTCGCTTCCTGGCTGTTGACGGTCGCCGTCTGCTTCAGCGGGTCAATTTGCAGGATCGGCGCACCCGTCTTCACGTAGTTGCCCGACTTCACGAAGATATGTGTGATCTGGCCCTCGACCTGCGGCTGCAGGGTCACGGAGAAACGTGATTTGATCGTAGCCACGTATTCCGAAGAATCATCCACCTTCTTCGGCTGGGCCGGCTGCACCTTCACCGGCATGGCAAAATCTTCGGCCGGACCGGCTGCTTGCCCCTTGCCGTTACAGCCCGCAAGAAAAGGAATAAAAAGCGAAGGGATGAGGAACAGAACTGAATAAGGACTACGAACTAAAGAACGAAGCATAAACATGCCGCCGACTTTCCTATGTGGGGACAACCAATACCGTACCGCTAAACAATCTACTCCAAATAGAGGTCTCTGCACTATGATTCTGAACGGTCTGAGATGCGGAATGCCCAGTCCATCGCGGTAATTGGCGGGGGACCTGCCGGTGCGCGCACCGCGGAACTCCTTGCCGGTGCTGGATATAAGGTCGTCATCTTTGAGGAGAGGCCAGGCTGGGAAAAGCCTTGTGGCGGTGGGCTTACGCATAAGGCTCTGCTGCGATATCCCTTCCTTGAGGACACGGCTGTCGATCGCCACTGGGTCGAGTCCTGCGAAATGGTCAGCCCCTCGGGCCGGCGTGTGCATCTCGACCTGGGCCGCACCACAGCAATCTTTTCCCGGCGGGTGCTGAATGGGATGCTGCTTGACCGGGCCCGCCGCGCCGGAGCCGAACTGATCGGCGAAAGAGCAACTGCAATTTCCAGAAACGGAGACCGATGGGAACTGCGTTCCCGCTCCTCGCTAACAACTGCTGACTTCGCGGTGCTCGCAACCGGCGCCCGCAATCCCTTTCGCGCCCAGTTCGACGGCGCACTCAGCGCCGATGACTTCATGACCGCGGTCGGCTACTACGTACCCGGCAGTTCTTCGAAAATGACGGTGCAGTTCTTTCCCTCTTTCGAGGGCTACGCGTGGCTGTTTCCACGCTGCGATCACTATTCCGTAGGCATTTGCGGGCGCCTGCGTGGTCAAACCACGGCGCAAATGCGGTTGGTGCTGGAAAACTTTCTGAACGAAGAGGGTCTGGCCTGGCAGAAAAGCACTTTTTACGCGCACATCATCCCCACGCCTCGCACTTCGACCTTTGAAAAAATGGCTTACTGTGGCGATGGCTGGGCGGCGGTTGGCGATGCCGCTGGTCTGGTCGATCCCGTGACCGGCGAGGGTTTGTACTACGCGCTGCGCTCGGCTGATCTGCTGTGCGAGGCTTTCGCGGCGGCTGCGCCGGAATCCTACTCGGCAAAATTGCGCGCGGAGCTTTTGCCGGACCTGCTCGCTGCCTCGCGCTACGCCAACCGTTTTTACCGGGGATCGTTTCTGGCGGGAACGGTGACGGAGCGCATGGTGCAGATGGCGCAGCGGAGCGCCACCATGCGAGCAATCATTCGCGACTTGTTCCTGGGGCTGCAGGGCTATACCGACCTGGACGATCGCGTCTACTCGCGCCTGCCGCGGGTGCTGCTGGAATATTGCGCCAGCTTCCTTTCCGGGAAAGAGGGCATAGGGGACGCCGAGCCTCACGCGTCCGGCACGCCGGTTGGAAGCGATTAGTCGGTCCCGCCCGCGATCGAGGGCACAATCAAAACCTGGTCGCCATCGCGAAAACGGTAAGCCGGTCCGCCCAGAAAGCGGATGTCTTCGTCATTCACGTAGAGGTTCACAAACTGCCGCAGCTTGCCGTCGGCGCTCTTCAGGTGCTGGCCGATGGCGGGAAACTGCCGTCCCAGAGCGTCCACCAGTTGATTGATGTCGGCCGCCTCACACTCGACGGATTTACTGCCACCGGTGAAGCGCCGCAGCGCGGTCGGGATTTCAATGTTGATCGTCATATTCGCTCCTAGCTCGCCAAGGGTACGGCCGCATCTTCCAGGCACGCTTCGAATGCTGCCAGCTTGGGTTCAATCACGGTTTCTGCGTAGGTTTCGCCGGCAAAAGCGTCGAGAGTCTTCAATCCGTTTCCGGTGATGCAAACTACGGTGGTGTCGTCAGGACGAATTCTTCCCTGCGCCGCCAGTTTACCGGTGACGGCAGTAGTTACTCCGCCGGCAGTCTCGGTGAAGACGCCTTCGGTTTCTGCCAACAGCTGGATTCCACCGACGATTTCCTCATCGCTTACATCTTCGGACCAACCGCCGCTGCTGGTGATGACGCGAATGGCGTAGTAGCCGTCGGCGGGGTTGCCGATGGCGAGTGACCGCGCGATGGTTGCGGGCTTCTGCGGCTCGAACATCTCCTGACCATTCTTGACCGCCTGCGCGATGGGCGAGCAGCCGGTAGCCTGGGCGCCGAAGAAGCGAACCGGCTTGTCCTCGACCAGGCCGAGCGCAACCAGTTCACGAAATGCTTTGTAGATCTTGGTGATCAGCGATCCGCCGGCCATGGGAACGACCACGTTATCGGGCAGGCGCCAGCCTAGCTGCTCGGCGATCTCGTAACCGACGGTCTTGGATCCCTCAGCATAGTAGGGGCGGAGGTTTACGTTCACGAACCCCCAGGGCAGCTTGTCAGCAATCTGGGCACAGAGGCGGTTGACGTGGTCGTAGTTGCCTTTGATCTTCACCACGTTGGCGCCAAACACGCGTGTGCCCAGCACTTTGGCGGCTTCCAGATCTTCGGGAATGAAGATCCATGCCTGGAATCCTTCGCGAGCAGCTTGCGCCGCCACGGCGTTAGCAAGATTTCCAGTAGAAGAACACCCTACAATCTCGAAACCAAACTCGCGGGCCGCGGAGAGCGCCATCGCCACTACGCGATCCTTGAACGACAGCGTAGGGAAGCAGACGGCATCATTCTTGATGAAGACATTGCGCAGGCCGAAGGAGCGGCCGAGCTTGCGTGCTTCTACCAGGGGAGTGAACCCCACGGGGAGCGAACCGTTTTGTCTCACGGGAAGAAGCTCGGAGTAACGCCAGAGGTTGGTGGGGCGCTGGGCGATGGACTGGCGGGTGATGGAGCCGCGGATCGCGTCCAGGTCGTAGGCGATTTCGACCGGCGAGAAGCACTCATCGCAGACCGAGCGCGGCTGGTTGCCCCACAGCTTTCCGCACTCCCGACATCGCAGTTGATAATTGACGCCATCGGCGCCCGGTACTGAATGGCAGTTCATAGTTCACTCCTGCGCCGCGCTGCCAAAGCCTCGGAGGGCTGCCGCAAGCGGGCGGTTTCTGACTCGTGGGATGTGAGGAGGCTCTACGCGGAGGGCAACAGAAAGGCCCTCCTGCCAAATCAGGTCAGAGGGCTCAAAACTTCTAAAAGTGAGCTACCACTTGCTGTTTAGCAGTTTTTAACGTGGAGCAAGTCGCCTTAAATCGCCACGTAACCGTTCAACTATCCCATGGGCATATGGCCCTGTCAAGAACGTTCGCACAGAACGTTCGCACAGCCGTCCGGCTCTCAAGCGTCCACCCATCTCACAGGAGCTTGTGACGTACCTCACAGCACCTGGGGCACGTCCGCGCTACACTCCCGGCGTCAGTCCAACGCTGCATACTGTTTTCGGGCCCAAACGTAACCAACTGAAAGTAAATGTCTTAACTTCTTCTCCTCTGCTCTTCAGGAGTGTTGCGTGGGTGTCAACGTTGCTGTCGACATCGGGGCGGTTAGTCTCAAGTTGGCCGCTTTAGGGAGCGAAGGCGATGCACCCCTAGCCACCGTGCTGCCTACGCCCGGGTTCTTCTCCGCCAGTTTCCCCGCGTCCAGTTCTTTCGCCGCCCGCCCGCTTCTGCTCTCCGCCTATCGCCGAATTCAGGGCAACCCGGTGCGCGCGACCCTCGCTCTGCTGACGGACTTTTTCAACCTTGTTCCGCTCCGGCACGTCGAGGGAATTCGGGTTACCGGCTCCGGCGGTCATCTCATCGCTAAACTCCTCGACGCCCGTTTCGAAAACGAGTTCCGCGCTGTCGCCAAAGGTGTGCGCGCCATGCATCCCAACGTGCGCACCATCTTCGAGATGGGTGGCGAGTCTTCGAAATACATCCGACTCGATCCCGCGCATCACAACGGACATGTCGGCATCGCTGATTACCAGACCAGCGGCGACTGCGCCGCCGGTACTGGTTCGTTTCTTGATCAGCAGGCATCGCGTTTGCTCTATGCCGTCGAGGATGTCGGCAGCGCCGCCTGCTCCGCCGGTTGTGCCGCACGCGTCGCGGGCCGCTGCTCCGTCTTCGCCAAGACCGACATGATTCACGCGCAGCAGAAGGGTTACACCACCGACCAGATTCTGCGCGGGCTGTGCGATGCCGTGGCACGCAACTTCAAATCGAGCATCGTGAAAGGCCGTCCGGTCGTGCCTCCTGTAGCTTTTCTTGGCGGCGTTGCCTTGAATCAGGGAGTAGCGCAAGCACTGCGCGAAGTCTTCAAACTCAACGAAAACGATTTCGTTGTTCCGGAGCTCTACGGCTGGATGGGCGCCATTGGCTCCGCGTTGTTCGAAGCCGAGGAAAAGCGAAAGCAGCCCGTTCACGATCTCCAGGCTCTGCGCGACCATCTCGAGAGCGCTCCGTCCTTTGACAGCTCCCCGCCCCTTGCCATGGAGAAAGTCGTTCTCCTTCGGAATCACGCCCGGCCCGCCGCGCTACCCCAAGCGGGACGCACCGAGGCCTATCTCGGCATCGACATCGGTTCCGTCAGCACGAACCTGGTCGTGCTCGATTCCGCCGGAAATCTGTTCAAAGAAATCTATCTGCCCACCGCCGGACGCCCCATCGAAGTCGTCCACGCCGGCCTGCAGGAAATCCAGTCCGAGATGGGCAACCGGCTGGAAATATGCGGCGTCGGGACGACCGGATCGGGCCGCGAATTGATCGGTGAATTGGTGGGCGCTGACACCGTCAATGATGAGATTACGGCCCACAAAACCGGTGCCGCTCACGTCTGCCAAAGGCTCGACATCGAACCTGTCGACACCATCTTCGAGATCGGTGGGCAGGATTCAAAGTTCATTTGCCTGAATCGCGGCGTAGTCGTAGATTTCGCTATGAACGAAGCTTGCGCGGCGGGCACCGGATCGTTTCTCGAAGAGCAGGCAGAAAAGCTGGGTGTTTCCATCAAGGGGGAGTTCGCGCACCTCGCGCTCGCTTCCAACAGCCCCGCCCGTCTCGGCGAGCGCTGCACCGTCTTCATGGAGCGCGATGTGACTGGCCTGCTGCTCAAAGGTGCGCAGGTCGGCGATCTTTGCGCGGGCCTCGCCTATTCCGTCGCTCTCAACTACCTCAACCGCGTTGTGCGCGGACGCAAGATCGGCAACGTCATCTTCTTCCAGGGCGGAACCGCCTACAACGACGCTGTCGCCGCAGCCTTCTCGCAGATTCTCGACAAGCCCATCATCGTTCCCCCGCACAACGGCGTCATCGGCGCGATTGGCATGGCGCTGATTGCTCGCGAGCGCATGCAGCACTCCGCCAAACCGAGTCAGTTCCGCGGTTACGACCTTAATCAAGTGAACTACCAGAGCCGCGACTTCGTCTGCCGTGCCTGTTCTAACTACTGCGACATGAAAGAGTTCACCATCGAGGGGCAGAAGAACTACTGGGGCGACAAATGTTCTGACATGTTTCACAAGCGTCCCCGCGCCGAACGAAAACCCGTGATCGCCGACCTGATGGAGTATTACGACAAGGCGCTCGAATGCGTACAGCAGTCCGCAAACGGTGGATTAAAGGTCGGCCTGCCACGCTCCTTGTCCTTTTACGATCGCTTTCCCTTCTGGCGTACCTACCTGCAGGAACTCGGATGTGATGTGGTTGTCTCGCCTGCAACGGATGGCCGCATGGCGACGGCTGGTGAAGAGCTTGCCATCGCGCAGCCGTGCTTTCCAGTGCAGGTAGCTCACGGGCACGTGCAGGCGTTGTTGCACGCCGAAGTGGATTACGTGCTCCTGCCGAACACCGTCAACGCCGAAGCAGCGGACGAGCGCGTGCAATCGCACTACTGCCCATGGAACCAGACGCTGCCCTTTGTTGTGCGCAGTGTGCCGGCATTCGAGGCAAGCCGCCACAAGCTATTGGCTCCAACCATTCACTTCCGCTCCGGGGCAAGAAAAGTCGAAGAAGAGCTGGTGGAACTGGCCGCCACTCTCGGCCGCGATCGCAAGGCCAACCGGCGAGCCGTTGCTGCCGCCTTTGACGCGCAGAGCAGTTTTAAGCAAAGCCTGTTGTCTGCCGGATCGCGCGCTCTCATGAACATTGAGACGACCGGTGCGCCCGCCATCGTCCTCCTTGGACGCCCGTACAACATCTACGACCGCAATGTGAACTGCGACATTCCGCGCAAGCTGCGCTCACTGTATGGAGTCAATGTCATTCCGCTCAATTTCCTCTCGCTGGACAAGGAAGACATCTCGGCCGTACACGACAACATGTTCTGGCACTCCGGGCGTCAGATTCTGGCGGCGGCGCAGGTGACTCGCCGCATCGCGAACTTGCACTGGATCTTTCTCTCCAATTTCAAGTGCGGCCCCGACTCCTACATCAAGTCATTCCTCGAAGAGGCTTCGCGAAAGCCCGGCCTCCTTCTCCAGTTCGACGGACATTCGAACGATGCTGGCTACCTGACCCGCTGCGAAGCCTACCTCGACAGCAAAGGATTCTTGCGATGCGCATCTCTTCCCATCAGTGCGTGAGACGGCAACTCGCCCCCGATCATCCGCTGGCCGGGAAAACGGTGTACGTTCCGGCTATGGCGGCGGGCAGCGCGGACGCGTTCTGCGCCGCGCTGGGCTGGCTGGGCGTCGATGCGTACCCGACCCCGCCTTCCGATGCGCGCACTCTCGAACTGGGTGGCAAACACACGCTCGGGGATGAGTGCTATCCGGCGAAAATCACGGTGGGGGATTACATTAAGATTCTGGAACAGCCGGATACCGATCCCAAACGAACCGTCTTCATGATGGCAACTGGTGGCGGCCCCTGCCGCTTCGGCCAGTACGCCCCGTATCTGAAAATGCTGTTGCGCAACCTTGGATATGGCGAAATCCAGCTGTTTTCTCCATCGAACGAGCGCGGCTACTCGGAAGTCGGGGATCTGGGCACTCCATTTCTACGCGCGGCTTGGCGGGCTCTGGTAGGCGGCGACATCCTGCGCAGACTCTTGCTGCAAACTCGTCCTTACGAAACAACCGCTAGCACAAGTGATAAGGCCTTTCAGGACTCCGTCGACGACTACTGCCAGACGATGCGCCACAGTTGTGCTTCCGCGGACTGCCAGATGAAATCTCTCGCCGCATCTCTCGTGCGCGCTCGTGACCGGTTTCACAGTGTTCCCGTTCGCAAGACTCCCGCCCTGCCTTTGATCGGCGTGGTGGGCGAGATTTTCTGCCGCCTCAACACCTTCTCCAATGAGAATCTGGTCCGCCGTTTGGAAGAGCAGGGCGCGGAGTGCTGGATCAGCGACATCCCCGAGTGGATTGCCTACACCAATCACGGAGAGCTGCTCCAGTTGCGGGAGGATGGCCACGGCTTTACCTGGGATGCGCTACGCTCCAAGCTGCGAAGCCGCGTGCAACATACCGATGAGCAAGCTCTACTCGCCCCTTTTCATGATGATTTTGCGGGTCGCTCCGAGCCCGAGGTCGCTGGGTTACTCGAACTGGCTTACCCCTATCTGCCCCACCCCGGAGCAGACGGCGAAATGGTGCTAAGCGTGGGCAAAGCCGCATACCTGGCCCTCAATGGCGCCGACGGCGTCGTGGATATCAGCCCATTCACCTGCATGAATGGCATTGTGAGTGAGGCCATCTATCCGCGGCTAAGCCGCGACTATGGCGACATCCCCATCCGCAACTTTTACTTTGATGGAACCCAGCGTGACCTGGACCGCGACGTGGGCATCTACCTCGAACTGGCGCGCTCCTACCGGGAGAAGAGACTGCGGGAAAGTCAGAGTTGCGCCGGGCCGTCTGATGGGGCCACCGCCGCGCTTTAAGCCTGCTTCCGCGCCACCACGTCGAACTTGCAGCGCGGAATGCAAGCTCGGCGTTTACCGTCCGTGCCCATTCGAAGATCGCTCAAGCCTTGCCGAACGGATCCTCTAGCGACGGGCTCTGCGGCGTAGACAGTTCCGCGCCATGGTCGAGGATATGCATGTCGTCTTCGAGGCGCACGCCAAACTCTCCCCGGATGTAAATGCCGGGCTCATCGCTGAAGGTCATGTTGGGTTCAAGCAAGCGAGGGTTGCCGCGCACCAAATAGGGCCATTCGTGGCCATCCATGCCCAGGCCGTGGCCCACGCGATGGGTGAAGAATTTGTAATCGGGACCAAAGCCCGCGTCCGTGATGACCTTGCGCGCGGCTGCATCCACCGCCTGACATTCAATGCTTGGCCGCGCCGTCTTCAGCGCCGCCGACTGCGCACTGTGAACGATTTCGAATACATGTTTCATCTTGTCTGTCGGCTTCCCAATCACGAAGGTGCGGCTGATGTCGGAGTCATAGCCCTCCACCTTGCAGCCTCCGTCCATGAGCAGAATCGTGCCCTCGCGAATCACTTGCGCTTCGACGGAGCCGTGCGGATTGGCGGAATACTCACCGACCTGTACGTCGGCCCCGCCTGTGAATCCGAGCCTGGTATGGGCCTGCGAGACCAGGCTGGCGAATTCGTCTTGTGTCATGCCAACGCGAATAGCCTTGTACGCCGCCTCGTAAGCGGCCAGGGTAACCTGCGCGGCCAGGCGCATGAGCGCGATCTCGTGATCGCTCTTGACGGCACGGCATCCGGCCGTGATGGGCGTTGCGCTGGTCAGTTGGACTTGCGGCGCCGCCTTCGCGACGCCGTTGCTGAAGACGAAACGCACTGTTTCTTCCATTCCGAGAACGCCCGTGCTGATCCCACGATCTTTCAGTCCCTGGGCGATCAGCTGATAAGGGTTCCCGTCTTCCTGCCATGTGCGGACGTCGGCCGTCTCCGGGCGTGGGCCATTGCGGATCTGCTCGCGCGCGCGGCCTTCCTCAAACGCCGGGCAAACATAGAAAGCCTCTCCCTTTGCCGGAATGACACAGGCAAAGGTGCGCTCACCCCCCCACCAGCGAATGCCCGTGAAGTAGTTGAGCGATGTGCCTTCCATAAGCAGGATGGCGTCGAGCTTGTTTTCGGCCATCAGGTGACGCGCCTTCTCCTGGCGATCCGTGCGCTCTTCGCGAGTGATGGGCTTGGCTTCGTCGCGCCGGGACTTCAACGCGGCCAGGGAAGGAGGCATCGTTGCGGTATCCGCTGACGAAAGCGAAGGTGAAGCGACCAGCGGCACTGCCGCAGCGGCGGCGCCCACTTGCAGGAAACGGCGGCGTGAAACCATCTAGGCCTCCAGAAACTGGAGCCTATCTTATCGCGAGTGATCGGGTGCAAAAAATGGGAGCGCGAGGGCGCTCCCATGCTCCGTAAACTACATCTGGCTGGAGGGGAATTACTGGGCCAGACCCGGCAGCAAGTCCGTATGTTCCACGCGCACCGAGCGAAGCGCTGCAGGATCGAGGCCCAACACCTGCAGGATGGTAGGCGCCACCTGCGAGGTGGCCACTGGAGTCTTCACCATGGTTCCGCGCAGGCCCGGATTCGAAACAATCAGCCCAACGTTCGTATCGCCAAAGCTGAAGCCGCCGTGTTCGGCGTTCTTCTTGCTCGACGTCGTGTAGACGGTCCCGTAGACCGGCTGCACCAGGATGTCTGGCGTCCGGCTGTTGGTTGCGGGGTTGTTGAACTTGAGCTTGATCTCCGCCCCGGCCATGACTTCTTCGATGAACAGAGCGTTCGCGTTGGCATTCAGGTATGCCGCCACCGCTGGCGTTTGGCTCTGATCCGGCAACCAGATCAAAGCTATGTCGTCATCCTGTACGAAGCCGCACGGGCCGGTACTGCAGTTTGCCGCATTAGCGAGGGTGATAGCAGCGGGATTCGTGCCGGCATCAGGCAAAGCTGCCACCAGATCGGCGAAGTGGCCCGGCTTGTTGACCTTCTCCGGATTAATCGGCGACTGGCCATGCTTGGCGGAAACGATGAACAGCGTCGAATCATACAGACCTTCGTCCTTGAGCGCCTTGATCATGCTGGCCAAGGCCTCGTCGGTCTTGCGCAGGCCATAGCCGAGAACGTTGGTCGGAGTTCCGGCGCCGTCCAGGTAACCGCCCTTCTGTCCGTTAGTCTTCGGATCCGTATCGTCCGCGCAGCTGCCGTCTTTGTTGTCTTTAGCGAGCTTCTGTCCCACGCTGACGGCCTGGAAGTTCATTCCGAACACCGTCGGGGCGCCGTGCCCGCCCGTACCGTCGTGTCTCCGTCCATGAATTTCATTGAGGATTGCGGCGACTTTCTTCTGGTCGTTCTCTACTGTGCAGACCACGCTGCCGGTGGCATCGAAGCCGTTCACGTTGGTGATTTCCGGCGTGTAGAGATCGTCGACGCCATGTCCGGAAGGCCCGTTCACCAGGTCGTAGGCCGGATGCTTGTCGGCCCACGCCGTCCGCCCACCCGCCGCTCGCACGACTTCAAAGATGGTATTGGCGCGGATTGCGTCATGGGGATACAGCGGTACACACTTGCCGTCCTTGAGGATTCGCGGCAGGGCGTTGGAATCGATTACATCCTGAGAGACACTGGCCGAGTTGTACAGATCGATGCTCTCGTCAAACACCATCGTGTTTCCGGCGGGACCGGAGCACGTTTTGTTCGTCGGATCGAAGATTGTGCGGTCGTAGCTTACGTCGTAGAACAGACCGTGGCTGACCGGCGAACCGCCCGTGACCAGCGCGAGGAGCCCGGGGAACGAGTCGGAATTGGCAGGCGTGCGCGCGTTGGTGTAGGTTACGCCATGGCCGGCCAGTTCCGCGAGCGCGGAATGCGGATGGTTGGCGACATAGTTCGATACGTCAAGCGCATGCAACCCGTCGACACTGATGAGCAGCACATGCTTGATTTTTGTATTCTGAGCGGTGGCGGCATTTGCGAAAAGCAGAACACTTAGGGCGACAAGGGACGTCAAGATGCGGTGTTTCAACGAAGTTCCTCCTTCGGGGAATCCTTTGCAGCCTATGGGTCGCCGGTCTTCCATGGGTTGACGCGCTGTAACGAGAAGATGAATTGTCTGTGAATGCAGTTCGTTGCAGAGTTTGTAAAAGAGTGTAAGCAGGGAAGAATGCAATCAGGTTTTCAGTGTGCGGGCTGCGGCGAGTGGAACGACACGACGATCGATGAGTCGGCGGGCGGTCGTCAGGAGTATGTGGAAGACTGCCAGGTCTGCTGCAAGCCCAACCTTCTGCAGGTCTCATGGGATCCGGAGGAGAGCCAGTACGTCATATCGGCGCAGTTAGAATCCTGATAAGTTGGCTGCGAGGAGGATTTCAGACATGGCAACGGCTGCACACGGTCGGATGGTAGGGCATCAGATGGTCTCGACGGCGTTCGAAATTGACGGCTACCGGACAGTGCGGACCTTAGGCGTGGTTCGCGGCATCGTCGTGAGATCGCGCTCAATTTTTGGAACGCTTGGAGCCAGCCTGCAGACCATCGTCGGCGGCAACATCACGTTGCTCACGAATCTCTGCGAGAAGACGCGATCCGAAGCCTTCGACCTGATGCTGCAGCACGCCGCTGAACTCGGCGCCAACGCGGTCGTCGGTGCTCGCTATGATGCGACCGAGGTCATGCAGGGCGTGACGGAAGTCTTGGCGTACGGAACGGCGATCGTCGTCGAGCAGAATAAGTAGGGGTTGTTTCGCAATGCCGCGGGACGGTCGGGGGCGTCCGTCCCGCTCTTCTCTCCGCTATTCCTTGTACAAGAAACCAGCCACAACGGCGGCGAGGATAGCCCCGCCCCACAACTCCAGGAGCCAGCCCAGCGGCATAGTTCGTGGCACCGGAGACCACGTGGCTTGGGCGAAGTTTCCCGGAAAGCCGGCGAAGAATCCCGCGATCGCTCCCACTTTGAAAGCCGTCATCAATCCCGGCCCCGCCGTTGCCCGCACCCACGCGTAAAGATGCGCAATCAGAATGGAGAGGATGAACAGCAGAACAATCCACTCCACCACAAACATGGAGTAACGTGGCTGTTTCAAAAACAGACCGGCATTCTGCGCGGCCACGTACATGGGCTGCATCTTCATGCCCAGCACGAAACTCCACGCCGTCCACACCACCCCACCTGCAATACCTCCCAGCCAGATTCGCGATTTGTTCAGCGCCATGCCTGACCCCTTTCACCCGGATTCGACATACCCAGTAACCAGCGGCGCAAGTGTACATCGCCGCTCAGGCATTCTTCTGACTTTTTGTGAGTAGGGACTCCAGGGCGAGTTGGCGCCCCCGGAACCTTTCCCGGACCTGGCGGGCGATCAGAAAGCTCGCAACACGACCTACCCATCCCCAGCCTGGGTCGAACTCCACGACATCGCGCACCACGGTGCCAGCCTGCCCGTCCCGTTTCTCCTCCCGAAACTCGTGCCGATGCCGCCAGCGCCTGAAAGGCCCGCGCACCTGCTCGTCGGCAAACGCCTTATCCTGGGCGTACTCAACTATCCGCGCCGTCCATTGCACCCGGAAGGGAAGCAACGGGAGCGGGCGGAGGGAAACTACGATTTCCGAACCAACGTCGGCAGCGACAATGCCTTCGCCCTTGGCTGCTGGGGCCTCGACCAGGCGCAGTTCGTCGATGCGCGTTGTCTGCGCGCTCGGCATCAACCGGGGCAGGTTGTTGGGATCCGAGAAGAACCGGAACCACGCTCTTAAGCGGAAAAGCCACCCATTGCTCGGCGACGACTCGTGGCACGGGTGTTTAGAGACCCGTGACCGCGCTGCGGGTTCTTCGCGACGCGATTTCCACAGGAAAATTCGCGGCAAGTGCAGTATTCACGCGGGTCCGCGCCACCCTGAACCGCTTGAGTAAACGCAACCTATTGTGGTTATCAGATCGATTCTTCGCAATCCATTGCGGTTTGCCAAGACTGCCACGAAGGTAACTTCGAACCTAGAAGATTCCTGTTGACAGGAAAGGATTTAGCGTTAGGATGGTGGTCGAAAGTGGTCCAGAGTAGCCAGAACAGTTTGATCGGTGGTCGAGAGCGTTGAGCTGAGGAGCGACAGTGCAAGTTAGTGCTGGAAACGCCCAAAACAGCCCAAACGGAACGAAATTGACCACCATTTTGACTCTTTCACCTCCCCCGGTGACTTTGGCAGCGAACTTACAAAAAGGACTAAGGGCCTCGATTTCGGCCAGACATCATGTTTCGCGGCAATCACCCAACTCGCGTCGACGAAAAAGGGAGACTCAAGGTCCCCGCCGAGTTCAAGCGGGTGATCGACGAGAAATACAGCTCGCAATTCTATATCACCAGCTTCGATGGGAAGGTTGCTCAAATATATCCCTTCGAGGAATGGGAGCGGATCGAACAGAAACTGGCCGCCCTTTCCACCTTCAACCCGACCAAGAAGAAGTTCCTCAACCGGGTGAACTACTACGGTCAGGCAGTGGAGATGGATGGGCAGGGCAGGGTATTAATCCCCCAATTGTTGCGGCAGACGGCGGACATCCGGGGCGAGGTTGCCGTGCTTGGCAATCTCACCTACCTCGAAGTTCGCAATCTCGAAGCGCTCCAGGCGGAGCTCAAGGAAACCCAGTTCACGACCGAGGATGAAAAGACGCTCGACGAGTTGGGCATCTAGTGGACAGCGATTCTGGGGTAGAAGCAGACGCCCCTCAGAGGGGTGGGCATGGCAGTGGAAAGACAGTGGGCCATGTTCCGGTTCTTTTAAAAGAAGCGATCGATTTCTTAGCCGTTCCGCAGGGTGGAACCGTTATCGACGCCACGGTGGGCTTAGCTGGGCACAGTTGCGAAATCGCAAAACGCCTCGGCGCACCGGGTCATTTGATTGGGCTCGATAAGGATCCGCAGGCGCTGAACCAGGCCCGCACTCGATTGCAGCCGCCCGCCGGTAGCGAAAGCGACTGGCCGACGATCACGCTGCTGCATACCTCGTTCGCCGAAATTGGCGAGCGTTTCGAGCCGGCCTCCGTGCACGCGATCCTTGCCGACCTGGGGGTCAGCAGCCTGCAGTTCGACAATGCGGAACGCGGATTCAGTTTTCAGGCGGATGGGCCGCTCGACGCGCGGATGGACCCGCGGTCGGAGCGCACCGCCGAACAAGTGGTAAATCGCCTCGACGAGAAGTCACTCGCCGATGTGATTTACGAATTCGGTGAGGAAAGGAGGTCGCGGAGAATCGCCAGAGCCATTGTCCGAGCGCGGCCGATACGGTCAACCGCGCATCTTGCGGAAGTCGTTTCAGCCGCGGCTCGGTCAATGAAAACTCACGGCCTGCATCCTGCGACACGTACTTTCCAGGCCATCCGAATCTTCGTAAACCAAGAACTCGACGATCTGCGGGAGCTGGTCAAGGCCGCTCCCCGGGTCCTGAGGACAGGCGGGCGATTGGCGATCATCAGTTTTCACTCGCTGGAGGACCGCATCGTGAAAGATGCCTTCCGCGAAGGAGCGCAGGCGGGCTGGTACCGGGTGCTGACGAAAAAACCGGTCACCGCCAGCGACGAAGAAGTCGGTCGTAACCCGCGGGCGCGCAGCGCGAAATTGCGAGCCGCGGAAAGGGTTTAGGTCAGGAGAAACTGCCTGGCCGCCCGGCGGGAGTTGAAACGCTTGCCGGGTTTTAGAGTTTGCCGCCCAGGCGGCATTGGATATTCGGAACGGCATCGCCTCTCAATAAGGGCGAATTACAAAAACCAACCTCTCTACGATGTCGTTCCGGAGAGGTCTAAAGGCGGAGGAAGCAATGATTACAGGAACACTGATTGACGATCTGATGGCGGCGGTCGAGCGAGCCGAGCAGAACGCTAGCCTGGCGCGGTCCAACAACGATGACATGGCCGAGCGCGTGCCGGCGGTGGTTGCTCACGAAGCACGCTTTATCGAAACCAGCCTCCAGGGAGTTGCATAAGAACATGGCAACAGCATCCGTACCTTCGATGGCTCGCAGAAGCCAGTGCTGGACAGGCACTCCGGAAGTTTACTTTCACAAGACGATCGACAACTCGCGTCTGGTGAAGGTGGAGGACCCCGTTCACGCGCGCGAGATGCGCACACTCGTCGTTGCCCTGTGCTGCCTGTTTGCGCTGGTGATGACCTATGCCTGGCAGCATTTCAGCGCCATCGAGTACGGATACAAGATTGCTGTGTTGCAGAACCAGCGCGACAGTCTGCTGGAGATGAACCGGGCGCTGCATCTGGAAGAAGCGTCATTGCGTGACCCCGCCCGCATTGACGCCGTGGCGCGCCGTTTGGGACTGCAGTCGCCGCAAGCCGGACAAGTGCTGCATCTGGATTCGCCGCTGCCTGACTCAGGGACTCCGGTGATGGCAAGTGCGGCGCCGGTCTCAGTCATTTCGGCACGGTAAGGATTATGTGGCGACGGGCGTCCTCGCCCGTCGGCCGGGCGCAGCCCGGCTAGGTGCTAGCCACGCACAAAGTTTTCCTGGCGGCTCCCCGCAAGGTTGAGCCGCCACGTTTGTCTGAGAGGGCAAGTTGGCCGCAAAGGAAAGCACAACCGCAGGAAACCGCCGTTTGTATCTGCTGGGCGGTTTGCTGCTTCTTTGGTTCTGCGCCATTTGCGTGCGCCTCGTTTACCTGCAGGTCTTTGCCTACGGACAATTCCAGCAGCGCGCTCACAAACAATCGCAACGCAGCTTTGAAACCTCTCCCAAGCGCGGCGTCATTTATGACCGCAATGGCAACGAATTGGCCATGTCCACACTGGTTGATTCCGTCTACGCCGTTCCCAGTGACATTCCAGACCCGGGCAACACTGCCAGCCTGCTCGGGCGAATCACGAATGAAGATCCTCGCGAACTGTTGGCTTGCCTGAAGACGCGGCCCTTCTGCTGGGTCGAGCGCAAAGCTGATCCCGAAATCGCCGACCGCATCCGCAACATGAATCTGCGGGGCGTCTATTTCCAGAAAGAAGCCAAGCGCTTCTATCCCAAGAAAGAATTGGCCGCCCAGGTGCTGGGCTATGTCGGGATGGATGACAAAGGCCTGAGCGGGATTGAACACTCGCTTGATACTCGCCTGCGCGGCAAACCCGGACGCATGCTGCTTTCCGTCGATGCCCGGAAGAAGACTTTCGCCCGCCTCGAACAGGAGCCGGAGACCGGGGACAACGTCGCCCTCACCATCGACGAAAAGATCCAGTACATCGCCGAGCGGGAGCTTGCCCGCGCCATGCAGGAAACTTATGCCGCCACCGGCACGGTCATCGTGGAGAATCCGCGAACCGGCGAGATCCTGGCGCTCGCGAACCGCCCGACATTCAATCCCAACCTGTCGAAGGAAATCGTCAAAGAGCGGCTGAAGAATCATGCGGTCAGCGATGTCTACGAGCCGGGTTCCACTTTCAAAATCGTCACGGTGTCGGCTGCGCTCGACGAGAAGTTGACCACTCCCAATGAAATCTTCGACTGCCAGATGGGATCGATCGTGGTAAACGGACTGCGCATTCGCGACCACAAGGCATACGGCTTGCTGCCGGTTTCCGGAATCATCGCCAATTCCAGCGACGTGGGCGCCATCAAGATCGCCCTGCGTCTCGGCGACGAGCGCTTCTACAAATACATTCGTGCGTTCGGACTAGGCCAGTTGACTGGCATTGAACTTCCCGGTGAAACCCGAGGTCTGACAAAACCGGTGAGCCGCTGGTCGAAGGTCTCTATCGGCGCAATTTCCATGGGACAGGAAATTGGCATTTCTCCTTTGCAACTCATTTCCATGATTTCGACGATTGCCAACGACGGTGTTTCTGTGCCGCCGCGCATCGTGGCTGCCACGACCAGTTCTCATCAGGGTCCGCAGACTTTCGTCTACCAGCCCGCCACACAGACGCGCGTGATCTCTCCCCTGACCGCTGCACAGATGAAACAGATGCTCCAAGGCGTGGTGCTGCACGGTACGGGCAAGAAGGCCCTGCTTGACGGCTACACCGCGGCCGGCAAAACGGGCACGGCTCAGAAAGTGGATCCCGCTACGCACGCGTACTCGCGGAGCAACTACGTTGCTTCCTTTGCTGGGTTCGCGCCCGTCAACAATCCTTCGGTCGCGGTTGCCGTGATTCTGGATTCCGCCGTCGGCCTGCACCAGGGCGGCCAGATCGCGGCGCCCGTCTTCCAGCGCGTCACGCAGCAGGTGCTGTCCTACCTCAACGTCCCGCACGACGTCGAAGTGCCCCCCAGCCGCCAACTCCTGATGGCTGCTCGCACAGCGAAAGAAGACGAACTGGCGGAAGGTTCACCCGACCACCTGAGCGCGCCGGTCGAGATGGCGGAAGCGGAAATCGCAGATCCAGCGCCCGCTTCGTTGAAGCCATCCGCGATTCCCGCGCAGCCACAGCCGGCGCAAGTCGTGGCGGCGAGCCTGAGAACGAAAGAACCGATCCCGCCTCCTCCTCTTCCGCCGCCGCAAGCTGCGGTCAAGGATTCGGCTGTGCCCGCGACGAGGGGAACGATCATTCTCGACGTAGAGCAAGGCGGAATTGCGGTGCCATCGTTTGTCGGTCGTCATCTGCGCGCTGCGGTTGAGCTGGCGCAAGAGGCGGGCCTTGAACTGGATGCGGTCGGCAGCGGCGTAGCGCGCGACCAGTCACCGCCGCCCGGAGCGCACGTTCCCGCCGGATCGCGTATTACGGTGCGCTTTCAGCGGTAGGGAAGCGGTGATCTCAGCGTCCTCTGCGGCCGTTCTCCGCGTTCTCGTCGGTTAAAGGCTTTTCGCACACACCAATGTCCTCAAACCCCTGCCATATAATTCGACTTAGATGACCTTCCTCCACGTATTGGATGGCGCGGAAGTCCTGTCGCAATCCGGGGACCCCGGCATCAGCGGTCTGGAATATGACTCGCGCAAGGTGAAGCCCGGCTGCGTTTTTCTTGCCATGCGTGGCGAAACCACCGATGGCAACCGCTATATCGACAAAGCCATCGCGAGCGGAGCCGTCGCCATCGTCACCGATTCCGCCGCAGAACAGCCGCGCGAAGGAGTGGCCTGGGCCCTTGTCCCGCATGGCCGACGCGCTCTGGCACGCCTGAGCGCAAACTTCTTCGGCAGTCCCGCAAATCGCCTGAGGCTGACCGGGATCACCGGCACCAACGGCAAGAGCACGACGACATTTCTGGTCGAATCAATCCTCCGCGCCGCGGAGCGCAAGTGCGCTCTGGTCGGGACCATCGAATATCACGTAGCCGACCGTGTCCTTCCCGCGCCTCACACCACGCCGGAGTCTCTCGAACTCCAGCAAATGTTTTCCGACGCGGTCCGCGCCGGCGTTACCGAAGCCGTCATGGAGGTTTCTTCCCACGCTTTGGCGCAGCAGCGAGTCTTCGGCCTGGCTTATGACGTCGCCGTCTTCACCAACCTCACGCGCGATCATCTCGACTACCACCACACCATGGACGAGTATTTCGTGGCCAAAGGCATCCTGTTCGAGGGCTCCGGCGCCTCCCCTCCCCGGCTTGCGGTCATCAATATCGACGATGAATATGGCCGCACCCTGGTCACGACTAGCCGATCGCGCCGGTCCAAGGTGGTTACCTACGGCTTGAGCGCGGGCGATTTTCACGCCGATAAAATCGATATCACCTCGCGCGGAACCCGCTTCGACATGACGACGCCCGATGGCGTCATTCCGATCTGGTCGCCTCTAATTGGCCGCGTCAACGTGTACAACGTGCTCGCCGCCGCCGGAGCCGCCTGGGGCCGAGGTTGCAATTCCAACCAGATCGCCGAGGGGATTGCCGCCCTCTCCTTCGTCCCCGGACGCTTCCAGCGGGTCGATTGCGGCCAGCCCTTCACCGTCGTTGTCGACTACGCCCATACCGACGACGCTTTGCGAAACCTGACCGCGCTGGCTCGCGAGTTTGTGAAACAGAGCGGCGGGAAGGGCCGGGTCATCACTCTCTGCGGCTGCGGCGGCGATCGCGACCGCAACAAGCGCCCGCTGATGGGCGAAGCTGGCGGCAAAGGAAGTGATTTCGTCGTCCTCACCTCCGATAACCCTCGCAGCGAAGACCCTCTTTCCATCATTAATGATGCCCTTGTGGGGCTGCAGCGTTCGGGCGCGAAGTATAAGGTGGAACCTGACCGCCGCGCCGCGATCGCTCTGGCGATCGGCGAGGCCATGGCTGGCGATATTGTCCTGCTGGCCGGCAAAGGACACGAGAAAGTGCAGATCACGCGCGAGGGTTCGCGGCCTTTCGACGACGCCGAGGTGGCGCGCGACATTCTCCGCCAGTCCGGTTACGACTGCGGCGGCGCGCAGAAAGCTGCTTCCATCCAGGCGGGCAAGCCATGAAACTCCCGCTTTCGCGTATCGCCGAATTTCTCTCCACCACGGGCGACTTCGACCCGAATGCCGTCGCGCAGGGCTATTCTATCGACTCGCGCACGATTCAGCATGGCGAACTTTTCTTTGCCGTCAAGGGCGAGCGTCTCGATGGCCACGATTTCGTCGCGCAAGCGTTCGAAAGAGGAGCGGCTGCAGCCGTCGTCCGCCGCGACCAGATTCACCGCTACCCGGCGGAGTCGCCTCTCATCCAGGTTGACGACACGCTCGTCGCTCTGCAAACCCTTGCTGCCTGTGTTCGCCGAAAATGGGGCAAGCCTGTTATCGGCGTTACGGGCTCCGCCGGCAAGACAACAACAAAGGAAGCGATCGCTCACATTCTCTCCACGCGCTACCGCGTGCTGAAGTCCGAGGGCAACTTCAACAACCACTTCGGCCTGCCCCTCATGCTGCTGAAACTCCAGCCCGAACACGAGATGGCTGTCATTGAAATGGGCATGTCGCACGCCGGAGAAATTACCGCCCTGGCCAAGATTGCCCAGCCCGACGTTGGCGTCGTCACCAATGTTGCGCCTGTTCACCTGGAGTTCTTCGATTCCGTTGCAGGGATTGCGCGAGCCAAGTACGAACTCATCGCCTCTCTCCACCACGGTGGAACCGCGGTTCTGAACGCGGACGATGAATACGTTTCCCAATTCGGCCGAGACTTCCACGGTAAAACAGTTTTCTTTGGCATGAAGCCCCCCGCTAATGTTCGCGCCGAAAACATTCAAGGCTTGGGCTCGTCCGGCACGCGTTTTACTCTCCTCACGGGAAGTGAACGTTGCTCCGCCGAAACTGCGCTCGTCGGTGCCCACAATGTCTACAACCTGCTGGCCGCAGTTGCCGCCGCGGTCGATCGAGGAATCGCTCCTGCTCAAGCCGCCGCCGCCCTCGCCACTCTCAAGCCCGCCGACAAGCGCGGCCAAATCGAGCAAATCGGCGGAGTCACTGTCCTGAACGATTGCTACAACTCCAATCCGAAAGCGCTCCAGTCCATGGTGGATGCGCTGGCGGCCATGCCTGCCTCGCGGCGCATTGTGGTAGCGGGTGAAATGCTGGAACTCGGACCGTCAGGTGAAGAACTGCACCGAGAGTGCGGACGGTACGTTGCACAACGCGGCATTGACCGCATCATCGGCGTCCGTGGACTCGCGCAATCTCTGGTGGAAGCTTCGCGGGCAGCCGGAGCCAGCGCCGAGTTCGTTGCTACGCCGGAAGAAGCCGGCGAATGGCTGGCACGCGAAACAAAGAAGGGAGACGCAGTGCTGCTGAAAGGCTCACGCGGCGTCAAACTCGAGCGCGCGCTCGAG
>Ga0075014_100000052_pt1 | contig 43506 bp, 36 predicted proteins | sample AleBraG_ABR_2014_FD_71472 | JGI IMG/M metagenome (GOLD analysis project Ga0075014, IMG submission 71472) | Freshwater sediment microbial communities in response to fracking from Pennsylvania, USA - Alex Branch Run_MetaG_ABR_2014 | ecosystem: Environmental > Aquatic > Freshwater > Creek >... | reverse complement strand
AGGGGAATCGAAGGTACCAAGGGGTTGGATGGTAGACTTTTAGAGGTCAGGCATCGGTCCCGCGCGACGTTTTCCCGCCAACCCCGCCAGGTCCGGAAGGAAGCAACGGTAACGGGCTCTTGCGTGTGCAGTGGGGTGCCGGTGCCTGGCTTGACCTTCCGCATGGGCGAGGACCCTTCCGTCGCTGGCGCTCACTCAGGGCAGGCAGCCCGTGCCTCCGCTGTATCTTCCGTTCGCGTACAATAATCCGTTTTTCATTCATGTTACGGAGACGCAATTGAGCCAACCACGCCGCGCCAAGATCAGCGCCCTGGGTACGTACGTTCCACCCCGCCTTCTGACCAACGCCGACTTTGAAAAGATGGTCGACACCACAGATGAATGGATTCTGACCCGCACCGGGATTCGCCAGCGTCACGTGGTGGACAAGGGCGTGGCGACGAGCGACCTGGCCACGGAAGCGGCGAAGAAGGCGCTGGCCCAGCGCGGAATCGACGCGAGTGATGTGGACGTGATTATTGTGGGCACGGTTACGCCTGACATGTTTTTCCCGAGTACCGCATGTCTGGTGCAGCACAAGCTAGGCGCGAAGAGCGTCTGGGGATTCGATATTTCGGCTGCCTGTTCCGCGTTTGTATATGCGTTGCAGACAGGAGCGCAGTTTGTGGCCAGCGGGGCGCACGACAAGGTGCTCGTGATCGGCGCCGACGTGATGTCTTCGATCATGGATTACACCGACCGGGCGACGTGCGTCTTGTTCGGCGATGGAGCGGGGGCCGTGCTGCTGGAGCCGGCGGACGACGATACGGGGCTGATTGATTTCTGGCATGAAGTGGATGGCTCGGGAGGATGCTCGCTGTATATGCCGGGCGGCGGGAGTTTGAATCCTTCGACGCACGAAACCGTAGACAAGAAAATGCACTACGTACACCAGGACGGGGGCGCGGTCTTCAAATTTGCCGTGCGCAAGATGGCGGAAGCGTGCCAGCGTGTGCTGGAAAAGAACGGCGTACAAGGTTCCGAAATTGATGCGTTCATTCCGCATCAAGCCAATAAGCGCATCATCGAGGCGACGGCGGAGCGCATGAGCATGCGTCCAGAAGCGGTGATCGTCAATATCGAGGATTTCGGGAATACGACGGCCGGGACGATTCCGTTGGCCATGGAGACAGCAAGGCAGCAGGGCAAGTTGAAGAAGGGGAGCCTGGTGCTGCTGGCGTCGGTGGGGGCGGGGTTTACGACCGGGGCGACGCTGTTGCGGTGGTCGTTCTAGACGCGGCGAACCTGCATGGCCTGCATCTTGCGCAGGAATACAATCATCTTTGTTGACTGAGGTTTCCTCTGTGGGAGGTATGCCATGCAGGCGACTGTCTCAGCTCTGGTGTTGGCCTCGTTGATTGGTGTCTCATCAGCTTCCCAGCATCAGGTGACCTTGAAGGTGGTCTCGAGTTACCAGTGGACGCTGCGAGGTGTGGCCGTCGGTGACGGCGGGGAATCCGCGTCCACGACAACGCCATGCTCGCAGCCGTACCCGGACGACGCCATAGCTGCGGGTGGCGCCCTGCCCGGTACCGTCGGGGAATGCACCTTCGCTGCCCCGGCTGCTTCAATCACCGGCAGCGTACAGGGGATCACCGTTAAAGCGATACTCACGGCCGACGATCGGCGGCAGTATAACGTGGTGCTGTATTGTAAAAGGCAATACGGCTATTGCCCTGCGTTAGTCACCGGTACGGTATACATTGGCAAATTAGGCGAGCAGTCCAAGTGGTTGTCGGATTATCGGCACCGCGCCTCGTTCACGCCTATGCGAGTTGCTGTCCGCCTCCCGGACGGAAAACACAAGGTGTCCTATGCAATCGCGTCAGTAGCGAAAGTGGAATCGACAGAGCCCTAGTGTCGACGTGTTGTTGAGCGCAGCCCTCGCTTTACAAGCTTTTACCTCCGTTGACACTCCGTTTACCCAAACTCCGGCAACAAACCCTTATCGCAACGCATCCTACCCTGCAAGAACAGAACACTCTAGCTGCCTTCTTGCGGCTCTAAATTTCCTCGTCTCGCGAGGTCAGGAGAAATTCGTGAAAAAACTGATTGTTCCGATCGTGGTTTGTGTGTCGCTGTTGCTCTCGGTTGCGGCGCACGCGCAGCAAATGGACGCAGCAGTTGGTTTCGGAACACTGGGCTCGCCGTCGGCTGCAAGTGCTTCGGGCAGCTACACGCCCCAGGCGATTCGGGGCGGCCTCTATCCCAATTTCAGCGCCGACTTTCTCATCAAGCGGACCTTTGGCGTCAGCGGGGAGTTGGCGTGGCGGGGAAGCCAGGGGTTCTATCAGCCCGCGGCGGTGAACTTTCGTCCGATGGTGTGGGATTTCAACGGCATCTGGCTGCCGACCGTGAGCAAGCGCTTCGCGCCGGAAGTGTCGGCGGGAATCGGCGCCGAGACGTTGCATTTTTACGTGGCGCCGTCGTGCGGCACGAACTGCCAGAACTACGTGAGCACGAACCACTTTCTGGGACATGTTGGCGCCGGAGTGCGCTACTACGTGAAGGGAGGCTTTTTCGTTCGCCCGGAAGCCCACTTCTACGCGGTGCGCAACAACGTTGAATTCAGCTCCCCCTATTTCGCCCGCTACGGCGTTTCCGTTGGATACACGCTCGGCGGGAGGTAGAACCGCTTAATCGCTAACCACGACGCGCTCCTTCGGGAGCGCGTTTTTTGTTGGCTAGGACATTGGCAGTTCCGCACGCCGCCGGATCGCGAGCAGCCACATGCGCCGTAGGAATCCGCTTCCGGGATAGATGATGTGCCAGTAGGCTCCGAATCGGCGTTGCACGGCCGGATCGGTGGCGTAGACGCGGGTCTCGGTTGTTACCCGCGATGCGTTGGGGCCGTCGTCCTCGACCGTGAAGTTCAGGGCCGCGAGGGCGAAGCCGGGGGTGTTGCGCGCCGCCTTGAAATCTTCTGGGGTGGGCCGTTTTGACGCGCGCCATCCGGGCGGCGTTGCTACGGCGGTTCCGACCACGACCTCACGGCCCGGCTCCTCCGCAAGCAGAAGGAAGGAAGTGCTGGTGGCAACTTCCAGGATCGGCTGGTGCTCTGGAGCATTCAGAATGCCGGGCGGAAGAGGGCGGCCGAAGCGGCGAATCCAAGTCAAGGTACTGAAGCCAGAAATTTCTCCGGCGGTGACGGACTTGATGGCGGCGTAGACGCGCTCCCGCGGTGCGTTTACACGGAGCGTGTGTAACTCATGGAATTGGTAAGTCGAAAGGAATTGATCGAGCTCACTACGAGAGGTAGCAGTGGTCGAAGATGCAGGGAGGAGCAGGCCGCAGACGGCGACGGCGCAGCCGACCGCGAGCACCAGGGTGGCGGTGCGGCGGTCGCGAATCCGCAGAAATTGCAAGGGGTGAAGGAGCGAGACGGCGCCCGCCAGGATGAGGAGCATGCCGGCATAAAAGACACAAGCGCCACGCATGCTCCCATCTTACGCTGCGACGGCGCTCAGGCGGCGTGTGCGTCGCGGCGGACCAGGAACGCGTCGACGAAGAATCCCAGGCCGATCGCGAACGGAATGGCGCCGAAGGAAGCTGCGACCCAGGCATCCGGCTCGACGCGGGCGATCATGAAAAAAGTGGCCATGTAGCCGAGGGCACCAGCGACGCACAGGATTCCGGAACGGCGCGAGCGGGCGACCTGCGAGAGTTCGGGCTCCATGGGGACGTTGACACCGCGGGCGATGGCCGCGAGGCGCTCTTCACTGCGCAGTCTGCGCACGCGGTAGTAGGTGTACAGTCCTGCAATCGGGATGCCCAGGGTCATGACTACCGCGGCGAACCCAACCATTTCTCCGTCCATTGTCTGCTCCTTGAGGCGGGCCGGTGGGGCGCGCCTGCGGCGGAATGCCGCCGTCTGGTGGGAGATACGGAAGGGGCAGGGAAAAGGTTCCGCAGGAATCGCAGAGCGGAGGACGTAAGTTTGCCGTCGAGGAATAGGCATGGCCGCTCCGCTAGGAACGACAAGTGCTGGTGCAAAGCCTGACTGAGCCGGTTAATGTAATCCGGCCTGGGAAAGCATGGCGAGGAACTGCTGCCGGGTCCGCATGTCGATGGATTGAGACACCAGCTTGCCATCGCGGTCGTAGACGAAAGTCTTTGGAATGCCATGGACGTGGAAGCGTTCGGCGACCTTGCCTCCGGGATCGAGTAATACCGGGTAGCTGAAATGCTGGTCGGCGATGAAGGGCTTCACCTTACCGGCATCTTCATCGGAGATGGAGAGGATTACAAAGCCTTGATCTTTGAAACGGTGGCTGAGTTCCTCCAGGTCGGGCATCTCCTTGCGGCACGGAGAGCACCAGGTGGCCCAGAAGTTCACAAGTACTACCTTGCCGTGCAGGTCCTTCAGGCGATGAGGTGTTCCATCGAGATCGGTGAGTGTAAAGTCGGCACTTTGCCGGTCATTGTCTTCGGCTGCGAGAATTTTCATGGCGGCGGCCAAGGGCGGTGCGTCGAGGGTAGTTTCGACATGTTCGTAGCGGACGAGTTGGGCCAATTCAAGGTAAGGATCGCCGGGGCGGCCGTCCTCGTCTGGAGCGGGGCGCTCGCGCAGAGCGGCAGCTAGGGTCGTGGCCACTTCTTGCAAAACGTCGTGACCGGGATCGCCTTCGGTAGCACGATTGGCGAGAGCGATGGCCAGGGTCAGTCGATTCGGGTCGGGCGGCAACTGGCGGATCTGCAATGCCAGATTCTTCGTAGTCTGCGGACGGATGTCGTCGGGCAGTTTGCGGAGACCGCGAATCTGCTCGACGATTGGTTTTTCGCGCTCGCTCCATTGAATCTCTTTTTCCTGGGAGTACGCCGGGCACAGATAGACGGCGGCGCAGAAACAGAGGGCAATGACGAATTGAACGAACTTTGCAACTCGCGGGCGAGTCATGAAGTAAGCGTAACCGAGTTGCAGGTTCAGCGCTACCGCGCGGCCGCTCTCCGACTCTTACGGTTGCCTGCGATAGATCCGGAAGCCCCATGCATCTAGGGCGAGGACCGCGCTGGCGGGCTTGCGCTTGGCGGGATCAAGAGCCGGGGTTACGTCCTCATAGTTGCCGGCGGGCAAATCCACGGCTCCGACCACGGGGCGGTTCGAGAGATTGATGGCGACGAAGAACTCTTCGCCCGGAGCTTTGCGCAAATAGGTCACGATGCGATCGGAGGCGCTGTTCTTCAGCCACTCCGTCTCGCCCTGCTGCAGCGCGGGATGGGCTTTGCGGAGGGCAATCATTTCGGTGTAGAAGCGGAGGAATTGCGGGCGGCGCTCGGCGATGGGCCAGAAGACGTTCAACTTCTCGAACAGGGCGGGAGCGCCGGATTCCGTGGTGTCGCCGACTTCCATGCCGTTGTAGAGGAGGGGGACGCCGTCCATGGTGAAGACGAGGGTGGAGGCGGAGAGGGCGCCCAACTCACCGAAGCGGGCAATGGCGCGCTTTTCATCGTGATTGTCGGAGAAGCGCATTTCAAGGGCGCCTTTGGGGTAGCGGTCACGCTCGGTTTGCCAGTTTAGCTGGATCATTTCGGAGGGCTGGCCGTTTTCGGCAACGTTGGTGAGCGTGGAGTGGAAGGGCCAGGAGTAATCGAGGTCGAAGGCTTTGACGAGCAGCTCAGGCTTGTTCGATTCAGCGATCATGATGATGTCGGACTTGACCTTTTCCAGTTCGGGGCGGGTTGCGTCCCAGAAGTCGGTGGGGACGCCGGAGGCGACGTCGCAGCGGAAGCCGTCGAGATCGAAGTCTTTCAACCAATACTTCAACATGTCGAGCATGTAGCTGCGGAGCTGCGGGTTTGAGTAGTCGAGCCAGGCGACGTCGGTCCAGTCAGGGTTCGGTGGAATGATTTTCCCGGTGGCGTCGTGGTGGTACCAGGACGGGTTCTTCATCATGACGCTGTCCCAGGCGGTGTGGTTGGGGACGATGTCGATGATGACTTTGAGGCCGCGGCGGTGGGCTTCCGCGACGAGGTGGCGGAAGTCGTCTTTGGTGCCGTAGGCGGGGTCGATGGCGTAGTAGTCGCGGACGGCGTAGGCGCTGCCGTAGGTGCCTTTCTTGTTCACCTGGCCGTCGGGGTGGATGGGCATGAGCCAAAGGACGGTGACGCCGAGGTGCTGCAGGTCGTCGAGTCTCTTTTCGATGCCGCGGAAGGTACCTTCGGGGGAGAAGGTGCGAGTGTTGATTTCGTAGATGACGGCGGACTGGATCCACGGGGCGACGGCGTGCGCGGGTGGGAGTTCGGCTGCGGCAGCGACGGTGAGGATCAGGACGGATAGAAGGCACGAGAGGCGGCGGGAAGAGGTGGTCATGAGGCTCCTGAAGAGATTGAGACAGTGACGCGGGCAAGAGCCCATTCGGTCGCTTGCGCTCCCTCAGGGCAAGTTGCCCGCGCCACACGAGCTTACTTGGACTTGATTTCTTCGCGGTGCGCGGCGGCTTCGAGCGGGCGGACGGGTTCGGTCATCCGCACCGGGTCGAGGATGTCGCTGATTTCCTTCTCGCTCAAAAGCTTCTTGGCGCGGGCAATTTCGATGATGGACTTGCCGGTGGCGACGGCTTCCTTGGCGATCTCGGCGGCCTTGGCGTATCCGATGTAGGGATTTAGCGCCGTCGCCAGCGAAACCGTGGCTTGCACGTAGAAGTCGCAGCGCGCCTTGTTGGCGGTGAGACCAGCGATGCAGTGGTCAGTAAACTGGCGCAGCATGTTGGTCAGGATGGTGATGGACTGCAGGACGCTGTAGGCCATCGTGGGCATCATCACGTTGAGTTCGAGTTGGCCGCCTTGCACGGCCATCGCTACGGCCACGTCATTACCTATCACCTGGAACGAGACCATGGCGGCGAGTTCCGGCATGACGGGATTGATCTTGCCGGGCATGATGGAGGAACCGGGCTGCAGGGCGGGCAGGTTGATCTCGGCGAAGCCGGTGTTGGGGCCTGACGACAGCATGCGCACGTCATTCGAAATGCGGATGACTTCGAGCGCGAGATTGCGCAGGGCGGATGACACCGACGACATGGCCAGGTTCGACTGCATGGCGTAGCGCATGTCATCGACGGGCAGGAGTTCCAGTCCTGAAATGCGGGCGAGGTTGGCGATCGCTTTGTCGCGGTAGTCGGGATGGGTGTTGATGCCGGTGCCGACGGCGGAGCCGCCGAGGCCCAGTTCGCGCAGATATTCCGAGGACTGGCGGATGGCGTCTTTGCAGCGGCGGATAGCGCCGGCGTAGGCGGCGAATTCCTGGCCGAGACGCATGGGGACGGCGTCCTGCATGTGGGTGCGCCCGGACTTCAGGATGTCGTGGAATTCTTTGCCCTTCTGCTCCAGGGTGGCGACCAGCTTGTCGAGGACGGCGTAGAGCTTTTCCAGTTCGAGCAGCGCAGCCAGACGCATGCTGGTGGGGAAGACATCGTTGGTGGACTGGCCGTAGTTCACATGGTCGTTGGGATGGACCATCGTGTAATCGCCGAGTTTGCCGCCGAGGATTTCTACGGCGCGGTTGGCGATGACTTCGTTCGAATTCATGTGGAAGCTGACGCCGGCGCCCGCCTGGAACACATCCACCGGAAATTCCTGATCGTATTTGCCGGCCTGCACGTCTTTCGAGGCCTGGATGATGGCGTCGGCGCGCTTGTCATCCACGAGCTTCAGCGACTTGTTGGCTTCGGCGGCGGCCTGCTTCACCATGCCGATGGCGCGGATGAGAGTGGGATGGGCGCGCATCCCGGAGATGGGGTAGTTTTCGATGGCGCGCAGGGTCTGAATGCCGTAATACGCGCTGGCGGGGACTTCCTTGCTGCCGATGGAATCTTTTTCAATGCGGGTGGCCATGAGAAGCTCCTGAGAGAAGCGCGGTATGAAAACAAGGACGGAACGGACAGGAAATTATAGCGCGGGAAACGGGGAAAGCTGCGGGCTGCGGCACAAGGTTGGCGCAATTCGCGGAGTGCTGGACATCACCGAGGTTGCCGGGCTCTCATGCTAGAATCGCAAGCTCTCCGTTTGGAGTGGGAACTTGCCCGACGATTTTGATCTGGAACGCTTGCTCACCGATCTTGGAGTGCATCGCTTGATTACTGATCAGATTCCAGAAACTTTGCCGCGCCTGGAGGCCAGCGCGCGTCCACAAGTGATCGTCGATGTCCTCATCGTGGGCGCGGGGCCCACGGGCCTGGCCTGCGCGATCGAAGCCCAAAAACTTGGGCTCAAGGTGGCGGTGGTGGAGAAGGGTTGCGTTGTCAACTCAATCTTCCACTACCCGACCAACATGGTATTTTTCACCACGCCCGAACTGCTCGAGATCGGCGACGTACCCTTCAGCAGCGCGCACAACAAGCCGACCCGGCAGGAGGCACTCGAGTACTACCGGCGCGTCTCGGAGTCCTATAAAGTTCACGTCCACCAGTACCAGTGGGTGAAGATGGTCTCGGGGGAAGATGGCAATTTCCGCGTAACCGCCACCGATCGCTACGAAGGAATCCACGACTATCGGGCGAAGAAGATCATCGTCGCTACGGGTTATTACGATCTGCCGAACAAACTCAACATTCCGGGCGAGGAACTGCCCAAGGTTTTTCACTACTATCGCGAACCGCACCCGTACTACGACACGGACGTAATCGTGATTGGCGGCAAGAACTCGGCGGCGGAGGCGGCGCTCGACTTGTGCCGGCACGGGGCACGGGTGACGCTTGTGCACCGCGAAGCGCAAATGCATCACCACTTAAAGTACTGGGTGCGTCCGGATATTGAAAACCGCATCAAGAGCGGCGAAATTGACGCCTGCTTCAACACCACAGTGCGGGAAATCGTTGCGGATGCAGTCGTCCTTAACACGCCGAACGGTTCCGAGCGCATGAAGAATGACTTTGTGTTTGCGCTGATTGGATACCATCCGGATTTTGATTTCCTGCGTTGCCTGGGAATTGAGTTGTCGGGCGAGCAGCAGCGGCCGCTGTGTGATCCGGAGACGCTGGAAAGCACAGTGGCGGGGATGTACGTGGCCGGCGTGATTGTCGCGGGCTCGCGGACGAATGAGATTTTTATCGAGAACGGCCGGTTCCACGGCAAGCAGATCGCGACTGATCTGAAAGAGAAACTGCGCTAGGCGGCGGCACCTCAGGGCCTGATGCCCCGTCACTAGGATGTGGGCAGGCGCGGCTGAAGCCGCGCCCCTGCAAAGCGCGCTAGAAGGGAATCACAATCCCGAACATGGGAGTGATGTTGTGTAAGCGGGTGCGGCCCTGGTTCACGTTGAAATCCGGGACACCGGAGTAGAAGTCGCGCAACTCGGCGCGGATACGGTATTGCCTCCAGAACTTGGTATCAAAGCCCACACCCAATTGCAGCGTGCCGGTCGTATTGCTCTTGCCGGGCACGGTGAGCACGTTGTAAACGCCGTGGGTGGAAGTCTTATAGAAGCTGATGCCGCCTCCGGCGGCGACCCAAGGATGGAAGGCGGCGTTGGGAAAAAGAGCCACGCGGATGCCGGGTGTCACGTGCAATCCCCAATAGTTCTTGGGGACATTGTCGTTGCTAGAGTTCAGGTCGCGTATCCAGGTCGTCATGACGGGAACTTCAAACGTGTACGAGAGCAAATCGCTGCCCTTCAGGAAGCGGGAGTAGTTTCCCTGGAAAGCGAAGGGTTTCGCAAACCAGACGCGATTGTCAGTCAGCGGCGGAGGTAGCGTGCCGACGATGGCGTGGCTCGAGGTAAAAACCTTTCCCACCAGAATGCCAACGTCGTTCTTCTGATCTTTTTGCGGGAACAACTGCGCCGCAGCGCTCGCTGTCCACAGGGACACGAAAAGGACAATTGCGGCCCGACCCAAATTGCGGGACATCACCCCTCCTGGCTAACCTCGACACCTGGAGATTACGTCACCTAAGCCTAGCATGGACCCACGGCATGTGGGACGGTGCCGGGTACTATCTTTGGTGCAAGGGCGGGTGGGGACCTAACAGATGTTTGGCCTGGGATAGGCCGCGGGTACTAGGTCGCGAACCAGTGGTAGAGCATGAAATAAATCAGGACGCCGGTTACCGAGACGTAGAGCCAGATGGGGAATGTCCAGCGAGCGATGGCGCGGTGGCGGTCAAAGCGTTCGCGCAGGGCGCGGTTGAGGGTGATGATCACGAGCGGAAGTGTGGCGGCGGCGAGCAGGGTGTGCGAGATGAGGATGGTGAAGTACGCGGGCCGCGTCCAGCCGGTCCCGGGAAAGTGCGTGGTGCCGACGTGAGCGTGGTAGTAGAGGTATCCCGCCAGAAAAAGCGTGGACGAGCACAGGGCAGTGATCATGACGGTTCGGTGGGCGGCGCGGCGTCCTTGCGCGATCAGGGCGCGGCCGATGAGCAGCAGGACGGCGCTCGTGCCGTTGAGCGTGGCGTTGATGGACGGGAAGGCGGAGAGGGGAATCTGCATCACGACGAGAGCGAGTTGGTCATCATCAGCGCAAAGAGCAAGGGCAGATAGAGAACGCTGGCCTGCAGTAGTTGGCGCGCCCGTTGCTTGGATTGTGCTGCGGTGACCGGCTGGCGCAAGGTAGTGAGGCGGGCGCCCACATAGAGTAGGCCCGCACCCAGCAGGACGGCACCAGCGATGTAGGTGCGTCCAGCCATGCCCAGGAAACCTGGGGCGAGGCTCATGGGGATAAGAGCGATGGAGTAAAGCAGGATGCGGCGCGCGGTGGCACGGCCATCGTTCTCGACGACGGGTAACATGCGGATGCCGCCACGGGCGTAATCCTCGCGGTAGAGCCATGCGATGGAGAAGAAGTGTGGGAACTGCCAGAGGAAGAGGATGGCGAAAAGTACCAACGCTTCCCACTCGATGCGGCCGCGGACGGCGGTCCAGCCGAGGATTGCGGGCATGGCGCCGGGGATTGCGCCGATCGTCGTGCATACCGGCGAGACACGTTTGAGCGGCGTGTAGCCGGCGAGGTAGACGATGGAAGTGAGGAGCGACAGCCAACCGGTGAGGACATCGAGCGCCGCTCCCAGGTAGAAAGCGCCGCCGAATGTCAGTAACAGGCCGACTAAAGTACCGTGAAACAGGCTCATGCGGCCAGCGGGCAGAGGACGGCGCGCGGTGCGGCGCATCTTAGCGTCAATTTCGCATTCGATGACTTCGTTGAGCGCGGCCGTTCCGCCGGAGACCATGCCGACGCCGAGCAGGGCGTGGAGACATCCCCAGGAAACGGACGAGATGCCGGACTTCAGGCAAGCGAAGTAATAACCGCACCAGACGGTGAGGACGACGAGCGTGGTGACGCGCAGCTTGGTCAGTTCGGCGTAATCGCGCAGCAGAGCGGTTACGCGGCTGGATGAGATCGGGGGAAGCGTCTGGCTGACAGTGCTCATGCGGCGGCGGGCCTCGGCTCGGTGCGGGGAACGGGTTCCGCAACAGCGACGGGAACGTGGCGCCACACCTGCACGGCGAGCACGACGGCGGTGGCCAGGAGCAAGGCTCCGACGACGACGTGGGCGACGGTGGAAACGACCATGGGGAACTCGGGTTGCACGGCGTCGCGTCCCCACATGACGCGGGTGATGAAGGCGGCGAAGCCGAGACAGAGCTGAGTCACCATCAGGCTGAGCATGGTGACGGCGGGAAGACGGACTTCATCGAGTTCGGCGTATTGCGCGAGAGCGCGGACGGCAGTCCAGGTCAGAATGGCGGCGACGACCGCGGCATTGAGAACATGGGGCCACCAGCTCAGGCCTTTGTGGCGGAACATGGCTCCGAGAAACAGCTGTACATAGAGCGAGAAGACAGAGAGCAGAGTCAGGGCGATCAGGCTCGGGCGGCGGGTGTCGAGCGCGACGCGGGGATGCTCTTGGATCCAGCGTTCGCCGGTGAACATCACCATCAGGACGGTGACGCAGAAGAACGTTTGCGCGACCGCGGCGTGAGCGCTCGAAACGTAGGCTGGGAGCCGCATGATGACCGTGATGCCGCCGAGGATGCCTTGCACGATCACGGCCGCGAGCGCGATCAGGCTGAGGTGCCGCATCCATGGGCGCGTTTCGACGCGCCAGGTCCAGAAGACGAGACCGATGGTGAGCAGGCCGACGAGTTCTGCCACCATGCGGTGGCCATGCTCGTACTTCACGCCTCCGACCATGTGGGGCATTTTGATGTAGGAGCCGAACGAGGTCGGCCAATCGGGGACGGAAAGGCCGGCGTCGTTCGACGTGACCAGCGCTCCGGCGACGAGGAGGAGCAGCGTGGCGCACGCCAGAACGATGGCGTAGCGGTGGTAAGCGCGGTTAAAGGGCAAAGCGAGCTTGTTCAGACCGGCCTCCCCCCACGAAGGCTGCAAGTCGTTGAGGGTTTCGTCCTCCTGCGTCGTGCCACTGCGCGGACACACCCGTAACGCATCAGAACGCGACGCTAGGGTTAACGAAACTCGAAATTTTAGCAGAGTTGGTTGTCGCCGGGGTAAACAAAATCAGGGCTGGAAAGTAGCGTTGGCGGCGGCTTGCTGGCGGGGCTGGAGGGAGATCTTCACGGTGCGCTCGCCGAGCTTCTCGTGCACGAAGACGAGGGTGTAGTCGCCGGGCGGGAGACCGTGGATGGAGTAGGAGCCGTCGGCGGCCGTGACAGCGAAGAACGGGTGGGGGACGATGTTGGCGTACATGGTCATCCAGGGATGCTGGTTGCACTTGATGGGCAGCATGATTTCGGGTTTGGCGAAGACGCGGTCGAGCGGCGGGTCACCGACCGATTGAAAATCGTTCCAGTCATCATTGCTGCGCGCCAGGCCGTGGATGTTGTGGCTGGTGGTGTCGTGGTTAAGGAAGCGCAGGGTCTGGCCCGTCTGCAGGGCAGCGACGTGCGGGAAGTAGCGGCAACCGGTCTGCTCAACCGTAACGGGCTTGGTTGGAACGGGGAAGCTGCGGTTTTCGAGGCCCTCTTTGACGTAGACGAAGACGTTGGCGAGTTTGCCGTTGTTGACGAGAACGGTCTCGGCGCGGTTTTGCCCGTGGCAGCCGGGGTCGTTCGACATGTCGATGGCGCGAAGGTCGGGAGGCGGGCCGGTGAAGGTGACGATGCCTGAGATGGAGGCGGTGGTGGCGGGATCGATGGGTGTGGCGGGGGCTTGGAGCTGGGTTGTCGGCGCGGGTGGTTTGCTGGTGCAGGCAAGAAGCGCCGCGAGGAGGGTGAGGACAAGGGTAAGGGCTGCTCGCTTCGCAGACCAGGATTGTCTTGCTGAGCGAAGCGAAGCATCCCTATTCCCGCGACAGGGTACAGGGGAGAGGGATTCCTCGCGTTGCTCGGAATGACAATTCCGTGAGAGTTTTCGATTCATGTGAATGGCTTGTGACTATGTAGGCGGCAGTGCCGCGATGACGGTATCGGTGAATTCACTGGTTGTCGCTTTGCCGCCGACGTCCCGCGTCAGACTCTTCTTCTCGGCGTAGACCTTCTCCAGCGCCGTCGTGATGCGAGCCGCTGCTTGACTCTCGTTGAGGTACTCGAGCATGAGCAGGGCGGAGCGCAGGACCGCGGTGGGGTTGGCCAGGTTCTTGCCGGCAATGTCAGGGGCGGAGCCGTGGACGGCTTCGAATAGCGCGCATCCATCTCCGAAGTTGGCGCCAGGGGCGAGGCCGAGGCCTCCGACCAGGCCGGCGCAGAGGTCGGAGACGATGTCACCGTAGAGGTTTTCGAGCAGCAGCACGTCGTATTGGTAGGGGTTCATGACCAGCTGCATGCAGGTGTTGTCGACGATGTGCTCGGCGTAGGTAATTTCGGGGTAGGCCTTGGAAACGGCGCGCGAGCATTTCAGGAACAGGCCATCGGAAAGCTTCATGATGTTGGCTTTGTGGATGGCGTGGATCTTCTTGCGCTGAAAGCGGCGCGCCCACTCGAAGGCGTACTTCGAGATGCGCGTGGAAGCTTTCTCGGTGATGATCTTCAGGCTTTCAACCACGCCAGGGATGACTTCGTGCTCGATGCCGGAGTAGAGGCCTTCGGTGTTCTCGCGGAAGATGATGAGGTCGATGTTTCCGTAACGCGTTTCGAGGCCGGGAAGATTCTTGATGGGACGGAAGTTGGCGTAGAGTTCGAAGCGTTTGCGCAGTTGTACGTTGATGCTGGCGAAGCCGCCGCCGATCGGGGTGGTGATGGGGCCTTTTAGCGCGATGCGGGTGCGCTCGATCGAATCGATCAGTTCTTTGGGAATGTATTCGTTGTACTTGTCGTAAGCGTCGGCGCCGGCGGCGAAGGTTTCCCATTCGAACTTGACACCGGTGGCTGCGAGAATGCGACAGGTGGCCTGGACAACTTCGGGGCCGATGCCGTCGCCGGGGATGAGAGTGACTTTGTGTGCCATGAAGTTGTGGCGTTAACCTTTTGCCGGAGTCTTTGCCGGTGACGGGGGTTCTTTCGTCTTCAGCAGGTCTTTCAGTTCGGTCATGAATTCCTGCACATCTTTGAAGTCGAGATAGACGGAGGCGAAGCGGACGTAGGCGACTTTGTCGAGCTTGCGCAGGCGGTTCATGATGAGTTCGCCGATTTCGCTGGTCTTGCGTTCGCGTTCGGCGGAGTCGATGACGTAGCCCTCGGCATCGTTGACGATTTGCTCGAGTTTGGAAATCGAGACAGGGCGTTTCTCGCAGGCGCGCAGCAGGCCGTTTAGCACTTTCTGGCGGTCGAAGCGCTCGCGGCGGCCGTCTTTCTTGACAACCATGTATGGAATTTCGTCGATGCGCTCGTAGGTGGTGAAGCGCTTTTCGCACTTCAGGCACTCGCGGCGGCGGCGGATGGCGTCGGCTTCTTTGGCTTCGCGCGAGTCCACCACCTTGTCATTGAGGAACCCGCAAAAGGGACATTTCATGAAGATCGGCAGGGAAATTGTAACAGGAGGATGCACACGGGGCCGGGAGGCTGAAACCGGGCGGGGTGTGTTGCCTGGGTAGCGCTGGGCTTTCAGCCCAGCGTAGCAAGGGCGACATAGGCGACCGGCTTCTAGCCGCTGAGGTGCCGTTGCCGCGATGGAGGGCACCGCAGAGGCTAAAGCCACCCGTCTACACGCGTTCGATGACGCAGACCTGGAAGGCCCGCGCTACCCGGTCTTCGTCCGGATGACAAGCTGCCCTCAATTGGTCAGGCCGTCGGGGTTTCGCTCTTGAGCGCTTTTTCTTCTTCGGCGACGCTCTCCTGCGACAGGCGACGCAGCGAAACGTGCTCGCGGTGCGCGAACCAGAGGCCGAGGGGGATGATCGACATGAAGGTGGTGAGCCAGAGCAGCATGCCACAGCTGACAGCGAGTTCGCGGGGGACGTCGTAGACGTGGTTCAGGGCTCCGATGGTGGCCAACTGGGAGCCGCCCCCCACGGCGGGCAACTGCAACACGGAACCCACCATGCTTGCTCCCATTAGCAGCAGGACGTGGGAAGTGGTCATCTGCCGCAGAACCGGGACGTGGTAGGAGTGTGTGACTTCGCGATAGGCCAGGGCGATGCAGAACCACACGATGATGGAAGAGAACGAGAGTAGGAAGAACGCCCATGGGCCGTGGATGGTGTTGAGGCCCAGGCCGAATTCGCGAATCTTGTTGCCGATTTTGTGGACGATAGTGGAACTGGAAAACCGCTGTTCGCACCAGCTGGCCAAATGCTCGCCGTTACGCGCAATCAGGGCGGCGGTGAGGATCATGCCGAGGACAATAAGCACTAGAAAGTACCCGGCCTCGCGAAACTTGCCGTAAAAGGGAAGTTCTTTCAGGCCGGGCGCGAAGTAGATGGCGGCGACCATCATGACCGTGAAAGCGCCGATATCGAAAATGCGTTCCACGGTCCAGACGGCGATTTGCGAGGAAAAAGGGAGATTGGTGCGGCGGGCGATGAGGAACGGGCGGATGAATTCGCCGGGGCGTCCGAGCAGAGCCAGGCCGGTGAAGCCGATGAACGTGGGGCTGATGAGTTGAAGCCAGGAGCCTTTGCGCGGGCGCAGAAACACCTGCCAGCGCCAGGCGCGCAGCACGTCCGCGAGATAGATGTAAGCGCAGGCGTGAAAGATGTGTTTGAGGCTGGACTGGCGGGTCTCGTTCCAGAAAGTTATCCAGTCGAAGTGGCGCCACTGCCGGACCTGTAAAAAGACAAGTACGCCGAGGATGACGACGATAATAGAGGTGACGGCGATCCGGCGTTTGTCCAAGAGATGGCTTCTAGGTTGTTCTTACCCGGGTTTGAAAGCTGTGAGTCGCGATGAGGACTCGCCGGCGCCGGGTGCAAGTGAGCAACAGTCAAGGTAACTGAGCGGGTGGAGAAGGGTCAACCGCGATGCAGCGAAGTCATTGAGTACCTTGAGGCGGAGGAAGGGCAGAGATTGAGGCAGCGCGCGTTGTCCTCTTTGCGGCCTGCGTTTGGGTCGCGTTTGGCATCTTGGCCGACGGTGTCTTGATCAGCGACGTCTTAGCCTGCGGCGTCTTGGCCGGGTTTGCTTTTTCCTGGGCGATTTTCTTGCGATTGAAATCGTGGATGATTCTCGCGACGTAGGCGCGGGTTTCGTGGTACGGCGGGACGCCCCGGTATTGTTCGACGCGGTGCGGTCCGGCATTGTAGGCGGCAAGTGCCTTAATGGGATCGTAGTTGTAGCGCTCGAGCAGTTCGCGCAGGTAGCGCGTGCCGCCGTCAACGTTCTTGGCGGGATCGAACGGGTCGGTGACGCCTAGGTTCGACGCCGTTTGTGGCATCAACTGCATGAGTCCCTTGGCGCCCTTGCGTGAGACAGCATTCGGCTTGAAGCCGCTTTCGGCGGAAATCACGCTCGCAAGGAAATCGGGATCGAGCTTGTATTGATGGCTGGCGGACTGGATGACCTCGTTGACGCTGGGAACGGGTCCGACGCTGGGCTTCACCGCGCCGGGGCCTTTCAGTGGGAGGGCAGGTGGCGCCGGAGTCGTGTCCGGCTCGAAGTGATCGATCTGCTCGTTGGGGATGTCAATGAAGCTGCTGGGATCGCTGGTGAGCCAGAGGCGCGTAATGTCACCGCGCTGCTCGCGGCGTTCGTGGCGGATGGTGTAGCCGTTATCGAGCACGGCGAGGTCGGCGGCCCAGAGCGTGGGCGTCAATAGCAGGGCACAGGCGAGTTGCTTCCACAACGACATTTTGCGACTTACCTAAGAAACGGAGACGCGGCCGGAAAAGACAATCTTTTCAAGGGCTTGCGCAACGCCGTTTTGATCGTTGGGGAGGGTAACCAGCCACCCCTGGCCCTTTAGCTCGGCCGAGGCATTCCCCATGATAACCGGTACGCCGGCGAATGCAAGCATTTCAAAATCGTTGTAATTGTCTCCGATGGCCATGACCTGATCTCGGGGAATGCCGCGGTGGGCGGCCCAGCGCTCGAGGGCGTGGCCCTTGGAACAGCCCTGGTTCAGGATGTCGACCATCAAAAGGTCGCGTTGGGGGTACTCGGTGCGCAGGACCGTGATTTCGTGGTCAAGGCCCGAGCGCTCCAGGGTTGCCAGGGCTTGCCGCATGTACGGAATGGAGCCGCAGTACATGGCCTGCACGGGGTCTTCGGTGAGGGCGTCTTCGATGGGGATGACGAACTTTATGTATTGCAGATTCTTCTCAAGCCAACGCTGGATGCTGGACTCGAGTTGGTTCATGTTTTCGAGGACGAGGCAGCCGTGGGTTTCTTTGTCGAAGGTGATGACGGCGTGATCGCGAAAGTCCTTCATGGCGGCGCAGATTTTGCGGCAGGTAGCAGCCGGGAGCAGGTCGCGGTGGAAGGTGGTGCCGTGCATGTGGCGGGTGACGGCGCCGTTCGAACTAATGATCCAGAGGTCGAAACCGAGTTGCTGGACGACGGGAAGGGCGAACTGGTGGCGGCGTCCTGTGACGACCACGACTTCGACGCCGAGTTCATTGGCCCGACGTAGGGCGAGCAGATCGGGTTCTGAGATTTGAAACTGCGGGTTGAGGAGAGTGCCGTCAATATCAACGGCGAGAAGGCGGATGGGAGGCGTGACCACAGGTGATTCTAGCATTTGGGGAAGCGGCCAATTCGGGCGGGAAAACATCCCGGCGGTAACTCGTGCGGGCATTTACCTGCGTGCTATATTTCGCAGCGGGCAGCATGGGACTCTTTTCTTCCAACTACGGATACGGAATCTTCCTGCAGGCAATTGCGCTGCTGCATTTTGCACGGCGTCGGCCTGACACCTTCTGGCTGTGGATCATCCTCATGGGCGGCGGGATCGGGGCGCTGGTGTATATCGCGGCGGAAGTGGTGCCGGACGCGGGGCTGTTGCGCGGCACGTTCCAGGCGTTTCCGCGGCGGGCGCGGATTCAGAAGCTGCAGGCGATGATTCTGGACAATCCGTCGGCGGGAAACTACGAAGAGCTGGCGGATTTGTACCTGGGAGAAAAGAAATACACGGAAGCGCGCGAGTGTTACAACAAGGCGATTTCTTCGCGGACGGATTCACCGGATCCGTTCTATCGGCGGGCGCAGTGCGCGACTGAACTGGGTGATTTCGCCGCCGCGATTCCGGATCTGGAGCATGTGGTAAGCAAGGATGCCAGATACGACTTCCAGCGGGCGGCGGCATTGCTGGCGCTTGCGTACGGCAAGACCGGAGAGATGGAACGGGCGGAAAAGATATTTCAGGACGTGACACGGACCTCCACTTCGTCGGAGACGTACTTGAACTATGCCGATCTGCTCGCCGCACAGGGGCGCAACGCGGAAGCGCGAGAGTGGGCGCAGAAAGTGCTGGCCAAGAAGCCGACCATGCCGGGGTATTTGAAGCGGCGGGAGCGACCCTGGTTTCGCAGAGCGGCGGGACTGTTGAAGAAGCTGCCGGCTTAAAAGCCAGCCGAGCTTCGCTCGGCCTGAGCGGGCGAGGACGCCCGCTCCCAACGAACACACCCGGTGGTAAACTCCATCCTTCATGGCGCGCATTACCTACCTTGAATGCACCCGCTGCGGCGAACGGCTGAATGCGGATCAGCCGCAGACGGTTTGTCCCAAAGACGGCGGCGTGTTCTACGTGCGCTACGACCTGAACGAACTGAGGGCTACGTTCCGCCGCGAGTCCCTAGCGGGGCGTGCGCCCAACATGTGGCGGTACCGGGAAATGTTGCCGCAGGCGCCTCCGGTGACCCTGGGCGAGGGATTCACGCCTATGCTGCCCAGTCAGGAATACGCCAACGTGTTCATCAAAGACGAAGGGTTGAACCCGACCGGCTCGTTCAAGGCGCGTGGACTCTCGGCGGCGGTAACAATGGCACGGGCCTACGGCATCAATGAAGTTGCGATTCCGTCGGCGGGGAACGCTGCTGGCGCGATGGCGGCGTATGCGGCGGCGGCAGGGATTGAGGCGCACATCTTCATGCCGAAAGACGTGCCGATGGCGAATCGCGTAGAGTGCGAAGCGTACGGCGCGCACGTGACGCTGGTAGATGGATTGATCAGCGATTGCGCGCGAATGGTGGCGGAGAAGAAGCAAGCCGAGGGTTGGTTTGATGTTTCGACCCTGAAAGAGCCGTTCCGTGTCGAAGGCAAGAAGACCATGGGGTACGAGGTGGCGGAGCAACTGGGGTGGCACGTGCCGGAAGGGATTATTTATCCGACTGGCGGAGGGGTTGGCCTGCTCGGTATGTGGAAGGCGTTCGACGAGATGGAGGCGCTGGGATGGATCGGGAAGGAGCGCCCGCGAATGGTTTGCGTGCAGGCGGTAGGATGCGCTCCGGTGGTGAAGGCGTTTCAGGAACGGAAGATGGTGTCGGAAATGTGGAGCGGGGCAGAAACGGCCGCTGCGGGACTACGCGTGCCGAAGCCGTATGGTGACTACCTGATTCTCGACATCTTGAAGCAGAGCGGCGGCGTCGCGCTGGCGGTGACGGACGAAGAAATTTTTGAGGGAGTAAAGCACTGGGCGCAGGTGGAAGGATTGTTTGCTTGCCCAGAAGGCGCGGCGGCGCTGGTGGCGTACCAGAAGCTGCTGACAGCAGGATATTTTCGTCCGCAAGAGCGGGTGGTGCTGTTCAATACTGGCTCGGGTCTGAAGTACATTGACGTGACGGCGAAAGCGATGGGGCTGGATTGGGCGGAGTTGCCGAAGTCGCGGGAGATTGGCGGGGTGATCGGGCCGTATTAGACAAGAGGAGATGACAGAACGTCTTTACTATTGCGACTCTTTTCTCTACGACTTTACGGCCGACGTAGCGAGCGTACTGCCGCCGAGCGCGGGAGAGTCGCGTGCCGCGGTCGTGCTGAGCCGGACCGCGTTTTATCCGACTAGCGGGGGACAGGTGTTCGATACCGGTCGGCTTGTGACGGCGGCGGGCGAATTGCACGTGGTGGAAACGTGTGAGACGGCGGCGGGAGAGATTCTGCACTACGTGGAAGGCGCGACAGGCGGGCTGGAGAGCGGCGCGGCGGTGCAGGGAATCGTTGATGCGGCGCGACGGCGGGATCACATGCAGCAGCATTCGGGTCAGCATCTGCTGTCGGCGGCGTTTGTGAAACTGTTCAACCTGCCGACTGTTTCATTTCACATGGGCGAGGAAAGCTCGAGTATTGACCTGGAAGCCAAAGCCGTCTCTCCGGAGCAAGTGGAGGCGGTTGAGAAGTTAGCGAATGAAATCATTGCGGAGGACCGCGAGGTGCGCTTACGTTTTGTGAACCAGGAGGAGGCGCGGGCGCTTGGTCTACGCAAGCTGCCACCCGCAGACAAGGATGAACTGCGGCTCATCGAGATCGCGGATTTCGATCTTTCGGCTTGCGGTGGAACCCATGTACGGGCGACGGGGCAGATCGGGTCCATTCTGTTGCGCAAAGTAGAAAAGGTGCGACAGGGTATGCGGGTCGAGTTCGTCTGTGGCGAGCGGGCGCGAGCGACGGCACGGCGCGACTACCTGGCGCTGACCGAGGCCGCCGGACTTTTTTCCTCGCACCTGTGGGAGGTGCCGCAGCAGGTGCGCAAGTCGCAGGAAGACGCGCGAGTCGTCCGCAAAGCAGGAGAGCAAGTGCTGGAGGAACTGGCGGCATTGCAGGCGGAGAAGATTCTCGCCGCCACGCCGCCTACAGGTGCAATGAAACTCGTGGTGCGCGTGTATTCAGATCGGGATTTGACGTTCGTCAAACTGCTGGCACAGAAGCTGACCCGGCAAGAGGATCCGGTGATCGCGCTGCTCGGCACGACCTTGGGAACGGCAACCCTGGTGTTCGCACGCAGCGGCGGTCTCGCGCACGACATGGGCCAACTTATGAAGGAAGTGCTGGGGAGTCTAGGCGGGCGCGGTGGTGGGAGCAAGGACCTGGCGCAGGGCGGACCGACTGACACTGCGGGAATTACCGCGACACTCGCAGAAGTAGCAGAACGCTTGGAAACATCATCTTAAGCGTGCAATATTCAACTATTTGTTTAAGTCCGACGCAGTCGCCTGCGTGATAGAGTACGAAGCGAAGCAGGCATGTTCGAACAGCGACTCATCCTCATTAATCTGCTGGTGATGCTCGGCGTGGCGGCGGCCGTGGCGAGCGCGCTGGTGCGCTCCATCGAGTTCAAACGCTTGCTCTTCCGCGAAGAGCGGAGCTTGCGGCAGAAGATTTACCTGACATTGTGGATGTGCGCGCCCATGGCGCTGGGGGTGTGGATCCGGTTCAGCGCGAAGAGCTTTATTGCCGCCGATCTCTCATTTGAAACCACCATGCTCCTGGGCGTGATCGGGGGACGCGTGGCGGGGATGATGGGAGGCGGATTCTTGGCTATCCCGGCACTGCTGCACGGCGAATGGGCTACTGTGCCGTTCAATATTTTGGCGGGGCTGGCCGCGGGCCAATTGCGCGCCATGGCGGACGACAAGGAAGAAGTGTGGTCGTTCTCACCATTTGTGGATTTAACCATCCTGCGCTGGATTCGACGCAACCTGCCCTGGCCGCGCCTGTTCGATTGGCGGATCATTTTCTTTCTGACTATCCTGGGATTCCGATTTGTGCGCACTGAGATTGCGCACTTCCTGCCGCATGGAATTTTTGATTTGCGAGGAGAGAAGCTGTGGGTGAATGTGCTGATCTATGCCACGTCGGTGATCGTGATCGGCACGGAGTTGAAGATCTGGTCGAGCGTACGCATCCAGATCAAACTGGAAGAGCAGGAACGGTTGCTGCTGCAGGCACGCATGGAGGCGTTGCAACACCAGATCAATCCACACTTTCTGTTCAACACGCTGAACTCGGTGTCGTCGCTGGTGCGGTTCGATCCCGATACGGCGCGTGATCTGATTATCAAGCTGGCGAACATCCTGCGGCGGCTGCTGCACAGCATGGATGCGATGGTGCCGTTGCGGGAGGAAGTCGAGTTCATTGACGACTATCTCGACATCGAGGTGGTGCGATTCGGGCGCGACAAACTGAAAGTGGTGAAGAACCTCGACCTGTCGTCGCTCGATGCCATGGTGCCGAGCATGCTGCTGCAGCCGTTTGTGGAGAACTGCATCAAGCATGGCCTATCGCCAAAAATTGAAGGTGGAACCATCACCCTGCGAAGCCGGTTGCAGGGGACACGGCTGACCATCGAGATTGAGGACGACGGGGTTGGCATGGGCGCAGGGCAGAGTATGGCGAGGCGCGCCAGTTCTGGGATTGGAATGTCGAACGTCGCCGAGCGGTTGCAAGTATTGTACGGGGACGCGGCCCGCATCACCATCGACAGCCGCGAGGGGCGAGGGACTTTGGTGAGACTAGAGCTGCCTATCCTGCAGGAGGCGCCCGTAGCCAGCCAAATCTACGAAGAGCGCTCCAGCACGCGGCGGTAGAACTCCTCGTATTGCGGAATAATTTTGCTGCTGCAGAAGCGGGCTTGCGCCGACTTGCGGGCGGCTTTGGAAATTTCCTTCAGCTTTTCGGGATTGCGAAACAAGTCAATGGCGTAGCCGGCCATCGCCTCGACATCGCCCACCGGCGCGAGGAAGCCGTTCTTGCCGTGATCGACGACTTCCGGGATTCCGCCAACATTGCTGGCAATGGGGACGACTTCGCAGGCCATAGCTTCGAGGGCGGCAAGTCCGAAGGATTCCAGTTCGCTGGGCAAGAGCATGACGTCAGCGACGGCGAGTTTCTCGTGAACCCGGTCCTGCTTGCCGAGGAAGAGCACGTGCTCGTGGATACCCTTATGGACGGCGAGCCATTCCGCGCGGGAGCGATCGGGACCGTCGCCGATGAGCATCAGCTTGCAGGGAACCTGGCGCAGGACGCGTTCGAAGATCTCAATCGTGTCGGTAATGCGCTTGACCGGACGGAAGTTCGAAAGGTGCACCAGGATGCGCTCGTGCGGTTGCGCGTACTCGGCGCGGCGGGCGGCGGTTTGTCGATCACGCACGTAAATGTCGCAATTGACGAAGTTGTAGATGACGGCGATGGAGTTCTTAATGTCAAACTCGCGCTGGGTTCGTTCCTTTAAATATTCCGAGATGGCGGTCACGCCATCGCTCTGCATAATCGAGTAACGCGTGATGGGCAGGTAGGAGCGGTCCTGTCCGACCAGCGTGATGTCGGTACCGTGCAGCGTGGTCACGAAGGGCAGCTTACGCTGCGAGGGGCTAGCAGCGAGCATCTGGCGGGCCAGCAGGGCGCTGACGGAATGTGGAATCGCGTAGTGCACATGCAAGATATCAAGGTCATAAAGTTCGGCGACTTCGGCCATGCGCGTGGCCAGAGCCAGGTCATAGGGCGGGTAGTCAAACAGCGGATAGCGCGAGACCTCGACTTCGTGGTAGTGGATGTTGGGCTGCGGCGACGTCAGGCGAAAGGGCTGGGCGTAGGAAATGAAATGAACCTGGTGGCCGCGTTGGGCCAACTCCAGCCCGAGTTCAGTGGCGACCACACCGCTGCCGCCATAAGTGGGATAACAGGTGATGCCGATCTTCATAGGGAACCCGGGCCGCCAAATTGGCCTTCCAGCAGGATTCGATGGCCGAAGCTAGCGGAAGTTTCAGATTGTACGGGAAAGTGAGGTTATACGAGGCCGGGAAGACCCGCGTCGGCGGCGCGGGCGAGCGTTTCGGGTTGGGATGCCAGCTTGTCGAGGTAGTCCTGCAGACGAATTTGCATGTCCGGTACGAGCCCGGTGAACTCGATGCCCATGCCCACGCCGGGGTCATGCGCGCGCACGATGCCTGACGTTGCTACCTTTTCAGAGTCCATCCAGAACTCAATGTGCAGAATAGTGCCGACCGCCATCGGCTGCATGGTTTCAACATAGCACCCGGCGCCGCTGATGTCGGTGGCGCGGGTGCGAATTTGAGTATTCACGCGCTCGTCGCAGAATTCGATGCTGAAATAGATGCGATGGCGGCTGAAGCGGCGCTTGTTTCCCGCCAGCTCGACGACGGTGACCTTGGCAGAAGGAGTAGAGTTCTTTGGCACTTCCTTAGGGATTTCCGCCAGCCAGGGACACTCCTGACCTTCGACCAATAGCAGTTCGGCGCGAGTCTTCTCCAGAAAGCCGTGATCTTCCGCCGATACCACACGGCAGCGGGCCTTTCTGGTCTGGTACTGCACCCCGACGACATCGCCCACGGTCAGGGCGCATTCGAGCTTGTTGATGATGGCGCCCGTCGAGTAGATTTCGACTGCGCGCGCCGGCAGGGAGAAAGGACGGCCATCGCTGTTCATACCCCAAACGCGAATTTGGAGATCCACGCTGACGCGGATTTGGGAATCAGCGGCCATAGTTGCTTCTCTAATCTTAGGACGAGAGTGCGGCGGTCTTTAGGTGACGAAAGTCAGGGTGGCAGACCCGACTGTCGTAGCACGAAAGTCACTAGGGTGCGAGGTCGCGATAGGAAATGAGTTCCACGTCGCAATTGGCGAGAGTGGAACGCGCCTCGGGGGAGGTGAGAACGGCAAGTTCCTTTTCGCGGGATTGCCGCAGGCGAGTGCGCACGAGATCAAGGTCGGCGTCAATGTAGCCGGGATGGCAGACGAGTTCCCAGGTGCCTTCGGGAATTGCCGCGGCGATGTGCTGGAAGAATCGATCGTCCAGAGAGCCGGTGACGACGATGCCGAAGCAGCCGTCGGGGGTAAGGAGACCGGCCTCCGCAACCAGCCGGTTGAAAGTTGGAGTGAAACGGCGCAGGGCAATCACCCCGGCAGAGCGGCGCAAGAGTCTGAGGTTGCGGAAGAGACTCCAGGAAGGTACCGCGTGCGGCGGAACAAACGGATTGCGGATGGCGCGCACACCGCAGGTGCGAGCCGCTCGCAGCAACGGACGGAGCACGGCGGGAAACATATGCGTGTGCTTATGTGTGTCAATGTGGGTTGGGGCAATGCCGGCGGATTGGAGGCGATGGATTTGCGCGACGGCCTCAGCTTCGATCTCATCTGGGTTGAGTTTGCCGGTCAGGGCCTTTGCCGCGATGGTGCTGAGATTAACGGGGAAGTGTCCATCAGAGCCGGTGAGTGAAGGCAGTTTCACCGGTGGCAGGATGGGATCACCATCCACCACGACCAGGTGGCATCCAATGCTGAGTTGCGTGGTTGCGGCCGCCTGGGCCGCCTCGGTGAATGCGCTGCCGTTGGCCATGAGCGTCGCGGAAGTGACGACACCCTTGCGATGAGCCTCGACGATGGCGCGATTGACCCCGCGGGTGAGTCCGAAATCGTCGGCGTTGACGATGAGACGGCGCACGGGGAAAGTCTAGCAGGTGAGGCTGCGTGCTCCCGTGCAGGCGCGTGGTTACTTCCCGCCGCGCAATTGCTGCGCCAGATAGTTCGCAACTCCCATTGCCGTGATCGCAGTCAGCTGAGCTTCCAAGAAGTCCGCGTGCCGCTCTTCGTCGCCGATCATGCTATCGAACAGGGCTTTCGAGCCGGCGTCTCCTGATTCCGCGCAAATCTTCGTGGCCTCGTTGTACTGGCGCACAGCGTCCTGCTCGTCCTTGAGATTGATCTCGATCTGTTCCTGCACCGTACTGCCAAGTTGCGGTTTCAGTCCGACATCGACGCTGGGGTTCCCTTCGAGAAAGATGATGCGCTCGATGAGGCCCTCGGCGTGTTGCATCTCCTCGATCGCGCGTGCCTTCGTGAGGCCTCCCAATCGCTCGTATCCCCAACTCTGGCACATCTCGGCTTGCGTCATGTACTGCACGATGGCGGTCAACTCCGAACTGAGAGCCGCATTCAACTGCTCGATGACCTTCTTATCGCCGTGCATGTCGTTTCCTCCGCTTTTCAATTATTAAGGACTGGGGCCATCCCGGCGCTGTGACCGGGCGCACAGGGAGCGGTTCGTGGTTGCGCAAGCGCCAACGTTGCGATGAGAAAAGCGGCCTAGCTGCTAGAATCCTGAGGGGGGCGGTTAGCTCAGCTGGTTAGAGCGCCTGCCTTACAAGCAGGAGGTCGCAGGTTCGAGTCCTGCACTGCCCACCAAATCTCACCAGATTCTCTGAAGCCCTGGTCATAGCGCATCGCCGTTCCTCTAATCCAAAATTGGTAGATCGAGACAGGGGCAGACCAGGAAATCCAGTTCGGCAATTTCCTGTATGGCTTTTTCAACCAGGGACGCCTGGCAATCTTCCAGCGTGATGACGAAGGGGAGGCTGGATTTGACGTACCCGGGCTTCTGCAGGACGGAGTCAATGTTGATGTCACAATGCGCGAAGATTTCGGCGAGGCGGCCGATGATGCCGGGGCGGTCTTTTACTTTGAAGCGCAGATAGTGCTTGGTGGTGAAGTCGGGAGAAACTGTGGGCGTGATGTCCTCGACGTGCACGAAGCCGTTGCTGCTGCGTTCCGCTTTTGCAATGGCGATAACGTCGGAAACGACCGCGACCGCAGTAGGATTGCCGCCGGCGCCGTGTCCTCCGAAGACGGTTTCGCCGCCGAATTTGCCGGTGGACATGACCAAGTTCTGGCTGCCTTGCACGCGGGCGAGCGGGGAAGGCAGCGCGACCAGGGCGGGCCTGACGGCGGCAAGCAAGTGATTGCCTTTTAATTCGGCCCACGAGATCTGGCGGATGGTTGAGCCGAGTTGTGCGGCATACTCGAAGTCGACGGCTTCAATCGAGCGGATGGAGCGAGTTGCGACCGAGGTGGGAGGGACATTGCAGTGCAGGCCGACGCGGCAGAGGATGGCCAGCTTGGCGCGTGCGTCGAGACCGTCCACGTCATCGGTCGGGTCCGCTTCGGCGTAACCGAGCTTTTGTGCTTCGGCGAGCGTAGCTGGAAACGATGCTCCGTCACTTTCAATGCGACTCAGGATGTAGTTGCAGGTGCCGTTGAGGATGCCGTGAATTTTGAAAAGTTCGTCGCCGGAAAGGCCGGTCTGTAAGCCCGAGATGACGGGGACACCGCCAGCGACGGATGCGCCGAAGGCGATGTGCTGTCCGGAACGTTGCGCGAGCGCGAGAAGGTCAGGACCGTGACTGGCGATGAGTTGTTTGTTGGCGGTGACGACAGACTTTCCTGCGATCAAGGTCTGGCGAATCCAGTTGCCGGCGGGCTCAATGCCTCCGATGACCTCGACCACAATGTCGACATCGGAATGAAGGATGTCGTCGATATTTTCGGTCCAGTGAACGGTGGCAGGAAGCCAATCGACTTTCTTGCGGGCAACGCCGCGATTGTAGATATGAGTGAGACGGAGACGGCCTGAGGTGTGCTCGGAGAGGATACGCGCTACGGAGCTGCCAACCGTGCCGAAGCCAAGGAGGGCGACTTTATAGACGCGGTGGGAGGGGGAAGCTGCAACGGGAGATTTCCTGGAGGGGGATTGAGCTTTGTGTGAAGGGGTGCGAGGCATGACTAGTGCTCCCTGTTGTCTGCGCTGAGCCGAGTGCGCGGAACGCGGCGAACGCTGAGTGGAACGGTGCCATCGGAGGCGCGGGAGCGCGCCGTGAGCTCGTCGTGTTCTTTTTCGTGCGCCGGGCGCGCCAGTCCCTGAGGAAAGAAGTGGGCGTGTAAATGACGTACCGCAGGTAAGACGTCGGCCTCGCGAATGACGAAGCTGATGTTGATCTCGGAAGCGCCCTGGGAGATCATGCGGATGTTGACGCCCGCGTCAGCAATGGTGCGGAAGACATCGGCAGCGATGCCGGGTTTACCCTCGATATCCTCGCCCACAAGACAGACGATGGCCTGCTGGTCGTCGCAAGTGACGTCGGCAATGCGCTCCAGTTCGGCTAACAAAGGTTTCGGCAAACGTTTCGTCTCAATCACGAATGAGAGGCAGACCTCCGAGATGGTAACGATATCGACAGAGGCGGCGTGACGGTCGAGCGCTTCAAAAACAGAACGCAAGAAACCGTGGACCATGATGCCGCGCGAAGCGGCGACATTCACGATGCTGACGCCGGTTTTGGTGGCGATGGCGCGGAACGTTTCGCGACCGGCCGGAGCGTGCGCCGTAATACGGGTGCCGGTGCTCTGCAGGTTGCGGGAATTGAGCACATACACGGGAATATCTTTCTCGATGGCTGGCAGCAGGGTGGCGGGGTGCAAAACCTTAGCGCCGAAGTAGGCGAGTTCCGCGGCTTCATTGAAGCTGATGCGGCGAATAGTGCGGGCGTCGGGGCAGAGGCGCGGGTCGGTGGTCATCATGCCCTCCACATCCGTCCAGATCTCAATGCGATCGGCGTCGAGCACGGCGCCGATGATGGCGGCGGAAAAATCGGAGCCGCCACGGCCGAGGGTCGTGGTGACGCCTTCTGCGGTGGAACCGATGAAACCGCCCATGACAGGTATTTTGCCTTGTGCCAGCAGCGGGCCCATTTCTTCCTGGCAGCGCTGGCGAGTTTCGTCGTATCGGGGGCGCGCGCCGGTGTAATTGCTATCGGTGATGAGGCAGCGGCGTGAGTCGACCCGGACCGCATCAAAGCCGCGCAGGGCCAGGGCAGCAGCAACCACCTCACTCGACGCCAGTTCTCCGAAGGACAACAGATTGTCGCTGCTGCGGGGGGAGAGTTCCCGCACCGCTGCCAGCCCGCGCAGAAAATCGGCGAGCTGACTAAAGAGCGTTTCCAATGCTGCGTGCACGCGGGGAAGCGTGTCCGATCCGAGCAGGTGAGAGGCGGTTTCAAAGTGCCGCTGCCGCAGCAGTTCGAGGAGTTGCAGGCTGGAGTCAGCATGACCCGAGGCAGCCTGGTGACCCATCAGCACGAGCTGATCGGTGACCTTGGCGAAAGCGCTCACCACGACCACGGGATTATCTTTGCGGCGGCTGCGGACGAGTTCGGCGACGCGCTCGATGGCGGTCGCGTCCTGCACCGAGGTGCCGCCGAATTTCATGACGATCATGGGAATACCATCCTTCGAATCATAACGATCCGTACCGTTTCGGCAAAGAATCAGCGCAAAAACTAAACCCACGCGCCGGTTGTCTTGGCCGTGGGTCTCTGAGGAGCGATGATTGCTTTGGTCTCAGCTGACTCCGTGGGCCAGGACGGACGTAATTCGTGTGCGCGATGTGGTTGTGGTGCGCTTCATCGTGCCCGTCGTCTGGCTCATTCGAGTCATGCTGTCCACAACTCTACCGTGAAGCCGGCCACCCCGGAATGCAAGTTCCCGATGTGTCACATCGGAAAAATCGATACCCTGCATAACTGCGCTGCCCGAGCCAGACGGAACGGGAGCTCGCTTCCTTGGGGTTTCGGCTTCGCAAGCGGTTCTCCGCCCCTCACGAACCAGGCGGTCGCCTTGCCGTGCCCACGAAATTACCCATGCAGCGTATCAGAATTCTGAATTGTACTTGCCGCTTTCCTGGGGGTAAAAACAAGTACCCTCGAAATCCAGCTTGGCCAACGACCCTGCCGGACCGCAGGGAACAGGCCGGGTACGCGTTTTGACCGACAGCAGAGAGATTCGCAGGAGCATACGCGCACGAGATGCAGATGAGATTGCAGAACGGCCTACCGGTGGCGCAGGGGCTGTACGATCCCAGGCACGAGCATGACGCCTGTGGCATCGGCTTTGTCGCGAGCGTGCGCGGACAAAAGAGCCACGAACTCATTCGCAAGGGCATCCAGGTACTGATCAACCTGACCCACCGGGGTGCGTGCGGGTGCGATCCGGAGACGGGCGATGGGGCGGGCATTCTTATCCAGATTCCGCACACGTTTTTCGCGCGCGAATGTGCACAGTTGGGATGTAGCCTGCCGGCACCGGGGAAATATGGGGTCGGCATGGCGTTTCTCCCAGTGGAGAAGCATGAGCGGTTAAAGTGCGAGGGGATTCTGGAACGGATCCTGCGGGAAGAGGGACTGAGCGTTCTGTGCTGGCGGGACACGCCGGTGGATGGGTCGGCCATTGGGCGGGTGGCACGCGGTTCGCAACCTTATATTGAGCAGGTTTTTGTTGGGGCGGCGGCGGGAATGGACGAAGCGACGTTTGAGAGGAAGCTCTACGTTGCTCGCAAACGGACAGAGGCGGAGATTGCCGCGTCGGATATGGCGGATCGAGAGATGTTCTATCTTCCGTCGCTCTCGGCTCGCACCATTGTTTATAAGGGTTTGCTGCTGGCGCCGCAGATCGCGAATTTCTATGGCGAGCTTTCCGATCCCGATGTGACCAGCGCGCTCTGCCTAGTGCACCAGCGATTCTCTACCAACACATTTCCCAGTTGGCCGCTGGCGCATCCTTACCGCCACATCGCGCATAACGGAGAGATCAACACGTTACGCGGCAATGTGAACTGGATGCACGCGCGGCAGTCCATTCTGAAGTCGAACTTGTTTGGCGACGACCTGAAGAAGATTTTTCCCATCATTGCGCCGGGCGGAAGCGATTCAGCGTCGCTCGACAATGCGGTGGAATTGCTACTGCACGCGGGACGGTCACTGCCGCATGTCATGGCCATGCTGATTCCTGAGGCCTGGGCAGGGAATCCGCACATGAAAGCCGAGAAGCGCGCGTTCTACGAATATCACGCCTCGCTGATGGAGCCTTGGGATGGGCCGGCGGCGATCGCATTCACCGACGGGCGGATGATCGGTGCGACCCTCGATCGCAACGGGCTGCGGCCGGGACGGTACGTGGTGACGCACGACGACTTCGTGGTGATGGCATCGGAAGCGGGCGTTCTCGATATTCCGGCGGAAAACATCAAGACCAAGGGACGGCTGCAGCCCGGGAAGATGTTTCTGGTGGATACGGTGGAAGGGCGCATTGTCTCCGATAAAGAACTGAAAGAGCGGCTCTCCTTCCGGCAGCCGTATGCCAATTGGCTCAAGGAGCACCAGATCACGCTCGACCAGTTGCCGGAGCCGACGCGCATTCATCCCGTGGACCATGAAACGATTCTGCATCGACAGCGCGCCTTTGGGTATACGGACGAAGACCTACGAATCATTCTGGAGCCGATGGCGCGCAGCGGCGAAGAACCGATCGGCTCGATGGGCACGGACACGCCGCTGGCGTGTCTGTCTGACAAGCCTCAGCCGTTGTTTAACTACTTCAAGCAGCTGTTTGCGCAGGTAACCAATCCTCCGATTGATCCCATCCGCGAGGAGATGGTGATGTCGCTGGCGAGCTTTATCGGAACCGAGCGCAACATTCTGGAAGAGACGCCGGAGAACTGTCAGACGCTGAAGCTGCCGCATCCGATTCTGACGAACCGGGATCTGGAAAAGCTGCGGCGTGTTTCGCGTGGGGACCTGCTGGCGACAACTCTGTCGGCGCTATTCCGCGCAGCAGACGGCGAAGAAGGCCTGAAACGCGCCCTCGACGATTTGTGCCGGCAGGCATCGCGCGCCGTACGCTCGGGGTACACGCTACTGATTATTTCGGATCGTGGTGTGGACGAGGACTATGCGCCGATTCCAAGCCTGCTGGCGCTGGCGGCGGTACACAACCTGCTGGTGCGGGAGCAGACGCGTACCCAGGTGGCGCTGATCATTGAGTCGGGCGAGCCGCGTGAGGTGATGCATTTCGCGTTGCTCATCGGTTACGGCGCGAGCGCCGTCAATCCCTACCTGGCCATCGAAACTATGGAGGACCTGGTCCACCGCGATCATCTGCCGGAAATGAAGGCGGAGACGGCGATCAAGAACTTCATCAAGGCCATCAATAAGGGACTGCTGAAGACGTTTTCCAAGATGGGCATCTCGACGCTGCAAAGCTATCGTGGGGCGCAGGTGTTCGAGGCGATCGGGCTGAGCCAGAATCTTATCGACGGCTATTTCGCCGGTACGACCTCTCGGCTGGGCGGCGTGGATCTCGGTGTGCTGTCGCGCGAGGCGCGGCTGAAACACGAATTTGCCTTTCAGCCGCTGGTGGATTCCGAGACGGAACTCGCCGTGGGCGGTAGCTATCAATTTCGTGAGCGCGGCGAGTATCACTTGCTGAATCCGCAGACCATCAGCAAGCTGCAGCATGCCGTGCGGCAGACCAACTTCCAGACGTTCAAGGAATATACCGACCTGATCGACGAGCAGAGCCGCAACCTGTGCACGTTGCGCGGGCTGATGCGGCTGAAGAAGGCAGATTTCCCGATTCCGCTGGAGGAGGTCGAACCGGCCAAGGAAATCGTCAAGCGGTTCACGACCGGCGCCATGTCGTTCGGCTCCATCAGCAAGGAAGCGCACGAAACGCTGGCCATTGCCATGAACCGGATCGGCGGCAAATCGAATACGGGCGAGGGCGGAGAAGACGAGGCGCGCTACACACCGGATGCGAATGGCGACTCACGGCGCAGCGCCATCAAGCAAGTTGCTTCGGCGCGATTCGGTGTGACCACAAACTATCTGGTCAACGCCGACGAATTGCAGATCAAGATGGCGCAGGGCGCGAAACCGGGTGAAGGTGGCCAGCTCCCTGGGCATAAAGTTGACGAAGTGATTGCGCGGCTGCGACATTCCACGCCCGGAGTAGGGCTCATTTCGCCGCCACCGCATCACGACATCTACTCGATTGAAGATCTGGCGCAGCTGATCTACGACCTGAAGAACGTCAACCCGAGCGCGCGCGTTTCGGTGAAGCTGGTGGCGGAAGTCGGCGTAGGCACGGTGGCCGCAGGTGTCGCGAAGGCGCACGCCGACGTCGTGCTGATCAGCGGCGACAGTGGTGGTACCGGCGCGTCACCGCTCAGCTCCATCAAGCACGCGGGAATTCCGTGGGAGCTGGGATTAGCGGAGACGCAGCAGGTCCTGCTGCTGAATGACTTGCGCGGCCGCATCCGCGTACAGACCGACGGGAAGTTGCAAACCGGGCGCGACGTCGCCATCGCCGCGTTGCTCGGCGCGGAAGAATTTGGATTCGCAACAACTCCACTCATTGCTATGGGTTGCATCATGATGCGCAAGTGTCACTTGAACACTTGTTCGGTGGGGATTGCCACCCAGGATCCGGTGTTGCGGCAGCGCTTCCAAGGACAGCCCGAACATGTGATTAATTTCTTTTTCTTCCTTGCCGAACAGGTGCGACAGCACATGGCGGAAATGGGCTTCCGCAAAATGGATGACATGATTGGCCGGGTGGAGATGGTGGAGGTGCAGCGTGCGACCGAGCACTGGAAGGCGAGCGGGTTGGATCTGTCGCCGCTCGTCTATGCTCCTCCGGTGCCGACGCGTGTGGCGCGTCGTTGCGTGCAGGCGCAGGATCACGGTTTGGAACAAGCCCTGGATCACGCACTGGTGGCGCAGGCGAGTCCGGCGCTCGAGAGCGGTACTCCTGTGACGATTGAGTTGCCCATTAGAAACGTGCACCGCACGGTGGGTGCAATGCTGAGCGGCGAGATTGCGCGTCGGCATGGCTCGGTGGGATTGCCTGACGACACGATTCAGATTCGCTTCCAGGGGTCTGCCGGGCAGAGTTTTGGGGCGTTCCTGGCGAAGGGCGTCACGCTCACGCTCGCAGGTGACGCCAACGACTACGTGGGGAAAGGCCTGTCGGGTGGCCGGTTGGTTGTCCATCCGCCAAAGGAAGCCGGATTTGTTCCCGAGGAAAGTATCGTCGTGGGCAATGTCGTGTTGTATGGCGCCACCAGCGGCGAAGCATTTTTCAGCGGGATTGCCGGAGAGCGGTTTGCCGTGCGCAATTCCGGTGCGATCGCGATGGTCGAAGGTGTTGGGGATCACGGCTGCGAGTACATGACGGGCGGGACCGTGCTCGTGCTGGGCGGTTGTGGGCGTAATTTTGCTGCGGGTATGAGCGGCGGACTTGCCTATGTATTCGACGAGCGGTTCGATTTCGCCGAAAAGCGCTGCAATCTGGCGGCGGTCGATCTTGATCCTGTGGTCGGTGACGATGATGTCGCGCTGGTGCGAACTCTGATCAGCCGTCACGTGGAGTTGACCGGCAGCCGGCGTGGCCAGTGGATTCTGGAGAACTGGGTGGAGATGCTGCCGCGGTTTGTCAAAGTTTTTCCGCACGAGTACAAGCGCGTGCTCGGCATCAGCCGTAGCCGAGAGCACTACATACCCGGGCGTATGGCGTTGACGAGTGCATAGCGAGTCTGAGTATGGGTAAGGATACCGGTTTTCTCGAATACGAACGCCAGGTTCCGGTTCGCCGTCCGGCGACGCAGCGGATCAACGACTGGTTTGAGATCTACCTCGACCAGCCCGAGATGAAACTCCGCGAACAGGGCGCGCGCTGCATGGACTGCGGCGTGCCGTTCTGCCATACCGGTTGCCCGGTGAATAACATCATCCCGGACTGGAACGACCTGGTCTATGAAGGCCGCTGGAAGGAGGCGGTCCGGCAGTTACATGCGACCAACAATTTTCCGGAGTTCACGGGGCGTCTGTGCCCCGCACCGTGCGAGGCAGCGTGTGTTCTCGGAATCAATCAGCCAGCGGTGACGATCAAGCAGATCGAATTGGCAATCGTCGAGCGCGGTTTCCAGGAAGGCTGGATCAAGCCCCAGCCGCCGAAGCAGCGCACGACCAAGAAGGTTGCTGTCATTGGCTCAGGTCCAGCGGGTTTGGCGGCGGCGCAGCAGTTGTGCCGCGCCGGACACTTCGTGGTGGTATTTGAGAAGGCCGACCGCATCGGTGGGCTACTGCGCTACGGGATCCCGAATTTCAAGTTGGAGAAGCGAATTCTGGATCGGCGGCTCGAACAGATGACGTCCGAAGGTGTGCAGTTCATGACCAAAGCACACGCGGGCCAGTCGGTTCCGGTGCAAGACTTGCGCAAGGAGTTCGACGCGATTGTCCTGGCTGGCGGCGCTGAGCATCCGCGGGATTTGAATGTTCCGGGCAGGGAACTGAAGGGGATTCATTTCGCTATGGAATTTCTTCCGCAGCAGAATCGCCGCAATCTGGGCGATAGCCTCGAGACGGGATGGGAGATACTCGCGACGGAGAAGCGCGTCGTCATCATCGGCGGAGGCGATACTGGTGCGGATTGTCTCGGCACGTGTCATCGGCAGAAAGCGAAGTCGGTACATCAGTTTGAAATTTTATCTATGCCGCCACAGGAGCGAGCGCCGCAGACTCCCTGGCCGTTGTGGCCCATGCAACTGCGCACCGAAAGCTCACATGAAGAAGGCGGGCAGCGCGAGTGGGGCGTCGCCACGACCAGCTTCAGCGGCGACGAACACGGCAATGTAAGACAGTTGCACGCGGTTCGCGTCGGACCGGCACCTAAGTTTGAGGCGATTCCCGGAACAGAGTTTGCTTTGGACGCGGACTTGGTGCTGCTGGCCATGGGGTTCACGGGCCCAGTCCGGACGGGACTGGTGGAGCAACTCGATCTCGCTCTCGACCAGCGCGGCAACGTGGCCGCAAATGAGAACTACATGACCTCGGTTCCCGGCGTTTTCGCGGCGGGCGATATGCGGCGCGGTCAATCGCTCATCGTGTGGGCGATTGCGGAAGGACGGAAAGCAGCCGAGTGCGTTGATCGCCAACTGCGGGCTTCTTAGCCGGTCCCGTCCAATCTTCGTTTAAGATACAAGCCTTGCGGCGGACGTCCGCAAAAACCTCATGGTCAAACTGACTGATATCCATGCAGCGCTCGGGAGATTGCGCGACTCCATCTATTTATCTCCATACACGCATTCCGAAAGTTTTTCGCGTGCAACCGGCAACGAAGTGTTTCTGAAGCTCGACAATCATCAGAAGACGGGAGCGTTCAAAGAACGTGGCGCTCTGAACAAGCTTCTGACGTTGAACGATGCAGAGCGTGGTCATGGCGTGATCACGGCGTCGGCTGGAAACCACGCGCAAGGTTTGGCCTATCACGCCGGAAGGCACGGTATTCACGCGCTTATCTGCATGCCGCTGACCACGCCGCTGATCAAGGTCTCGGCCGCCAAGGGCTACGGTGCTGAAGTAGTGCTGAGCGGCGCGAATTACGACGAGGCCTACGAGGAAGCGGTGCGCCGGGCGCAGCATGAGCAGCGTACCTTTGTTCACGCGTTCGATGACGAGGCCGTCATTGCAGGGCAGGGAACACTCGGACTGGAGATTCTGCAGCAGCATCCAGAGGTGGAGGCGATTGTCGTGCCGATTGGCGGCGGCGGCCTGATTGGCGGAATTGCCTGCGCCGTGAAGGAAACTAAGGCCAGCGTCCGGGTCTTCGGAGTTCAGCCGGCGCGACTGCCGTCGATGCAGGTGGCCATCGCGGAAGGGAAGCCGGTCACGCTCTCGCCTGCCGCCACGATCGCCGACGGCATCGCAGTTCGCCGAGCAGGAGAGAGGACTCTGCCTTTAGTGCAGAGATATGTTGACCAGATTGTTACCGTGAACGAAGAAGAAATTGCCAACGCTATTCTTCTGCTTCTGGAGCGCGAGAAGACATTGGCGGAAGGCGCCGGGGCCGCGGCCATGGCAGCGGTGGTGAACCACAAGCTGCCCCTGTCAGGGAAGAAGGTTGCGGTGTTGGTCTGCGGCGGGAACATTGACGTTACGCTGCTTTCCCGCATTATTGAGCGTGGTCTGGTAAAGGACGGACGCCTGGTGCGTTTGCGGGTGCACCTGCCGGACTATCCGGGAGCCTTGCACCGCCTCACGGGTATTCTGGCCCAGCACCGCGCCAATATCGTGGAGACTTCTTATGACCGCGCATATTACGGCGTAAATCTTGGGGAAACGGCGATCGACATCACCATGGAGACGCGCGGACCGGACCACATTGCCGAAATTCTCTCGGCTCTGGGTGCGGGCGGCTACGCGCACGAGCGCATTTTGTAAGTCGAGGCAACGATTGCAAAGGTTTGCGACAGTGCATTGTCGCCGCTTCCGCCAGCCCGCAGCGTGATGCCTGGACCGTCTCTAATGCGGGGTTGTGGCTTTCATCCAGTCTTCCACGCTCCGCTGGTCCGTTTGCTGCGGGGGACGTTGCCCAAGAGGATTGTATTTCTTCTTCTGCTCGGCATTGAGCAGGGCCCGAATGTGCGCCACCGTCTGCACGTGCAGCATGCGAAAGCGGCTGATCTGGTCGTTCCCCGAAGAATCACGCCGAATGCGCAAGGTCTCTAACTGGCGCTGCTCCAGGATTCGTTTCAGCGCCGTCTGCTGCGTCTCCGTAAGATCCAGACTCTTTGTCAGGCCCTTGACCTGATCGTCGATCGTAATTCTTCGATAGCGATGTGGCGCAGGCCGCGGGGGAGGGGCAGGCTCCGAAGCCTGGCCCACAGCGGGCGTGTTCGGCAACAACATGAGTGAGCCGCAGGCGAGCAGTAACATCGTTGCGCGCCAGCATTTCTTCATTCCGGATGTCATAACTTAGACCCTTACAGTTGTCGGCAAGTTGCTCCGCTGGCTGAGGGAGCGAGTATCTACGCCTTTGGTTTCGTGAACAAGGCATCGTCCAGCTTCGGGTTCACTACAACCTTCTCGATGACCATCTTATGGGTTTGCGGGTATCCTTCAACAGCCGTCTCCAGAACGAACGGGACCATTACGCCCTGCACCGAACGGAAGTCGCGCTGGTAAGTCCATACGGTGCGCATGCGGCCGTCCATGCGTCGCGGTGCTCCTTCCACCTTCACATCGAGAAAACTCTGAGTATCAATCCAAACGTGCTGCACATTGCCGGTTTTGGTGGTGAGTTTCAGCTTGTAGGCGTCGCGGCCTTCCACGGTTTCCACTTTCTCAAGTTCGACTCTCGTACCTTTCGCCGCGTAGTCGACGAGAAGTCCGTCGAGTTCTCCCTTGGTGGATTCGGCTCTGGCTTCATCGGCGGTGAAGGGCTCCACTTCGTTACGGTTAAGGAATGGACGCACTTTCCAGCCGTTGGCTCCGTCATATACCTGCACGGCGGTTCTGCCGGCAAATTCAATCTCCACTCGCGACTTGAGCGGCCGTTTCATTTCCATTACGAACGGCAGCTGTACCTGGGGACTGGGGTTCTGGCGCTCCGCAATCTCCAGAGAGGTGCGGTCGGCCTTGCCCTCGGCGAGTTTGCGGCTGCGCTCGAGTGAACCACCTCCGGCATCCAGCTTGCCGCTCCAGGACATCGTCTGAACTGCGCGCCATGCCTGCAGGCCGCCACGCGCTGCAATATTCTTCTCGACGATTTGTGCGGCGGTAAGGTTGGCCTGAGCGGTCTTGCTCTGTTGCGCAACCAACACCAGAGAACAGCTCAGCAGGAACGAAGCAGCAGTCAGGAACTTCTTGCCCAGCATAGGTAGCACTCCTTGGCTCGAAATAGCGGGGGAGTAAGAACGATTAGCTCGGATTCACGAGGTTGCCCGGCATAGGTCGCGGACTAATCCACGACCAGTCCGTCAGCGCGAAAATTTCCAATCACTACGGAAACGTGGTCCCCTTGTTTCACGTGGCGGCCTTTGTTGGAAAATGCCATCCAGTAGACCCGGCCCTCCTCGGGCGCGCTGGTCTGGCGCAACTGGCCAATCTTCTCCAGTGATGGAACTACGAGTTTGACCCCGGCCTGCGCATCCAGCAGCAATGGTTCTGACTTTTTGTCGTTCAGGGGCTTGGCTTTTTCCGCATCCACTACTTTATAAGTGAACTTGATGACCTCGCCTTGTTCGGTCCACTTTACGGTGAGGGCATCGACTCCCCACACCAGGCGATAGTAAGTGCCCGCTCGTCCGGCGAAGCGGTTGGGACGATAGCGGGATGGGGTCTTGGCCGCCGGCTTGGCGGGAGCTGGGGAGGAAGGCGCTTTGTCCGGAGCGGACTGCGCACGGGCGTTGGGGACGACACTGCCGCCTGCCAGAACAGTGGCAAGCAGCATTAGCCGTGTAGCGATGGCTGACTTCCTGGACATCTGCAGAACATTACCTCCCGGCTAGTTCGAGCGTCCTACTTGTCATCTTTCACAGAAGCGGTGCAGGCCTCGACTACCTTGTCTTTCGGCTGCTTCCCGATTTCAGTGGTGGTCGCGTCATAGGCGTCGCGGTATTCCTGACTGGCACGCGCCTCGGCCACTTCTTTCTCGGGGACGTCCTTAACCAGCGCCTTTTTTCGCTCCTGGTATTTTGGGGCTCCCGCTGGATCGGCTTGCGCGCAAGAATCCAGCGTCGCTTCTACTCTGCCGAACGCGTCATTCGAGAAGGGCAGCTTCGCCAGCAGAAGTGTTGGAAGCAGGAGTGCCGCACTCAAACAAAGGATTCGATGAATTCTCATAGCCGTACCTTACCTCAAGATCTCCAAGCGACTCAACCCAAACTTCATTCGTGCCGCCTTGTTGGTTCTGGATCTGCTTGCCCAAGTCTCTCCGCAAAACGATGCTGCTCGCGAGATGTCCCGCGAGCAGCGTCGAGTTTAGACTTCCGCTGACCTGCCCGGCATTACTGTGCCGTGCCGGTCAGGGTTGACGTTTGCGTACCCGCTGCATCGGTCACAGATACCGTTGCGCTCTTGGCACCAACTGTTTGAGTCGTCAACGGTCGGAACTGTACCGTTACTATGCAAGCCGCACCCGGAGCCAGGGTTGTTTGACCCAGGAGCTGACCGCCGCCCGCCGGACCGCAAGTTGACAGCAACCGGACAATGGAGAACTCGGTGGGGTTGGTTCCTCCGAGCACTCCCTGTGTAATGCCCGTCAGCGTCACGTTCCCTGTGTTGGTGAGCACGAAGATCTGGATCGGACCGAGGACATTACCCCTCGTGACCGTTCCAAAGTTCCGCGACGGCGGAGTGAGAGCTGCAGCCACCACGGCAGCCACGCCCGTACCGCTGAGCGCTACTGGCGAACCAGTGACCACAACGTTGGCTGTAATGGTCAGCGTAGCGTTGACCAGACCAGTTGCCGTCGGCGAGAACACCACGTTGATGGTGCAGGTAGCGTTTGCCGCCAAGGTCGTGCCGCAGGTGCCGCCCGCAGCTCCCGCGGGTCGCGAGTAGCGCGGCGACGAGAAGGCAAGCCCGATACCCGTCCCAGTTGCCGTCCCGGTGTTGTGCAGAATCAGCTGCCGAGACGCGCTGGTCGTGCCGACCGTCACGTTCCCGAACGCCAGCGGCCCGCCGGTTACGCTGAGTATGGCAACCGCAGGTGCGGCACCGAACTCGACCGCGCCGGCGTCAACCGCGTTGTTCGTCTTCCTCAGATTGTTGAAGAAGTCAGTCGCCGGTGCCAGCGTGAAGGGGCCGAGGGCGCCGCCGTTGCCAGCCGCCGGGATGTAATTGATAGCCGGCGAGCCCGCCGCTATCGCGTAGTTGCCGAGCAAGGTACCGTTGACGGGGTTCGCCATCGCCAGCGGGCCCCAACTGATGTTGATCCAGTTGTTGCCTTCGTCCACGGTCGCGGCCGGAGTCAAGTTGAAGATGGGGTTGGGCACGGTGGCATCGGCAATGCCCGGAGGCACCTGGTAGCCCAACGACATAAATTCCGGTGGCGTCCTGGAGCCGTTGCAGTATTGGCTGCGAACGGTCGGGTTGGATGCCGTGTTATTCAAGCTGCCATAGCCAGCGGTGCTCGTCAGGAACGAGTACCTCGGGGCGAGCGTGAGCGTGGAAGCGTGGTTAGTCGGCCCTGTGTCGCCGCGCACGCCAATATCCCAATAGCTTGCCGCGACGCAGGCGCCCGTGCCTCCGGTGATGACCACTCCACCGCCGTTGGCCGTAGTGGCGTCCGCTGTCGGCTGGGTCGCCGCTCGCGTCGTGGTGAAGGCGTTATACAGCGCGACTACGTTCTGCTGGTTGAGGGTTCCCGTACCGAGGCTGCCGACACCGATGTAGAACGAGCGATTCTGATAGAACAGGTCGTTATACAACAGCGGGACCGAGTAGCTCTTGCAGGTCGCATTGGGCCCACTGGTCCCATGGCCGGGGGGGCAGGTAACGCTGATCGGCGTCCCTGTCGTCCCTGCAGGGTTTCTCAGATTCGCCTGCAGCACGGCGCTGTTCTGCTCGGCCACCAAGCCGGCCACCTGAGGACACGAGGCGGTCGTGCTGCCGGTTTGGAAGCAATTGGTTCCGCCAGTACTGGCCAACGGCGCACCGATGGTGTTGAACAGCACTCCCGCCGAGGCGGTGCTGTCGTTGGACATGATCGTGTTGTTGATGATGTTTACGTTCAGAGCGTCCAACAAGGAAACTCCAGCGCCGTCCCAGCCAGCAACGTTATTCACGATGATGTTGTTGGTGACGCTCACGTTGTTCCAACGCGAGGGAGTCGTGGGGAAGCTGACCACGTCGGAGCCGTTGGTCTGCTGCAAGGCCAAACCGCCGCCGCTGCCGCTTTCCGCCTGGTTGCCCATGATCAGGTTGGCGTTGACGACCAGGCCGGGGCCGGTGCCGTCACTCGGCCCAACCGTGCCCAGGGGTGGCACGCAATCAGTGTCAACCACAACGCCGCAAGGAGGATCGGCATCGGGGGCGCCCATGATCAGCAGGCCGCCGCCGTTGGTTACGATCGTCGGGTTGCTACTCTGATTGAACAGGAACGAGTTGTGCTCGATGTCGCCGTTGTAGCTGAACCCAATATGAGCGGCACCGCCACCGTCACCTGTGCTCAGATTCCCGCAAACCCAGTTGTAGTTGAATTTGTAGAAGTCGGAGCCGGTGCAGAAGCTGACGCCGCCTCCCCCCGCCGGCGTCGCAGAGAACAATTCGTCGCCGGTGGAAGAGTTCTGCGTGATGTAGTTGTTGTGCATGTTGACGTTGAGGTTGTGGCAATAGGGCAGCTGCAGATTCGCGACGTTGCTGCTCTGGCAGGAGCCAGGGGGCACTGCATTGCCATTACCGGGCCCGAAGTACGCGGGCGGGAATTCGCCCTGACCAACGCTGATGCCGCCCGAAAGCGTTCCAGCATTGTTGTAGATCCGGTTGTTGGCGATCTGCAGGTTATGTCCCCAGCCGTGTTCGAAGATGCCGCCGCCGCCCTGGGAGCTGTTGGTGATGCTCAGGCCGTCGATGCTGGACGGATTGCACTGGAAGCTGCTCGGGAACGGATTCGGCCCAGCGGTCGGGCCACAATTACCGGAGGTCAGCAGCGTGGTGCCGACCGGGAAGCCGGCCAGCAGAGTGGGATCCCACGGACTCTGGCCGTGGAAGTCCACACCTTTCGACAACACCGTGATTCCGGCTCCTTCCAGAGCTCCCATCAGGGAGGGCTCTTGCAAGAGCTCGGCCAGGTTGCCGTTGAGCGAGGCGTCCCAACCGACGGTGGCCTCGAGCGGCAAGCGATCGACTTGCGGATTGTTGGCGGTGGCGTTGAAGGCGGTCCAGCCAGCCCCGCAGCTCGAGTTCCAGGTGGTGGGCGAACCACTGAGGCCCAGCCCGAACAGACAATTGACCTCTACGCGCCACGTGTCCAGCTTGCCCGCGGGATGGGGATTGGCGTTGATGACGCTGGAGGCAGCTCCGACACCTTGCAGCCGGACCGGCTTCCACATCAGCAACAGTTCCTGGTGGGCCGATTGCGAGTGGGGAATCGTAGTACTGGGGGGCGCAGTACACGCGACTGTCCCAGTAGACGCGGTGCAAGTCGGATCAACGATGATCAAGTCGCCCGGCTTGGCCGCATCAATCGCAGCCTGGATCGAGCCCGAGGCGGCAACGTGGGTCGGAGCTTTGCCGCCGACGGTGACCGTCACGGTGTCGATCGACTGCTGACCCGTGGCCGTCGTGATGACCAGCTGACCGCACTGCGCGGCCGAGCCTCCGTATTGCGCTTGTTGCTGAATGCCGCAGGGCGGCAAGCCGCTGGGCACCGTGACTGTGATGGTTGTGTCACTCCAACCCGTAACGGTGGCAGCTAGCCCACCGATGGTCACGGTTCCAGTTCCCTGCGCAGCGCCGAAGCCGTAGTGGCGAAGGACAGTCTTCTGGTTGTAAGGAGCCGTCGTGGCGGACGGTCCCGAGTAGGCGTTGTTGGGCACTGGTTGGAAGCCCAACGAGGTGATAGTGAGGGTGTGACCGGCGGCGCTGACCCACGGTCCAATACCGTCGCCATCCGCTTCGCTGATGGCCGGCGTGAGATCCGGGTAAGCGCAGTCAGGGTTGTTGTATCCCGCGCCCGCGAAGGCGGAGGTGGGGACGACGGGCGTATCCATGTACTGGGTCTGCCCTGGCATGAACGGAATCTCGTAGCAGAACTGGCTGTATTCCGGGTTGTACAACGGATCCGGAGTCGCCCCGGTACCCGGGTCG
>Ga0075014_100000051_pt1 | contig 43784 bp, 29 predicted proteins | sample AleBraG_ABR_2014_FD_71472 | JGI IMG/M metagenome (GOLD analysis project Ga0075014, IMG submission 71472) | Freshwater sediment microbial communities in response to fracking from Pennsylvania, USA - Alex Branch Run_MetaG_ABR_2014 | ecosystem: Environmental > Aquatic > Freshwater > Creek >... | reverse complement strand
CGCAACGGCCGGGCGAATGGTGGTGAGCCGGGGGGTGTGATATGCCGCAACGCTGATGTCGTCGAAGCCGATGACGGAAACGTCTTCCGGCACGCGGAGGTTGGCGTCTCGAAGCGCACGAATCGCGCCGATAGCCGAGACGTCATTGAAGGCGACAATAGCGCTGAACCGCCGGCCGTGCTGCTGCAGCAGTTGCTGCACCACCGGGTAGCGAAGCTCGGGCGTCGTTAAGTCTCGCTCCAACTGGATGGTCAGTTCCGGACGAATCTCCACTCCCAGTTCCCGCGCCACACCTACTAGACAACGCCAGCGTTCATCCGAATCCGCACTGAAAGGCTGCCCTCGCATGAAAGCGATGTGCCGGTGTCCCAGTTGGTAGAGATGGCCCAGCGAGAGTTCGGCAGCGCGTTTGTGATCGAGCACTACGTTAGTGACGCCCTGAATCCTCTTGTGCCCTGCCACGGCAACCACCGGCACGGTTAACGAGTGGCTGAGCGCGGTATCAATCGTGATCAAGCCTTCGGCACCGCGCGGAATCGCAAGAGACACAAACGGCAGCAGGCCCTTTATGAGTGGTCATGCCTACATGGGACGTTGGTTTCCCATCGAATTCGCCACGCCACATCGCTCCAGAATCTGGTACCGATCGGAAGCTCCAACCTTCCGCAAGACACGATGAACGTGATTCTTGACGGTCTGTTCTGACAGTGTGAGACGGATGGCGATCTCCTTATTGGTGAGCCCGAGCCCGATCAGGTTGACGAGTTGCTGTTCGCGCACACTCAAACCGAAATCACTGCGAAACCCCGGACTATAGGCCAAACCGGTTTGGCTCGCCGCCGATCGGAACAACGCGGCGGAAAGGCTGGGCGGACACACTGCCTCGCCCCTCGCCACGGCGCGGACGGTTCCCACGATCTCGACCGCAGACGCATCCTTGAGCACGTAACCAACAATGCCAGCGCTCACCGCAGCGAGAAATGTGCTCTCGTCGCTGTCCATTCCCACAAGCACTAGCTTTGCGCTGGAACAGGCACGCACTACTTGCGTGCACAAGCCCGACCCGGGAAGTGCGTAGCGCGGAGAATCGAGCAATACAACCTCGGGCTTTCCCGCCGCGAGTTGCTCCAGCGCGGAAGCTGAGAAGGCTGCGTTTCCGACAACGTTGATGTCAGTTTTCTTTTGGAGAATCCGGGCCAGTGCTTCACCCAGCAGTTTGTTTTCAGTGAGAAGGAAAACTGTAATACCGGAACAGTCCGACATGACACACCTCGATGAATGCGCCTCCGTCGGAATGTCCCCCTCGGCAGACCAACAGAGACAGCACAGAGTTTGCAAAATACTCTGCGGGATACTCGGCCCTTTACGGCGGGTCCCGGAAACCAGGAATGCAACGACACAGTAGGCCATGTTTCGCTTGTCTTGGCAAGCCTTTCTTGATCGTGCTTTCTTGATCGTGCCCGAAGATTGGCACTTCCATTCTTGGAATCATTCCCTCGGTTATTACTCCGAAAGTACTAATTTGGGTTGCGGCGAGTACCAAGAAGGCAAATCTTTTAAAATCCAAATTGAATCTTGTTGTCAGGCGGGTCGCCATGTAGAAGAACGACGCAGGAGTATTTCCTTGAAACGCGTCCGAGTTCTAGTGGCCAATCGACCCCGCCTGATGCGCGAACTCGTGCTTGCGACCTTCGCCGATCAGCCGGACATTGAAATCGTCGGCGAGGTCCACGAAGGGCAAATTCTCACCGATATAGTGGAAGAAGCTCGACCTGATGTTTTGATACTGGCATTGGATAACACGCCGACAATCATCGCTGAAATCGGCTTTCTGCTGGGGCGGCATCCGCAAATGCGAATATTGGCTCTCGCCCCCGAGGAAAACCGGGGCGCTTACTACTGGGCGGCCATCGATATTCGGACGAAACCCCTGGAGAGCTCTGAGGCGAGCATCCTGAACGCGGTGCGTGAGCGCCCCGCGATCGTGGGCGCGATCGTTAGTTGATTTTGCGGTAGAGAATCGGTAACTGACTGATTAGAAGTATGTTACATCGATTGATTGGATGTAACTGAGCTGGCGGAGCCGCGCTTCGCGTACTCGTATGTCAAGCTGGAGCTCACAATTCGAGGCTGAGAAAGCGCTCTGGCCGGGAACGGCACCGGTCGACGTTGCGGTCCCAGAGGCAAAATGGTATGCGCTTTCGGTGTTCGCGCGTCATGAAAAACTCGTAGCCCGCTGTCTGGCGCGAGGCGGGGTCTGCTACTTACTTCCGCTGTACCGCAGCGTGCGCCGGTGGAAAGACCGCCGCAAACAACTCGACATGGTTGTTTTTCCCGGATACGTATTCGTGAACTTCTCCTTGCGCGACCGCCTTCGCGTCCTGCAGATTCCCGGCGTCATCAACTTCGTCACGTTTCAGGGGCAACCCGCGGCCGTGTCGGATAGCGAGATCCAATCGCTGAGCGCGGGGCTTGCTGCTGGCCTTGAGGTGCGCCCCCATCCGTATCTCCGGGTGGGAAAACGAGTCCGCGTGACGCGCGGCCCGCTCGCTTCGAGCGAAGGAATTCTGGTGCGAAGGAAGGACCACTTCCGTCTGGTGTTGTCGGTGGAGCTGCTCATGCGTTCCGTGTCAGTCGAAGTGGATGAGTGTGACGTTGTTCCCTGCTGAAGCCTGCTAGCAATCGGACCGCACTACCCTGCCCGCGGTAAGTTGCTAAGAAAGCAGGCACTACAGACATTCAAGAGGTTCACTATGTGGATAAAAAATAACCATCTGCACGGGTTGGGGTGTGGTCGCCGTCTCGCGCTCGGGGCGGCAATCACTTTGCTTCTCTGCGCAATCGGTATCGCGCAGCGGCGGAGTGCCCCCGGAACGGAGTCCGATGTTTTCTTGTCGCGAGCCGAACAGGATGCGGAGCAGAAAGTTTCGTTTTCCGCAGACACCATCATCGGGGTCCTACGCCGTGAGCCGGGTCTGTTGCTGCAGGTGAAGCGAGCCCTCGTGCGCAAGGCATATGAGCAGGGGCGGATTCTCGAGCAGGAAGATCTGACGGATGAAGCTCTGTTTCGCCTGCTGCGCACCGACAGCAACGTCCGCATTCTGGCTACCCACGAAATCGAAGACCGCTTATATATCCGCGCCAAACCCACTCTAGAGGAACGTGAGCGCGAGCAACTCCTGGAAGCACAACGGGGTTTGAGCCGGACTGCCAATAAGGAACTGGAGCCAGCGGCGGATACGACGAACCAGACGGCCAAGAAACCGGCGAAGAGCCAGGAGGAGGCATACTGGTCGCGGCGCGAGCAGGGGTTACAGGATACCTCACCCGGTTCGATTCGAAAGAACGATCGGCAACTTGAGGCGGCTCCGCCGGATTCCGCCGACCAGCCTCGGCTATTGAACCGTGCCCGAACCGGTGCCCCTGGCGAGAATCCATACGAATCCATGGATGGACTCAACGAACGGATGACGCGGATTCAACCCGACGATTTGCCGACCCTGTTGAACACCGCAGCCAGCCGTTCACCCCAGCCATATCAGGGTCCCGACTGGGGCACGAACCCAAGAGAATCCCGGACAACGACTCCTCCCGGCGGGATGTCGGCGAACCCTTCTGCCGGCAATCTGCGTGATCAGATGCCCGACCGCGAGAGTGAGACGACGTTGGCCACTCGCATACCGTTACGTCCTTCAACAACTACGCAGTTTCCACGAGTTGTTCCGGACCGTCCTGCAATTCGGCATCGGCCGAACCCTTACGCAGATGTCCCGTCCCTTTACGACATGTATGCGCAAACTTCAAAGCGCAATCCGATGCTGGAGCGATTCGCAGCGGACGTGTTCCGTAATGGCACCGGGAACTTGGATGATCTTCCAATGGATCTGCCGGTTGGACCCGACTATATGCTCGGGCCAGGCGACGGCCTGAGCATCAACCTGTGGGGATCTGTTGACCAGCGTCTGCAACGCATCGTCGATCGCGAAGGGCGTGTCGCTTTGCCCGAGGTCGGAACCGTTCTCGTTGCCGGGCGCAGTCTCGGTGAAACGCAACACATGGTGCAGGCGGCTCTCCGGACCCAGTTTCACGGCATGGAAGCGGACATCTCGCTCTCGCGCCTGCGTACGGTACGAGTGTATGTCGTCGGCGACGTGCTTCGTCCCGGCGCCTACGACATCAGTTCCCTTTCCACACCTCTCAATGCGCTGTACACGGCGGGTGGGCCAACCGATCGCGGTTCGCTTCGCACGTTGCGACATTATCGTGGAAAGCAGTTGGTCCAGGTCATTGACACCTACGATCTCCTGCTGCACGGAATGCAGGGCGACTTACAACACCTGCAGGCGGGTGACACCATCCTGGTTCCGCCAATCGGCCCCCAAGTCACCGTCGACGGCATGGTGCGGCGCCCGGCAATCTATGAGTTGAACACCGAGAAAGACCTGGCAGAAACGCTCGAACTGGCCGGCGGTGTGATGTCATCCGGCACGCTCCGCCATATCGAAGTTGAGCGCGTCGAGGCGCACGAGAAACGAACCATGCTCCGGCTTGACTTGCCGGAGAGCAACGATGCCGTGTCTGTCGATAAAGCACTCGAAGCCTTCAAGATTCAGGACGGCGATGTTATTCGCATCGCCCCCATTCTGCCCTACAGCGAAAAAACAGTTTTTCTGGACGGGCATGTGTTTCATCCCGGCAAGTTTGCCTACCGCGAGGGAATGAAGGTCTCCGACCTTATCAAGTCTTACAACGATCTGCTTCCCGAGCCCTCCGAGCGGCACGCCGAGATCATTCGCCTGAACGCGCCCGACTACACGCCCATAGTTCTGGCCTTTAACCTCGGCGACGCGCTTTCGGGAAAAGGCGAGAGCCTGCTGCTGAAGCCGTTTGATACCGTCCGTGTCTTTGGACGCTACGACTTCGAGGACCCGCCCGTCATCACTGTTAATGGAGAAGTGCGCGATCCCGGCGACCGTCTCACCAATGGAGTGACGCGACTGCGCGATGCCATCTACCTGGCCGGCGGCGTGACGCCCGATGCGCAAACGGATGATGTTCAGGTCTTCCGCCGAACCAGTGATGGGAAGCTCAAGGTACTAAGTGTGAACCTGGAGAAGGCCTTGGCCGGAAACGAGGCGGACAACGTACTCCTCGAGGCAAAGGATCGGGTTTTTGTTCATCGCAGCCAGGCCAAAGCCGATCCGCCGACGGTGATCGTCCAAGGAGAAGTAGAACGTCCTGGCAAGTATCCGCTGGGTGAAGACATGACGGCGTCGCAGCTTGTCCGGCTCTCGGGCGGCCTTAAGCGCAGTGCCTACACCGAAGACGCCGATCTGTCCCGCTACCTTTCCAAGGACGGCCAGGGTAAGGGCGAGCACGAGACTGTTGCAATTGCAAAAGCAATCGCCGGCGTAGATAACGCAGATGTCACACTCCATGACGGCGACGTGCTGACGATTCGGCAAATCGCGGGCTGGGCGGACCTGGGTTCGGTCATCACGGTGAAAGGCGAGGTGCAGCATCCAGGCGGATACGGCATTCGTGAAGGAGAGCGTTTGAGCAGCATTCTCCTGCGCGCCGGTGGTCTGCGGGGCAGCGCCTATCCCTATGGCGCCATTCTCGAACGGGAACAAGTGCGGCAGATCGAGGAACACAACCACGCGGATCTTCTGCAGCGCGTCCAGGCGGAGGGCGACAGCCTGCGGACAGCTCCCGACGGAGATCAAGACCAAAAACTCGCCAAGCAGGCGGCCCTCTTGCAGTGGCAAACTACGATGGAGCGACTCCAGAACACGCCGCCTCCAGGCCGACTGGTTGTACATCTCTCCCGCGACATTAACAAGTGGGCCAACACGTCGGCCGACGTTGAAGTCCGCGCTGGGGATGTGCTGACGATTCCGAAGAAACCCAATTTCGTGATGGTAGATGGCAGTGTCTACAACCCCACAGCCGTCACATTCAAGCCGGGGAAGAGCGCAGCGTGGTATCTGCGACAAGCGGGAGGACCGACCGCAGCGGCTAACAAAAAAGCAGTCTTCGTAATTCGTGCCGATGGGTCGGTTGCCGGCGGCAGCGGCGGCCTCTTCAATGGGGATGCGCTGCGCGCGGAAATGCGTCCCGGGGATATGGTCGTAGTCCCGGAAAAGGCATTCGGCGCCTCCACCAAGTGGAAGAACACGTTGCAGGCATCCCAGCTGGTCTATGCGGTCGGCATCGCAGTCCAGGTGGCGCGCAGTTTCTAGGTGTGTGATGAAGTGCGTCGCGGTGCTGCGGATCTTGCTGGCTCTTCCGATCCTCCTTCTGAGTGGGTCCGCCGCTCGAGCGCAATCACCCGGTCCCTCCGAAGAGACACCGCCCAAGTCTGAAGACAGAGTCGCGACCAGCACTGATCGTAGCGTGGGAGCTATCGCACCACAGAAAGATGACATGCTCGAGCCCGGAGCCGACGCGCAGAATCAAGTCGGGTGGCCATTGATCCAACACCTAGTGGCGGATCAGAGAATGTTCTGGACCACTCCTGCTCGCCTGAAAAAGGCTGACCTGAAATGGGCCTTGCCCTTCGCAGGGTTTGCCGGCGCGTTCATAGCGAGCGACAGCTGGCTCTCAAAGCAAGTACCCAACAAGCCGAATCAGCTCAAACGCAGCCAGGACCTTTCTAATTACATGCTGTATTCCACGGTCGGTGTAGCGGGCGGGAGTTACCTGTGGGGCCTTGCCACCAAGAACGACCACCTGCGCGAAACCGGTTTCCTGGCAACGGAAGCAGTCGCAAACGGCACCGCCGTGACCTACGCCTTCAAGACAGTGACGCAACGTGAGAGGCCACAAGAAGGCAATCGCCAAGGGCAGTTTTTCGTCGGAGGCAGTTCCTTCCCGTCCGAGCACGCTGCGGTGGCATGGTCGATCGCGGGCGTCGTTGTGCATGAGTACCCCAGCACCCTGACAAAGTTGCTGGCTTATGGTTTGGCGTCGGGAGTCACTCTGACGCGGGTCACAGGGCAGCAACACTTCCCGTCAGATGTTGTTGTCGGCAGTGCGCTCGGTTGGTACATGGGACGCCAGGTCTACCGCGCACACCATGATCCGGAACTGGGCGGCGAGCCGTGGGGCGGCCTTCTCGATGACAGCGAGAAGCCGCCGCGCAGCCCACAAAATATGGGTTCACCTTTCGTGCCGCTCGACAGTTGGGTGTATCCGGCGCTGGAGAGGCTAGCGGCACTTGGCTACGTGGACAGCGCTTTTGCTGGGCTGAAGCCCTGGACTCGTATCGAGTGTGTGCAACTCACCGAACAGGCCGGCGACTTCCTACAAGGGGAAGAAGGCGCCAAGAATGATCTCGTTGCACTTCACGCCCGCCTGCATCAAGAATTCGCCTACGAATTTGGACTCCTGGAGGGAAACCGCAATGCCACAGCCTCCGTAGAGTCCGTCTACACGCGCGCCGTTTCCGTGAGTGGTCCGGCCTTGACTGACAGCTACCACTTCGGCCAGACATTCGCTTACGATTTTGGCCGCCCTTTCCGCACCGGTACCAATGCTCAAACCGGCGCGTCCTTCCGGGCGTCTCTCGGCCCGGCAGCATTCTTCGCGCGCGCTGAGTTCCAACACGCGCCGTCAGCGCCGCCCCTCAGCGCTTCAGTGCGGGATTTCATCGCTACTGCGGACTTGGTGCCCCTGCCCCCAGCGACCTCGTTTGCCCCGGTTAATCGGGTTCGATTGCTGGACGCGTATGCTGCCGTGAACCTGGCAGAAGGATGGCAATTGTCATTTGGCAAGGAAAGCTTGTCCTGGTCAGCCGGTCCGGGAGGGTCCTTGCTCTGGAGCAACAACGCCGAACCGATCACCATGGTCCGGCTTCTGCAGACAAATGGGCACTTGCCTGCTTTCTTGAAGTTCCTTGGCCCGGTGCGCATCGACAGCTTCTTCGGGAGGGTGGACGGGCACACATATATTCCGCACCCCTACATCTACGGAAACAAGATCGACCTCAAGCCGTTTCGCAACCTGGAAATCGGTTTGGGCCGCACAGTAATGATCGGCGGACGGGGCGGCGATCCGCTCACTACCAGGAATTTCCTCCTCAGCTTCTTTGGCCAGGTAGGCTCGAAAGACTCGGTGCCCGGAGACAGCCACAGCAGCTTTGACTGGACGTTCTACGTTCCCAAAGTCCACAACTATCTGGTCTTCTACGGCGAGTGGTACTCGGACGACGACTTTGTTCCGCTCCAGACTCCGGGCAGGAGCCCTTTCCGGCCTGGGATCTATATCCCAAAGTTCCCCCATCTTCCCAAACTCGACCTGCATGTGGAAGCGACCTCCACGGAAACGCCGGGGTATCCCAACAACGGGAAACTCAATTACTGGAATATCACGTACCACGACGGGTATACCAACAACGGAAATCTAGTCGGCAACACGGTCGGGCGCATGGGCCGGACGATTCAGTCCTGGCTGACCTACTGGATTTCCCCACGAAGCACTCTGCAAGTCACCTACAAGCACAATTCCATCAGCAAAGACTTTGTTCCGCAGGGGGCGGCCTGGCAGGACTACGCCGTGCGGCATGAGACATACCTCGCCTCGGGCCTCTACGTGAAAAGCCAGGTGCAATACGAAAACATTTCGAGCTTTCCCTTGTTGTTCTCCGGACCCAAACACAATGTCACGGCGGTCATCGAGGTTGGCCTCTTTCCGCACAAGGCGAAGTGAATGGCTGTGATGAATCCGAGCCCGGAAGCGCGGCAAAGCTCGGCTCAAGGGGAACTCCAATCTTCCTGTTAGGCGCGCGCAGCGACAAACGCGGCGAGATATGACGACAACAGCCCACAATCTGCAACCCATCCCCAGCGAACTACAGCTGCGGGAGGTGACAACTGCGCCCGTGACCACGTGGCAGGCGCAACAGCTGCGCTTGCTCTGGCACCATCGACAGTTGCTGTTCCGTGCAGTTGCGTTTGGTCTGATCATTTCTACCGTGATCGCATTCCTGATACCGAAGACCTACACTTCGACGGCAATGTTGATGCCACCTGATACGCAGTCTCAATCCGGGCTGGCAGTCATGGCTGCCCTCGTTGGAAAGACTGGAAGCGGCCTTGGAGCCATGGCGGGCGACTTGCTCGGCTTGAAGAGTACGGGATCACTCTTCGTAGGAATGCTGCGAAGCGAGACCTGTCAGGACAGACTGGTGCAGCAGTTCGACCTTAAGCGTGTGTACGGCGAAAACTATACGGAGGACGCACGCGCCAAACTGGCAGAGCACACCGCCATCGTGGAGGACCGCAAGAGCGGCATCATCAGTATCAGCGTAACGGAGCGCAGTCCGCAACGCGCCGCGGCCTTGGCCAATGCCTATATCGATCAGTTAAATCTTCTGGTGACGGAACTGTCGACGTCGTCGGCGCATCGCGAACGAGTGTTTCTTGAGCAGAGACTCAAATTTGCGAAGCAGGAACTGGACGACGCATCGAGCCAACTCGGACAGTTCTCCAGCAAGAACAACACCATGGACATCCAGCAGATGGGCAGGGCCATGCTCGACGCTGCTGGAAACCTGGCGGGAGAACTGATCGCCGCACAATCCGAACTGGAGGGTCTGCGTCAGATTTATACGGACAACAATCCCCGTGTTCGCTCTCTCAGCGCCCGCGTGGCCGTTCTGCGCACGCAACTGGAAAAGCTAGGCGGTGCAGATGTCCGCGGCAAAACAGGCGAGACGGCAACTGGCTCGGCTGACACGTCTTCCGAGATGCCTTATCCGACCATCCGGGAACTACCCTTGCTGGGTGTCAAGTACGCTGACTACTACCGGCGGGCAAAAATCCAGGAGACGGTTTACAGCTTGCTTACTGAGCAGTACGAACTGGCCAAGATTCAGGAAGCGAAAGAGACGCCCAGCGTCAAAGTGCTGGACCCGGGCAGAGTCCCGGAAAAGAAATCGTCGCCCCATCGCTTGCTGGTCATCCTTCTGGGTACGTTTCTGGCTTTCTGCGCCACCCTCATATGGATTCTCGCCTCGGCAAGTTGGCAAAGTGTCGACCCGGATGACCCGCGCAAGACACTCGCCATTGAGGTTGCGGCCTCCCTGAAGGAGCAGATGCATTCGGCGCGCTGGAAGCGCTGGATTCCCTGGGTGTCGCGCAACGGTCACAGCTCCGGCCCAGCGAACGGAGACACCGTGATCGGGCTGGGTGAACATTTCCCCTCTACGGATGCGGACAATGGAAAGCAGGAAGAGTAGCGTGCGAACCCGAGGCCTTGGCCGCGGTGCGTATTCGCGACGTCAGAGCAGCCGCTTGAACCTGAATGCCTACTAAATCCCCAGACAAAGTTGACGCCCTGCCCCCGGCTGGGCCCGTTCTAGATCAGAGCCGCACTTTGCTGAGCGGCCGCTTGCTGGCACGGAACACGCTCTGGAACTTGGTCGGCAACGGGGCCCCGGTCATAGTGGCGGTGTTCTCCATGCCCATCCTGATTCGTGGATTGGGCAAGGACCGCTTCGGGGTGTTGGCGCTAGCTTGGGCGCTGATTGGGTATGCGGGTCTGTTTGATCTTGGGGTTGGACGCGCGCTCACACAGCTGGTTGCGAAGAAGCTGGGTTGTGGCGAAGAGCGAGAGGTGCCCAGCCTTGCCTGGACGTCTCTCCTACTAATGTTGTTGCTCGGCGTTCTTGGCGCTGTTGTTGTCATGGTGATCTCGCCCTGGTTGGTGCAACACGCGTTAAAGGTTCCCGGCGCTCTGCAAGTGGAGACGCTCCGGTCTTTCAATTTGCTGGCTCTTTCACTTCCCGTCGTAATCACGACCACCGGTCTGCGCGGGCTGCTCGAAGCGCACCAGCGTTTCGCTTTGGCCAATGCGTTACGCATCCCCATGGGGGTTTTCACGTTTGTCGGACCTTTGCTGGTTCTGCCCTTTTCCAGGACTCTGGTACCGGTGATTGCCGTCCTTGTTCTTGGCCGTGTCCTGGGATGTGCAGGACATCTTTGGGCGTGCTTTCGCGTCATGCCCGCGCTGCGGCGCGAAGCTTCGTTCGATTGGTCCTCCATCCCTCCGCTACTGTCGTTTGGCGGTTGGATGACGGTGAATAACGTGGTCGGTCCGTTGATGCTTTATGTCGACCGTTTCGTAATTGGATCAATTCTTTCCATCGCGGCGGTAGCGTACTATACCGCTCCGGTCGACATCGTGCTCAGGCTGGTCATCATCCCGAGTGCGGTGGTGGGTGTATTGTTCCCGGCATTCGCCACGAGTTTGCACCGCGAGCCGGATCGCTCGGCTCTTCTACTCGCACGCGGCTTGAAATATGTGTTTCTGGCAATGTTTCCGGTTGTGTTGTTCCTGGTCAGCTTCGCACACGAAACTCTGCGCCTGTGGCTGGGGCCAGCGTTTGAGCACGAGGGCGCTGTGGTGTTGTCTTTGGCCGCCGCAGGAATCTTTGTCAACTCACTTTCCACAGTGCCCTTTGTTCTCATCCAGAGCGCGGGACGGCCGGACCTGACGGCTTGGTTGCTGGTTGCTGAACTGCCCGTCTACTCGGTCTTACTGTGGTCGATGACCCGGTGGAAAGGCATTGACGGCACCGCGATGGCGTGGGCGATCCGCCTTCTGGGAGAAGCCGCATGCGTGTTCTTCCTTTCCTATCGCCTGCTCCCACACAAACCGAAGCTCCTGCTCGGACTGTGCACCGCGTTGACCGCCGGACTGGGAATCCTCTACCTGGCAACCCTTCCGCAGAATCCGGCAAGCCGCACCATGTTCTTCGTGGCAACCTCGCTCTGCTCTGCCATCGCGGCGTGGTTCTGGGGACTCACGCCGGCAGAGCGCCAGCCCTGGAAACGAATCCCCGCTGAACTTCCTGTTCAGGTCCATGCAGACTAGCTTCTAGTCAAAGCGGCTCATGATTATGCACTCGTCATCGATTGCTAAGGTTTGGGAATCGGTCTCAAAATACGGCTTACGCGCTGGACTGGAAAACGCTGCCGCTCGTTGGGCACGAGGAAAGTTAAGTGCCCCGTACGACGTGCCGGGCGATTACGCTTGGATCCTCACGAAGGACGAGCCCGCCAGATTGCCGCCGCCTGATGGTGGCCCACTCAAGATCAATTGGCTACTCCCAAGCATCAGCCAAAACGGGGGCGGCGAGCTGAATATTTTCCGTGCGATTCACTATCTGGAACAATGGGGCCACAAGAATCGTGTCTACGTCTTGGACTGTGTCTCCGCGAATGGAGCCGATGCGCGAGCGAGGGTTAGAAAGCACTACTTCCCGATCGAATCGTCGATCGAGTTGTTTGCAGGCGACGTCGCGGATTCGGACGCGCTGGTGGCAACCAACTGGGTAACCGCCTACGCCGTCCGTGGATTGGGTAATACCGCACGCAAGTTCTACTTCGTGCAGGACCTGGAAAATCGCTTCTACGCTGCAGGCAGCTTGGCAGCATTCGCGGAAGAGACATACCGCTGGGGTTTTCACGGAATCACTTTGGGAAAGTGGATCGCCCAGGAGTTGCGGGGTGAGTTTTCGATGCCCTGCTCATCGTTCGGCTTCTCCTACGACCGGAGCATCTATTCTGCGCAGGGTCCCCGCTCTTTTTCTGACGGAAGAAAACGCGTGTTGTACTACGCGAGACCTTCGAGCGAAAGGCGGGGGTTCGAGCTGGGAGTTTTGGCGCTATTGCAGGTTGCAAGGAGAAGTCCCGGAACCGAATTCGTGCTGGTCGGATTTTCAGGACGCGGTCACATTCCCTTTCCCGCGATCCTTCCGGGCATACTGCCGCCCTCGGAATTGTCGGCACTCTACCGCAGTTGCTCCGCCGCCCTTGTTCTATCTCACACAAATCTCTCAATGCTGCCATTGGAACTGATGGCCTGCGGTTGTCCGGTGGTGTCAAATACCGGCCCGAACGTTGAATGGCTGCTGACGCAAGAGGTCTCACAACTCGCGCAGCCAACGCCTGATGCTCTAGCCCAGGACGTTCTTGAGCTTCTCAACGACAATCAACTCCGCGCCGAGAAAGTCGAAAAGGGACTTTCCTTTGCCCAACAGACGGACTGGGTTCGGGAAATCAAGGAGATCGAATCAGCCTTCTATGACGGCATGAAGCTAACCACCTGCGCTCCTACCGGCGCTCTCGTGTCACCCGGGGTAAGTTGACCTTGATGGCCGCAGCAGTGTCAGACCGAAGCGTGCTTCATCGCGATGATCTGTCGTTAGTACTTCTGCTGAGTCTCGGTCTCTTCATTCCTACGTCCCTTCATGGAGAGTACAGCTTAGCTTTGCTGGCCATCGCGCTCTTGATTCTGCTGACCCTGCTTCTGTCATTGTTTTGGCAGCATGGGTACCGGGCCAACATGTTGGCGACTGTATCCCTGCCCATCATGATTATCCTCACCGCGTGTACTCTGTTCGCGTCGTCCTTCCGGTTCGGATGGGGCATCTTTGCGCAGTTCGGCATCCTCGCCATCGTTTTCGCACTGGATCTACGAGACCTCCAGCCAGGGCGCCTCGTGATACGCACCTTCAGCGTAGTAAACGTGTTGCTAATTGCATGGGGTGTCGCCATTGTTCTCGGAATAGAATCCGTATCGCAACTCACTCAAAGTTGGTACGCTCAGTTCTATCCAGAGCTTGTGCCAGCAATGCTCGGATTGCACAAGCCTGTGCTTTCGTTTGGCGCGCACTCTCTGGCAGGCTTTTTCATCTACTTGTTGTTCTGGTTCAACTGGGAGGAATACAAGACCAAAAGGAGCAGCCTGGCACTGACGTTTGCCCTTTGCGAAGTTGCCCTGCTTCTTGCTCTCACCTCATTCACCTCACTGGCGCTGGCTCTCCTGGCCCTGTCCCAACTTGGTTGCTGGTTGTCGAAGCGAAGTCGGAGAGCGTTCGCTCTGTCTATCGCCGCAATGTGTGTGACGGTTCTGTTGGCCGGCCGGGTATTAGCCGATCAACTGGATCAATTTCGCGAGAACGCGCCGCAAATTATGGGGGCCCTTCTCAACAGCGATGTAAGCGGGCCGCTAGCACGCTATGGAGAACAGGGAGACCTGAGGGAATCCGTCGCATACCTTAGGGAACACCCGTTCTCGCCAGTCGGCAGCACCACTGCTCCATTTCTGTTTCTGGCCGACTCAGGCCCGGTGGAGTACTTGCTGCGCGGTTCCGTCCCACTCCTTCTCTTAATCTACGCAGGCTTATACGCGTTTCTTAGACATAACACCCCATCACGAAGATACGCTCTCACGCTTTTTTTGGTATTTCTCGCGTTTGAGTTGGGATTTGAAGCCTTGACCTATTTCCGAACGCTCTTCCTGCTGCCTTTCTTCGCGGCATATCTCAAGCACTGCGTGGGCGCCAACTCGTCACCACTATGTCAGCCTCGCTCGATATCATTGTTGTGAACTGGAACTCCGGTTCCTATTTGCGTGGCTGTCTGGCCTCAGTACGTTCTGTGAAACAAGCCGGGCTTGCGATAAGGCGTATCGAAGTTATAGACAATGCCTCCTCGGATGACTCAGCGGAAAACCTCCAGTTTCCGGATCTCCCCTGCAACGTCACCAGAAACCCGCAAAACAGAGGGTTCGGCGCTGCTTGCAATCAGGGGGCCTTTGGCAGTACCAGCGATTACCTCTTGTTTCTCAATCCCGACACAGTGTTACTTGCTGATTCGCTGGCTGTCCCAATCACTTTCATGGAGGAGTCGCGGAATCAGCATGTAGGAATTTGCGGCGTTCAGTTGGTCGACGAACGCGGGAACGTCGCTCGCACCTGTTCTTCCTTTCCATCACCAGCCCTGTTATGTGCGCGAATGCTCGGGCTCGACAAGGTGTTCCCCAGCGTCGTGCCAGGACATTTTCTGCCAGAAGAACAACATCGGCTGAGCCAGCGGGTAGACCAGGTTATAGGGGCCTTCCTGCTCATACGCCGCGATCTTTTCGAGCGACTAAGGGGCTTTGACGAACGATTCTTTGTCTATTTCGAAGATCTAGACCTCGCCCTCCGAGCAGCGCGTGCGGGCTACGATTCTTTCTATCTGGCAGACGCTCGGGCCGTTCACGCCGGAGGTGGTTCGACTCGGCAGGCCAGAGCAGCAGCCCTCTTCTACAACCTTCGCAGCCGAATTCAATACAGCTGGAAACACTTCGGCTTCTTCGGCGGAGCGGCAGTGGTACTCGGAACGCTCTTGTTGGAGTCCGTGGCACGTCTGCTCCGTGGAATCTTTCGACGTTCTCTCGACGAGGTCTGGGAAACCTCGCGGGCCTACGCGAAGCTTTGGCGGCAAACTGCGCGCCTGCTCCTGAGCCGCAGTTAAGTAACGGCGGGAAGAGAATGCACTTGGTCACCCACTATCCCTATTATGCCCGGCGCGCTCGAACTCTGCCGTATTCCCTGCTCGCGCGCATCAGCGGCCATACGTGTTTTGGTTACGAGCGGATGAAGCTACACTTTGAAGACAAAATCGGCCTGGAATTCGGTGGGCCCAGCGCAATATTTGGCGCGAAGCGGCTCATTCCCGTCTATGCCAGCGTCCGGCGAATCGATCAGTGCAATTTCTCCGAGCGGACAATCTGGCACCCTGTGCCGCAAACGATGACCTCCACGCCTTCTCAACTCAGCTTTCTGGCCGAAGCGTCAGACCTGTCATGCGTGGGCAACGAAAGCTACGATTGTGTCCTGGCCTCGCACGTACTGGAGCACATCGCGAACCCGCTTCGTGCGCTTGCAGAATGGAAACGAATCCTTCGGCCCGGTGGCGTCATACTGCTGGTCGTGCCGCACAAGGCGGGCATGTTTGATCACCGCCGGCCGTTCTCCACGTTGGCTCAAATTGAGGATGACTATCGGCGGAACGTAGGGGAGGATGACCTGACACATCTGCAGGAGATTCTCGAACTCCATGATCTTACTCTTGATCCGGCCGCGGGAACTGCCCAACAATTTCGAGAGCGATGCCTGAACAATGTGTCAGTTCGGGCCATGCATCATCATGTATTGAGTCCGACAATCGTGGTTCAGATGTTCGACTACCTGAATATGGAAGTCCTGAATGTAGCGATTGAGCGGCCTTATCACATTATTGTGCTCGCGAGAACAGTGGATGAGTCGGCCATCGGAGGAGTCAAGCAACGGAACTCGCATTTTCTGGCTGCGGACGCTGAGTGGCAGAAAAGGGCTGCGCTCGCTAGTTGAGGCCGTCAGGCTTGCAAACAGGGCCTCTGCGGCGGTAGTTGGCTACATTGCTTACAGATGTCAACCACTGAAACTACTCACGGAGAAATAAGGCGACCTTGCGCAAAGGAAGTCTCGCCGAAGGTCTGGCTCGTCATCTCTTCCTATCAGAATGATCGCGACGTTATCCGGATCCTTGATCACGTGCACTCCCTCGCTACCCAGGTCCTCGAGCACATCCTCATTGTGGACTCCCACAGTACCGGGGCGATCCCAGCTCACCTTTCAGAGCATGGGTGGCAGCATGTGACGTACCGGTCCTACGACCACAACCTTGGATCGGGCGGAAACCTTTGCGAGCGCCTTCGCCTCGCAGCGGAGGGTGGCGCGGATTACGCTTATGCGATCAACCACGATGGAGGCTTTGACCCGGAGGTCGCCACTACGTTGCTGAAAGCGGCCGTGCAGCTACCTGATCTCGGTGCCGCGTATGCTCTGAGTTTTCTGACGAGTGCCGGTTCCTACAATGTCACCGGCACTCGCGAGTTACCGCTTCCGTCACGGCTTGTATCATCCCCGCCATCAGATGCGTTGATCGATGTGTTTTGGAGCAGCAGCAACGGCGCTCTTTATTCAATGACCCCAGTAAGAAAAGGTCTCCTGCCGTGGCCTGTGATGTGGATGGGCTGGGAGGATCTTGAATACGGATGGCGGCTTTCCGACAACGGCTACCGGCAGGTAATCGTCCGAGATGCGGTTTATCGGGACAACTACGAGTACCAGCAGAGATGGTTCTCCAGGATGATCGACAAGCCAGCGTGGAGAACATACTACAGCTTTCGCAATCTTTTTCTCGCGATTCGACGCTCACGGAACCGTCCTTCTTTTTATGCCGTAGCTGCGTACCGCGCTCTGCTGGAATGCGGACTGATTCTCTTGGCGAGAGATAACAAGACGAGGCGTCTCGGACGTCTTTCTCGGGGCGTGATTGATGGACTCACCCAAGACATCGCTCGAGCCACCGAAGCTTGGGGAGAAACGCTCCAGAATACCGGTCGATCCCTGGACCTCCAGGCCTCAGCGACCGAACAACCCCAATGACACAAGTTGCGCTCTTGCGCGGCAGTCGAACCTATCCGAACCATCCACCTTTTCATCCGCCGGCATTATTCCCGGAAATGGTGGGAGCCGGAATCCGGCAGGTTGACGCCAGCAATCAAGTCTATGGCGCTGTACGCGACACGCTGGCTTTACTCGGACTGGACCGATCCAACTTTGGTACGAGCAAGTGGAACCCTTTGGGAACTTACATTCGTCCTGGCGATAAGGTTGTCATTAAGCCCAATCTGGTGCTGCATCAGTTTGGGCCGCAGCGGGGCGCAGATTGCTTGACGACTCACGGTTCAGTGCTGCGCGCCGTGCTCGACTACGTGTATCTTGCTGCAGGACCGCAAGGCGTGATCGTGATCGCCGATGCTCCCCTACAAGGAGCGGACTTTCATCGTGTCTGCAGTGATGCAGGTCTGGGCCAGATCCAGGACTTTTACCGGCAATCTCTCCACACCGACGTTGCCGTGCTCGATCTACGTCAGGTTCATGCGGTCATCGACGAGGAGTCTTCGCTGATACGGCGCGTGGAGCGTCTGGCCGGAGACCCCAGGGGATATTGCGAAATCGATCTGGCGGAAACGAGCCGTTTGAATGAACTGGGCCAGGGCGACTCGCACTATGTTGTCGGTGACTACGACGCTGCGGTCACAAATTCCCGGCATCGGGGCCCGCATCATTCTTACGTGGTGAGCCGAACCGTCCTCGAGGCAGACGCGATCGTGTGCGTCCCCAAACTCAAAACGCACAGCAAGACTGGTGTGACGGTTTGCCTGAAGAACATGGTTGGCATCGTAGGGTCCAAGGACTGCCTGCCTCATCACCGTCACGGCAAGACGAGTCAAGGCGGGGACGAGTTCCCGGAGCAGTATCCATACAGATGGCTGTTGAGCACGAGGATCCATGGTTTGCTGCAAGGCCGGGTGCCGACGGTTCCATGGAGGCTGATGCGAGGCTTTGCAGAGACCTTTCTGAAGGCGGGAACGCCTGCCAACGGGAAGGAGAACCACGGTAATTTCTTTCATTCCGGAGGGTGGCACGGTAACGACACCATTTGGCGGACAGTCGATGATCTGAACCGCATTCTCTTCTTTTATGACCCCGCCACAGGCACACTTCAGCAGCAACCGCGACGCCGATACTTTGCCCTCGTGGATGCGATCGTCGCCATGGAAGGAAACGGACCGCTTCGCGGCGTACCGAAGCCGGTCGGCCTGATCATGGCAGGCGACGATCCGCTCGCGGTGGACGTTGTCGCGGCTACCTTGATGGGATTCGATTGGCGGCGGATTCGCATGTTGCAAGGTATCGCAGGCTCAACTCATCCCTGTAGGTACTCGGCGATCCAGGGCGACGAGTCTGCCATCGAACTGCTGTCGGATGTCCAAGCCTGGAGTTCGTTCGAAGCTCTCGCGCGAGACCACCTCAACTTGCGACCACCAAATGGCTGGCGCCAGTTCGTGGAGATGCAACATGTGGGCTGACAGGATTTACCAATTCCTGCCGACATCGATGCAAAACGTGGCGGTCTCTGTCCGGGGATGGCAGTTCCACCGGGACCGCTACCGCGGCCCGTCTTTTTCTGACACGGCTCGAACTCTTGAGGAAAACGAGCGGCTATCGTTAGAAGCCCTCCAACGCCTGCAGTTCACGATGTTTCGCGAGTTTGCCGAGCATTGCTTTGAGAATTCTCCTTACTACCACAACTTGTGGAAGTCGAGGGGGGTTGACCCCCGCGACGTCCGGCAAGCGAGTGATGTCTCGCTGCTTCCTATCGTTCCAAAGCAGGATCTTCGCTCACGAACCGAAGAATTTCTAACTCAAAAGATTCACCGCGGAATGACGGCAGTCCATACCAGTGGCACTACGGGCTCACCGCTCACTGTATATTTTTCGAGGGAAGACATCGGGCGACGGTATGCCTTTTTGGACCGCTGCCGGCGCTGGGCGGGTGTGAGGGTTGGAGACAGAAGGGCAAGCTTCACCGGCCGCAACATCATCCCGCAACGTCAATGTGGGCCTCCGTTCTGGCGCTACAACGCGCCAGGGAAGCAGTTCCTCCTATCCTCCTATCACTTGCTGGCACAGAATGTGCCGGCATACGTGGAAGCCCTGGCGAAATTCCAGCCAGACATCATCGACGGATACCCATCGGCGATTCATATTATGGCCGACCACATCCTGCGCGCCGGCAGTGCCCGACCGATACATCCGCGCGCGATATTGGTTTCAGCCGAGACATTGTTGCCGCACCAGCGAGAGACCATGGAGGCGGCGTTTTGCGCCAAAGTTCACAATCAGTACGCATCATCGGAAGGGGCGCCCTTCGTTAGCGAATGCGGGTTGGGGCGACTTCACGTTCACCTGGATTCAGGCCTGGTTGAAGTTCTCGACTCGAATGGCAATCCGACGCCGCCAGGCCAGATTGGGGAAATCGTCGTAACCAGTTTTACGACTCGCGTTCTCCCCCTGTTGCGTTACGCCATCGGCGATGCAGCGATCCCTTCAGATGGAGCGTCCCCCTGCCCGTGCGGTTTGCCTTTTCCAACAGTGACTGCGATCGTCGGTCGTGTCGATGACTTCCTGTACACTCCGGACCGCGGACTCGTCGGACGTCTCGACACGGTATTCAAGGGCACACCGAATAGCGTTGTCGAGGCGCAGATTGTACAGACATCGCCGGACACGATCGTCGTTCGCATTGTTCCGGACAGACCGCGCTACAGGCCAGAGCATGCTCGCAAGATCGTGCAGGAGCTACGAAGCAAAGTGGGCCAATTCGTGGCGATCGAAGTTGAAGAGGTGTCCGTCATCCCGCGTTCAGCCAATGGCAAGATGCGTCCCGTAGTCAACCTCTGCCTCAACGTCTTGCCGAGTGCCTTCCAATACGGCTCGAAGAGTGATTGGGCACCATCAACGGTTCAGACACATCACACCAGCCCGGCTGTGACCGAGTAGAACTTAGCGCCCCAGAGAACCTGGCTCGGCCGGCGATTCGCTGTCCACCAACAAGGTAGCGCATGACTGTGGACCCGAAAATTACAATTGCGCGCGTCATCGCGCGTCTGAACGTCGGAGGACCAGCCGTTCAGGCCATTCTCATGACGGACGCCTTCGGTCGCAAGGGTTATCGCGCGGTGCTTCTGACGGGCGACGTTGCGTCCGGAGAGGCCAGCATGGACTACCTGGCGGATCAAAGAGGGGTCCGCCCCATAAGAATCAACACCCTATCCCGCAAGATCTCAATAGTACAGGACCTGAGATCTCTGTGGCGCTTGGTACAGTTTTTCCGCCGCGAACGGCCGCTCATCGTGCATACTCACACGGCTAAAGCGGGAACGTTGGGCCGATTGGCAGCAATGTTCACAGGAGTTCCGGTACGCGTGCACACTTTCCACGGGCACGTTTTTCACGGATATTTCTCTCCTGCGGTAACCAGAATTTTTCTCGCGATAGAACGCCTCCTCGGCAGGTATACGGACTGCATTGTCGCGGTCAGCCAGTCACAGAAGAATGAACTCGTCGGAACCTACCGGATTGCTCCCGCGGAAAAGGTAGTTGCCCTTTCGCTCGGTTTCGACCTCGACCGATTTCTATGTGTCAACGGACACGAGGGCACTCTGCGCGCGTCTGTTGGTTGTGCCCCTGAATCGCCCCTCGTGGGATGGGTAGGGCGAATAACTGCCATCAAAGCGCCAGATCTTTTTCTCGCATCGGTAGCGCAAATTCACTCTCAATCGCGGTCCGTGAGATTTGTCATGGTGGGTGATGGCGAACTCCGCCCAGAATGTGAAGCGCGCATTCTTCAAGCTGGCCTTCGCGAGCGAGTCGCCATCGCTGGGTGGCGGCAAGATCTTGAATCGGTCTACGCCGACCTGGACGTGTTGCTGTTGACCTCGATCAATGAAGGCACGCCGCTGGCTCTTCTGGAGGCCATGGCGTCGGGGAGACCTTTTGTCGCTACGGATGTTGGAGGCGTACGTGATCTTATGACCGGACGCGCACAACGCGAAGAGGGCTGGGAAAGGTTTGACAATGGCATCCTGGTCCCGCGTGATCCGCGGCTGATCGCGAAAGCGACCGACTACCTCTTACACCGGCCTGATCTGCGGATGGCTATGGGCCGGGCCGGCAGGGAGTTTGTGCGCGCTCGCTACTCTTCCGAGCGGCTTGCTAACGAATTGGAACAGCTCTACCTGCAGTTGGCAACCAGGAAGAAATGCTTGCGACCGAACATGGAAGTATCGCCGCCGTCCGCGCCTGCGGTTATCTGCAACTCGTCTCCTGAATAGCGCTGCAGCATCGCAGGGCAGGATCTCTAAAGTAGCCTACTTCGCTTTCTTACAACAACGCACAACTTGGTTATGACTACAGCTTCCTCAACGCAATTGCTCGGGAGGGCATAAAACGATGCGCACATTAATTACGGGTGGCGCTGGATTCATCGGGTCCCATCTGGCCGGACACCTGGTCAACATGGGTCATGAAGTCTCAGTATTGGACGATCTATCAACCGGCTCCATGACGAACATCTGTCACCTCAAGGGCCAGCGAGGATTTCAATACTTCATCGACAGCGTGATGAACCGTCCCCTGCTTGCGGAATTGGTAGACGACTGCGACGTGGTATTTCATCTTGCCGCTGCCGTGGGCGTGCAACTCATTGTGGAGTCCCCGGTCCGCACTCTACACACCAACGTGCGCGCCACCGAACTCGTGCTGGAGGCGGCGAGTAAGAAGCAAAAAAAAGTACTGATCACCTCAACTTCGGAGGTGTACGGAAAGTCAGAACGTATACCTTTCCGCGAGACGGATGATTTGGTAATTGGTCCTCCGGACCGGGGCCGCTGGAGCTACGCATGCTCCAAAGCGATGGATGAATTCCTGGCCATTGCCTACTCCCGCGAGCGCCACGTTCCCGTCGTAGTTGTACGTCTTTTTAACACGGTGGGACCGCGGCAAACCGGCAGATACGGCATGGTCCTGCCGCGCTTCGTCGGCCAGGCGCAACGCGGGGAACCAATTACGGTCTACGGCAACGGCAAGCAAACCCGCTGTTTTGGTTGGGTAGGGGACGTGGTGGAGGCACTAGCCAAGCTGGCGTGTCTTCCGGCTGCCGAAGGAATAGTGTTCAACATCGGATCCGACGAGGAGGTGACCATCAACCAACTCGCACAGGTCGTCAAGGAAGCAACCGGTTCCAACTCGCCTCTTCAGTACATCCCTTACGATGTGGCTTACGACAAGGACTTTGAAGACATGGTCCGGCGAGTCCCAGACTTGACGCGCATCCGGACCGCCATCGGGTACGCTCCCTCCAAGAAACTCCGTGCCATTGTCGAAGAAGTAGCGAAAAGTGTTGCGCACGTTACGCCGATGCCTCAGCGAGCTTCGGCGCGGCGCGAGTCCCGTGTGGCGGCTCAGGCGCTGTAACAACTTACAGCTCTCATCATGTTTCGAAATGCAAACATTGCGACTACCGGCGCTGGAGCGTTCGTAGTAGCACTATCCTTGAGTGCATGCCTGGTCAGCCTTGCTATCCGAGTCTGTCGAGCGCACGGATGGGTCGCTCAGCCGCGTCCCAATCGCTGGCACAAGGGCACACCCAGCCTCTTCGGCGGAGTGCCGATCTGGCTCAGCTGCGTTGTGGTCAGCGCCGTATTTCTTCCCTTCTCTGACCGTACCGCATGGACGCTGATCGGCGCTTCTACCGTTGTCTTTCTTTTGGGGCTTGCGGACGACATCCTGCGCTTACGCCCTTCGACCAAACTTGCTGGTCAGTTCTTGGCAGCCGCGCTGGTTGTGAGCTTGGGGATTGTCTATCCTTTACACCACAGCGCGATCATCAACGTATTGGTCTCCCTCTTGTGGATTGTAGGGATTACCAATGCCTTCAACCTGCTTGACAATATGGACGGCCTCGCCGCCGGGGTCGCGATCATTGCGGCAATCTATCTTTCGATCTTCTACGCGAGTGTCGGATCGCAGGCGTATGCAATTCTGGCAGTTTTAGTAGCCGGGGCAGCGGCAGGGTTCCTCATATTCAACCTCAACCCTGCACGCATCTTTATGGGTGATTCCGGCAGCATGTTCCTGGGTTTCCTTCTGGCAAGCACGTCACTGCTGGAAGTGACCCATGTGTCCGGCGTTCCCGCTCTCGTTTTGGCTCCGGTTGCTGTGTTGGCAATACCGGTTTTCGATACCTTTTTTGTCTCCGTCACCCGTTGCCTCCGGGGACAAAAGATCTCTGAGGGCGGCACTGATCATAGTTCGCATCGTCTGGTTCAGTTGGGTTTGAACGAGCGCAACGCCGTCTGGCTGCTATACGGTCTCTGCGCAGCGTCCGGCGCCGTCGGCTTGATCGCGCGGCACGTGTTCTACTCGCGGGCCATCGGATTGGTCGGGTTCTGGTTCCTTTTCTTGGTCCTGTTCGGAGTTCACCTGTTCAGGTCGCATCCGACTGCAAGTCAAAACCACCACCAGCCTACGAACACTTTCGCGGCACGTCTGCTGGTGAGGGATACTCTTGCTCTCCTGCTTGATCCTGTAGCCGTATCCCTGTCGTACTACGTCGCCTACTTTCTTCGCTTCAGCGCCTACGTACCCAGGGCGGATCTAGATCTTTTCGTGCGCACTTGGCCGATCGTCCTCAGCGTGAAGTACATCTCTCTCTGGGCTTGCCGAGTGTATCGGTATTCCTGGTGGAGAGGATCAATTACCGATTCGTATCGTCTCGCCAAAGCCACCTTGGTCGGCGAAGGAGCAGCTGTTCTCCTGCTAATCGCGCTCTATCGTTTTGTGGGCTTTTCTCGCGTGGTATTCCTCCTCGATGCTGCTCTCTCGTGGGCACTCCTCCTGCTGATTCGCAAGTCGTTCTCCCACTTCCGCGACTTGCTCGGCGGTTGGGGGGGGAGCAAGACGAAAGAGCGGCGAGTGCTTGTACTGGGCACTTCAGAGCAGACCGAACTAGCGTTACGCTACCTTCGAGATCGGGGGATTGCGTGTGCTGGCCTCATTGACACGAACGGCGGAGCCGACCTGGGCCGATGCGTATGGGGCACCGAGGTAGTAGGTAGCCTGGATGATCTTTCGCGGTTAGGTCCCAACTTCGGAGTGTCTGAGATTGTGCTGCCAGAGAACGAACGCCTGCCCTATTCCGAGGAAGACTTCCATTCGTTTTGTCAGAACGCCCACCTGCACCTTCTTAAGGTAGGCCTGTACGCAGTGGATTTCGGCGCTGTGCACACTGCCAAGTTGGACAGTCAACACTCCGTGAAAGCTAGCTGATCGGCACGCAATGCGAGCCTCGGCGGCCCGACCATAGGCTATCAGTCCAGAGCCGCACACCTTCTTACCGGGCTGAAGGTTGAGACACGACGGATGTGGAACCACTAGGAATGGTCGGCCTCATGACAGCTTCGACACGGTGTACTCAGATTGTATTCTGACTCGTTCCCCGAATGGCTTCGGAATTCCCGGTGATGCACATGGAGGTTCTGCCGACCGCCGCAGCTCTGACAGCGCCAGTGGTCGCGCTCGAAAACCTGCTGGTGTTGAGCCCTGTACCACCCCCCTCCAGGCGAATCCGACAGGGCTTTGGGCGGATGCTTTTCATGACGCCTTCGCCCGTGTTCTGTTGGGAATTCTTCTGAACCCCCTAAAGTAATCTCCCACCCCCTACGTCTCGGGCCCGTCAGTTCCTTCCGGCGTCCCTTTCGCTTGCACGCCTGCTTGGGCTCCCGGCTCTTGCACAACCATTTGGTTGCACATCCAGAATCCTTGCCCGCCGCCCGGGAAGAACTTCGCTAACTCCAGTCGCTTCTCCAACCACGCTTGCCGGAGATCTCTTCGTATCTGCAACGCCAGTCGCTCGCGGATGGACTCGTGGTAGCCTCTTCTGGCGCCGGGGTGACGCGTTCTCCAGGAACTCGTCACAAGGAACTCCAGGTTTCCAGTCGCGGTTGCGTCTCGGCCTGCCGACCTGAACGACAGTCTTTCCCAGTTCCCTCACCCGCTTCTCGAGCCGCAGGAGCGCGAGATTGCTGAGATCGAGGGCAGGATTTTGGGTGTGGTGTAGCCCCGAGTCTCTCCGTAATGGCGTAAGCGATTCCTACCGCCTCAGCGCTGAGGCGGTGAATCTCCGGCGAGATTCACCGCTAAAGGCGTCGCGGAGCGACGCCTTTAGCCATTCCGTTACGGCCTGTCCCCGGGGACGGGTAATTGGGGACGGGTTCGGGGACAGGTCAGCTGTCCCCGAACCAGATTCCAGCCCCTATTGAAAGTTGCGGAATTCTGTAAAACGCAAGTGATTGCTGTAGAACGTGTTAGGGTGATAACCCTTCCATTCGTGGAACGCTGTTGAACTTGGGTGCCTTGACCGACACAAAATTGACTACAGCCCTTTACGGTTCGAGGTCATTCACGCTCATTAACGCATGCCCCCAATGGATCGCTGCCCGTCGACGGGCCTCCTAAGGCGACAGTGGAAAGGGTGGGCTCATGTCTGCGAGACGCGATGGCAGGCTATACTCGGCACACCTCAAAGTCATGATACTTGCGGGAGACATCGGGGGGACGAAGTGTACGTTGACCCTCTTCGCCGAGGATGGAGGGAAAGTACGCTCTTCCTTCCGCTTTCGAGCCCCCACTCGCGATTTTTCGGGTCCTGCAGCCTTGTTGAAGGCGTTCCTGGTCAAGGCGCGGGGCGGGGGATTGCCCAAGCTAGAAATCAGAGCCGCAGCTTTTGGCTGCGCGGGCGCGGTCGTGGAAGGCCGCGTCGTCACCAACAACCTGCCTTGGATCGTCGAAAGCAAGATTCTGGCTACAAGTCTGGGGTTGGAGCCCGACAGGACGCTTCTGTTAAACGACCTAGTCGCCGCAGCGGCGAGCCTGCCACATCTTTCCCCAGCCGACCTGCTCCCGCTGAACGATGCGGTGGCGCAGCCGCGCGCGCCAAAGGCACTGATCGCAGCGGGAACCGGTCTCGGGGAGGCGCTCCTGTTCTGGGACGGCTCGCGCTACCGAATTTTTCCTTCCGAGGCAAGCCTAACTGACTTTGCGCCACGGAACGACCGCGAACTTCTTCTCGTTCAATCGCTACGTCAGCGGATGCCGCGGGTCTGCAGCGAGGAAGTCGTTTCGGGACGCGGCTTTCGCGCGATTCACCAAATCATCTTTCCCGGCGTGCAACACCCGTGGTTTGACGACCCGGCGATTGATCCGGCCGCCAAAATAACGCAGCAGGCTCTAGAGCGGAGCTGTTCGGCGTGCGTGGAAACTGTTCAGATATGGACGGAGGCTTACGGTGCGGAGGCCGGGAACATGGCGTTGCGGGTCCTGCCGTTTGGCGGCGTTTACGTTGCCGGAGGAATCGCCCTCAGAATACTTCCCAAGATGAAGGATGGCACATTCGTCCGCGTTTTCAGTGACAAGGCGAAGCTCAGCCGGGAGCTGGCAAGGATTCCTATCTACGTGGTCCTGAATGAGGATGCTCCGGTGCTAGGGGCCGCGTACGAGGCGTTGGCGCTCGTACATCAAGAGAGTTGAGCGAACCCTCACTTCCACTTCTCTTCGCCTTCCACAATCGAAACGTAGCGATCAACGGGCAGATTGGTAATGCGTTGCACCAAGGTGCTGGGTCGTGGCCACTTCACTTCAAGCCAGTCAATCCTGGAGCGCTTCCCGAGACCTAACACCATGCGCGGATCGTGAGACGATAGGTAGCTGCCACCACCGACCTTCATTAGACTACGATTCAAGTCTCCCGCTTGATAGGTAACTCGCGCCCCAACCGCATCAGGATTTGCTTTCCTGCCAACCAGGTTGATGCCTAACCAGTGATTCGCACTCCCGACATTGTTCTTCAAGAGAAGGGGGGGCGCATCATTGTTAGAGATGAGGACATCAACGGCGCCATCGTTGTCGAAATCTCCCACCGCCAAACCGCGCGCCGACAGCGTACGTGTAAACACTGGACCACTGTCGTGGCTAACATTCTTCAGGCCCGTGCCGCTGTTCTGGAACAACAGCAGCGGTTCGCGATAGGTTACGTTGTCGTAAATCTTCTCGATGAGATCGTCGGGGTGGCCGTTCGCAATCAGTAGGTCCAGGTTGCCGTCGTTGTCATAATCGAAGAACTTAAGCCCCCACCCGCTCATGAGCTTGGTAGCGCTCGCAATGCCTGACGGCGCGGCGATGTCATCGAAACTCTCGTCGTGTTTGTTCTTGTAGAAGCCGTACAGTTCGTGGTTCAAGTTCGTGACAAACAGGTCCATCCAGCCATCCTGGTCGAAATCGGCCGAGTCTACGCCCATTCCGGAGCGGGCCTTGCCACCCTCACCGTAGGCGACACCTGCGGTAAAGCCGATCTCTTCGAAACGTTTGCCTTCGCGGTTGGCGAACAGGAAATTCGCGACCGTGTCGTTGGCGACGAACAGGTCGAGCCAGCCATCATTATTAATGTCGGTGGCGACCGCTCCCCAGGACTTGCCGGGATTGTCGGCGATTCCCATTTTCTGACTGACATCCGTAAACGTGCCGTCGCCGTTGTTATGAAAGAGCCAGCTTGGCATCGGGGAGTAGACGCGGGGATAGCAATACTCGTTTTTCCCTGCCAGGGCAGGAATATTGGGGGCGCCGCAGTGGTGGTGTTTGGTTTTGCTGAAGTCGACGAAGCGGCAAACGAAGAGATCGAGTCTGCCATCGTTGTCGTAGTCGAACCAAACGGCCGTCGAAGCCCATCCGGGAGCGGCGACTCCGGCTTTTTCGGTCACATCGGTAAACGTGCCATCGCCGTTGTTGCGGTAGAGAATGCTACGACCGTACTGCGTAAGGTAGAGATCGGGGAAGCCATCTCCGTTGTAATCACCCACGGCGGCACCCATACCGTAGCCGCCGCCTGCTACGCCAGCTTTCTCCGTGACGTCGGTGAAGGTCCCATCGCGATTGTTGCGGTAGAGCGCGTTGCGCAAAGGTCGCGATGGCGTGAAGAAGTCACAGGGCCCGCTGTTGACCAGATAGATGTCCATCCAGCCATCGTTGTCATAGTCGAGGAAGGCACAACCTGCTCCGGTGGACTCGGGCAAATATTTTTCTGGGGAAGCGCCGGCGGTATGAGTCCAGGTGATACCGCTGGCGGATGGCACAACCTCGGAGAAAGGATTGACAGGCTGATCCAAGGCACTGGCGAAGCGGGAAAGCCCGGCGGAAGCCAGGGAACTGGCGAGGACACGCAAGAAGTCCCGGCGCCGTAGGCCCTTGTCACGAAGACTCGCGCACCAGTTCTTTTTGGTCAGCATGAGAAGATTTGTTCGGGTTGAGCCGCTAGTTGTGCGGCTCCTGGGCCTGGGTTCCCTGCTGGGACTGTTGCTGGAGCAGTCCATCGGCCACGCGGCGCCTGACTTTTTCCAGGCTCTCGGCGGTTTCCCGCTGCAATGCCGCCTCGCGATTCGCGTCTTCCTTCCGGCCCGCACCAGCATAAGCGAGCGCGAGCAGATAGTGTCCGGTTGGGCTGTCGGGAGCGAGCTTCTCGTAGGTTTCTAATGGCGGAATGGCTTCCGAGAAACGCTTCGCCGCGACAAGCGACGTTCCGAGTCCGAGATGAGCTTCGGCAAAACCCGCATCAATCTTGGCGGCGCGCGTGAAGTGACGGATCGCCGCCGAGAGGTCGTTGGCATCGTGCGCCAGTTGGCCGAGAACGTACTCGGCGGTTGCGTTCCTCGGATCTATATCGAGTTCCTGCTCGAAGTTCTTCTTCGCTTGTTCGACGTTTTCCGGCGAGGGCTGTGGACGGGAGAGCAATGCACGGCCGAGCCTGGCGTGAATCCCGGGCAGAAGCGGATTCAAATCGAGAATCTTGCGATATTCCGCAGCCGCATCGTCCCACTTGCCTTGTAGTTCGAGAGCTTCGGCGTTCAGTTCGTGAACCTGGTAGGAGAATGGGGCCTCACGCGCCAGATCCTGCGAAGTACGCAGCGACAGGTCAGAGTAAGCGTGCGTCGCCGCGTAGAGTACCTCGGGGTCGCGCGGGAGGTCACGCTGCAGAAGCGCCAGGAACTCCAGCGACTCATAGGGCTGGTTGTGCGTCATGGCACAATTCACACCGTCGAGCCCGAGGCGCTTTTTCAAGTCTTTGTCGGTAACGGTGCGAATGGATTTCTTGAGCAACGGCAAGGCTTCCGCACAATGTCCGCTCTCGGCGAGGGCCGAGGCTCGCTCGGCAGAAGCCGCGCTCGATGGAGTGCCCTTGGCAGCCTGCGAGAAAGAAATCGCAGTCACCGCCAACAGGAAGAGGGTCAGGATCGTCACAGTACGGGAGACTCTTGGCATGGGCAGATTATAGTCGGAAAACGACCCGCCGAGCGGTCCCGGACAGACGTCGACTGGGTTTGTAACTTATTTGTTATCATTGAGTTGACGGGGGTGCTGGGAGCTTGAACTCATTTCTTGAGCGGACGTTGAAGTTCGCCCGGCGGCGGGACGGGGAGTCGAGGGAAAATCGGCCCCGGCAGCGGTGTCACGAGAACGCCTCGCGGGCAACAATTTTTGTTTTATTACAGGAACGATGGTGGTGTGCAGAGAGGCTGCTCTTCCTGTTTGTGCTCGCCAGCGTCTGCCCGCGGACCTTCCCTCAGACCCCCAGTGTACCCACGAGTACAACGACAGCCGCCACATCGTCCGTCCAGTTCACGAACGTCACTGAGCGTGCCGGAATCAAGTTCGTGCATTACACGGGGAGTAAAGGCATGGCAGTAATTCGCGAAGCTTTTGGTCCAGGGCTTTGCGTTGCAGATTTCGATGGCGATGGATTTCAGGACATCTACTTCGTTAACGGACGCGATCTCTACGGCCGCGGCATCCCGGCCCAGAACGCGCTGTATCGGAATAACGGCGATGGCACGTTCACGGACGTAACCGACAAGGCCGGAGTGCCGGGCACAGGCTATGGTTTGGGTTGTGTCTGGGGCGACTACGACAATGACGGCTTCCCCGACCTCTACGTCACTCAGTATGGCCGCAATGTTCTGTATCACAACAACGGCGACGGCACATTCACGGATGTCACTGACAAAGCGGGAGTGGGTGGCGGCAACCAGTTTCACAGCGGCGCGACGTTCTTCGATTACGATCGCGACGGGCGCCTGGATCTGTACGTTGGCAGCTACGTGGACTTCGGCCCGAACAGCCCTCGCTACTGCAATTTCGTGGATGTTCGAACGAATTGTCCGCCGACTGCCTACAAAGGCACGCCCAACGTGCTTTATCACAACAATGGAGACGGCACTTTCACCGACGTAACTTCGGCGGCTGACATGTACCAACCGGAAGGCAAGAATCTTTCCGTCGGAGCGGCAGATTACGACAACGATGGCTGGCCTGACCTGTTTGTAGCCAACGACGGTCTGAACGCCTATCTCTACCACAATGACCACAACGGGAAATTCAGCGAGATCGGCTTGCTAGCTGGTATGGCGCTCACTGGGCGTGGCAAGACCATGGCGGCCATGTGCATCTCACTGGGCGACTACGACAACGATGGCTTCCTGGATCTTTACATCTCTGATTTTCAGAAGGCTGCCGACCATCTCTGGCACAACGACGGGAAAGGCGCATTCGAGGAGGTCAGCGACGCGGCCGGGATTACGACCCCCACCTTAAACGTACTCAGCTTCGGTGGTGGTTTTCTTGACTACGATAACGACGGCTGGCTTGATCTCTTTATTGCGAATGGCCACGTCTACCCGGAAGTGGAACAGTCCGCGCAACCGGCGCTCTACAAGCAGATCAATACGCTCTTTCACAACGAAGGCAACGGAAAGTTCGTGGACGTGACAAGGCAGTCCGGCAGCGGACTGCAGACACCCTACGTCGGACGCGGTGTCGCCTTCGCGGACTTCGATAACGATGGCTTCATGGATGTGGTTGTGGGCAATAACGGTGACCCGCCGCTGCTGCTGCACAACAGCGGAGGCAACGGAAAGCATTTCCTGAACTTCAAGCTCGTGGGCACCAAGAGCAACCGCGATGCAATGGATACTCGCGTGCGCGTAGTCGCTGGAGGGCTGTCTCAGATTCGTGAGGTCGCAGGAGGCGGCAGTTATCTCTCGCAGAGCGATCTACGCGCCCACTTTGGTCTCGGCAAAGCAGCTCGCGCCGACACTGTCGAAGTAAAGTGGCCGAGCGGCCTGCGGCAAGTGTTTCAAAACGTCGAGGCCGACAAGTTCTACACCATCGAAGAAGGTCAGGATCGATTGACGCCACAGAAGTTCAGGACGCCTGCACCTGCTTTGCCCGCAGTCCCGGCGAAGGCCGCTCCTCCCAACACCAACTAGAAGTTCCCCTCTATTCCACGTCCCTATCAAGGAAAAAGGCAGGCGCTGAAGTGCCTGCCCGTGTGAGGTGAGCGGCCTATCGATTAGAAAGTGAACCTCAGAGCTAGTTGCAGTTGTCGGGCGCCCTGGGATCCGGTGACTTGACCGAAGACAGGACTACCCTTGTCGAACGAACCACCTGCAGGCCCCGCCGAGAATGTGAGCACGCGGTGGTTAAAGGCGTTGATTGCTTCCAGTCGCAGTTCAGCTCGGAACCTCTCTGTGATCTGGATGCCCTTGTGCAGGTTCATGTCGAAATCGGCATAGCCTGGGCCGCGACCGTTTCCAACGGAGCAGGTGCCGAAGGTATTGGCTGCAGCTTCGCTGACCGTGCTCCCATCAAACCACTGAATGGAGCCAGGAGTGTTGGTAGCAGGGTTCGGAGCCGTATATTGGTTCACGTTGTGCAACGGGCCATTGCAGCTGGGCCGTGCACTGAGAAAGTAAGCGCCGATGCCGTTCGTGTTGGACGGGTCTCCGTTGAATGCTCCCCATCCGCCAAACTCATTCAGGGTGAGTGCGTTCCCGGTGTGCAGCGTGATGATGCCACCGATTTCCCAATTGCCGAGTACCGCGTTCAGCGCAGGATTCATATCCTTGCCAAACTGCTTGCCGCGGCCCAGGGGAAGGTCGTAAGTCACGTAGCTGGTAAGAACGTGTTTCTGGTCCCAGTAGCACGGGCCCCAATCAGCGCGACCGTCATACATATTCTGCCAACCGGGCTGGCCTCCGGAACTTAGAGCGTTGCTGCTACCCCAGCCAGTGCCAAAGTAGCCGGGCGAGTTGCTCAGGCACTTGGAGTAGGTGTAGGCGACCTGCGCCTCCAGACCGTGATACATCCGATTCTTCAATACGGCCTGCAGAGCGTCATAGCGCTGACTGGAGTTGGAAAGGTTGGTTCCAGCGATCGCGTTGCTGCCACCCAGGGCAGAGTTATCCAGTTGGTTCAGCGAACCCACGGTCGCGCCCCCAAGATAAGGCCCGGCCACACGGCTCACGATCAACTCTCCCGGCTTGGCAAGCGTTCCCTGTGCATTCAGGCCCCTCATCTGCGCGATCTGTCCGAAGTTCAGAAGATGCGTGCCGTGCTGACCGACGTAGCCGACCTGGAAGGTCAGGCTGTTGGTGAACTGGTGCTGGAGGGTCAAGTTCCATTGCTGGACGACCGCCGGACGGAAGTTCGGATCGGTAACGCGGATTCGGATGCCACTGTAGCAGGCGATGTTAATGGCTGCACAAGGGGGAATCGACGGACCAAAGCCAGCCGAGATGTCACCCGGCAGCTTGGTTTCTGCCGCTCCATAGAACGGCGGGTTCTGGGTTAACTCTTCGTTGGCGCCGCCACCTTCCATGTAAGTGGAGACTCCGTAGCCGGCACGAATTACCGTCCTCCCGCCCCACATCGCTGGCGACCACGACAAGCCGATGCGTGGGTTCCAGTCGCCTTTGCCCAAGTAATTGTTGTAGAGAGCACGGCTATTCCCGTTCTGGCCCGCTTGTTCGATGGCGCCGGTGAGGAACCCGAAGTTGACCTCCCGGTCTTTGATCTCATAGAACGGCGTGTGATCCTCAAAGCGCATGCCGAGATTCAGGGTGAACGTGTTGGTGACACGCCAGTCGTCCTGGCCATAGAACGCAAAGATGTTGCCGCGCAGGCCGAACACAGTGTTGCTCAATCCGTCGCGGAAACCGCCACCGACGTTGCCCATCCAGAAATCCGCCAGGCCGACGTTGGTTGCAGTATTGATGCTCAAATATCCCAACTGACCGTTGTTGCCACCGTAGTTGTAATCCTGGCGCTCCCGCCAGTATTGGAAGCCAGCCTTAAAGTTGTGCCGGCCGTGCACAAAAGAGAGGTTGTCCTCGAGCTGTCCTTCGGTCGTGTGAAATATCTGGACGGCGTCGATGGACCCGAGCGTCGGATTCCCGGTACCGACCCCCGGAATCTGCAACTGCAGCATACCGGGAGCTTGAGCGTTGCCGCCGGTTATGCCGAGCTGCTCGCTGAATTTCCCTAGAAAATCGGTCGAGGTCCCCGATTGCGTGTAATGCACGGCGCCGAAGCCGATGCGAAACTCATTCACCACGGTCGGACTGAAGGTGTGTCTCCAGTTGACGACCGCGTTGCGGATGGGATCGTCGATCAACCCACCTACCGAAAACAGAGTCAGCGTGGTGAAGGACGGGTTGCGAAGATTCATTTGCGACCACCGGCCGGAAATGTTGTCCTTGCTCGACATGTAATAGTCGATCTTCAGGTCGCCTTGATCGTTGTTGAGATTGTCGCCCGAGGTGAAGAAGTAGTTGTTGCCGACCAGCAACTTATCTATCTGTGGGGCGGGGTAGTACTTCGAATTCAAAAGGTTCTGCACCGCCGGACTGACGGTCAGACCTGCACCCGGCAGGTTGTTACCGAGAACAGCAGTTGGCTGCTTGGCGACGTGATTGTTAATCATCGCAGGGATCTGAGCGGGATTCTGATAGTAAAGCTGATTCGCTCCTCCAGAACCCGGTACAACCAATTGGTTGGCCAGGACCACCGCAGTGTTCTTCGGGTTACCCTGAGAGTCGAGATCGAGAGCGTTCGGTCCCAGAGCGGTGTCCTTGCACAGGTTGTTGCTGTCAAACCCTCCTGTGCAGAGTTCCGCGAAATTCCCTGCACGCGCTGCCGTGGTGAGCAGCTGCGCGCCCGTAGTTCCAATGTTCTTCCGGCGCTGACCCTGGTAATCAGCAAAGAAGAACAGTTTGTCTTTGATGATCGGTCCGCCGAACGTGGCGCCAAACTGGTTGTAGCGGAATGCCGGCTTGATGGTAGAACCATCTTTGTTGTGACCGAAGGCGCCTTCAAATGCCGGCAAACCCTTGGTCATGCCCGAGAAGTATTTGTTCGCATTCAGCGCGTCGTTGCGGAAAAACTCGAATGCGCTGCCGTGAAAACCGTTGGTGCCCGACTTGATGGTGGCGCTGACGACGCCGCCCTGGTAGTTGCCAAACTCGGCCTTCGCGTTCTGCGTGATCAGGTTGAATTCCTGGATCGCGTCGAGGCCGGGATTGTAGGCCGTTTCGTTGTTCTTGCTTTCGTTGTTGATCTGGCCATCGAGCAGGAACGAATTGGCCTGCTCCCGGTTACCGTTGATGTAGGGGCGGCCGGAGTTCAGCATGTTCTGCGGCAGTTGCATGGATTCCGGATTGACGGTTGTCGCGCCTGGAGCGAGAAGCGTCAACTGAATATAGTTGCGGGCAGCCAGTGGAACGGCGGTAAGAGTGTTGGCGTCAAACAAAGTGCTGACTTCGGTTGATTGTGTCTGCAGAACTGGCGCCGTGGCCGCGGTGACCTCAACAGTCTCCGTCACCTTGCCAACCTTCAGTTGCACATCGACGCGCGCCGTCTGGTTGAGCACCAGGGTGAAGGCGGGATAGATCGCCGTCTGGAAGCCGGTTGCCGTGACCTTTACCTCATACGTGCCAACGGGAACGCGCGTAATGCTGTACGCGCCCGTCTCGTTAGTCTTAGCGTCCAACTGCGTGCCGCGCTGGGTATCTTTCGCGCTGACAGCTGCGTTTACGAGGGGTGCACCGGTGGAATCAGTAATCGTACCCACGATGCTGGCGGTTACTTCCTGACACCGCGCCGGCGGGACGGCAAAAACGGCCAGCAAGACAACCAGAGCCGACACTAATACTAGACGGACTGCTTTCTCTGTCCTCATCACGAACCTCCAGGAGAGCTTCAGTACAACCCCACGAAAGAATGTTTATGCTATATAGCAGACGGAATTCCGAGGTCAAGAGAAAAATGCGAAAAAGTGAGGATATCTTGCAAGTGCTATAGGTCCGTCACCCCAATACCTGATCAGATTACGAATATGAGAATTCGTAGAATTGCTCGTACCATGGTTCCGCAAAACTGTAGATGTTGCTGATTTTACCAGGAGTACTCGATTTTCTTATCGGTTTGCAAGTCACCTTCCGTTAACTTCGTGCCACCTCGAAGGGCTATATCGGGCTATATAGCTATGCTCTTGGAAGACCTGCCGCGCCCCCAACAACGCTCTTTACTTCCCCACGGTCTTACGCTATATAGCAGATACACACACCCCTGGGTCTTTCGGAGAATGCAGAAAGCAGACGCCGCATGGCTAGAAACGGACACAGCGGAATGCCCGCGTACCAAAGAATCCAGCGGGGTATCCGACAGCGCATCGATGCAGGACAACTGAAGGCTGGGGACGCGGTCAGCTCCGAGCGGGAACTGGCACGCATCCATCGGGTCAGCCTGATGACCGCTCGACACGCGCTGGCTGGGCTGGAACGCGAGGGTATCGTCGAGCGCCGCCGTGGAGCCGGAACTTTTGTAGCGCCACCACGAATTCACTTTAACCGCTTGATGAGCTACACCGAGCAGATGGCGAGCCGCGGGCTGGCACCAAGTTCCAAGGTCTTGGTCGCCAAAATTGTCGAGGACGAACCGGAAATCGCCGCCCGGCTGGGACTGTCAGTGTCAAGCAGGATGGTCAAGATCGAGAGAGTTCGGCACACCGCCGATGAGCCCTTTGCTCTCGAAACATGCTACCTGCCGGCTAGCGAATTCGCTGGGTTGGTAGACGCGCCACTTGGCCGCGGTTCCTTATTCGCGACCCTGGAGCACGACTACGGCGTCGAGCTTGCCTATGCCGACGAAGAAGTCGATGCCACAGTTGCGGAGGGCCGGGTAGCGCAGCTTCTGGACGTGCCGCGTGGCGCTCCCTTACTCCGCATGCGTCAGGTCATCTATTCGTCCAAAATCAAACCTGTGATCTACGTGATCGGTTTTTATCGGTCCGAGCGGCATTCGCTGCTTATCCGCCGGATGCGCTAGCTAGATACACTGCAGCTTGCTCCCACATGCTGACTGACTTCTTCGACCCGACCATGCGAATGCTCTTCCGTTTCGACGCATGGGTTGCTGTGTTCTTCGTCGCCCTTCCAACCGTTGGGGAGATCGCGATTCGAGGCCACCTTCCCGTCACCATCTCATCGGCCGCGGAGAGGGGTTTCGGCATGCAGAGGCCAGCACGCTCGCCGGAGTGACGGTCTCAGGATTGCTAGTGCTTGTCTCGTGTTACCACTTTTTGCACGCGAACGTATTTGCTGTCAAAGGCATCGATGGAAATCTCTCCACCGGTGGCAGGCCCTCGAACACCGCCGGCATCACTGTTGTAAGTCTTAAATCTGCCCAGCCGATTCCAGGTCAGCTTGGTGGCAAGTGCATGGTTTGTTGGGTTGTAAACGAAAATCAGCCAAGCGTTTTCGGCCTCGATCGGGCGAATTGAGGCAGCCAGAAAGGTCTGCGGACTCATCGTCAGCAATGGTGGAGTCGGCTTACTCTTTCGCGCAGCGGCGACCAGCAGCGGCTGTCGACTTTCGGTTCCGTACCGCACGCTCCATTCTTCGCGAAAAGCCGCGTGCGGAATCAGCGCATAGCGGAATGTGACGAGACCTTCCTGGTCAGCCTTGTAATTCGTGTGCCAGTAGTTGTTCATCACGTAGGAGTAGATCTCTTGGGACGGTTCCAGCACTCGTATCCATGGCTCTTCCGCGTGCATGCCGCCCACTTCGATGAGGGGGGAATCGGCGATGGTCAGCGTGATGCCGCGATCTTCGTTCGATACATCGACCCAGCTCTCTGCGGACAGAACGTTCTTGCAGGAGCCGGGCAACTGGTCGACTTCAGGACGCACGATGCTGTTGGCAACGTCGTAGCGAACCTGTCCGCGCGGCACCCGGAAAGGGAAAGCGAAATGCAGAGACTCCTTTTCGCGTACGGCGAGTTTGTCGATCGAGTCGAGGATGTCGACGCGCGCCGACGCTGCGGCTACTCGGATCTCAGACGAATACTTCCGCGCTCCCGGAGCCGTCCCTTCGACGACCAGGGACGTGATAAGAGGACCGTTTTCTTTGACGCGAACCTTGACGTTGGAGAGTGAACGCGCATGTTCGGAACCACGGCCCAGAACGTACAGATACTGGTTGAGTTCCCCTTTCGCACGATCAACAAACTCGACTCCGTCGGGTTTGCGACGGAGACTGGAGACGGAGCCCGCTTCCGGGTCAACGGCGACCGTCAAGAAGGAGTTCTCCAGCGTGGTTCCAGAGACCTTGGCGCCAGTTCGTTCAAACGCGGCCCCCGCGCGAACAAATAACCTGCGCGAAGAAAATGGCGGTATCTCGTCAACAAGCAACGCCAGTTCGCCAGTCGTCAACCTTTGCGAGGGAACAGCGTTGCCCTCGGAATCGACGACGCGATCGCCTGCGGTGCTCATCAGTGGATCGAGTACAACGACGTCGTTGCGGGCCCAGGAAGTCGTGTTGTAGACATCCACTGCGTTTGGGAACGTGTCGCCGGTCAAGGCCGAGTTCAGGAGTGCTCGGGATTGCCGATCCGCCTCGAGGGCGAACCTCTGTTTAAACTCCCATTGTGCCTTCACAACAGGTGAATCTGGATCGGAAATACTCTTGTCAGCGCCCCATGTATGCTCGTCCCAAAGCACGAGGTTCCGCCACGCATTCGCAAACTCGTGCGCGGGGTATTTCCCGTCGGAACGCATCGCCCACAGAGTCTCAGCCTGGATCAGGCGGTCGACTGACTGCCGTGCCAGCGCCGTTTCTGCCGCGGTGGAAGCCGCACCGTCTTCCCAGTAAGGCGTGAAGTCACCCTTTACGACCGGCAGTGTGGCTCCATGGCGCCTCTCAAACTCTTGCATCATTTGTTGCTGTGTTGCGAGTATGAGGCGTGGCGTAATGTAACGTTCATTCCAACTCTTTACGAAATCCGAAAGCGCGGGATCGGGGGAGCCGTTGTCGCCCAGCGTATACGGAAGATGCACCATCTCGTATGAGTATCCGGCGTCGTCGAGATGCCTTGCCAACTTGAGGATCTTCTCGTCGCCCAAAGTGCCGAGCGTCCCTTCGTGGAATACAGAGTAGCTGGCGCCGGCAACCCACGTGAGAACCTTCTCCTTGCCGGACTGCGATGCCCAGTAGAAGGGCTTGTCGCCCCAAGCGGAAAGAACGTAGCCGATTCGATCTCCAGAGTTAGGCGCCGTGGCGAGATACTTGATGCCGCTTTGGCTCAGCGCACTGACCATGCCCCAGCTCAAGCCCGGCACGTCGGAGGTGGCAGCTGTTTCGATGGGGATGGAATACTCCTTGCGCAACTGCCGCGCAAATTCGACAAAGTGGCTCATCTCCTCGGCATTGGCCAGACCCGTCAGCATATTGGCGTAGAGTGCGTTCACTCCGAGCGCGCCATCGTGAATCGCCCCGAGCACTTCCTGCCGTTTCTGCGTGGAAGCCTGCCGCATGTACGTATCGAGAGCCCATATAACTTCGAAGTTCCATTTGTAGCGTGCTTCCGGAGGGTAGCTCTTCGTTTTCTTGATCAGTTCTAGAGCCTGGTCGAGATTGCGCCACTGTTTCCGTTCCACCTCGTTTTGCAGGTCCGTGTATCCAATGTCGTTGTGGGAATACGAAAGCAGGTAGAAATCACGCGGCTTCACCGGCTGAACCACGACCTCCATCGTCTTTAACGACTGGCCATTGATCTGAAAAACCGCCGCTACCCGGGTCTCCTGTGTCACGGCTGGAATCGGCAACCGCACGATGTTGGCTCCGACCGAGAGGGGCGCGTCCACCGGAGACCTGCCCGGGATCGTCACGTGTACCGTACCTCCGGGCCGGAGAGTATCAAGGCTCAACCGCATCAACTGCGTCGCTTTCGTTCCGTCGCGCAGCAGTGCAGGTTCAGCCCTCAACCGTGGTTCGAAATTGAATTGGTACTGAAACGTCATGTACCAGTCGGCACTTTCCGAGTCCTCCCCCACAACCTCGAGTTGTAACGGCCCTCCCGCGGAGAAGTCAGCCTTGGGAACTGTTAGAAACATGTAGCCGAACAGATCGCCAAATCGGTCAGCCATTGTGGAGTGAAAGGAAAGTTCGGAACTGTCTTTGCCGGCGACTGTCCACTCTCGGGCTGAATCATCCTTTGCGTTCCTGAACGTGAACCAGCGTCGTCCATTAATCAGGAAGTCCCAGTTGTGGCTCAGTTTGTCCTGCTCCCAGCCGCGAGACTCGATTCCGGCCAGCCACACGAACCGGTAATAGTCACCCGTCACGGAGTTCGGCAAACGTTCTGTCTGCCACGCGATGGAGTGGAAGTCCTTCCTGGCGCGCACGATCAACGCCGAATCCACATCAGGATGCGACGAGTGATACTGCAGCATCTGCCCGTCTACGTATTTCGCATAACCGTTGAGGAACTCCGCCGGGACACGAGTCTCTGTTGGGGCCGGACTTTCCCACGTTACGTTAATCACGATCGGGCTTTGGCCTTCTTGCGCGTGTGTCGAGATGCCAAGGAGAAAACACAATAGCCCCGCTGCCGCCACGTTTCTTCCGATAGAAGATGTCACTCGCAACACCTCGATCATTTCAGTATGCACAATGAGGCCAGGTTAAGCGACCATCAGAACCCACGACTGGCGTCATACCCGCTCCGAGGCCACCTGTGCTAATCCTAAAGCGGTTCCTCAGAAGGTATATCCGATTGGAGTGCCAAGGGTTAAGCTGGGATCGGCGATCTCTCTACGACAACCAGCGACCTGGCGCGAGCCTATTCCGAGGATCTGCGCGGCAAGATTTTGCGGGCCTATGAGCGGGGGCTGTGGTCCGCAGAAAGTGTGTTCGATCTCACGCGGCGACCTTCTCCAGCCGATATTCGTGGTGCAGTCCGCCGAGCACCTCTTTAATTCTTATCCGACAATCCGGCGGCAATTCGTGTCTGGGATGCTTCGGGCTCAGCCGTCGCGATGTAGCCGATTCTGGAATTCCCGGACCAAGACTGGCATGCGGGCGTCCGCGATTGTAATGCACGACCCACTCCCGCAGAATTCTACGCAGGTGCTTCTCGCTCAGCGGGATCACCCAGTCCAGGCACTCGCGCCTCATGCTTCCAATCAATCGTTCACAGTAGGCATTGGCCTTCGGCGCCTGCACGGGTGTCCGTAGAACTTTCAGCCCGAATGCCCCCAACTCATCGTCAACTTCTGCCGAAAAGATCGAATCCCGATCACGAATCAGGAATCGGCAGGTGTGATCGCTCGGGATGGCTTCGCGAAACTGCTACAAGGTCCAGGTTGCCGTCGGATGGGCCGTGACGTTGCAGTGTAGGATGCGGCGACTTCCCGCGCGGGGGACTTTTCCGCTCCGAGCCGCTCCACCCCATGCCAAACCCGGTGATCACCTCCTCCGCATTGGCCGGTTTTGGGTGGCCCCTGAGGAAATCTGAACAACACTCAGCAGTTCGATATTGGGATCGGGTACTTATTCGAGCGCGGCCACAAGCGGCAGCGGCACCTGCAAGCCGATCTTGATCAAACCGCCGTCACTCGTGCCCAAGTCGCCGACGCGGAACGAAACCTCAGATCCCCGACAGACACCACTGGATCACCCACTCAGGAGCGATAAGGATCACTTAGTTCCATCGCCAGTTCCCAGATTCCCCGCGCCCGCTGGTACATCAAGGCTCGGAACTTCTTGGGATCCTCAAGCCTCCAAGCCTCCGGCGTACTGAACCAATAGGCTGTCTGTTCGTTGATCCAAGTCTGGTAATACAAGCCCCATCCAACCAGCAAGGCGTCGGCTTGCAGGGCGCCATCTTGAATACGGTTCCCCCAGTGGTAGAGGTTTGCGGCTGCGCAATAGCTGACTCCTGTCCAAACCTCAAATTGATGCGCATACTCACTGTCGCCGACTCCGGGGGTCGAGTCGGGGTGAAGGGCGTTCGCCGCGCCCATGTCGCCAACCCCATCGCCGTTGAAGTCCCTGAGCGGCAACACAGCGCGCCTGAACAGTTGCCGGTAATGCGACGTGAGGTGGTCAGCGTTCACGACCGGCGGGAGACCCGTGACATCGACGTAACGCTCACCCACTGTGGCGTCGGCCATGATGTCGGGGTTATGGGCGTTGTACCGATAGTAGCCGAGATCCTCGCTCCAGAACTGCTCTTCCGTGCTGGCTTGCGCCTTCTTCCGTTCTGCAGTGAACTCCTCGAGCAGGGCTTTATCCATCCTGTGTTCGGCTATCGCTTCGAGCGCTTCCAGGGCGCCGAGCCAGAGAATGGCGTTGAACAGCTTGTTTTCCTTATATTCGGAGCTCTTCATTTCGCTCAAGCCGTCGCCATCGGTGTCGGTCGTCTTTTGGTAACGGTAGGTTTGCACGAGCGCCGGCCAGACATCGTCCAGGAACTTGCCGTCCTTGGTCTTGTGCCAATAAGCATGGCACTGCTGGATGAACTTGGGCGAGAATTCGGACCAGGGGGTGGTAATCCGGCCCTTAATTCCCATGGGGGAAGTGTTGTACCAACGGCCGTAGCCATCGTATTCAAAAAACGGGTCCCCGGCGATGGAGCCTGCGTCATGTGGACAACTCCCGTCCGGGGAATCCCTGATGAAATCGGAGAAAACCAGGAGGATGTCACGCTCAATTTGTGGCCAGAGATCCCTGTTGCTGCGGGAAGCGTGATGGCGGACGTCGAAGGTTTCCGCAAAGGCGTACTCCTGGCACTCCATCACCGACGCGAGGTGCTGACCGGGACGCTTGCCGAACTTCTTGGGTTTGGTGATGCAGCCATTTTCCCAAAACGAGCCACCGAACGTAGCGTAGTACAGCTCATTTAGAACACTCTGCTTGAGCCACTCAGGGTAAGCTGGATTCTGGACGAGAGGGGTTTGCCACGTCTCGACGGCCTTTAGCCACTCCCCCGTTTTGAGCAAGGCTTCCTTGGCGATTTCAAACGCTTGCCCGGGCTCGGCCGGATAGTACTCAGTGTAGCGGCGCCACCAGCGCGTGCCGTGTCCAAATTCAATCTGCGGGAAATACCAGGTGAGTGCGAAGGGAACAGTTACTTCACAGCCTGGAGCAACCTTAACCTTTACGCACAGCGCTCCTGAGGGGAGTTTGCTGTCCGCACTCAGGGGCTTATCAACCAGTTCCCCGTCGGCAGAGAAATCCTGCCAAATCTCGGCTCCGTCACCTTCCCCATCCCAACTCGTGGTATGCGATGCCGCAGCATTCGTGGCGATGCACCACTCGGAGTTTTCGGTTTCCGGCGGATTCGTTGGATGGCGGGCCTTCATCAGGATCGCAGTGATCCCCAGATGCGCATCGCGGGCCAATTCGTTGGTCAGTCCCCTGCGCTCCCTCGCCGTTTTAGAAACATCAGCCCCGTTTGTCTTCCCGAGCGGTGTGTTCTGAGGTCCGGTGTAGGGCGCATTCGGAAAAGTGAACATGACTGAGACTTCGACCGGCGATGACAACGGGTTATAAATCCTGAACTGGAACAGCGCGGCGGGGAGAGACGTTTCCCGGTAGTTGTCTTTGATGACCGGCGTGAAAAACTCCAAGGTGATCTTGGTCTCGAAGGGCATGTAAGTGCACCAGCCGCGCGGGAACAGAGCATAGTATTCGCCTTCGTTCGGCTGGAGTCGTGCCCAGGCAGGCAGTACGTCATCGGTTGCAAGAGTCCGCGCTGTTGCGCGTTTTCCCTTTACCTGTTCCCGGATATGAAACGCGCCTTGAGGGAGAAACCGTTCCTCATACCTTCCCACTTTCATCTGCCATGGCCCGAATGTGCCGCAGATGTTGTACATGAAATTTCCCGCGCCAATTCCACCCAGCGGAATTCCCTTCTTGACCCGCGTCAGCGTATTCAGTCCGCTCCGATCCTCCTGCCGCTCGGTGCTTTCCTCCATCAGTGCGATCTTGGGCAAATCCCCGAGGGTTCGCTTCCAAGCACAGGACGGAATAGCCCAAGCTCGCACAGTTGGTGTTTGCGATCGGTCCCTTGACTTAGTTTGCGTTTCAGCCGCAACCGGGGCGGGCACGGCCGCGAGAGGGCCGCCCGCCAGCATCAGGCCCGCCGCGCCCGATGAATGCAATATGAACTTGCGCCGTGAGATTGGCCGCTTCGCCATTGTGCTGTTTCTTTTCCCTGAGAGCCGTGAGATCAGACTCTGAAGCAATGCCATCCAGCTCTGAAATCGCTAACATGAGCTATTGCGTATGTCGCCATGTTTGGCATCAAACATACTACGGGAGCAGCCGTT
>Ga0075014_100000050_pt1 | contig 44396 bp, 41 predicted proteins | sample AleBraG_ABR_2014_FD_71472 | JGI IMG/M metagenome (GOLD analysis project Ga0075014, IMG submission 71472) | Freshwater sediment microbial communities in response to fracking from Pennsylvania, USA - Alex Branch Run_MetaG_ABR_2014 | ecosystem: Environmental > Aquatic > Freshwater > Creek >... | reverse complement strand
CCTTCGTGAAGAAGATGCGTTTGGGGACCATGTCTTTTCCCAACTCTGTATTCCTCCAGAAAAATCGAGATGGAAGCGTCAATGTAACACGTTGCCATGTGAACACAATGTGAAAAATTGAAAAAGGAGCGGGCTGGGCACGGGCGACTGGGCGGCATTTCGTTGGTACGACGGCGTGTGCGGGCGGCTCGTCGCGGGTAGAGATTCTTCGTCGCTGCGCTTCTCGGAATGACAAGAACGGAGAAGTGAGGAGAGTTGAGGATTAGGCGGAGGGCGCAACTGCGTTAGCGCACGCTGGGGCTGAAGGCGAGCGTGACTTCGACGGTCTTTTCTTTGTCGTTCAGGTCTTCGTGCACGTTGACCTCCCAGCGGACGCCGGTTGGAAGCACCGAAGTGAGATCGGGGAGCAGTTTGTCAGGGTAGCTGGAGTCGTAGGCATCGCCGTCGCGCATGAGCCATTTTTCGCCAACACGGGCGGAGGCGCGGGGATCGAGGCCGTCGATCTTCAGGCTTCCAAAACGGTACCGCTCGCCTTCGCTGACCGCGATGGTGTAGGCGACTGTGTGGGCGGTGGCATCGAGGGTGGGCTTGAGTTCGGCGGATTCGCGCATGTATCCGTGCGTGCTGTAGAGCTTGTGAACAGCACGCAGGTCTTGTGTGAGTTCGAGCGGGTTGGCAGGCTGGCCGGGCGCGATTTTGAGCAGCTTCTGTAGACCTTCCGCAGCCAAGGCTTTGTTTCCCGTCCATGTATAGGCCGAGACTTTGAATTGCGGGCCTGGAGTCACGGGGACGCGGACGTCGATGAGGATGGGATCTTTGCTGTCGGGAACCGGCGTGGGGACGGCAGTACCGAGCTCGGCTTGAAGGAATCCGCGACGGATGTAGGCGTCGCGAAAATCAATGCCGGCGACTGTGTTGACGAGCGCCCGACCGTAGTCTTTCCCGGCGAGTTGGGCTTTGGCGGCCGCCTCGAGGTCGGGCAGGTCTTCGGGAAGCGCTCCCGGAAATTGCAGTTCGCGAATCTGGATGAGAGTGGCCTCGATGCGATAGACGAGGGCGCTGACTGGCTGGTCCGGCTGAGCGAACTGCATGTACTCGACGTGACCGGGAAGGTTACGGCCGGTGACGAGCGCTTGTAGAGCGTCGGCAACGGTGTCGGCCATGGAGCTGCCGAGCGGAATCTTGCCCTTGAAAAGTGGAAGCATCGAGTGGAGACGCGCCAGAAGCTCTTCGTCGGTCCACCACGCGAAGTTGTCGAAGCGGACATCGACGAGTTTGGTGGACTCCACGACCGTCAGCTGGACGAAAACCTTGCCGGGCAGAGTGGAATACTGATAGGTCAAATCGGAGAACATGCCGGTCTGGCCGAGGCGTTCGGCTGCCTGTTTCAGTTCCGCTTCGCTGAGGGACTGGCCAATTTCGAGCCCGGCGGCAGCGGCGATGTCGTTCGCGGAGAGATTGTGATTTCCGGTGACTTTCACTGACGCCAGCTTGCCGAGAGATTGCGCCGGCCAAGCCGTGGGGGTGAAGGCCGTCAGGAACGAGAGGACGAGAAGGAGGCGTGCGAGTCTCACTTGGCAGCGGTTACAGCATCATGTAGCGCTTTTGATTTTACTGCTATATCGATGAGAGTTAAGGCGGCGCGGCTCAGCGCTTTATCCTTGCGAAAAGTGAGGGCAAGGTCGCGCACGATGCGAGCATCGGATAACGGGATGGCGGCCAGGGCATCGGCACGAACGTCTTCGGCAACGTGCGACCGGGAGATGAAGCCAACTCCGACGTCGGCGGCGACGAAACGTTTGAGCAGTTCGCTGGAGTCGAGTTCCATGGTGACTTGCGGCTTGAGGCGGCGTTCGTGGAAGAGATCTTCGAGAGTGTCGCGGGTGTGTCCGGCCTTAGGCAGAACGAGCGGGTAGGCAGCGACGTGGGCGATGGTGACGGATTTTTGCCTGGCCAGCGGATGCTTGGGCGGCGTAATGGCGACCAGTTCGTCGCTGTGAATGAGCAGGGTGGTCAGGCGATTGTCGCTGACCGGGAGTGAGACGACGCCAAAATCCACGGTGTTGTCGGCGACCCAGTCGAGAATCTGGACGTAGTCGGCGCGTTTCACGCTGACGGAGACGTCAGGATACTGCTTCTTAAACGAGGCGAAGACCTCGGGCAGGATGTGCAGGCAGGTGCCTTCGTTGGCGCTGACGACAATCTCACCGCGCGGGACGCGCTCGGTTTCGGCAATGGCGGTGACGACCTGCTTGCGGGCCGCGAGCGTTTCTGCGGCGAACTTCTGGAAAACTTTGCCGGGGGCGGTGAGGGCTACTTTGCCGCCGGATCGGTCGAAGAGTTTGGAGCCAACTTCCTCTTCAAGTGAACGGATCTGGGAAGAGATAGCGGGTTGCGTGCGAAAACGTTTCTCGGCGGCACGCGAAAAGCTGGCGTGGCGGGCAACTTCGAGAAAGGTTTCGAGCTGATCAAAGTCCATAGGCAGCGGGAGCTGTCAGCGGTTTGTGAAAGGTTGTGAGTGCGTAGTTGCACAGGCGCAAACACTGTCTAGGGTATCAAAATGACGCAGTTCAGCGGCAAAAAGAGTTGCAGAGCTGCTCGTGGCAGGATTTTGACTTGAAGGGGTGAAGCTGGCGGGTTTTCTAGGCGCGGAGCTTGCGGGTGAGCTCTTCGAAGAAGTCGAGGGCGTCGATGAGGGTCATGGCGTCTTCGGGAGCGGGACTGAGAAGGACGGCTGAGGGTTGCTCCGGGGCCGGTGTCAGGGGCGTGTCGACGATGGGCGCGGGCGCAGAAATCATGACGACGTGGTCGGCTGTTTTCGCGCAAGCGGGGCAGGTGGTTTCGAGGACGGAATAGGGCGTGTCGCAAACGACGCAGCGGAGGATGGTGATCTCAGGTTCGGCGGGGATCGCGATGACAGGTTCTGGGGCTGCAATCAGAGGAACGGCAGCCAGTACCTCGGCTGCGGCGGGAAGCGCGGAAGCTGCTTGGCGGCAGGCGGGGCAGGAGTCGAGGGCTGCGTCGTAGGTAACGTAGCAGGTGGGGCAGTCGAGCGACGCTGCGGGCGGGAAGGGAAGCAGGAGGAACTGCGTGGGCTCTACGCGGGACGAGGTCTCTTCGCGAACAGGTTGAGGTAAAGCTTCAGTCGGATCGGGCGGAGTGAGTTCAAAGGCGGTTTCGGGGATGGAGGGTGCAGCCGAGGTCGCGGGCGGCGTACCTTCCTGCACTGCCGGACCGGGCGTAGAAATTCCGAGCGCAGGTTCCACGAGGGCGTGGTCGGCGATAAAGGGCGCATCCAAGTCTGTTTTGGTCTGAACTTCCTCGACTGTCTCAGAAGCGAATGTTGCTGGGGGCAATTCTTCCGGAAGTGAAACGACAGGCTCGACAGCCGTGGCGCCGGCTTCCGGCGCGAGGGGCTCTTCCCGTGGCGGCAGGTCAAACGTGGCCGCGTCGGCTTCGATTGCGGCCACGATGGCTGGATCGGGTGAGAGGGTTTCTGAGAGATCGTTCTCAGGCTCAGTTGTTTCGACGTCTTGCGCTGTGGGTTGGAGCGCCGCAATCGCGGGCAGAGACGCTTGCAATGGAGGTTCTGCCGCTTCGGCCAGAGCCGACGGAATTTCTTCGGCGGAGGGAGTTTTGGACGTGGCGGCCAGGGGCTCGAGGACGAATTCGGTGGCGCTGTCGCGTACGGGCACCGGGGCCGAGGAGAGCAAAGCTAGCGCCGGTTGATCCGGCGCCGGGAGGATACGCAGGGCGCGCAGCGCTCGATCGACAGCGCGGCTGATGGCGGCGGTGAGGCTATCGGAGTCGTCCAGACTGGTCGGTTCCGTCTCGACGACGAAATGTTGCGGCAGCGCGAAGGGAGAGAAAGTTTTGAGATCGAAAGCAAACGATGGCGGTGGTTCTGCGGGAGGCTCAGAAACCGTCGGAGCGATTTCGAGCGCAGAAATCGCGGGCGTGACGGAGACTGCTTCCTGCACAAGCGGCGTCAGTGTTTCTGCGATGGGTGCACACAACTCGACTTGCTCTTGTGAGAAGTGCACGACAGGCGGTTCGGCCAGTGTCGCGAACTCCTCGGCGGGTAAGGCAGGTTCGATCGGCGGCACGTTGGCAGCGGCTGTTTCAGATGAACTCAGGGGCGCAGAAACAGTGGGGGCGATTTCGAGCGGAGAAATCGCGGGTATGACGGAGACTTCTTCCTGCACAAGAGCCGCCGGTGTTTCTGCGACGGGTGCGGGGATCTCGACTTGCTCTTGTAAGAGTCGCTGGGCAGGAGGCTCGGTTTCTGTCGCGAGTTTTTGGGCAGCTGTTACAAGCGCGGGCGGCAGTGCGCTGGCCGTCGGTTCCGGTGCGCTCAGCGGAGGAGCGAAAGTCGCCTCTTCTGCTGCGACGGGCGCAACGGATGAGGCGGGCTCCGGCTCGTTGAGTTTCCGAATGAGCAGGTCAGCGATATCAGCGGCCAGGGCGGCGGCGTTTCCCGAGGGCAGAGGCGGTGGGAGCGCGGGTGGCTGTGGTGTGATCTCAGCGGCGGATGAAGCGATGGCGATTTGCGGAGCAGGCGGGGCGGCCGCGATCTTTTGGCGTTCGCGATGTCCACAGGAGGGGCAAGCGTCGCGCCCAGCTTCGTAGTAGCTGTGACACTTGGCGCAGGGTAGGCCAAACCTCACTACGCGAGTCGTGGGACGGGCGGAAGTGGCGGGCGAGACTACGGCTGACTTGTCGGAAACGACCAGGGTTGGGCCGAGGCGCAGGACAGTTTTGGCGAAAGGGTCACGCCTGACGCTGCCGCAATGGATGCACGCGGCAAGATCTCCGGAGTAGTAGGCGCCGCATTCGGCGCAGGGCAGGCCGAGTCCGCGGAGCGCCTCTCCACGAGTCGGGGAAGCTGGACTAACAGGCGAGGCGGAAACCGGAACTGCGCGTGGTCCGAAAATGGGTGCGCCTCGCTGAGTGGAGCGGCAGGTCGGGCATTCTTTGAGATCGCCAGAGTAGTAGCAGCCGCACTTGGCGCACGGCAATCCATAGGCGAGACGCGAGTAAATGCGTTCGGTTGCGGAGGTGACCGGCGGTGCAAGGACGGGCGAGAGCGGGGCGGACGCAGGTTTGCTTTTGCTGCGGGCGCTCGCGTTGCCTGTGAAGGCGCCGCGTCGGGTCGAGCTGCAGGTGGGACACTTCGGCGATTGCGCGGAATAGTACGTGCCGCAATCGGCGCAGGGCAGGCCATAGGCCACCGCAGCGGACTTACGATCGGACGAAGATGGTTGGACCGAACTCATCCGGGATACAAGACAGCAAGGGTGATTCCGTTTAAGGGGAGGAGAACAAAGAACTTAGCGCTAAAGGCGGGCGGCGTCAAGCAGCATGTTGCAAAAACTTGCAGGTGGAGTGAAAAGCGGAGGTTAATTCTCGCGCTAGGTGAGCGCCGCTTTCCACGGAAATGGGGCTGTGTTCACGGGGAATTGGCCCTGTGGAGCGAGCGGGTTGCATAGGTCCTTCGCCGCGCTCAGGATGACAGACCATTGTGGGGAGTGCGAGTTTGGAAGCATCACGCGAAGTCAGCGGCGCTGAGGGGTGACGACGACCGGGTGCTTGGTGACGAGCAGGTAGTTACGTGCGTCGCCGAAGCCGGCCGCTCCGATGTGAATGATTGATACCCAGCGCTCGAGTCTGTGGTGACCCCAGCGATGCATGCCGTAGGCGAGGGCTACGGAGGTTGCGGTTCCGGCGGCTTCGAGCGCGGCAAAACCGGCGCTGTTGTTGACGACGTCATCGGGAAGAAGGATCTCCTCGCGGCCACGGGCTTGCATGTTGCGGGTGGAGGCGTAGTCCAGAACGCGAAAGGCGGCGACGCCGCTGAAGAGAAGAACGTTCTTGCTATCCCAGAAACGGTGGACTGCGACCTGCGCGGGTGCGTCGGGGAGGGCGACGGCGGGCCGAGAGCCCGGCGACGACTGAGCGGCCGCGCATGATACCAGAAAGAAAAGGCCTAGGGCTGTGATCAGCGTCGCACGTGCGGTCACAGAGTTATTGTAGCGATCCGTAGCGGCAGGTGTTGTGAATTGCCGTAATCTCACGGCTGTCCCCGCATATAATGGTCGGTTTTCATACTTCGTGGAGGACGAGCATGGCAGGTTACAACGGCGTTCCGGTTCCGGCAGACGGCGCCAAGATCGCATACAGCAGCGGCAAGTACAGCATTCCTGACAATCCCATTATTCCGTTTATCGAAGGTGACGGCACGGGGCGCGATATCTGGAAAGCGTCGCATCGAGTCTTCAATGCGGCGGTGGAAAAGGCCTACAAGGGCAAGCGGCAGGTGGCCTGGTACGAGGTTTTTGCGGGGGAGAAGGCGAAGTCCAAGTTTGATACGTGGCTGCCGGATGACACCGTGAGCGCGATCCGCGAGTTTCGAGTCGCCATCAAAGGGCCACTGACTACGCCTGTGGGAGGTGGGATTCGCTCGTTGAACGTGACCTTGCGGCAGGTGTTGGATTTGTATTGCTGCGTGCGGCCGGTGCGGTATTACAGCGGGACGCCCTCGCCGGTGAAGCATCCGGAGAGGATGAACGTCGTCATTTTCCGCGAGAACACGGAAGACGTGTATGCGGGCATTGAGTGGGAGCAGGGAACGCCGGAAGTGGCGCGGCTGATCGAGTTCCTGAACAAGGAGATGCTGAAGGGCGGGAAGAAACAGATCCGGCTGGATTCGGGAGTGGGCATCAAGCCGATTTCGGTGACGGGCACGAAGCGGCTGGTGCGGATGGCGATCCAGCACGCTTTGGCGAACCATCTTAAGACGGTGACGCTGGTGCACAAAGGGAACATCCAGAAGTTCACGGAGGGTGCGTTCCGGAAGTGGGGGTACGAACTGGCGACGGAGGAATTTCGCGGGCAGGTGGTGACGGAGCGCGAGAGCTGGATTCTCGACAACATTGACAGGAATCCGAACATCACCGTGGAACAGAATGCGCAGATGGTGGAACCGGGCATGGAGTTTGCGCCGGAGGCTTTCCGCCAGGAAGTGTACAAGGAAGTGAAGGGCGTGCTGGATGCGATCTACGCGACGCACGGCAAGGGCGCGTGGAAGAGCAAACTGATGGTCAACGACCGGATCGCCGACTCGATTTTCCAGCAGGTTGTGACGCGGCCCGAGGAGTACTCGGTGCTGGCGACACCCAACCTGAACGGCGACTATATTTCGGATGCGTGCGCGGCGCAGGTGGGCGGGCTGGGTATTGCGCCGGGGGCGAACATTGGCGACGGATACGCGATCTTCGAGGCCACCCACGGCACGGCACCGAAGTACGCGGACAAGGATGTGATCAATCCTGGTTCGGTCATGCTTTCGGGCGTGATGATGTTCCACCACCTGGGCTGGCCGGAAGCGGCAAACCTGATTGAGCAGGGAATCGAGCGCAGCATCATGCAGAAGAAGGTCACGTATGACTTCGAGCGGCTGATGGAAGGCGCGACGAAGGTGAAGACGAGCGAGTTTGCGGAATGCATTGTTAAGAACATGGCGTAGAGATACAGGGCGGCGCTGCCGCCCTTTTTACTTCATAGAGAGGGATCATCATGAAAAAAGTTACGGTTGTCGGCTCGGGCAACGTGGGCGCCACGGCGGCGCACTGGATTGCCTCGAAGGAACTGGCGGACGTGGTGCTGATCGACATTCTGGAAGGCGTTCCTCAGGGCAAAGGTCTTGACCTGCTGCAAGCCATGCCGATCGAGAAGCGCGACTCGCACGTAATGGGTACGAATGACTACAAGGACACGGCAGGATCGGACATTGTGATCATTACGGCGGGGATTCCGCGCAAGCCGGGGATGAGCCGCGATGACCTGCTCAACACCAACTACAACATCATGAAGAGCGTAGTGGGCGAGGTGGTGAAGTACTCGCCGAACTGCATCCTGATTGTTGTTTCGAATCCGCTGGATGCCATGGCGCAGACGGCGTACAAGCTGAGCGGGTTTCCACGCGAGCGCGTGATCGGCATGGCGGGGGTGCTCGATTCGGCGCGCTTCCGGACGTTTATTGCGGATGAACTCAAAGTGAGCGTGGAGAACGTGACCGCGTTTGTGCTGGGCGGTCACGGCGACACCATGGTGCCCCTGCCGCGGTACTCGACGGTTGCGGGTATTCCGATCACAGAGTTGATTGCGCCGGAGCGGCTGGCTCAGTTGGTGCAACGCACGCGCGACGGCGGGGCGGAGATCGTGAAGTACCTGAAGACGGGCAGCGCGTACTATGCGCCTTCGGCGGCGGCGGTGGAGATGGTCGAGGCGATCTTGAAAGACAAAAAGAAGATTCTGCCCTGTGCGGCGTATCTCACCGGCGAGTATGGGATCAACGGGCTCTATGTCGGCGTCCCGGTAAAGTTGGGCGCGAAGGGCATGGAGCAGATCATCGAAATCAAGCTGATGCCGGAGGAGAAGGCGGCGCTGGACAAGAGTGCGGCGGCAGTGAAGGAACTGTGTGCGGTGATTAACGTCTAGAGCAAGACTCTGATGGTGGAACAACCCCCGTCACGAGTGACGGGGTTTTCTTCATACTGCCGTGCACTATTTCTTCTTCGTCAAGGCAGATTCGCGAAAACAGGGTCTTGAGTGTTCTATTGGAGCGTCCTGGAGGCTGCGTGAGATTGATTTCCGAGAAGGTCCTGAGAGTTGCAGTATGCGGTCTTTTGCTTTCTGTGGCGACGTTCTTCTTGTTTTCTATCCCCGCAGACGCGAGCACGGACTATTACCGCCACATCATTTTCGACAACAGCCTGACGCCTGACTACTACTTCTACAGTTCAGCGAACGCCTCGGGAGGGAGCTTTCTCGAGAGCAAAGACTACCGTTTGCCGGTCGAGACCAAGACGTTTCTCACTCCGCCGAATGCGATTCGGTTGCAATGGCAGTCTGAGGTGGGGGGAGGGTGGACGGCCCAGATCAAGACGGTCGACATACGAAATCGTTTTCCCGGTTTGGTGGGACACAACCTGTATTTCTGGGTTTTTGCTCGTGAGCCGATTGCCGCAGTTGATCTGCCGAGGATCGTGCTCTCGAATGCCCGGGAAGGCTTGCAGGTGGCGGAATTCCCGGGGAGCTTCACCGAACCCGAGGAGCTGGGCAAATACACGGGCGATGTGCCGGGCGGACGTTGGGTGCGCGTGCGAATTCCCCTCGCAGACGGGAAGACGGCGTCGATCTATCCGTTCCGTCCGGAGTATGTCCAAAGCGTGGTGTTCCACCAGGGGCGTGCGGACGGGGTGCGGCACACGCTGATTGTCGATGAGATCCGCGTTGATGACGAGGCGGCTCCTGGGGGCGTGCTTCCGCCTCCCGGCAACCTGCGGGCCACGGGTTACGACCGTCACGTCGAGCTGGAATGGGATGCGGACGAGAACGCGGATCTAACCCGCTACGTGATTTACCGCTCAATGGACGGCGGCGATTTCGCTCCGATTGGCATGCAGTTGGCGGGCTTCCATCGCTATGAAGATTTCGTGGGGAAGGCCGGGATCAAGGCGCAGTACAAAGTTCTGGCGTCGGATTGGGAGTACCGGAAATCAGATTTCAGCAATGCTGCGACTGCCTCGACGCGCGATCTGACCGATGATGAGCTGCTTACCATGCTGCAGAAGGCTTGCTTCGAGTACTACTGGGGAGGGGCTGATCCGCATTCGGGTATGACGCGGGAGAATATTCCGGGCGACGACCGGGTGGTGGCGACGGGAGCGAGCGGGTTCGGCATTATGGCGCTCATGGTCGGCGCTGATCGAGGTTTCATCACGCGAGAGCAGGGGGTGCAGAGGCTCACAAAAATTGTTGACTTTCTGGAACATGCTGAGCGCTACCACGGCGCGTGGTCGCACTATATGGACGGAAGCACGGGACAAACGATGCCCGTGTTCGGCATGTTTGACAACGGCGGGGACCTGGTCGAGACCTCATTTCTCATGCAAGGGTTGTTGGCGGCGCGGCAGTACTTCCACGGGCCAACGGCAGCCGAGCAGTCTCTCTACCGGCGGATCACGCGACTCTGGGAGACGGTGGAGTGGGACTGGTACCGGGAGACGCCAAGCAACGACGGTCTCTACTGGCATTGGTCATCGCAATGGGCGTGGCAAATCCATCACCCGCTGATCGGGTTCAACGAAGTGATGATCACCTACCTGCTCGGAATTGCATCGCCGACGCATGGTGTGCCAGCGGATCTCTACTATTCGGGGTGGGCGGGGCAGTCGGAGCGCGCGCTCACGTACCGTCAGGGATGGTCGGGGAGTACGGACGGCAATCATTACGGCAATGGACACACCTATTACGGCATAAAGCTGGACGTGGGCGTGGGAAACGGTGGGCCCCTGTTTTTCACGCACTATTCCTTTATGGGACCCGATCCCCATCAGCTTCGGGACCGGTTCACGTCGTCTTACTTTGAAAACAATCGCAATATTGCGCTGATCAATCGGGCGTACGTGATGGCGAATCCGAAGCACTTTGCCGGATACGGGCCGAATGCGTGGGGTTTGACGGCAAGCGATGGGCCGGAGGGCTATGTGCCCCATGCGCCGGACGCGGCCAATGACAAGGGTACGCTCACACCGACGGGGGCTTTGGCTTCGTTTCCCTACACGCCCGATGAGTCAATGGCGGCATTCAAGCACTACTACCGCGACCTGGGCGGGGAGTTGTGGGATATCTATGGCCCGCGGGATGCCTACAATGCCGGTGCGAACTGGGTTTCGCCCATTTACATGGGGCTCAACCAGGCGCCGATCGTGGTGATGATTGAGAACTATCGCAGCGGGCTGGTGTGGAAGAACTTTATGTCCAACCCGGAGATTGGCGAGATGTTGCGGAAGCTGGACGCGGCGACCAGAAAATAGCCGCCGCGGCAGTTTCGTCGTGCGGACGATTATGAGCGCTCGATCGTCACTGCCTTCAGTGTGACATCCTTCAGCGGCCTATCCTGCCGGTTGCGGGGGGTGCTCACGATTTTCTCGACGACGTCGTGACCTTCCACGACCTCACCAAAAATTGTGTGCTTGCCGGTGAGCCACGCCGTGGGGGCGACGGTCACAAAAAACTGCGACCCGTTGGTGTTGGGGCCGGCATTGGCCATGGCGAGTTTGCCGGGCTTGTCGAATTTGTGGGGCGAGCCTTTGGTTTCGTCCTCGAACTGGTAGCCGGGGCCGCCCATGCCGGTGCCCATCGGGTCTCCGCCCTGGATCATGAAATCGGGAATCACGCGGTGGAAGACGGTGCCGTCGTAGAATCGATCACTGGACTTCTTGCGGGTGCCGGGATGAGTCCACTCGCGTTTGCCTTCGGCAAGGTCGACGAAGTTTTGGACGGTCTTGGGGGCTTCTTTGTCGAAAAGGCGGCAGACGATGTTGCCTTCGGAAGTTTCGAGCGTCGCGTAGAGGCCGGGTTGTCGGGGCATCGAGTTCCTTTCTGGATGTGAAATCGTGTGACCGATGATCTTTCGTCAGGTCGGTCCGCTGTGACCTTCTAGCTCCCACCCTGTCGCAAAAAGCGCGACAAGGGTGGGGCACCCACTTCCATTGTTCCGCTTCTATTTTTGTGCTTCGAATTGTTCCGCGTTTCTCTTTCGCTGCATTCCTATTGCTTGTCAGCCTTCTTCGGGGCTGGCTTCATGGGCGCTTTGGCGGCTGGCTTGGCTGCGGGCGCGGCAGCGCCACCGCGTTCGATCGTGATGTGGGTTACCCGGACAGCGTGGAGGGGCTTGTCATTGGGATCGCGCGGCATACGGGCGATTCTCTTCACCAGTTCGATGGAGGCCGCGTCACACTGGCCAAAGATCGTGTGGTGGCCGCTGAGATGGAAGCTGTGGGCGGAGTCCTCGGTGATGAAGAACTGCGAGCCGTTGGTGTTGGGGCCGCTGTTCGCCATAGCCAGACGGCCGGGGCGATCGAACTTGAGGGTGGGGACGAATTCGTCCTTGAAAGTGTAGCCCGGGTCGCCGGCGCCGGTACCCGCAGGGTCGCCGCCCTGAATCATGAACTCGGGAATCACGCGGTGGAAGATGGTGCCGTCGTAAAGGGGTGTGTTGTGCTTTCTGGCGCGGCTGACTGGGTTGGTCCAGTCTTTTGTGCCGGTTGCGAGGCCGATGAAGTTGGCGACAGTGATCGGCGTTTCTTTCTCAAAGAGCGTGCAGCGCAGTTTGCCGGCGGTGGTATCGAAGACGGCTACGGGATTTGCGCCGGCAGCGGCGGGCGTGGCCGCTGGCTTCGCGGCGGGTGCAGCAGGGTTGTTCGCAGTATTGGTCTGTCCCCACGCACAGAGGGAAAACATGGTCAGCAGCAAGGCAACAGCGAAAACATGGCGCATGGAAAAGGTCTCCTTGGTGTTCGAAGACTGCAACGATGATTTTACGACAGCAACGATCATGTCTACTTGCCGGACTTGATCCCCGTGGCCTGCAGGTCATGGCTGACGTGCTCCACTTCGCGGAGGACACGCAGGAGGTTACCGCCGAGGATCTTGTGGATCTGGGTTTCGTCGTAGCCACGATCGAGCAGAGCCTGGGTGATCTTGGGCAGGTCGGCGGCGGAATCAATGCCAACGGGAGTTGCGCCGCTGACGCCGTCGAAATCTGAGCCGAGACCGACGTGATCGATGCCAGCAACCTTGGCGATGTGGTCGATGTTGTCGATCAGCGACTTGAGCGGAGGCCGGGGGATTTTGGCGGCCCATTCTCTACCGATACGCTCGAGATCGACGTAATTTACCGGCTTGTTTTCCGCCTTGAGCTTGGCGGAGTAATCGGCAATGGCGGCATTGCGATCCTTGCGTTGCGCATCCGCCGCTTGCCGGTAGTCGTCGTCGATAAAAGCGTTGTAAAAGTTGACCATCACCACGCCGCCGTTCTTAGCGACGGCGTGCAGCATGTCATCCGTCATATTGCGCGGGTGGTTGCTGAGGGCGCGGGCGGAAGAATGCGAGGCAATTACGGGAGCCTTGGTGGTTTCGATGGTGTCGAAGAAAGTTTTATCAGCGACGTGCGAGATGTCGACCATCATGCCGAGGCGGTTCATTTCGCGGACGACCTGCTTGCCAAAGTCGGTCAGGCCGTTGTGGTGCTTGACCGTCGTGTCGTTGATGTCGCCGGAAGAGTCGGCCCACTCGTTGGTGTTGGACCAACTGAGGGTCATGTAGCGCACGCCGAGGCGATAGAAGTCGCGGAGCATACCGAGGTCGTTCTCGATGGAATGCCCGCCCTCGATGCCCATGAGCGCGGCCAATTTCTTTTCGTGGTGCGCGCGTTCGATGTCGGCAGCGCTAAAGGTCATCATCATTCGGTCGGGATGATGCGCGGCTTGCTCGTAGACGGAATCGATCAGGCGGAGGGTGTGGCTGGCGTAGTGCTCCGGCGAGACCGTGCCGGGATCGACCCAAATAGAGAAGAATTCTGCCCCGAGATTGCCCGCTTTAGCCTTGTCCAGGCTGATGTGTCCGACATCGTGCGGGTCGGTGTTGCCGATGTCGTAGTTTTCATCGAGAAAACGTTGCGGCGTGTCGGCGTGTGTGTCAATGACGATGACGGAGTTGTGGATGGCTCGGGCTCGCGGCGAGATGGCGGTCTGCGCGAAAGCGAGACAGGGAGTGAGGAGGAGGTAGAGGACGTGACGAGGCTTCATAGGGAAGGAAGATTGTAATGCGTGGCAGGGTTGGTTGTCGCCGAGCGAGGGAACTATGGGTTGTCGGAAGGGAGGGAGGTGGCGGCTTCGGTGCGCACACGGAGGGCGGTTTGGCTCCTGGCTAGTTCGCGGGCTTCGCGGAATTCTGTGTAGCGATCGGAGACCATTACGTGGAAGCACCAATGGCGGCGCTCTTCTTCCGGCTCAATCAGGCCGAGGGCGCGAAGTTTGAGGAGGTAGAGCTGAACCCAATGCAGTTCGGTCGGGGTTAGACCGCGGCGCTGCAGGTCCACGGTGACGCCGGCGAGATGGGAAGAGGCTGTGTCGCCATCGACAGGAGCTGCATTGCGATTGTGACGGCGTAGCTTCTTTTGGACTTTGACGGTACGGACCGCAGAGTTGAGCTGAATCGGGTGGTCGAACTCGGCGCGGAAATCGCGGCTCAGGTCCTCGACAAAATCACGCGTCCACGGGCGGCAGTAGCGGCGTTCCGAAGGAAGCTGCGGCGCGATGTGGAGATGATCACTTTCGCGCAGCGGGACGAGATCGTTCGATGAGATCAATTGTTCCAGTTCGTCATCGTCCTGGATGCGCGGTAGCTCCAAGCGGTCGATCTCTGCGTTCTGGCGGAGCAAGGAATCGTGCGAAGGACGGAAGACCGGGTTCCAGTGGACACGGACGCGACGGCGGCGCACTTTGGTGCCGGGCGTTGACGGCGCCGTAGCCTTGACGCGATGCACGGCGCGGTGGCGGCGCGGGGCGCGGTGCTGCACGGTTTGCCGCGTGGCCAGTGCCTGGCTCGTGAGCCAGAGCAAAACAACCCCTGTCAGTGTGAGAATCCTGCGCATTCGTCGAAGTGGGCCGTTGCCCCGGGGAGTGAGGGCAGAACGGGTATTTTACTCCATCCTGTCAATCATGCGGTGCTTGAAAAACGGACGCTAGATAGCTGAAGAGCTAGTACTTGGGTTACTGATGGGCCATTACCAGGGAGCCGTTTCAAGAATGGGATTGTCATGCTGAGCGGAGCGACGCATCCCTATAAGCAGAAGATTCTGCTTGGGGTAGGGATTCCTCGCTCTGCTCGGAATGACAATTTGGGGGTATCTGTCCGACCCGGCAGGCCTACTTGCGGAACAGGTCGGAAATGGCCTGTTTCATGACGTCCCGGCCAACCTCGGAAATGGACTTGGTCAGGGGAATGTCTTTGGGGCAGACCTCGACGCAGTTCTGGGCGTAGCCGCACTCCTGGATGCCACCGTCGCCCATGAGCGCCTGCAAACGCTCGCGCTTGAGTGCCTGGCCGGTGGGATGGGTGTTGAAGAGGCGGACCTGGGCGATGGTTGCCGCTCCCACGAAATCGGTGTCTTCGTTGAATTGGGGGCAGGCTTCCATGCAACAGCAGCAGGACATGCAGCGCGAAATGAGGTAAGCGGCTTCCTGGTCTTCCGCCGACATGCGCGGGCCGGAGCCGAGATCGTAAGTGCCGTCGATGGGGACCCAGCCTTTGACGGCCTTGAGGTTCTCGAAGATGACGTTGCGGTCGACGGAGAGATCGCGGACGACAGGGAACTTGGTCATGGGCTCGATGCGGATGGGCTTTTCGAGTTTGTCAACCAAGGCCGAGCAGGCCATGCGGACGCGGCCATTGATGATCATGGCGCAGGAGCCACAAACTTCTTCCAGGCAATTGGAATCGTAGGTGACGGGAGTGGTCGCCTTGCCGTCGGCGGTGGTGGGATTGGCAGCGATGTCCATGAGCCCGGAAATTACGTTCATGCCGGGACGGTAGGGAAGAGCGAACTCTTCCCAGACGGCGGGAGTGTTCGGTTTGGACTGACGCTTGATCTTGAAGGTGACGGTTTTTTGGTCGGCCATTCTTTAGCTCTCAGCTCTCGGTTGTCAGCTTTCAGCTCTTAGCTGCTAGCCTTTAGCTCTTAGCGACTGCTCTCTCATGCGGCCACGTCGTAACGGCGGGGGCGCGGGGGAACCAGCGACGTGTCGACTGGTTCGAATTCAAACTTGGGTTCGTCGGCGTCGGGCGCGAAGCTGGCCTTTGTTGTTTTAAGCCAGTTCTTGTCGTCGCGATCGGGGAAGTCGGGCTTGTAGTGCGCGCCGCGCGACTCGTCGCGCATGGCGGCTCCTTGGGCGATCACTCGGGCCAACTGCAGCATGTTGTAGAGCTGGCGGGTGAAAGCTACGCTCGTGTTTGCCCACTGCGACTTGTCGCTCAGGTTGACCTTGTCGAAGCGCTCGAGCAGCTCGCAGACCTTGGCGTCAGCTTCCTTGCAGGCTTTGTTGTAGCGGATGACGGTGCAGGCGCGCGTCATCAGGTCGCCGAGTTCGCGCCACAGGCGGAAGGGGTTCTCACTGCCTTGATTGTTCATCAGGCCGGCGTTGAACTCGTCCTGGCGCTTCTTTTCACTTTCGAAAATATGGTCGGGGTGACCGCCCTGCAGACCGTTGGCATACTTCACGGCAGCGGGGCCCGCGACGAAGCCTCCCCAGATGCAGGAGACAAGCGAATTGGCGCCGAGGCGGTTCGCGCCGTGGTACTGGTACTCGCACTCGCCGGCAGAGAAGACTCCCGGAATATTGGTTTGCTGGTTATAGTCCACCCAGAGGCCGCCCATTGTGTAGTGCATGCCGGGGAAGATTTTCATGGGCGTGTCGCGTGGGTCGTCGCCAACGAACTTTTCGTAGATTTCGAGGATGCCTTCGAGCTTCTTATCGAGAATCTTGCGATCGATGTGGGTGAGGTCGAGGTAGACCATGGGCTGGCCGTCGATGCCGAGATCGTGCTCGTAGACGACCTTGTGGATGGCGCGGGTGGCGACGTCGCGCGGAACCAGGTTGCCATACTTGGGATACCACTCTTCGAGGAAATACCAGCGCTCGCCCTGCGGGATGGACTTAGCGGCGCGCTTATCGCCTTTCTGTTTGGGAACCCATACGCGACCACCTTCGCCGCGGGCCGATTCTGACATCAAGCGCAGCTTGTCTTCGCCGGGAATGGCCGTGGGGTGGACCTGAATGAATTCGCCGTTCGCATAGTAGCAGCCCTGCTGGTAAAGAGCGGACTGAGCTGAGCCGGTGCAGACTACCGAGTTGGTGGACTTGCCAAAGATGGCGCCAATGCCGCCGGTGCAGATGATGATGGCGTCGGCGGGGAAGGTGCGCACTTCCATAGTGCGCAGGTCCATGGCGCAGATGCCGCGGCAAACGCGGTTGCCGTCGAGGACGGCGGAGAGGAACTCCCAGGACTCGTACTTTTTGACCTTACCTTCAGCTTCGTAGCGGCGCACCTGTTCATCGAGCGCGTAGAGAAGCTGCTGACCGGTAGTGGCGCCGGCGAAGGCGGTGCGGTTGTAGAGCGTGCCGCCGAAGCGGCGGAAGTCGAGCAGGCCTTCAGGCGTGCGGTTGAAGGGCACGCCCATGCGGTCGAGCAGATCGATGATGCCGGGAGCGGCATCGCACATCGCCTTCACGGGCGGCTGGTTGGCGAGGAAGTCGCCACCATAAACTGTGTCGTCGAGGTGCTGCGCGGTGGAGTCGCCTTCACCCTTGAGGTTCTTGGCGGCGTTGATGCCACCCTGGGCACAGACGGAGTGTGACCGCTTGACCGGAACAATGGAGAACAGGTCCACTTGCTCGCCCATTTCGGCGATTTTGATGACGGCGGAGAGGCCGGCGAGTCCGCCGCCTACGACAATGACTTTCGGAGTTGCAGCCATGAAGTTATGAAGTTCCAATCTGCCGGGAACTGACCGGTCTTAGCGCAGAGCCGCGGCGGATGACGCAGCGACGCCGAGCGGCTGTTGCGGGAAGTACAAGAACGCATAGATCGAACTGAGGCCTACGACTGCGAACCCAAGGCCGATGACGAGACAGACATAGCCGAAACGACGGCGCGCCTGATCGCCACTCATGATGCCCCACTTGGCGGCGAACAGCCACAGACCGTAGGCGAAGTGCCAGGACGCGGCCAACATCCCGATGATGTAGAAAACGATCACGGCCGGGCTGTGGAACGACGCTTGCACCTTGCCGAACGCCATATCGGGATGTTCCAGCAAGTGAATGCCGGTGAAGCGCATTTCCCAGGTATGGAACAGGATGTAGGCAAAGGCGATGCCACCGGTCCAGCGCTGCGCGGTATACATCCAGTTGCCCATCCAGGGGTAGGAGATGCTGTTACCCTCGCCGCGATACCAGATGTAGACGCCATACACAGCGTGGAACAGGATGGGCAGCCAGATGCCGAACAGTTCCAGTCCTACGACAAAGGGGAAACTGCTCAGGAAGGCGACCTGCTTGGTGTAGGCTTCTGGACCGCGCGTGGCAAAGGCGTTCGAGATGACGTGCTCGACGAGAAAGGCTCCGACGGGAACGATGCCGCTCAACGAATGCAGACGGCGGAGGAGGAAACTGTAGCCTTCCCCGGCGCGCAGCGGCGCAACTCCTTCGCGCAGGCCGGGTACGGCAGAGGCATTCGAACTCACAGGAGACTCTCCTTACGAGTGCGGAACGGTCAGGGGTAACCGGCTATTATCTTTTTCGCGAGGAAGGGAAGTCAAGGAGTCGTTGAAATTTCGGGGCCGAGAAGGAGCTTCAGAGATTGCGGTCACACCATTCGAGGAACTCGCGAAATGCAGCGCCACGATGGCTGACAGAGGCCTTTTCGACGGGAGTCAGTTCGGCCAGCGTCTTGCGCAACGGCGGGAAATAAAAGAGAGGGTCGTAGCCGAAGCCATGAGTTCCGCGCGGAGAGTCGAGAAGCATGCCCTCAACCGTGCCGCGGAATGTAGCGAGGTTCTCGCCATTACGAGCCGCGGCCAGAACGCATACGAAACGACCGGTTCGCTGCGCGGGCGGCACGTCGCGCAGTTCACGAAGCAGGCGGGCATTGTTGGCATCGTCATCGGAGTTCGTGAGGTTGTTGCTTTCTAGGCTGGCATAGCGGGCGGATTGGACGCCCGGCGCGCCGTTCAGAGCATCCACCTCGAGGCCGGAATCATCGGCTAGAACGACTTTTGCTGGAGCGCTGCGGCTGTATTGTGCAGCTTTCTTGCGGGCATTTTCTGCGAAGGTGAGGCCATCCTCGATAACGGGTGGAAGGGACTCAAAGCCGGGGAGGGTTTCGATGGTAACCCCATGCGCCAGTGCGGCTCCGGCAAAATCGCGCAATTTGCCGGGATTTGACGTGGCGATGAAGATTTTCTTCATGGCGATAAAGGAGGTTCAGCATAGCAGCGTTGTTCAAAAGAATTCATCATTCCGCAATCTGCCTGAAATATTTCTGCAATCGATCGAAGCTAGATTCTGAGCATCGAGGTGGAAAGTGCCCTTCGGGGCACAACGGGGCTCGTGCCAGAGACGGGGCACGAGCCCTGGTTTTTGCACGGGATATTGCGGGTGGATGAGAAGAACGCTGCGGCCTAGACGAAGGCGGCCGCGGATTCGGGTTCGCGGTTGCGCTGGTGTTGCAGTTGCGTCAGGAATTCAGCGTGCGGCATGTCGTTCTGATTGCGGAGCAAGGCGAGCAACGGATCTGCGCCGGCTTCCTCGGCGGGAGCAGCGGCGGAAAAAGGCAGGAAGTCCCGCGGGACGGCCCGCATCTCAGGGATAACCCCAGGACGCGAGATGAGGAAGTCGAGGAATTGCTCGACAGCCTTCTTCTGAGCTTCCGTGGCAGAGAGGAATTCGATGCCCATGCCGGACGCCGGGTGATGAACGCGCACCAAGCCTTCGGCGCGAGCTTGCATTTCGCCGGCAATCAGCCATAGATCGAGTTGTGTGCCCACTGGAAGCGGGCCTTCGCTTTCAACATAACAACCGCCAAGGCTGAGATCGGTGAGTTTACAGGGCAGGCCGGCCGTGGTTTGCTCGAACCGTTCGGCGTCGGCATTGGCGCGCAGCCAGTCGACAAGATTTTTGAGTTCTTTTTCTGCAATGTCGTGAAAGCGCACGCCAGCTTCGCCATTGCCGCGGCTCCAGGCGACGGAGCCTCTGCCGGAAAATGTGGTGGTTCCGTCCGGCAGCAGGAACGAGAACGATAGTTCCGCAAAATTCGGCACAGGCTGGGCGGCCATAATGTCCATGCCGTTCTCGCTGATATCGAGGAGAACGCCTTCGACCTCGGTGGCTTCGGGCCAGGCGAGGGTCACGGGAACCTGAATAGGAACGCGCGTGGTGCGGCGGCGCTCGCGGGTCACAAAGGCAGAAGTCGCTTTGAGGACTGACTGGACCTGTGCCGGAGTAACCGGCTTATACATGATGAAGTGCGCACCCAGGTGATTTGCGTTGGGACGCTGCGACTCGTCTTCCAGCAGGGCGACAACGAGCAAGGCGGCTGAGGTGTGCGCGGGACGCAGTGCGTCTATGAGGGAAGCGGCGGCGGCGGCGTCGCTGAAATCCACAATCAGAAGATCAGCCGGTGCATCCTGCAGACGGCGTTGCGCTTCGTAAGCATCCGCGACGGTCTGCACGGCCGCGCCGACGCTTTCGAGCGCCGGACGCAGGAGGTCGGTGCACGAAGGATCACGGGTGACGAGAATCGCTTGGGCGTTTTTCATCCGAACTGGATCCCGGCGAACAATCTCTTGTGGACTACGGCCAACGAGGAATGGCGCTGCGCGTCGGCTTGGCCTGCGGCTGCGCCGCCGGTGGCTGCGACGCTGGCGCGGGTGCCCCGGCGGCGGCTGCCCGTGCCGCTGGTGCGGAGGCCGGCGCGGACGATGCGGCTGTTTCTTCCGTCAGTTCCGCGAGCACGGCGTCGGTGTTGGCGTCGCCTTCCTCGGCCAACAGCGGTGCGATCATGCGCAGCTTTTCCGCCGCCGACTGCAGAGCTTCGATCTGGCGTCCCAACTGGGCGTATTGCGCCTGTTTGCGGCGCAGTACCTCGTGAATATCTTTCATAGTGACCCCCACGCCGACTTTAGGGCGGGGGCGGGGGGAGCGTCAATCGTCAAACCGATGACAGCGGTTACGGCGGTAACTTATTGGCCTATCGAGTGTTACCGGGTAATTCGGAAGTGTGCCGGATAGCGTCCGCAAGGTCCACAAACATCGCAAGATATCGTCGATCCTGAGGTCACGGAAGCGGATGGTTGGTCAGGAGGAAGTTGGCACCGTCCTGAGCCACTAGCTGCAGGGCTCCACGGCCGACGAGTTCCTCCAGGTGGGCCCTGTCGGTGCCATAGGCGAGGAGGTAGCAGCGGGCGGGAGCCAGCCAGAGGGAAACGAGCTGGTGGTCGTCAATGAAGAGGTTGGGGGCTCCGGGAGCGTTGGAGCCGTATTCGAGGTTGTAAATGCGTCCGTTCCAGAGGAGGGCGGAACGATTGGTGTAGAAGAAGACGGACGAGAAGGCATAGTAGGTGTCCGCTTCGATCAACTGGCCGGGAGGACTGTGAAGCAGACTCTGGGCCAGGTTGTAGGAACCGAGGTCGGAGCCGAAGCGAATGAGGGCGAGACGGGCCGCTTGAAAGAAGATAATCATGCTGGCCGCAATCATCAGAACCGTACGTCGGGCGTTACCACCCCAGACGGCGAGACCTAGAGCACAGGATCCGAAGGCAACCGCAGCCACTGCCAGCGGCAACTTCAGGTAGGCGAAAGAACGAATGGTCAAATCGCCCATGTGGCCCAGCGAGAGGGTATAAAGGTCCGGGTTTTGCGCGAGAGCCTGGGTGATATCGCCGGGGGCGGGCAGACGCCAAACCAAGGTCAAGAGAGTGGCGAGAAGCAGGAACAAGCCGGCGCAAAGCACGTCCACCGCACGCGTACCAGCGCTAATCCAGCGACTTCCGGAACTCAGGGCCGATCCGGCCAACAGTGCAAGGGCAGGGTAAATCGGCATGGAGTAGTACTCCTGCGTGGTAGAGAAGGTAAAGAAGAGCATGACGGCGGCGATCCAGCACACCGCCATGAGCCGTGTTCTGGCAGCCCGGGTCTCGGTGTTGTATGCCAAACCTGGCGCCGCCAGCAAATAAGTGGACCAGGGGAATATCCAGACAAGGTTCAAAGCCCAGAACAGAACCCTTGGGACCGTGTTGTAGTCGCGGGGATAACGCAAGTTCAAGAATCGCAGAACGTGCTCGTTCATGAAATAGAACCAGAAGAACCCACGATACTGGCCCGGGCCGCTCTGCAACGAAAAGGAAAAGTAAGGCGGATTGCGCAAGGTAGCGAGAACATGCCACGGTGCAGCAATGAGTAAGGCGACGACCGCGACAACACCTAAGCGCAGCCGTCGCCAGGCTGCCCACCTGAATAGTTGGCGGGTGACCGCCATGTAAGCGAGACCAGCCATCGCCGGGAAGACGATGGCGATCAGACCCTTGAGCAGAAGACCAACGCCAAGGGTGGCTCCCAGTAGAAGCGACCAGAGGGGCGATTGCTCGGTTTCAGGTTCGAGAAGGCGTAGCCAGGACCAGACCGCCGCCGTGATGGCTAAAGTCAGTATGGCGTCGGGGATGAGAATCCGCGTAAACAGAAAAAGCCCGACTGACGTGGCCAGCACGATACCGGAGTACAGTCCCGCCTCTTCTCCGAAAGCCCACCGCCCGAAGCGGAAGGTCACCCAGCAGAGAAGGACAACGGCCAGGGCTAGTGGAATTCGTGCGACCCAATCGTGCACGCCCGCGATGCGATACGCGGCCGCCATTATCCAGTAGATGAGAGGAGCTTTCTCGAGGTACGCAACGCCGTCGAGGCGGGCTGTCACCCAGTCTCCGGACTCGAGCATGTTGCGCGCGATCTGCGCCTGGACGGCATCCACGTCGTCCATCAGGCGGGGAGGGCTGACGACGCCTACGAGGTAAACGAGGCTAGCCGCGGCGATGACGATCCAGCCGGCACCACCGCCCGAGCGACCGGGTGCAACACTGTGGGACGTTCGGCTGCCAGTTCGATCTTCCACCGTTTCATCCAAAGCAGCAGCGTCGTGAGACCCCATAAGTGATAGCCGAGATTCGCCCTTTTGTCGAGGTGTTGCCGCAGCAGATGTTCCACGGCGCGCCAGCGGAAAAGACCAGTCGCGGCCACCGAGTCGGCGGAGAGTGTATCGAGAAGCAGGGGCCGAAGCACTCCGCGAAACCAGTCGTGGATCGGAATATCGAAGCCAACCTTGGGACGCCGCAGGACCGAGTCCGGCAGTTTGCCTCGCATGAGGCTGCGCAGCACGTACTTCGATGTTGCGCCTCGCAGTTTGAGTTGCTCGGGCAGGTAATTGGCGAAATCTACGATGCGCGGATCGAGGAAGGGCGGCCGTGCCTCGAGGGAATGCGCCATGCTGATGCGGTCGACCTTGTACAGGATGTCGTCCGGCAGGTAGTAACGCTGATCGAAGTCCAGGTATTCCTGCAGACCGGGGGTCTCTCCTATTCCGGCAAGGACTGCGTCGAGCGGTTCGGGACGGGCAAAGTGGAACAAATCGCGCTTTTCTTCTTCGGAGAAGGTTCCGTTCCAAAAGACGTGCGCTCTCTCCGGGGAGAGCAGGGAACCTTGCAGGAAGCGCTTCAGCTTGTATTCAAAACTGATCTTGTCATCAGAGACCGGCAGGCGCGCAGCGAGCGCCAGGGCCATGCGGCGGAAGGCGGGCGGGACCTTGCGCAAGATGGACGCATAGCGATCCGCTCGATAGGTCAGGTAGCCCGCGAAAAGTTCGTCGGCGCCCTCACCGGAGAGGAGCACGGTGACGCCTTTGGCGCTCATGCGCGCCAGATACCAGAGCGGAAGAGCGCCCGCGTCGGCGTTGGGCTCGTCGGAGTAGTACGCCATGTCCTCGATGGTGTCGGCCAACCCTTCATTGGGGCTCAGGTCAAACTCGGCATGTTGTGTGCCGAAGTGCTGACTGACTTCGCGGATGTAGCGGCTTTCGTCAAAGGAGCGGCCCTGAAAAGTAACGGAATACGTGCGCAGGCCGGAACGCAAGCGTGACGCGTAGTACAGGATGGTGGAGGAATCGAGGCCGCCGCTGAGCCAGACGCCGAGGGGAACGTCGGAAACGAGTTGCTCGCGGACCGATTGGTCGATCAGCACGTCGAGATGCTGACGGGCGTCTTCCATGGAGCGGACGCGGGGCGGAACTACCGGCATGGTGTAGGAACGTACTTTGCTCTCGCCGTTGTGCCATTCCAGCAGGTGGCCGGGTTCGAGCTTGAGGATGCCCTCGACCAGAGTCCAGGGACTAGGGACGTAGTTGAGACTGAGGAAGCAGTTCAAACCTGGCAGTGATATGTGCCGATCGATTGCGGGATGAGCGAGAATGCATTTGAGCTCCGACCCGAAATAGATGTGCCCGTTCTGCTGGCAGTAGTAGAGGGGTTTGATCCCCATGCGATCGCGCACCAGGAGCAGGCGACGCTCGGACTGGATCCAGACGGCAATGGCGAACATGCCGCGCAGGCGCGAGAAACAGGCGCTTCCCCAGTGCAGGAAGGCATTCAGGAGGACTTCGGTGTCGCAGTGTGTTTCAAACTTGAAGCCGTCCTTTTCGAGCTGCTGGCGGAGTTCCGCGTGGTTGAATATTTCGCCGTTAAAGATGACGACGATGTTCTTGTCGGGGCTGAACAGGGGTTGATCGCCGCCGGCCAAGTCGAGGATTCGCAACCGTGTGGCGCCCAATGCGATACGGTCGGAAATGAAGTGTCCCAGGTGGTCCGGTCCCCGATGACGAATGGAATTGAGGGCTGAGATTAGGGCCTCGCCCTTGGTCTTTGTCGAACTATGGGTATAACCAGCAATGCCGCACATCGACGCCTCTCCCACAGTGGAGGGGAATTCGCCCTAACTCCAACTCATGGATTCAGCGCGGCAGGAGTCGGGATGGCGCGTCACAGGACCCGAATTTCGCACGATCTGGGAGCCAGGTACAGAGCAGACTTACTTGTATCGAAAGGGTAAAGATTTGTAAAGCACAAAAAGGGGGCAGTTGCCACCCTCCCTCTCGGTCGGAGGGGGTCAGCCAGCCCCGGCTGCGTCCGGCAAAGTTAACGGTCGGGCGTCACAGAGCGCTGTGCTTTACCTCCTAAGCATAGCGAACAGGCTTGCCTAGACTGACGACAGAAAGCGAAGCGAGCTCTGGAGGAACGCTATGGCATTTTCCTATTTGGTAGTTGGCGCGGGCAGGCAGGGTGTTGCGTCCGCTTATGACCTGCTGCGGTTTGGGCAGGCGGATCGAGTGACGTTGGCGGATTTCAATTTAGAGACGGCGCGCGCGGCGGCCGACCTGGTCAACCGACTAACGGGAAGCACAACGGCCAATGCGGTCTCGCTCGATGTGCGCGATCGAGAAGCAGTGCGACGGGCATTCGCCGGACAGAGCGCGGTCATCAGCGCTGTTCCGTATTTTTACAATTTGGATCTCACGCGGGATGCCATTGCCACGCGCGTGAACTTCTGCGATATGGGCGGCAACACCGACCTCGTGCGGGAGCAGCACGGGCTCGACCGCGAGGCCCACGATGCGGGCGTGCGTATTATTCCGGATTGCGGAATGGGACCGGGCATGGGCAATACACTCGCGGTACATGCCATGAGCCTGCTGGACGAGGCGGAGCACGTCTACCTGTACGACGGCGGCTTGCCGCGAAATCCGCGCGCACCCTGGAACTACGCGTTGACCTTCAACGTGGAAGGACTGACCAACGAATACTACGGCGGAATCACCGTGCTGCGGGATGGAAAGCTCGAGCACGTGCCCTGCTTTACCGAGTTCGAGACCATTCAATTTCCGCCCCTGGGCGAACTGGAAGCGTTCATCATTGCAGGAGGGGTGTCGACTGCGCCCTGGACTTTCCTGGGGCGGCTGAAGACCTACCAAATTAAGGTGCTCCGCTATCCTGGGACCTTCGCACAGCTCAAGGCATTTTCGGATCTGGGTCTGTTCGAACTCGGCCCGGTTGTCGTCGACGGCAAGGACGTAATTCCGCGCCATGTTTTTCACGCGCTCTTCGAACCGCAGGTGCGAGTCGCGGTGCCAGACGACGTTTGCGTTGTCCGCGTAGATGTGGTCGGCAAGCGGGAAGGGAAGGCCACGACCGCAACCGTGGATGTAGTGGACTACTTCGATCCCCTGACCGGATTCACGGCGATGCAGCGGCTGACGGGATGGCATACATCGATTGTGGCGATCATGATGGCGCGCGGTGAGACGCCGATCGGCAGCATTCCGCAGGAAGTGGCCGTGCCGGCGGATCGATTCGTGTGGGAGGCGAGAAAGCGCGGTATCCGCATCACGGAAGAGGTCAAGCCGGCAAAAGAGGCGTCGGGCACGGAACTGGTATCTCACCGCTGAAAGTGACGGCGGTCATGGCGCCCGCACGCTCTGTGCAGTGCAATACGGGATGGGAGTGGGCGGGCACCTGCGAAATCTCGAGCGGCACTCCCGGGGAGGAAGCTATGGAAATTGTGCTGACTCCGGAAGAAAGAGAGCTAGTGCTGGGAATTCTCCAGGAACGTCATCGCGAGTTGCTGAAGGAGATTTTTCACACGGACCATCACGAATACCGTGATGGGCTGCGGCAGCGAGAGAAATTACTGGAGGGAGTCCTGAGCAAGTTTGAGGCGAAGGCCCCCGCCGCTGCTTGAGCCTCGCAAACTGCGGCAAAGGCTGTGGCATTGACAGGGCAACGCCGGGGGAGGATTATGCTTGCGTCCCCGAGGCGAGCCGCTGCGGTACTGGTCGAAAGCAACTGACGGTCAGAAGTCAAACGTTGCAGGCCAGGGCATTGCGGGATGGAGGTCCTCCATGACGAAGAGATTTGCCTGCCTTCTAGCTGTTTTGCTTTTCGCTTTTCTCACCGGCTGCGAGTCGCCACCCAGTAAGCCTGCAGAGCAGGCTAAGCCGGCTGAGCCGGTCAAGAAAGAGGTTTCTTTCTATAGCGGCAAACAGGCGTTCAACGCCACGAACAGCCTGGCGGTGCGGTGGATGGCCGACGCACAACCAGTGCGCCTGGAATCGAAACTGACCAGCGAAACCAATGGTCAGGGCGGCAAAGCGACCATCTGGCGCGCTGGGTTCATTTCGCCGAGCAAGGGAATGATCAAGTTCTTCGTGTACTCCGGAAGCCGCTTGCCCGATTCGCCTCCGTACGGAGTTTCCTCCGACAATGAAGCGCCTTATAGTGCGGACGTGGCGCAACTAGCATATCCGGCAGCCTTGCTAAAGACGGATACCGACGCCGCGTTCGACACCGCGCAGCAGCATGGAGGAGCGAACCTGCTGAAGAAAGATCCTAATCAGCCAATTATTTACGTTTTGCTGTGGGACGCGCCCAAGCACTCCCTGTATTGGCACGTCGTGTACGGCTCGGACGAGAAGACGACAAAGGGTAGCGGAGTGATCAACGCGGTGACGGGAGCCTGGGTGGGCGCGGCGAAGTAGGGAGAAGAATGGCGCGCCCTGAGAGACGATTCTAGAACTCTTCTTGCCGATCAGTCCCGCATCGTTGAATCGGAATCGGCCGCCCAGCGTTTCGACATCAATATCTGGTGAAGCAAAGCTCTTCAGCTGTGTTATTGGCGGGGGTACGCCTTGTGTCCGGTTGGGCCTTGAGGCTACAGTGGATCCAGCGACCATGCCGTTCGATACCACTCCCGAGGCGGCTGCAATTCAGGAAGAAATCTTCCGTCGCATGACAACCGCGCAACGGCTGAGGCTGGCCCTGCAGATGAGCGAATCGCTGCGCAATGTCGCGCTGGCAGGCTTGCGCAGCCGCCAACCTGAGTTGAACGCGGATCAATTGTCGCGCGAGCTTCTCCGCATCATGTACGGATTCGCGCCACAGCCGTGACGCTCGAAGCACTGCTGTCGCGGTTAGTGCCCGCCCTCGAGCGCGCAGGAATACCTTACATGCTGACCGGCTCGGTGGCGGGTTCAGCCCACGGAATGCCCAGATCAACACTTGACCTTGATATCGTCATTGTACCCACCCGTGCGCAACTGCTCGTGCTGATGCGGGAATTTCCCGCGGACCGTTACTACGCCGACGAACAGCAGGCGCTGCAGGCGCTGGCGAAGGGGAGCCAGTTTAATGTGATTGATTTTGCTACGGGCTGGAAAACGGACTTCATCATCGCTCAAGATTCGGCGTATGGCCGCTCAGCCCTTGCACGTCGTGTGCTGATCGATGTGGCTGGAACCGCTGTATACGTCGCCGCGCCCGAAGACGTGCTCATTGCGAAACTGCAATGGGGGAAGCGGGGGGAATCGGAACGACAACTGCAGGATGCCAAAGGGATCATCCATGCGCAGGGCAGCAAACTAGATTTCTCCTACATCGAGCGCTGGGTGCGTGAACTTCACTTGGATGGGCAATGGCAAGCGCTGCGCGAGGGACAGCTCTGAGAAGCGGAAATAGATCTTGTCACAGGCAACTTCCCGCCCGGCCGGTTTGGCTTGCGCCTGAGAGCCAGCAGAAGTGGACAAATGGGCGCCCTGGAGGACGATTTTAGGACTTTTGCGTTCCACGACGGTCGCCCATGTTGACCTTTGTTGCGGGGGCAGAATGCCGCATTCTTCGTCAACAGAACCGAGCAGGATTATTCGAGTAGGCAGACATTTTCCTCTTCCACGCAGCTGTCGTTAGTGCTTTAGAATCAGAAGACGGTCCCATCGGCCCGCACAAAGGCCGGTAAACGTGTGGATCACCCGGCAGCGAACATGAATCGCATTAACATCGATCATCTGACCGAGGCTGAACTCATAGACCTGAATCATCGCATCGTGCAGCGCCTCCGACTGATAAGTCAGGTGCACGCTCACAAAGCCATGCTGGAGTTCCGCATCGGCGATCGCGTTACATTCGAACCCGAAGGTGGAACTCCTGTATTCGGAATCCTGACTCGCTATAACAAGAAATCGGTCACTGTGATCACAGACGACGGTCATCGGTGGAACGTGTCTCCGCGCTTCTTGCGTCTGGCTGAATCAACCCTTGAGACAGCAAAAACACAAGAAGGCGCCCATCCGAGCGCCGTGATTCCGTTCAAGCAGAAATGAACCGGGTGGCCAGCAGCGCGTTGGCAGTGCCGGAGAGTGGGTGCGTTCGCGCCTGACAAATCCCAGCCTGGAGCAGTTGGAAGGAAAATGTGCTATGGCCTACACTCTTCTTACCGTCTTGCAGCCGTATGCATGAATCATGCATACTGATACGTATGCGTACGACTCTGAACATTAACGATGACCTGCTCAAGCAAGCGGCACGGCTCAGCGGTATCACGGAGAAGACTGCTGTCGTTCACGCCGGACTGGAAGCCCTAGTCGCCCGTGAGAGTGCTAAGAGGCTGGCGGCACTGGGCGGCAGCGAGCCGCGTCTGCAGAAAATTCGGCGTCGGCGTCCTCAGGAACCTAGGGCCAGCCGCTGATGCTGGTTGATACCTCGATCTGGGTGGAGCATTTGCGCCATGGCCAGCTCAGGCTGGTCTCGCTTCTTCATCGCGCCGAAGTCCAGTGCCATCCCTTTATTATCGGCGAATTGGCATGTGGTTCCATAAGCCGCCGCTCTGAAATCCTGCAATTGCTCCGGAGATTGCCATCCGTGACGGTCCTGGAGAATGAGGAAGTGATGACGTTCGTCGAGCGGCATCGCCTCATGGGTCGGGGTGTTGGCTGGGTGGATGTACATCTGCTGGCGTCGGCAGCGTTAGAACGAGTACTGCTCTGGAGCGCCGACCGGCGCCTCGCTGCCATGGCACGATCGCTGGGGGTTTATGGTGAGCCGTGAGCCGTAGTTGAAGTCGATTTCATGATCGAGCTCGGGACCCGTTCTGAGGCAAGCGGACCCCGTGAAAAGTGCTGGCGCGCCCTGAGAGACTCGAACTCCCGACCTTCTGATTCGTAGTCAGACGCTCTAATCCAACTGAGCTAAGGGCGCGCTGTCGCGCAAAAACCTTTCCTTCAGAAATATAGCAGAAGGCGGGAGCCACGAGAAAGCAGCGGTAGGGTTCGGCGAGAAAATGCAAGGGGCGCTCTGAGAACCTCTGGCCGAAGTCTCCTCAGATACGCCCCGTTGCGCGCCACTTCGTCTGGTGCAGAAAGTTGCAACCTGCCTGCCAAAGCCTAAGTCATTGAAAACGAGGAACTCAGCCGTAACGGGCCTGGTAGGAAATGCTCGCTGCCGGGAAAGTTTTGCGAGTTAGCTCGGAAAGCAGCGTAGAGGTTGAAACGAGCGTCGGGCGCGGGAGTTCAAGCGACTACGAGTTTTTCCTTTATATCGAGGCCGGCATTGCGCAGAAGCGCGGTGACTGAGTCTCCCTTTAGACGAGATGCGTCGTATTCCACGCGCACCGTGCGCACGCTCTCATCGAACTGAATCTTGCGAATACCGTAGACCTCAGTGAGGGCGCTGACGGCGCGCATTTCCGTCGATCCGGGGACGGTATTATAGCGGTAGGAAACATCCAAAGTCGTCACTCGTTCAACCTCCGGCCTGCGTAACAAGATACAACAATCGACTGTGCGCTCGTGAGAATCTAATATAGGCGCTGCTCTCAAGAGGGACTCACGGACCTATGGATTCGTCGACAACAGCCTCGTCGAACGCACTCGCCAAAGATCCCGTGTGCGGTATGACCGTGAACCCGGCCACGGCGAAGCACTCGCGCGTGCATGACGGCCGGAGTTTCTACTTTTGCTGCGCAGGGTGTGCTGAAAAATTCAGCGCTGGTCCAGCAAAGTACTTAGCCGCGGTGCCGAAGTCTTCGATGGTGCAGATTGGGCTCCCGGCGCTGCAGGCCAAGGAGAAAGATCCGGTGTGCGGGATGGATGTCGATCCCGCCACGGCAAGATTTCGGCACGAGTACAAGGGCAAGACGTACTACTTCTGTTGTGGAGGCTGCCAGCAGAAGTTTGCCGCCAACCCTGAGTCTTATCTTGCGCCGCGTCCCGCTGCGGATTCACCGATGGTGCAGATTGGTGCGCCTGCGAAAACGGCGTCGCTTTCGTTGGACAAACGCATCTACGTCTGCCCGATGTGTCCGGAAGTGCGCAATGTAGGCCCGGCACCGTGTCCGAAATGCGGGATGGCACTGGAGCCGGAAACGATCGATTTGTCTGCGAAGACGGAGTACATCTGTCCCATGCATTCCGAGGTGGCGCGCGACGCACCGGGTGCGTGTCCAATTTGCGGAATGGCGCTTGAACCCCGGCTGGCCACGGAGGAGGAAGAGAATCCGGAACTCGTCGATATGACGCGGCGGCTGTGGGTTAGCGTGGCGCTCAGCGTTCCGCTGCTCGCGCTCGCCATGGCACGGATGTTGGGAATGGAGATTCATAGCGCAGCGATTCCTTGGATTGAGCTGCTGCTTGCGACTCCGGTGGTGCTTTGGGCGGGGCGGCCGTTTTTTGAGCGCGGCTGGGCGTCGGTAATGAACCGCAGCTCGAACATGTTCACGCTGATTGGCATGGGTGTGGGCATGGCGTACCTGTACAGCGTGTTCGCAACGGCGATTCCGGAAGCGTTCCCGGCATCGTTCCGCGGCATGGACGGTCAGCCCAATGTGTATTTCGAGGCGTCCGCGGCGATCGTCACGCTGGTGCTGCTGGGACAGGTGCTGGAGTTGAGGGCACGCAGCCAGACATCGAGTGCGATCCGCGCTTTGCTGCATTTGGCGCCTCCTACGGCGCACCGGTTGCTCGCAAGTGGCACTGAGGAAGAGGTGCCGCTCGCGAAGGTGCGCGCGGGAGACCGATTGCGCGTGAAGCCGGGCGAGAAAGTTCCGGTCGATGGCAGCGTGCTGGATGGCAAGAGTGCCGTAGACGAATCGATGATTACGGGCGAGCCGATCGCGGTGGAGAAGACTGTGGGCAGCGCCGTGGTGGGTGGAACCGTGAATGGGACAGGTTCGTTTGTGATGCAGGCGGAGCGCGTGGGAGCCGAGACGCTGCTGGCGCAGATTGTGCGCATGGTGGGCCAGGCGCAGCGCAGCCGCGCACCGATTCAGCATCTGGCGGATCGCGTGTCGGCGATTTTTGTGCCAGCGGTTATCGCCGTTGCCGCGCTTACGTTTGTGGTGTGGGCAACGGTTGGTCCGCAGCCACGGTTAGCTTATGCGTTGGTGAATGCGGTGGCGGTTCTCATTATTGCGTGCCCGTGCGCCCTGGGCCTGGCCACGCCGATGGCGGTGATGGTGGGAACAGGACGAGGCGCACGGGCTGGGGTGCTGATCAAGAATGCCGAGGCCTTGGAGATCCTGGAAAAGGTGGACACACTGGTGGTGGACAAGACCGGCACGCTGACGGAAGGGAAGCCGCGAGTTGTCGCGACCCTTCCGGCGCCAGGCCATGCGGAAGATGAACTGCTGCGGCTGGCGGCGAGTCTGGAAAGATCGTCAGAGCATGTGCTGGCAGGTGCGCTGGTCAAGAGGGCGCAAGAACGAGGGTTGGAGCTTCAAGCCGCCAGTGATTTTCAGTCGATAACCGGGAAGGGCGTTGTAGGCCATGTAGGCGGCCACGCTGTGGTGGTGGGCAATCCGAAGCTATTCCGGGATTTGAAGCTTCCCCAAGGCACAGTTGTGAACGAGCCGGGGGCAATCTTGTACATGGCGATCGACGGCAAGCCTGCGGGTGCGATCGTTGTCGCAGACTCGGTTAAGACATCGGCTAAGGAAGCGGTAAAAGACCTGCGTGATGCCGGAATGCAGGTGATGATGCTGACGGGGGACAACCGATCGGCGGCTCAAGCCGTGGCCAGCGATGTGGGGATTACGCAACTGGAGGCGGAGGTTACACCGGAGCAAAAACTAGAGGTTATCGCACGATTGCAGAGAGAAGGTCATATCGTGGCGATGGCGGGTGACGGCATCAATGATGCTCCGGCCCTAGCGAAGGCGCAGGTCGGAATTGCCATGGGTACGGGCACCGACGTTGCGATCGAGGCGGGCAGCATCACCCTGGTGAAAGGTGATTTGCGGGGAATTGTGCGGGCCCGGAGGCTCAGCCAGGCAACCATGCGCAACATCAGGCAGAACCTGTTTTTCGCGTTTTTCTACAACTTGTTGGGCGTGCCGATAGCTGCAGGGGTGCTCTATCCCGTCTTCGGACGGCTATTGAGTCCGATTCTGGCAGCGGCAGCGATGAGCTTTAGTTCGGTATCCGTGATCAGCAATTCGCTGCGCCTGCGAAACGCTCGCCTGTGAGAACATCACCGGTGGAGTATTCAGATCTCGCATGCTGTTGAACTCCTCCGGATCGACGCCTGTGGTATCCGTGATCGTTCCCGCGCGGAATGAGGAAGAATGTCTGGGGCGATGCTTGCAGTCGCTGGTGAGCCAGGTTGGAACGGATTTCGAAATTCTGGTGGTAGACGATCACTCGACGGATCGAACTGGGGAGATTGCACGGTCCTTTGCAGGCGCGCAGGTGCTACAAGCCGGGCCGCTTCCCGAGGGCTGGACCGGAAAGAGCAATGCGCTGGCGTGCGGTGTGACATCGGCGCGAGGGGAGTGGTTCCTGTTCACCGATGCCGACACGTTTCACAAGCCCGGATCCCTTGCCCGAGCTTTGACCGAGGCGCGAGAGCGAAAGGCTGATCTCTTGTCCTATTCGCCCGAGCAAGAAGTGGTTAGCCTGCTCGAGAGGGCGGTTATGCCGGTAATCTTCGGGGAGCTCGCGGTGACTTACCGGCCTGCCGAGGTGAGTGATCCAGACAGTGCCGCCGCAGCAGCGAACGGTCAATATGTGCTGGTGACGCGGCGGGCCTACGAAGCAGCGGGTGGGCACGCTGCCGTAGCGGGAGTCATCCTCGAAGACGTGGCGCTCGCGCGACGAGTCAAAGAGTCCGGAGGCCGGATCGTATTCCGTTTTGGCGGCGAGCAGGTTGCGACACGCATGTATCGTACGGCGGCGCAGCTGATCGAGGGCTGGAGCAAGAATCTCGTGTTTCTTTTTCGCTCGCCGCTCCGGCTGGCTGCAGTCCGCTTGCTTGAGTTTCTGTCGATTCTCCTGGCGATCGTGCTGACCGTCGCCATGTTCATTCGCGGGGACATAGCGATCGCGGCAGTGTGCGGAGTAGTGGCGGCGGTCCTTCTGGGTAGATTCTTGATCCGAATCCTCAGGGCCCATTTTCGGGCGGATGCCACGGCCCTGGCTTTTTTCGGCTTGCCATTTTTTTCTTACCTTTTGTGCCGTTCTGTAATCTCATATAGGTCAGGGCGTCTGAACTGGAAGGGAAGAAGTTACTCGGGAGCGGCAGTTTCGTAAGCATCGACATGAACTCAATCGTTTATCTCACGCGTAAGGCTGAGTTTGCTGCGTCGCATTTCTACCACAATCCGGACTTCACGCCGGAGGAGAACCAGCGCATCTTCGGCAAATGCAACAACCCCAACGGTCATGGTCACAACTACCTGCTGGAAGTAACGGTGAAAGGGCAGGTGGACCCGCGTACGGGCTTCGTGGTCGACCTGAAGCAGTTGAAGGAAGTCATGAGCAAGGAAGTGCTGGATGCTATGGACCACCGTTTCCTCAACAAAGAGGTGCCTGAGTTCCTGAAGAGCATACCGACGACCGAGAACCTGGCGATCGCGATCTGGCAGCGCATGGCTCCGAAGTTGAAGACGGCCGAGTTGCACCGCGTGCGGGTGTACGAGACGCAGGATCTTTTTGTCGATTTTTATGGGGAAGCATGAAGGCCTACCTGACCCGGCGCTACTGGTTTGCCGCTTCGCACCGGTTGCATAACGACGTTTTCTCGGACGCAGAGAACCGGACCATCTACGGCAAGTGCAACAACCCGCACGGCCACGGCCACAACTATGCGATTGAGGTCACGGTCAGCGGTCCGGTGGATGCGGGAACCGGCATGATATGCAATCTTGTGGACCTCGATGGATTTGTGCAGAAGCAGGTGCTTATGCGCTACGACCGGCAGAATCTGAACGTGCTGCCGGAGTTCGCGCAGGCCGTGCCGACGACGGAGAACCTCTGCATAGGAATCTATGAACTTATTCAGAGCGGCTTTGCGCTTGCTCACCTGGAACGGGTACGCATCGAGGAAACGATGATGAACTCGTTCGAGTACAGCGGCACCTCGGAGCCGCTGCGCTAGACGAAGGGAAAACCGAACGATGAAGACAACGGAACAGACGCTTGCGAATGCTACCCCTGAAGAACTAATGAGGGAGATACTGATCCGACTCGGCGAGGATCCCTCGCGCGAGGGCCTGGTCAAGACGCCGGAGCGTTTCACCAAAGCCTACGAGTTTTTGATGCGAGGCTACAGGGAGTCGCCCGAGAAACTGCTGAAGGGCGCTCTATTCACGGTGACGTATGACGAGATGGTGATCGTCAAGGACATTGAGATGTTCAGCCTGTGCGAGCATCACATGCTGCCCTTCTTCGGCAAGGTGCACGTGGCCTATATTCCGAACGGAAAAGTGCTAGGGTTGAGCAAAATTCCGCGTCTGGTGGATGTATTCGCGCGCCGCTTGCAGATTCAGGAACGGCTTACGACCGAGATCGCCGAGACCATCCAGCGCATTATCGAGCCCCAGGGAGTGGGGGTCGTCATCGAAGCGAGACACCTGTGCATGATGATGCGCGGCGTCGAGAAACAGCATTCGGCGGCGGTAACGTCGTCCATGCTAGGAGTCTTCCGGCATGAACAGGAAACGCGGAATGAGTTCCTGTCGCTGATTCGCAGTCGCAGCAACAGCGCAATTTAACTGCTACCCGTCCGCGGTCGCGACCCAACCGGCACAAGTGCGCGCTGGACAAGCTTGTTGACCCACCGCACAAAACCATCATAAGATGCCTATCCTCAGCAGGATGGCCCTGAGCGGACATTTCTTCCCCCTTTTCTGCTCGAACGACGCGAATCGACAAGTTGACGGGAGCACGGCTCGTGACGACTCACAAGTCCGACTTTGTTGTGCCCACGGTGGATCTGGCATCCGCTCTGCTTGCAGAGCGAGAGGTGAGTCCACGGGCGCAGCTGATCGCGAATCGGTTGATGGAGCTGTTACCGGGCGCCGCCGCGGCGATCTACGTGGTCGATCGGGAGAGCGGTGCCTTTGCCGCGAAGGCGACCGCGGGCGATTTGCGCGTGGCGGCAAAGCTGGATTGTGTTACAGGGATTCCGGCAAGGGCGACGGCGCATCGTGTGGTAGTCGTGCATGAGGGCCGCGAATTGCGCCGCGAAGACTACGCCCATCTCGACGTCCGCCGTACGGTCACCTCTCTTGCCTATGCTCCACTCCTAGCGGACGACACGGTTCTCGGAGTCATGGAGGTGGTCAACTACGACGAACCGTTTCCAAAGTCGGGTCCGGCCACACTGGTTGAAATCGCTGAGATCGCTGCTCCTGCCATCGCCGCAGCTGTGGCCTACGAGGATGAGCGCAACAGCCTTCTCCATTCGGTGAGTCGCGTCACCCAGATGTATGACCTGGAGAAGGTCTTCAACTCGACCCTGGAAATCCATCCCCTGCTGCAGCTCATCGCCGACAAATTTCAGGAAGTCATGAAGGTGCAGGCAGTCAACGTATGGATGGTCGATGGCGACATGGTGAAGCTGATCAATCGCTCTGGGCACGACCCAACTGTGAAACTGGAGTCGACGGAGGGTCCGGGAGACGGCATTGCGGGCGACCTGTCTGATAACGGTGAGCCGGTCTCGATCAATGACCCCGAAGACGAGCGTTTGCGCAGGCGGAACAGCGGGCATGGTGACCGACAGGTATCTTCGCTGCTGGCTGCGCCATTGATGGATCGTGAGTCGCTGGTCGGAGCCGTCGAGGTCATCAATCGTCACGACGGATTGCCATTCGATGAAGACGATCAGTTTCTACTGACCAGCATCTGCGAGACAGCCAGCAATGCTTTGCATAACGCCAGCCTGCTGCAGACGGAGCGCAAGGTCGAGATTCTGGAGACGTTGGTCAAAGTCAGCCACGAGATCACCTCCACACTCGACATGGACCGCGTGCTGCACGCAGTGGTCGATGGCGCGCGATCGGTGGCGGCCTATGACCGGGCCGCAATCGCGCTCGAACAGCGTGGCAGCCTGGTGTTGAAAGTGGTTTCGGGGATGACGAGCATCAACACCAGTGACCCGACAATCAAGCTTCTGAAAGAGATGCTGGAATGGGCGTCGCTCTCCCGGGAAGAAATCCATGTGACGCAGCGCGGTGACGAGATCAATGTTTCGCGAGAGGCGAGCCGGGCCAAGTTTCGGGAGTATTTCGAGGTGACGGGGGCGAGAGCTTTCTATGCGCTGCCGCTCGATGATGATCAAGGACGCCTCGGCCTGTTGTCGTTTGAAAGCCGTGACGCGGAGTTTCTGACGCAGGCGCACCTGGAAGTGATTCGAGTGTTGGCGGCGCAGACGACGGTGGCGCTGCGCAATGCTTCGCTCTATCGCGAAGTACCTTTCATCGGGCTGCTCCAGCCGGTTCTTGAGAGGAAGCGAAAGTTTCTCGCTCTAGAGAAACGCCGTCAGGCGGCCTTGATCACGACTGCGGCTGCGGCACTGATTTTCCTGGTTGCCTTCCCGGTTCCCATGCGCCTGGCAGGCAATGCTTCGGTTCGGCCGGCGCATCGAGCGCAGGTCATGCCGGCCGTGGAGGGGGTTGTCAAAGCCGTGCATGTGCACGAAGGGGATCCAGTTCTGGCCGGGATAGTCCTGGCCGATCTCGAAGACTGGGATGCGCGCTCCGCGGTCGCCGTCGCCCAGGCCAAGTATGAAGGCGTCCTGGCCGAGATGAACCGCGCCTTGGCCACGAATGATGGAACGGAAGCGGGGGTCCAACGTGTGCAGTCGGACTACTGGGCAGCGGAATTGAAAAGAGCACAAGAGCGGCTGGATCAGACGCACTTGCGCGCGCCTATTGCAGGCGTTGTGGCTACGCCCAACGTGGAGAACTCTGCGGGGCGGAATCTGAAAATCGGCGACACTTTCGCGGAAGTGATTGATTCGGCGCAGTCCTCTGTTGATGTGGCAATCGAGGAAAAGGATGTGGCCCTTGTCGCCGTGGGGCAACCGGCCACGATCAAGCTCGACAGCTTTCCGGCGCGGACGTTCCATGGCAATGTCGAGATTGTCAGCCCCATCGGCGGGATGGATAAGGACGAAAGAGTTTTCTTTGCTCGAGTGCTGGTGGCGAATGCGGAGGGGATCATCCGGCCGGGTATGCAAGGTAGAGGCAAGGTGAAGGCGGGCTGGCGGCCGGCAGGATATGTTTTGTTTCGCCGTCCGGCCATGTGGATTTACTCGAAATTGTGGTCGTGGTGGGGTTGGTAGCGGGCGCCAGAAAAGACTTTTACAGTGTAGCGGGAGGGTGCCATGAAGCCTACATGGGTGGCGATTCTGGTAGCGGCAGTGGGGTGTGGGTTGGGATGTTCCGATACCAGGCCAACGGTGATGGCCGCCAGCAGCGCGGCACCGGCCTCGCCAGTCACCCCAACGACTTCGACACCGCCGCCAGATCAATGGTTCTTTGCGTCAGGACCAATGGTGGTCGAGAACCAGGTGGATGTGTGCGCGCAACGTGAGGGAGTTGTCTCGAGCATTACGGTCGAACCGGGAACGAGGGTGCGATCGGGCGATGTTCTGGCGCAACTGGACGACCGGCAGGTGGCTGCCGATCTTGAGGCTGCCAGGGCGCGGACGAGGAGCACGACGGCCGATCTGCACAATTGGGAAGCGGAAGCCAAGGTGCTCGACGCCGACCTGCAGCGGGCCCAGAAACTATGGGACGCGGGCCTGATCACCAAGGAACAATATGATCACGTCCGCTATAAGGCGGAGTCCGACCACTGGGATGTGGAGCGAGTCAAGGAGATGCAAACGACCGCCGAGGCGATCGAACGTTCTTTATCGCTGGAACTGGAGAAAACTCGGATCCGAGCTCCGTTCGATGCCGTAGTGGCGCGGCGCTATGTGCGTGCCGGACAGAAGGTCGCCTTGGGAGACCGGCTGTTCTGGGTCTCGTCGGAGGGTCCTCTCCGCCTGCGCTTCACACTGCCAGAGAGTTTTCTGGGCCACATCTCCAACGGGCAGCAGCTCGAGCTGTCCTCGCCGGATGTTCCGGGAATGAAGCAGGCGCGGGTGATTGAGGTAAGTCCGGTCGTCGATCCCTCGAGCGGCACGATCGAAGTGCTATGCCAACTGGTGGGATCGGCGGGCGGGTTACGTCCGGGTATGCAGGCGAGCATTCGTGTACCGAAGCCACGATGAATCTCACGGAAGCCCTCAACGTCGCACTGCCCGATCTGCCTGCGCGTTCGCTGCGGCGGCAATACCCGCGACTGCATCCCCTTATCGTCGCCCGGGAGCATACCGAGGACGGAGAGCGCGTGGTTCACGCCATTGTCTCCGGAGCGAACCAGATGTATCGCTTTACTCCCGAGCAGTGGCGGCTCATGCAACTTTTCAATGGCGAGAGATCCTATGAAGAGGTGGCTCAGCTTTTTCGTGAGCGCACCGGCATTTACTATTCGCCCGCGGATATTCGCGAATACGTCAGCGGAATCGATGAGATCTGGTACACCTCGCCGCAACAGCCCAATATCACGGTGGCGCAAAAGGAAGCCGAGGAGCGTCATCGGCGTACCAAGAAATGGGAAGACATTACCACGATCACCGTCGCGCATTGGGATCCGGATGAATACCTGACCAGGCTGCACCGCTGGACGAAGTTTATCTATACGAGATGGTTCACGTTTCTGACGCTGGCTTTCTTTGCCGTTATGGCCGCGATTTTCATTGCGCGCTGGGGCGAAATCGGTGCAGATACCTGGAAATACTATGATTTCACGGAGAAGGGGTTCAGCGAGATTGTAGAATTCTGGCTTCTGTTCTGCTTTCTGGGATTCTTTCACGAATCGGCCCACGGTCTCACCTGCAAACACTTTGGCGGCGCAGTGCACAAGATGGGATTTCTTCTTTATTACCTTGAACCCTGCTTTTTCGTGGACGTGACCGAGGTGTACGTCTATGCGGGAAAGTGGGAGCGCATCGCGACTTCCATCGCCGGGATCTGGGTGGAACTGATTTTTTGCGTGGCTGCGTCCATTCTCTGGTCGGGCACGCCGGTGGGCACGCCGGTGCACGACTTCGCGTACAAAATCATTCTCATCACGGGCGTCGGGGTTGTGCTCATTAATCTGAATCCACTGATCAAGCTGGATGGCTATTACATTCTGTGCGAACTGGTGGGCATTATCGGGCTCAAGGAAGACTCGACTGCGTTTGTGGCCAGTTGGGTGAAGAAGAACGTTTTTCGGCTTCCGGTAGAGGTGGAATTCGTGCCCCGGCGGCGGCGCTGGGCATTCACGCTCTACGCGCTTGCTTCCGGGGTCTACAGTTATTCGCTGCTTTACCTGGTGGTCGGGTTCACCTACAACGTGTCGCGAAAATATTGGCCGGAATGGGCGTTTGTGCCGGCGTTGCTGGTGGCCTGGCTGCTTTTTCGCTCGCGGGTGCGTGCCCTGGTGAGGTTTATGAAAACCCTTTATTTCGACAAGAAGTCACTGCTGCAGCGCTGGGCGAGTGGCCCGCGCGGAATCCTCGTGGCAGTCGGGGTGGTTCTCTTGCTGTTTGCCCCCTTTTGGCGCGAGACGCGGTCCGGCCGGTTCAGCCTGGAACCCTTGCAGAGAGCCATGATCCATGCGACCGTGGCGGGAGAGATTGAGGCCGTCTTACCGAAAGAGGCGCAACTTGTTTCGGCGGGCGCGCTCTTGGTCCGCATGCGAAATCTCGTGCTCGAGGGACGTGCGGCTCACTCCGCTGCGGAATTGCAGGTGGCTTCACGACGCGCAAACGAGGCTCGGCTTCACTATGAAAACTACGCTCGCGCTGATAGCGAACGGAAGTCGCTGGAGCGGCAGTCGGCGGAACTGGCGAAGCAGATGGCAGATCTGGAACGAAGCAGCCCGATTAGCGGAGTGGTGACGACGCCGCACGTCAGCGACCTGGCTGGATCCTACGTATCGGCTGGTGCACCGTTGCTGGAGGTGGCGGACGTGAGCGTGCTGCGCGCGCGCATCTATCTTCCGGAGTTTGAGATGAAAGGTGTGCAGGTCGGAGAGCCGGTTTCGCTGGCGCTGGATTCCATGCCACGAAGACAACGATCGCAGGTGGTGGCCATTGCACCCAGCTCCTCTGACATACAGCCTGGCTTGCTCGCGATTGAGAATTACAAGGGAGTAACGGGGCAGAACTTTTATGTTGTCACCGCGCTCTTGCCAAACCAGGAAGGGAACCTGCGTTCGGGAATGACGGGTACGGCGAAGGTTCTGCTGGCCAAGCGATCGATTGCAGTCCTTGCCTGGCAGGGTGCGCGGGATTTTGTAAGACGGACGGTGTGGTAGGAGGCGTTGGGCAACGGAACTCAAGCTGAATCAGGAGAAACCAGTGCGGAGTTGGACGGGTTGCCGGACGCGAACCATGCTGAAGTGGCCGAGCAGTTGCTGCCGACTAACTGATTGAGAACAGAGAGGCTGTGGAGCGCCGCAGCCTCCCTGTCGGAGCATGCTACTTCCTCTTTAGAGTCTTAGCCGCAAACATGGCTCCTCGCTTGGCCTTCAGGGACATGACCTGCGTCGACTTGAGTTCGCCGACCGCTTCGCCTTCAGCCGGCTGGCTGGCGATCATCGCCTTCTTCACGATTGCGCGATTGCTGATCAAAGACTTTTTCTGGACGGACATCTTGTTCTCCTTTTCGTCGAGTTGGAAGATGGAACAGAGTTGATTTCGATTCGGGCGGAAACGCTATTTCTTTCCGCTCTTGTACAGCGTGACGGATTGCCCACTTTTCTTGAGCGCCGTGAAGCGAATAGCGTGCGCCTGCGCCGGCCGTGCTTCGCCCATCGACTCGGCGTCTTTGCCAGTCGCTTTGACGCCCTTTTGCGGCACTGTCCGGCTGCTGGTTAAGGACTTTTTCCGGACTGGCATGGTGTTCTCCTCCGGTTGCCGGGTTGGTTGTAGCCTGATTGCGACCCCGACTGCTTCGGTCTCCATGTCTAGCGGGAACTCAAGAGGCTGCGATCTACACCGCAGCCTCTTTCACCAAGCGTCTACTAACGCTTCTTCGCATTCACAGCCTTGAACATGTGACGCTTGAGTTGCTTGTTTACGCGCCTGGTCATCGCGGTTGCCTGCAAGGTCTTAGTTTCGCCAATTGCTCCGTTGCCTTCCGCTGGCTTGCTGACCGTGGTCTGCGATGTGCGGCTGCTGATCAGGGACTTTTTCTGAACCGACATGATGTTCTCCTCGTATCGCCTTCGCGATTATTTTTGTTCGGCGTTTCGCTCACCCCGTGAGCTTTTTGCCCGACCGACCTTACATTTTTACTTTATGCAGGTCCCATGCCAAACTGGAGTTCGTTAATCCACAATCAACAACATCTTTGTTTTCATGGGCATTTGCCGACAGGGGTCGCGTGACGGCAAGTGACCGGAGCTGGGGATTCGACGAGAAGTATGAATACTTCATGCTACTGCAATTAATATTTAATATGATCGGCTACGTGCGAGGGCGAACGCCGACGCAGCAGTGAGTCTGGGTAAGAGGCAGAGGTTCGACGCCGGCTAGCTGTAGGCAACGGCAAGCTCTTGAAAATACAGATTTTGTGGTCGTCGCAACCTGCTTTGAGCCGATCGCAAATGATCGGTGCGTCCCAAGTCGAGGCGGGAAGTGAGGCTAGAAGGCGTAGCCGAACGCGAGGATTGCTTCTAGAAGGAAGTGCGAATTTTTCAACTGCAGGGAACGGCGAGGCGCCGCGCTAGTCCTTTCCCAAGCTGTATTTGCGGCATAGGTAGTGCATTCGCTGTTTATCCATGTGCAGGAGGCGGGCAGCGGCTACCTTGCTGCCGTTGCACCGGCGCAGGGCCGCGTTGAGGTAGGCGGCCTCGATACGGGCGATCTCCTCGTCGAAGTTCACTCCATCATCCGGAATCAGCATCGAATCCTGGCTGGTAGCGCTGGTCACAAGGATCTGCTGCGGTAAGTGGTGAGTACGGACCACGGGGCCGTCCACCATGAGGACGAGGCGTTGCACCAAGTTTTCCAGCTGACGTACGTTGCCCGGCCACGAATATTCCTCGAGGATCTCGATGACATCGGGCTCCAGTTGCTTGACCGCAACGTGGTTTGCATCCGAGTAACGGCGCAGGAAGTGGTTGAGCAGGAGCGGAATATCGTCTGCCCGCTCGCGCAGAGGCGGGAGTTGGATCGGGATGACGTGGATGCGGTAATACAGGTCCTCCCGGAAACGCCCAGCCTCAACCATCTGCTCCAGGCTCTCGTTGGTCGCTGTGATCAAGCGGAAGTCAATCTTCTTTGGAGTCTTGCCACCGATCCGGGTAACGGCGCGGTCCTCCAAAACGCGCAGTAGTTTGGACTGCAGACCCAGGCCCAGAGTGGCGATCTCGTCGAGAAACAGAGTGCCAGTGTCGGCGAGTTCAATGTGGCCAGGGCGCGAGGTGCGAGCGTCGGTAAAGGCACCCCTTTCGTGTCCGAAAAGCTCGGTCTCGATCAAGTGTTCGGGAAGGGCGGCGCAATTGATGCTGATAAACGGCTTGTCGTGTCGCGGGCCACGCTCGACGATGGCGCGTGCGGCCAGTTCCTTTCCTGTGCCGCTTTCGCCCCGAATGAGAACCGTCGTGGTTCCTTCAGCCACCCGGCTGATCGCGTCGTAGACGTGCTGCATAGGCTCGCTGGCGCCGATTAATCCACAGAAAGATTGCTGTTCGCCGCGTTCCTGCTGGCGGCGGCGATGTTCAATTTCGAGGGCCCGCTTTTCCAGCGAGCGCCCGAGGACGAGTTTGACCTCATTGAAATCGAAGGGTGCGGTGAAGTACTCATCCACTGAGGCCTCGACCGCCTTGAGCCGAAGCTTGCGGCCACTGGAGCGGGTAAGAGCAAGCAGTACCAGATCGGGACCTATGGCGCGCAGTTCACGCAAAGCGGAGACGCCTTCGTCGCGGCTCTCGCCCATCGTATCGAGGTCCAGGAGCACGGCATCGAGAGCCCGTTGCTTCAGAAGGTTGACCATCTGCGGCCAATTCTGGAGCACAAAGAAGTCGTAATCGGAAGCCAGATGGGTTTCGATCTGAGGGGAGACGAGCTCGTCGTTCGTGACGACAGCAATGCTGTCGCGCGGTTGAGCGTCCCGAGCCAGTGCCAGCGCCATGATTCACCTCGGCGGGGGAGGGAATTATGGCAAATTTTTTCGACTTGTGGGTATGAAAAATTAACCGATGGCGAGGCCGGTTGCCTTCGACGAGGGGCGCTCAGTGGTGTCAGTTTGCCGGTTGGCACAGTTCGCCCGACTTGCAAAAGCTTCCCAGTTCCCGTAAGTTGAGGCGCATTCCTATGGCAACGAAAACCCTTCGCGGGTGGGGAGCAGCGCTTGGATATCAATGTCCGGAAACGTTCGCAGGTCGAGTTGATTCAGCTGAAAGGAGCTCTCAAACTGGGGCAGGCCGTAGATGGCCTGCGCAAGACAATAGAGGAGTTGATGGGGTCGGGCGACACCCGGCTGGTTTTGAACCTGGCCGAGGTGCCGATGGTGGACTCCAGCGGCATCGGGCTGCTGGTTCGCTTCTTGGCATCGGCCAAGCAGCGCGGCGGAAATCTCAAACTCGTCAGTCCTTCCAAGTTCACGGTACAAACCCTGCGGTTAGTCGGGGTGCTCAACCTGTTTGAGGTTTTCGACAACGACGATGCGGCGGTAGCCTCCTTTTCCTGAGAATTCAGTAGACAATCCAGGCGCCACCGGTGACCTCTTTTACCAAGTGCC
>Ga0075014_100000047_pt1 | contig 45573 bp, 46 predicted proteins | sample AleBraG_ABR_2014_FD_71472 | JGI IMG/M metagenome (GOLD analysis project Ga0075014, IMG submission 71472) | Freshwater sediment microbial communities in response to fracking from Pennsylvania, USA - Alex Branch Run_MetaG_ABR_2014 | ecosystem: Environmental > Aquatic > Freshwater > Creek >... | reverse complement strand
CCGGCGGCCTGGCATTGTTCTTGCGTACTGATGGAGCCGGCTAGTCCGAACCGGGCTGTGGGGCCGAAGACATCTTCCTTGCGATGATCTTTCGGGAGCGCGCAAGAGTGCGCCATCCTGTTTTCAATGAGTTATAGACTAGTCGCCGGAAACCGCGTTTAGGGGCTACAGGAAGATCAGATGGTCGCCGGATGGGCTACGAGCCGTCCCGGGGTGCAATCGTCGATCCTAGGGCCGTTTCCTCGCAAATAAGGGGCATTCTGTGCGACGATCTAGTCCCCGCAAGCGACCGGAGCGCTCTTGTACCGCTCCTGTATTATCAATAACTTATAGATAAGTTATTGTAAAGAAACGGCTTGTGGCACCGGCCCGGCCTCACGCAGACCCTAGCCGCTGGAGGATGTGGGTAGCCGCGTCGCGGCCGGTGCGGACGCAGTCGGGAACGCCGATGCCGCGATAGCCGTTGCCCGCGAGTGCGAGCCCGGGGACACCCTGGACGGACTGCTCGATGCGGTCGAGGCGTTCCAAATGCCCAACGCCATACTGCGCCATAGCGGCTCGCCATTTGTAGACGCGGGCGGTAAGCGGTTCGGCGGTGAGGTTGAGAATGTCGCCGAGTTCGCGGCGCACGGTGACGAGGATCTCCTGTTCGGACAGATCGAGTGCGGCCTCGTCGCGCGAGCCGCCAAGAAAGCAGCGGACAATGGCGCGGTTCGCCGGAGCGCGGTGCGGAAACTTGTTGTGGACGAAGGTGCAGGCGAGCATGCGTTTGCCTTCGCTGCGCGGTACGAGGAAACCGAAACCGGGCGGGAGGGCGGCAACGACCTTCTCGTCGTAGATCAGGCTGACGGTGATGGAGGAGCTGTAGCGAATTTCGCTCAGCTCGCGGGCGAGGGTACGATCTACGTCGCGAAGGAAAGAACCGGCAGCGGCGGTCGGCACTCCCAGGATGACGGCATCGAAGAATTCTGTTCCGCGGTCGGAAACGACGGACCAACTGCCACTGGGGCAGCGCAGAGTGACAACGGTGGTCTTCGTCCGGAAAGAAGCCGGGTTCAGGCGGGCAACCACGGTGTCCACCAGTTGCTGCATTCCATCCTTCAGTGAAGTGAATAGCGATGCGGCGGGAACATGGGCCTGCTTCATTTTGCGTCGGGCAGCGAGCATGGCGCGGCCCAGGCTGCCGTGTTTGGCTTCCATATCGGCGAAGCGCGGCAGGACGGCACGCACGCTGAGTTCTCGGGAATCGCCGCCGTAGACGCCGGAAAGCAACGGATCGGCAAGGCGATCGACCATCTCCGTGCCGTAGTGGCGCTTGACGAGGGCAGCGACCGTTTCGTCTCCGATCGCTTTGTGCGGAGGGTGGAACCACTCCTGCGCCATGCGCAGCTTGGTGCTCCACGAGAACAGCGGCGAGAGAACGGTCGGCACAATGCGCGTCGGCACCATGAACATGAGACCGTCGGGCATTTCGATGAGGCGGTTTTTTACCAGGATGTAGGTCTTGCGCTTGCTGTCGTTCGAGCCAATGAGCTGGTCGCCGATGCCAAGTTCGCGACACAGGTCCGCGGCCCAGGGTTTTTCGCTAATGAAGGAGTCGGGGCCTGCCTCAAGCAGACAGCCGTCAACGCGCTCGGTGACGAGCACGCCACCGAGGCGTTCGCTCGCGTCGTAGAGAACGTAGTCAACGGGAGCCCCTTCGCTCCGCGCGGTTTGCAGAGCGTAGGCAGCACTCAAGCCGGTGATGCCGCCTCCGATGATGGCAACGCGCTTCATGCGGGGAATCCTGCGGCCTTCAGTCGCGTGCGAACAATGTCGGCGAGAGCGCGGGCGAGCGTGGGCGAGTCGTTCAACGACTCCGTGCGCCAGAGATGCATGCCGCGCCCTTCCGCAAATTGCCGGAACGCGATGTCAATGTCGTAGAGCACCTCTACATGATCGCAGAGGAAGCCGATGGGCTGCACGAGGACTCCCTTGTGGCCCTGCGCATGGAGCGATGCGATGGTGTCTTCCACGGTCGGGCCAAGCCAGGGGCCACCGGACATTCCCTGGCTTTGAAAGGCGAATCGCCAGGCGGAAGAGTCGAGCTTCGCTTCGCGCGCAACCAGGGACGCGGTTTCTTTTGTTTGGTTTTCGTAGGGATCGCCTTCGCTGACGGTGCGCGAGGGCACGCTATGCGCGGTGAAGATGATGGGGACGTTCCCGCCCGCTTCGCTGTGCTCCAGTTTCAAGCACGGTTGCAGCCGCTCAGCGAAGGCCTGGATCAGCAAGGGGTGGTCGTGCCACGACTCGACGAAATCGAGCACGAACGGAAGGGGCTTTTCGTTTTCTCCGACTAAAGCTCGCCGGTAGAGGCCGACGCTGGTACGGGAGTTGTGCGGAGCGAGGCAGATGGCTACCGCTTGAGTGATGCCATCGGCAGTCATTTGAGTGACGGCCTCGTGGGCGAACGGTTTCCAGTTGCGCATACCGAGATAGACGGGAACGCCGAGTTCGCGGGCAAGGGCGGCGGCTTGCTGGCGCGAGATCTCGGTGAGCGGCGAGCGACCGATGAGCCCGTAGCGGTGCTGGACTTCCTGCACGACTTGGGGCGGCATGGCACGGCCGCCGCCCACGTTCGACAGGAACTCAGGGATGTCAGCAATGTTGTCGGGGCTGCCGTGGGCGAGCAGGAGGACGGCGGGACGGGTTGAGGGTGGCGAGGCCATACGTGCGCGGTCCGCAGCCGGTCAGTCGTCCCTACGGGACTTGATCAGGCTGGCGATCCATACCCGCCACTGAAGTGGCGGGCTAAATTCAGTCGTCCCTACGGGACTCAAGTCCAACTAAGACACAGACTCCCACGGGACGCGGAACGAGTTTCCCTTGTCGGGCATTTCCTCCGTCGTCTGTTCCAACGCAGCAACACAGCACCTCAGGGGCTAAAGCCCGCGTCCGTTGTGGTCCCAAGCGGCACGGCTAAAGCCGTGCCCTACCCGGTTTCTCGTCGCGGCTTTTCATCGTGGTCTGCAGTACGCTGTAGACGCGTCCTGATCGAATCGTACATCCACAAGCGGCGAAGCCGTACCCTGATACAAATCCAAACCGTCTCCCGCACGGGTTAGTGTTTGGCCGCGTAGTCCTGCACAAACTTCGCGAGGTTCTTCACGTTTTCGACTGGCGTCTCCGGAAGAATGCCGTGACCCAGGTTGAAAATGTGGCCGGGCCTTCCGCCGGCGCGTTGCAGAATTTCTTCGGCACGCGATTTCAGCTCTTTCCAGTCGGCGAACAACAGCACCGGGTCGAGGTTGCCCTGCACAGCGCCTTTAAAATCAAGGCTGCGCCAGCCGTCGTCGATGGGAAGGCGCCAGTCGATGCCGATCACGTCCGCGCCCGTCTCTTTCATCGAGGGCAGCAGGGTCGCGCTGTCGGTGCCGAAATAAATCACGGGCACGCCGGTCTTTTTCAGCGCCTGCACCAGGTCAGTGCTGTGCGGCAACACATAGCGGCGGTAGTCCTCGACGCTGAGGCATCCCACCCAGCTGTCGAAGACCTGGATAACATCGGCTCCGGCGCGAACCTGCTCGGCGGAATATTCGGCTGTGACTGTAACCAACTTGCCCATGAGCGAATCCCATGCACGGGGGCAGTTGTACATCATCTTCTTGGCATGGAGGTAATTGCGCGAGCCGCCGCCTTCGATCATGTAGCTGGCGAGGGTGAAGGGGGCGCCGCAGAATCCGATAACCGGGAGTTTGGAGCCGAAGTGGCGGCAAACCAGCCGGACTGCTTCGGCGACGTAGCCCAGCTCGGCGGCGCGATTGGTCTGGAGGCGGGCGATGTCCTGCTCGGTGCGGACCGGTTTCTCGATGACCGGGCCTTCGCCTGCTTCAAATTTGAAGGGGAGGCCCATGACTTCGAGCGGAAGCAGGAGGTCGGCAAAGATGATGGCGGCATCGACCCCCAGGAATTCTGCCGCGGTGATGGTGACTTCGGCGGCCAGTTCGGGTTTCTTGCAGATTTCGATGAGAGAATGTTGCTTGCGAACGGCGCGGTACTCCGCCATGTAACGCCCCGCCTGGCGCATGAACCAGACGGGAGTGGCATCGGTAGGCTGACTTTTGCAGGCGGCGACAAAGCGCGAATGAGGTGCGGACATTAGCTATTTACTCTAGCATCTTGCGGCACCCTGGCGGGCGTGAGCGCGGCCCTTGCGTTGGCAACGCGCGGTAGAGTCACCTTGTAAGTTACGATTGGCGGCGGGTTTAACCAGAGATTTACTGGACCTTCATCGCGGGGCAATATGTTTTCGTTACGTGAATAGTATGGAGAGAGCCAGGCTCAAGCGTCCTACTTCGCGCAGCATCCGTGCGCTGCTGGCCAACCAGATCGAATCGCGCCTTGCCACGCATCCGGGGCTACTACAGCTTTACGACGAGGTGCGCGGAGAAGGCGGGGACAGTTTTCTTGATCGCTTCCAATCGACCGTTGGAGTGAATGTGGAGGTGCGCGAAGCGGATCGCGCTAAGGTTCCGGCGCAGCGCGCGGCGATCGTTGTGGCCAACCATCCTTTTGGATTGCTGGATGGAGCGGTGCTGCTGAACTTTCTGTTGCACATTCGGCCTGACGTCAAAATCCTGGTGAATCATGTTCTCGCGTCCATCGCGGAACTGCGGCCGTGGTCGATCTACGTTGATACGCTGCAGGGCGGTAGTCAGCGCAATTTTGCTGGATTGAAAGAGGCGCTTTCCTGGTTGCGTCATGGCGGAATGCTGGCGGTGTTCCCGGCAGGGGAAGTGTCGCATTGGGATTTGCGACAAGGGCAGTCAAGCGATTCGCAGTGGAACCAGAGTGCCGGATGGTTGTTGCGGCAGACGGAAGCGACCGCGGTGCCAGCGTATTTTCCCGGGACCAATAGCGTGGCCTTTCATGCCCTGGGGATGCTTCATGCGCGCTTAAGGACCTTGCGCCTGCCGGATGAATTGCTGCGGCAGAAGGGGCGCAAGATCGAGATTCGGATTGGGGCTGCGATCACGAGCGACACGCTTTCCCGTCTGCGCACGGAAGAAGAAGTTACCAACTACCTGCGCTGGCGGACGTATTTGCTGGCGGAGCGAGGGGAGCAGGAACGAAAGCCGCTAGTGACACTACGCTCGGTGCTACAGGGTCCGGCGGAGAAGATCGGCCGTGGGGCGGACAGCACGGAATTGCGGCGCGTGGTCGAGGAATTGCCGGCATCTGCAAAACTGGCGCAGCACAAGCAGTTCAGCGTGTATCGCGTGCGGGCGGATGAGGCGCCGGCCATTCTGCGGGAAATTGGCCGGCTGCGGGAAATCACGTTTCGCGGCGTGGGAGAAGGAACCAACCGGTCGTTCGACATCGACAGTTTCGATTCTTATTACGATCACCTGTTTGTGTGGGACGAGGATGCGCTGCAGATTGTCGGGGCCTATCGCATGGGGCACATTCCGACGATCCTCGAAGAGCGCGGCATTCGTGGCTTGTACACCAGCACCTTGTTTCACTATTTGCCGGCGGTGTTCGAGAGGATCGGGCCGGCCTGGGAACTTGGTCGCTCGTTCGTGCGAACGGAATATCAGAAGCAGTACGCGCCGCTGCTGCTGCTGTGGAAGGGGATTGCAGCGCAGGTGGCGCGACGGCCCGATACGCCGTCGTTGCTGGGAGCGGTGAGTATCAGCAGTCGCTATTCGCGGCGCTCGCGGGAACTGCTGGTACGGTTCCTACAGTGTGGACGCGGCAGTGACCTGTCCATGCTGCGGCCTCGGCGCGGGTTTGCGGCGAATGGCGGCCCCGCCGTGGACATGCACTTCGTCACCACTTGTTTTCGTGACTTGGACGACTTTGCGGCCTTGATTGAGGACCTGGAGGAAGACGGGAAGAGCGTGCCGATTCTCCTACGCCACTACTGTAAGCTGGGTGGACGGTTTCTCGGATTTAACCTGGATGCTGACTTCAACAACACGCTCGACGGGCTGGTGCTGCTGGATTTGCGGCAGACCGATCCGGTCACGCTCAGCCGATACATGGGGCGGGAGGCGTACCACTCCTTTCGTCGCCACCATGGGCTATCCGGCACGAAGTAAGATGTCGTTTTGGCTGCCATTCACGGGAAATTAACGAGTTAGCAATCAAATCGCAATCTTGACTCTCTAACAACCAACCATGGCGCCAAGCCGAAAGAAGGCCGCTGCGAAGGTCCGCCCCAAGAGCGGGCGCCCGCTGCCTGTTTCTGCCGAGAGTTCACTCGCGGGAAAGGCACTGCGCGGGTTTCGAGTTGCGAAGGACGCGGTGGCCAATCTGCACGAGATGATCACGCACGGCTCACGGATGGCGTTTCTGGCGGTGAAGGACTGCGAACGCGAACTCGACGTGCTGGAGCGGGAAATTGATGAGGAGCTTCCTGCCGCGGTCACGCTGGTGAGCGAGGCGGAGGCGCGGGAACTGATCGCATCTCTTCGCTTCATCACGGATCTGGAACGGATTGGGGATCTGATCTGGTGGGTCGCGCAGCGGCTGAACGAACCGGACAAAAAGCTGCACAGCCGTCAACAAAAGCAAGTCGAGGAAATGACGAGGATTCTCCAGAAGATGCTGGAGCATTTGCTGGATGGACTGGCCGGGCGGGATATGGCGGCCGCAACCTTCGTCATGCGCGCCGACATGGAAATGGACCGGGTGCGGCACGAAGTTTTCAAAGAACAGCTGGGGAGTTCACGCGCCAAGCCGGATATGACGATGGTTCTGGTGGCGCAGGCGCTGGAACGAGCGGGAGATCATGCCACCAACCTGGCGGAAGAACTGGTGCATATGATTGAAGGCAGGAGCATTCGCCACACGCAAAAGCGCGAGCATGAGCGGTAATTGGCACAGGACCGAGGCGCAGTTTTCACCATCCGTTAACAATCCTTCAACATTCTGGCAATGAGGGGCGCGCTAATCTCCAGGAGACCTCACCGCACATGCGAACATCAGTTTCCCAAATGCCGGGCCCGCCTTCGCCGCCGACCAATCCGTCGCGGCGACCGGAGATGGACCGGGAAGAGCTGGCGCCATCGGCGCAGAAATCGTTGGTCTATGTGGTGGAAGACGACGCCGATATCGCCCATCTGGTGCAGCACACGCTCGAGTCCGGCGGTTTTGCGGTGCGGCGTTTCGGCGAGGCTAGCGAGGTGGTGCACTTCGCTTTTTCCGACATGCCGGCGCTGTTTCTTCTGGATGTAATGCTGCCGGGGGGCAACGGGTTCGAACTGTGCCGTCAGATCCGGCAGTCGGACAGTCTGGCGCGCGTTCCTGTAGTCTTTCTTACGGCGCGAACCGGAGAAGCGGAAAAAGTGCACGGCCTGGAACTCGGGGGCGACGACTATATTGCGAAGCCGTTCTCGCCCAGGGAACTGCTGGCGCGGGTGCGCGCGGTTTTGCGGCACACGCAACCGCCGAAGACAAGCACACTGCGCCTGGGCCGGCTGGAGATTGATCCCGTCGCCATGACGATTCGGGTGCAGGATCGTCCGGTGCTCATGACGGCGCTGGAGTTCCGCTTGCTTGAGTATTTCGCAAGGCATCCCGGAAGAGTCTTTACCCGCGACCAGTTGCTCGATGCCGTGTGGCGCCAGGATGTGTATGTGACACCACGTTCGGTGGATGTCTACTTGTGGCGTCTGCGGGAGAAGATCGAGGCCAACCCCGAATCACCGGAGTTCCTGAAAACGGTGCGAGGCGTCGGTTATCGGTTTGACGTGCCGCGCGCCTGAATTGCCACGAATCCCTACAAGTTGATGCGATCCGCAAGACCTTCAGTCCAGGGAGTCAGGCGTGTCGGGAGATTGCCGCTCTTCCGCAACCCGTTCGATTTCGTGCAGCGATTGGAAAAGTTCATGTGACGGTACGCGCGGCGCGGTCGAGTTTGGCAACTGGAAATCGACTTGAGAGGCTAAAGGCGGGCAAGTTGGTGCTCGGCCTGGGCGGGCGGAGACGCCCGCCTCTCCATGCAAGCACAGACTTACTGCGCGGGGGCTACGGGAGGAACGGTCGGAACGGTCGGAGCATCCGCCGCACCATTCACCAGATCCTTCAGTTCCTTGCTGGGCTTGAAGAAGGGAATCTTTTTTGCGGGCACTTCAACTTTGTCGCCGGTTTTTGGATTGCGACCGATGCGCGGTTTGCGCTGGCGCGTGCGGAAGCTGCCAAAGCCGCGGATCTCGATCTTGTCGCCGGCGCGGAGTGAGTGCACGATGCTTTCAAAGATGGTCTCGACTATGACTTCGCTGTCCTTCCGCGTCACTTCGGCCAGGCGCGAAACTTCTTCGATCAGATCCGCTTTGGTCATAACTGTCTCAACTCCGTCGCTAAGTCTATGCAGAGGCTAGGGTTCACACCGTCGCCAACCACCTCTCATAACCTTCGCAGATTCCGGTTTTTCGCGCAAGTGGCAGGAGCATAAGACGTTAGCTGGTTTCCACAAGACGGAGCCTGCGGAACAGGAATTCCCCGCCATTTTTGAGTAATACTTCTTAGACTTGGGCTTCCCGGAGAGCGCTACGCCTCGCTTGGCTCGGGGATCAGGTCGGATTCCTCGAGTTGTTCGCGCAACTGCGAGAGCTTGACGCGGTGTACCTGCCAGGCCAGCCCGACAGTCTTCAGCAGCCAGATGCCATACCAGTTGAGGTCGAACTCGTACCACTTCAGGCCATGGCGGGCGGAGACGGGATGCGCGTGGTGGTTATTGTGCCAGCCTTCGCCGAAAGTGAGCAGGGCGACCCACCAGTTGTTGGTGGAGCGATCGCGCGTCTCGAAGCGGCGGGATCCCCAGAGGTGGGTGGCAGAGTTCACCGCCCAGGTGGAATGCAGGAGGAAAACGACGCGGACGAACATTCCCCAGAGGAAAACGGAGAGCCCGCCGAACCAGAACAGCAGGACGCCGACGAGAATCTGCGGAACATAGTGATAGCGAGAGAGCCAGACGTGGACGCGGTCTTTGGCGAGGTCGGGTACGTAGCGGGCCAGGGTTTCGGGGTCGTGATGCATGGAACGGCCGGTCAGGATCCAACCCATGTGGGACCACCATTTGCCGTCGCGCGGAGAGTGCGGATCGCCTTCCTTGTCGCTGAACTTGTGGTGAATCCGATGGGTGGCGACCCAGAAGATGGGACCACCTTCAAGGGCGAGTGTGCCGCAGAGAGTCAGGAAATATTCGACGAACTTGGGCGTTTTGTAGCCGCGATGGGTGAGCAGGCGATGGTATCCCATGCCGATGCCGAGACTGCCGGTGGCCCAGAAGAGAATGACAGCGGCGATCAGGCCTTTCCAACTGAAGAAGAAGAGCGCGGCAACAGCGCCGATATGAAAGAGCGTCATGAAGATGGTGGTGACCCAATTGATCTTCTTGCCCGGGGTTCGGCCGTAAGTTCCGTCAAGCATAATGCCCAGCTTTCAGTCGAGGTAAGAGCAGTGTAATCAGGATACCAAGGTTCTGAGGGTCGGAGGTGTGCTTTTCAGGACACGGAAGTGCTTTTTCAGGTCCTGGGCTATTTGTCGTAATGAAGCAGCGAAAGGACGTCGTACCCGGCGAGCTTCTCGCGTCCTTTGAGAAAGTCGAGTTCGACGACGAAGGCCAGGCCGGCGATGTTGGCACCAAGGGACTTGGCGAGCTGAATGGTGGCGGCAGCGGTGCCGCCGGTGGCGAGCAGGTCGTCGACGATGATGACGCGCTGGCCTTTCTGAATGGCGTCTTTGTGGATCTCGAGTGTGTTGCTGCCGTACTCGAGATCGTAGGTGGCGGAGGCGGTTGGGGCGGGAAGTTTGCCGGGCTTACGGACGGGGACGAAACCGGCGTTGAGGCGATAAGCGAGGGCGGGGCCGAAGATAAAGCCGCGGGCTTCCATGCCGAGAATCAGGTCGACGCTTTTCCCGATGTAGTACTCGGCGAGGAGGTCGATGAGGGCGGCGAAGCCAAGCTTGTCTTTGAGCAGGGTGGTGATGTCGTAGAAGAGGATTCCCTTCTTGGGGAAGTCCGGAACCTCGCGGATGAGTTTCTTGAGTTGGTCAGAGTTCAGAGACTTGGACATTACCAGCTTCCTTCGATGCGAAATGTGGTGAAACCGGAGACAGGTTCGGCGGCGTGCTCTTCGACTTCATCGACACGCGCGGCGCGAGGGCCTTGCCAGAGTTTGGTCTTGAGGGCGTCGAGTTGGGCGCGGGGGCCCATGGCGAGAACTTCGACGGATCCGTCGAGGGCATTGCGCACCCAGCCGGCGACGGCGAGTTTGTGAGCTTCAGCCTCGACGAACCAGCGGAAGCCGACGCCTTGCACGCGGCCACGGACGGTGTAGAGGCGGGCTTCGATGGCGGGGGCGTTCATGTGATCAAAAGGTGGCGCCCCTTACGGGGCTGGTGGTCGTTTTCCATGTTACCCAGCGCTTACGCGCTGGGCTATTGGAGTGTCGCCCTTCGGGCTCGATGTTGCGTTCCGGGAATGAATCAGCATGCACACGAGACACAGCTTGTCAGGCACGTGATAGGTATGCGCCCTCGGAAGTATCGACGCGAATCTTGTCGCCTTCGTTGATGAAGGGTGGAACCTGCACGACCAGGCCGGTTTCGAGCTTGGCGGGCTTGGTGACGCTCGACGCCGTGGCGCTCTTCAGTCCGGGCTCGGTCTCGACAACCGAGAGCTCGACGATCTGCGGCAGCTCTATGCCCACGGGCTTGCCGTCGAAGAACTCGATGGTGATCTGCAGGTTCGGGATCAGGTAATCGACAGAATCGCCCAGGATGTCTTTGTTCAGGTGCAGCTGCTCGTAATTCTCGGTGTTCATGAAGACGTAGCTGTCGCCGTCGGCGTAGAGGTATTCCATCTGCTCTTCATCCACGTTGACCCTCTCGATGGCGTCGCCGGAGCGGAAGCGGTACTCGTAGATGGCGCTGGTGCGCAGGTTGCGGAGCTTAGCCTGGATGAAGGCGCGCAGGTTGCCGGGCGTGCGGTGTTCGACGCTGAAGACGGAGCAGAGATCGTTGTTGTGCTTGATCACCATACCCGGACGTAGTTGGGTCGCAGGAATTGCCATGACTGCGTGAGTCTCCTTGCCTGGATTGCTGTCTACGGAGCGAAGAGCGCCGCAAAAGGGCTTCGCCGCATGCGTGGGACTAACAACTTATCTTACACGGACTTGGGGAAATTGGGAAAAGTCAGGACGGGATGGGCCGGGCAGCTTGCGATGAAGCACAGAATCCTGCGCTCGGGCGCGGACCGAGCATAGAATGAGCGAGAGGGTTTTTATCGGGCGCGGATCGCGCGGCGCGGAGGAGGAATTTCTTATGGCATCGGGCAAGTACGAGGCGTCGGACCGAGGGACATTCGGGGTAGCCTTGGCGGCATTCATGGTGGGAGTCGGTGCGGGAGTCGTGGCGGCGGTGCTGCTAACGCCAAAGACCGGGCCGCAGATGCGGCGCGCGATACGGCGGCGCTTTGACGATGCTCGGGACGCGGTCGGCGACTGGGCGGACGCCACGCAAGAGAGAGTTGGCGATGCGCTGGACCGCGGGGCGGACTGGGCAGGCGATGTGAGCAGTGCAGCGCGGGAGAAGATGGGAATCTGAAGTTCGAGCAGAGACTAGCTTTCCAGATGGGTGAGCCGTTGTGCGCTCGTCCAGGCCTGGGCTGATCCAGTCTCGTTGAGGGCAGTGGAGAGCCGCTCGCGCTCAGTTTGTAAGTAGAGTCCGAGTCGCGCGAGCGGACCCAGCAGTTTACGCAGGCAGAGCATGTACTCGTCCAGAGCCTGGCGAAGAGCGGGAGTTTCGCCGGATAAAAGGCCTGAGGCGCGCATTTCTTCTAGCTCATCGAGCAAGCGCTGCAGGGAACCCATGGCACGCTGAGCGGAGGTGTGGGAAAGCGGACCTTCGGGCGCGACGGCCCGCTCCAGTTCCCGCAGTTTGCGGCTGATGCGGCGCACTCTTTCGGCTACGGTTGACATCAGATTCTCCATTCCGCAGAAGTTGCGCCCGGCGGCGGCGCGGGCGATACGGCGGGAGCGCTTGATTTTTCGACTTCGACCCAGGCCTCGCGCAAGGAGAGCAGGAGTTGCATCTGCTCGTCGAGGATCTGGGCGGAAGCGCGGACCTGCGCTTCGAGGATGCGGCCTCGGACGATGACATAGAAACGATCGAGGGCCTGCGCGACGTCGCCGCCGCGATCCATGTCAAGTGAAGCCTGTAATTGACCGAGAACGCGCAGAGCGTGGGTGATCTCGGTGGTGCGGCGTTCGATGTCGCCCGCGGCAAAGGCGGCGCGCGCCGCGCGCAGGTCGGTGACGATCTGTTCGTAAAGAAGAACAACGAGGCGAACCGGGCTCTGGCCCTGGGCCGCCGCTTCGCGATAGACGTTCCTGGGATCGAGCATCATTTCCCGGTCCCGGTGAGGGCGCTGAGTTGCGACTGGATCTGCTGGATCTGCAGCGGATACATGCGCAGCATGGTGTCAATCTGGCTGTACTGCGTGGTCAGGTCCTTGCGGCGCTGGGCGAGCCGGTCTTCGAAGTCCGAGATGGACTGGTTCAAGCCGCGCTGCGTGCTTTGATTTTCGGTCAGGCTCATACTGAGCGGCCCCTGGGTGGGGTCGTTCAGGGTCATGAGGTCCGTAGCAAAGTGCTGGGCAAAACCAGTGCTGGCGGTCTGCAGGAAATTCTGGAAATCGGTGTAGTGCCCTTGCAAGGCGGTACTGAGAGCGTTGGAGTCGACGGTAAGAGTGCCGTCGTCGTTCATGTTGACGCCGAAGGAAGCGAGCGAGTTGTAGCCGTTGTTGTCCGACATGGCATAGGTCACATCAGAGAGGAGGGAGGACTGAAGGCGGCGCAGGTCGCTATTGCCGGCGAGGATGCCTTCGTTGTGCGTGGTCGGGTCGACGGCGTACTGGTTGTTGATGGCGCTGGCGGCAGCGTTGTAGGCGGAAACGAACTTGTTGACCGCGTCGGTGGCGCTGGAGGCATCGGGCGCGACGGTGAGGGCGATAGGCGATCCCGCCTCGGCGGAGAGCAGGTTGAGCGTGACGCCGGAAATGACGCCGGAAACGTTGTTGCTGGCGCTGGTGACATCGATGCCGTCCACCATGAGCTTGGCGTCGGTACCGGTCGCCGTCTTGGTGAAGGTGAGGCCGGTGGTGTTGGCGGTGATGGAGAGATCGTTGGCGGAGCCGGTTTTCTGGCTGATGATCGACAGCCGGGCGCCGCTGACATCGTGAATGACGCTGGCGCTGACCCCGATCTTCTGGCTGTTGATGTTGGCGGCCACAGCGTCGAGGGTGTTCTGGCCGCTGGCCACGGTGACGGTGACGGGAGTTCCCGCCCCCACTTGCAGGGTGAAGCTGCCGGCAGTGAACTGCTGGTTGTTTTCCGGCAGGGCGGCGGAGGCGTAGGCGGAACCGGAGGCCAGATTTGTAATCACCAGGGAGTGCAGGCCGGCCTGAGCGGTCGAGTCGGCCGAGGCGGTCAGCAAATCGGTGCGGGACGAGGTGGCCAACTTGCCCGCGATCGCGCCGAAGCTATCTTTCATGGCGTTCACGGCGGTCCCGAGGGCGGAGAGGCTGGAGTTGATGCTGTTGAGCACCTTGGCCTGCGACTGCAGCGAGCTGAGCTGGTTCTGCATCAGCGTTTCGGGAGCGCTTTCCGAGGAGATGATCTGGTCGACCACGGCAGTGACGTCGATTCCCTGCCCTGTGCCGAGAGCGGAACCGGAGCTGCCGCCGGTGAAGTTGTTCAGATTGAGGCTGACGGACATGGCTCTCCTTTACGAATTCAGAGTTTCACATCGAGCGAGTTAGTGGCGTGTGCGGTCTGGAGCATCTGCTGAATGTTGCGCATGACGCGCAGAACTTCTTCCGGAGGCACCTGGATCACGAGATCGCCGGTCTTCGAGTCGACGAAGCGATAGACGGGCATACTGTCCTGCATCGACACTTCAACCCGCTGGCCCGGGGATGGAGCCGAGGCGGCGGGGGTTGGGGCGTCAGATGGAGAGACCTTGGCCGGACGAGTACGGGGAGTTGGATCGGTACTGCCCGCGTCCGCTGCTATGCGAGTAACATCGGCTGCTTCGAAATCCATGACATCACCGCCATGGCGGTGGCGGAGGTGGAGCGAGTCCACCTCCGTCTGGATCCGCCGTTACTGCGTTACTTCAACAGAGCGAGGACACTCTGTTGCATCTGGTTGGCTTGCGCCAGTGACGAAATACCGGTCTGGTTGAGGATCGAGAATTTCGTCATGTTGGCTACCTCCTGGGCGATGTCGGCGGCACGGATGCCGTCTTCAGCGGCAGACAGGTTCTGCACCTGGTTGTTCATGACGCTGACTGCGCTGCCCAGCCGGTTGATGGCCGCACCGAGCGCGCCGCGGCGGCCCGCCACGTTGGCGATGGCGGTGTTGATGTCGCCGAGGGCCGTCTGAGCGGTAGCGGCGCTCTTCAGGTCATCTTTCGACAGATCGAGCGCCGTGGTGCCGTCGCCCACATCGGTCTTGCTCAGGGCTCCAGTGGTTACCGAGATCGTGCTGTTGCCGGTACTGGTGGAATCGCTGAGGTAGATGTTGGTGGCCGTCGCCGAAAATACGCCCGTGCCGTTGAACGTGGTCTTGGTGCCGATACGGTCGATTTCGTTGGTGATGGCCTGGTATTCGGCATCGAGCGCGGTGCGCTGCGAGTCGGAAACCGTGCCGGTGGAAGATTCGGTAGCCAGTGTGACCGCGCGGTTGAGCAGGGTGGTCACCTGGGCCAGGGCGCCGTCAGCCACCTGCAGCATGCCCACGCCGTCATTGGCGTTGCGGGAAGACTGCGTGAGGGCGCTGATGTTGGCGCGCAATCCGTCCGCGATCGCCAGGCCGGCGGCATCATCCGCGCCGCTGTTGATGCGCGAACCGGAGGAGAGACGGAACAGGGTACGTTGCAGGTTGCTGCCCGTGATGGTCAGTTGGTTCTGAGCGGCCAGGGACGGGATGTTATTGAGGATGCTGAGTGACATTGCGATTGCTCCTTTTTTTGTTTGGGTTCCGCCTGGACTGAACCGGAGCTACCCCGGCCGCGTCCTGTTCTGTTTTTTGCGGAACCTGATTGTGTTCACTCAGGACATCGGCAGTGGGCATGCGGGCTTGAGTGCCGATGGGCAGGGGCCATTGGTTACGGGGGTTACGGAAGGGAGTGGCTAACGGGATGCTGGATTCTGCCGATGAACCTAGAGCCAAGGTATTGCGCCGGGGCGAAGTCTGCCCGGGGTAAGGGTGGAAACTGGATGATTCAGCTGACGCGTTTGAACCATCACCCGCTGGCCGTCAACTCCGACCTGATCAAGTTTGTAGAGCCTTTGCCGGACACGGTAATTACGCTGTTGTCGGGCGAAAAGATCGTGGTGCTGGAGCGGCCGGAAGAGGTGCTGCAGCGGATTCTTGAGTTCCGGCAGTCGATCTTGCGCGGACTGACGGCGCTGTGGGAAGGGCCGCGGGTCCTGGCGCCGAAGGCCGGACGCCGATCGGGAAGCCTGATGTAAGGGGGCGGTGTGGACAAGGCGAGTGTGGGAGGCGTGCTGCTGGGGGTCGGTGGGATCCTGGCGGGACTTCTGCTGGAAGGCGGAAATCTCTCGCAGGTGGTCCAGCCGACAGCCGCCATGATCGTGCTCGGCGGCACGATGGGCGCGGTGCTGGTGCAGTTTCCCATGCACGTTTGTGTGCAAGCGGTGCAGCGGCTGGCGCAGGTGTTCCGGGAACGGCGAGGGGATGGGCAAGCGCTGGTGCAGGACATGGTGCGCTACGCGCAGCAGGCGCGCAAAGAAGGGATTGTTTCGCTCGACCGGGAGTTAGAGAACGTAGGCGATCCGTTTCTGAAGAAGACCCTGATGCTGGCGGTGGACGGCACGGAGCCGGAAGAGCTGCGCAAGATCGTGGAGCTGGGGCTGGACACGCAGGCGGAAGAAGAAGAGAAGCTGCCGTTGGTGTTCGAAGCGGCGGGCGGGTTCGCGCCCACGATCGGAATTATCGGCGCGGTGCTGGGCCTGATCCAGGTGATGCAGCACCTGAACAAGATCGATGAAGTGGGGCGCGGGATTGCGGTGGCGTTTGTGGCGACGATCTATGGGGTGGGCTCGGCGAATCTCTTCTTTCTTCCGGCGGCCGGGAAACTCAAGATTCGCATTCGCGAGGAGCAGATTTTGCGGGAAATGATTCTGGAAGGCGTGATTTCGATCCTGGAGGGCATGAATCCGCACATGCTGGAAACGAAGTTGACCGGGTTCTTCGCGGAAGCGAAGGCAGCAACCGACATTCCGGAAGATAAGGCGAAAGCGGCATCGGCATGAGGCGGCGGCGACCGGTGGCGCACGCCAACCACGAGAGGTGGCTGATTTCCTACGCCGATTTCATCACCCTGCTGTTTGCCTTCTTCGTGGTGCTGTACTCGTCGTCGCAGGTGGATCAGCGCAAGGTAGGGAAACTGGCGCTGGCCATTCAGGTGGCGTTCCAGGAGCTGGGCGTGTTTGAGGCCTCGAATACAAAGGTCCCGGTGTCGAGCACGGAACCGATGCCGTTCAACTCGGTGCAGGCGATCGAGAACGCCGAGCGCACGGCGGCGATGGGACGTTTGGTGCCGCCCGCCGACGGAGTCTTGGGAGCAACGGAAAACGGCGATCTGGGTGCACTGAAGCAGCACCTGGAGAAAGCCCTGGCGCCGGAGATTTCGCGGCAAGAAGTAGCGGTGCATCAGGACGCGGACGGGCTGGTGATCAGCCTGCGCGAAGTGGGATTCTTTGACAGTGGGTCGGCGCGCTGGAAAGCGGGATCGCAGCCGGCGTTCGCGCGGATGGCGGCGATCTTAAAGGAGCAAGCGTACCTGATCCGGATCGAGGGTCACACGGACACGGTGCCGATTCATACGGCGCAGTTTGCCTCGAACTGGGAGTTGTCGGCGAGGCGAGCGATCGAGGTGGTGCGCACGCTGATCGGAACGTACGATTTCGCGCCGGAGCGGCTGTCGGTGGCGGGGTATGGGGAATACCACCCGGTGGCGAGCAATGCGACGGAAGCGGGCCGAGCCCAGAATCGCCGGGTGGACCTGGTAATCCTGCAAAAGGTCGCGTCCCCTCAAACAGACCCTCCGTAAAGTCCGCGGCTCTCTCCGCCGATGAAAGTGTTTAGGAGAGTGCCGTGAAACAGACCGGCTCGGCCGCAGCGCGATGTCCGTACAAGAAGCGGCAGGAGCCGATCGTGCTGACCACGGCTGCTCGCCCGACGGGGCAAAGTATGCCGGGAGGCCGGGCATGAAGGCCTCCGCGGCGCCGGTGGCTCCCTATACCCCGCCACCCAGTCCTCCCGATCGCAACCTGCAGCGCATCCGCGACCTGATTTATCAGACCGCAGGAATCTTCCAGCCGGATCACAAACTGCGCCTGCTGGAGGAACGGTGCGGCCGCCGCATGAAGGAGGTGGGAGCGGCGTCGCTGCGCGATTACTACGATTGTCTGACGTTGAAACCGACGCGGCAGGCGGAATTACTGAGCTTGTTGAACGAGATCACGATTGGGGAGACCTATTTTTTTCGCAATCAGCCGCAGGTGGATGCGCTGCGGCGGATCGTTCTGCCGAAGGTAGTAGAAGCCAAGGCTAAGCAGGGTTTGCGCAGGTTGCGGATCTGGAGCGCGGGCTGCTCGACGGGGGAGGAGCCCTACACGCTGGCCATTACCTGCCTGGAAGAGAAAGCAGGGCTGCTCAAGGGCTGGAACGTTGAAGTTCTGGCCAACGATCTGAACGAGAGTTCGGTGGCACACGCCAAGCGCGGCGAGTACGGGGACTACAGCACGCGCTACATCACACCTTACTTCCGGCAGAAATATTTCACGGCGGTGGAAGACCGGTTGTCGGTGAACCCGGAAGTGCGTTCCCTGGTGAACATCCAGCGGCTTAACTTTCTGGATGATGCGCACATGGCAATGATGGCAAACATGGACGTCATTTTCTGCTGCAACGTCCTGATTTATTTCGATCTGGCTTCGAAACAGCGGATGATTCAGCGCTTTTACAGCAACTTGCTGCCGCATGGCTACCTGTTCCTGGGACACTCGGAGTCGCTCTATGGCGTGAATGACGATTTTCGACTGGTGCACTTTCCCGGCGCGACCGGGTACGTCAAGAAAGAGCGCAAGAGCGGGGGAGAGGTGAAGTAACGATGGCAGAGACGAACAGGCAGCTGCTATTGAAGAGGCTGGAACATCTGGACCGGATTCCGACGTTGCCGGCGGCTCTGCAGCCCTTGCTGCGCTATCTGGATCGTCCGATGGACGAACTGGATATGAACAAGGTGGCAAGAATGATTTCGAGCGATGAGTCGCTGGCGTCGCAGTGCCTGCACATGGCCAACTCGCCGCTGTTTGGGCGGTGGCAGCAGGTGACGTCGGTGGAAGGGGCGGTGGCGGCGCTGGGGTTGCGGCGCATGCGGGAGATTGCGCTGTCCTGCTGCGTGTTCCGGTTTCCTCCGGGGCAGCGCGGCGGGCTCGATCCAGTGAAGTTTTGGGAGCATTCGTTGGGATGCGCGCTGGTGGCGCGCCACTTTGCGGAAAAACTCGGGTTCGCGCAGAGTGAGAAGGCGTACCTGGCGGGATTGTTGCATGATCTCGGCGTGCTCGTGCACCTGTGGCTGATGCCGGAGGCATTCTGCGAGGTGCATGCGCTGGCCGCAAGCCAGGAGATTCCGCTGCATGAAGCAGAACAGCAGGTTTTGGGCATGACCCACGCACAAAGCGGGAAGCTGCTGGCGGAGCGCTGGCAACTGCCGGCGGAAGCGCGGGACGCGATTTTGTGGCACCACGATCCCACCCAGGCCACGGCCCATCACGGGCTGGTGGCATTGGTTTCGCTGGCTGACCTGCTGTGCCGCATGCGCGATTTGGGATATGGGCATAGCGAGAAGCGCGAGATCATTTTCACGGAAGAACCGGCATTCCCACTTCTGCTGGAGGAATGTCCCACGCTCGCGAGATTTGACTGGGCGCGGTTGACCTTCGAACTGGACAACTACATGGTCGAGGTCAAGAACCTGGTAACGGCCTTCTACCGACCGGGGTAAGGCTCGGCTGAGAGTGAACATCTAGTCGCGGCGTGACAAGACCGTGTCATTGGGATCGACGAGGATCTTCTCCGTATTGGCTGGCACGGTAATGCGGAAGGAGGTTTCCGCTCCATCGGCAAAGACACGGCCGACCCACACCGTCTTTTTTCCCGGAAGCACGGCATAGAGCGGGACAGAAGTGACGAGATCCGCGGGCGCCAGCTTCTGCAGAATGGTGCCGCTCGCCGTGGCGGAATTGCTGCGCTTGAGCAGTTTCACGTTCCTGAGTTCTATTTTTGGGATGGCGTTGCCGTGAATCCATCCCTCCAGAAACCAATCGAGCGACTTTTTGCCCTCGAACCAGAGCGGCGAAGGTGCGTCGACGGCAAAGGCCTGCAGCACGCGCTCGGTGGTCACGACCTTGCCCTCCATCTGCTGGCGCAGGCGCACCAAGGCGCGCAGGAAGGGCTCATCCGCATTGGGCTGGCTGGAGACGCCTTCGTTCAGCATGTGGCGCAGCATGTGGAAGAGCCAGGTGCCGCGGCCGTAGCTGATGGCATCGTAGCCGTTGGGGAACTTCGATGAGTTCAAACGAACGCCGAGCGTAACGGCGCCAGCTTCCCGGAGTTCGACATCGTCCTTGTTCTTGGACAACAGGACGCGGCGATAGTGATCCATGATGGCCCGGAAAGCAGCGGGATCCTGTTTCTCGAGCAGCATGAGAGAGCAGTAGTTGGCCAAACCCTCGAAGGCCCACTGATCGCGGTAGCTTTTCCAGAGTATGAGATCGCCCCACCACTGATGTGCGGTTTCGTGCGCAATCACTTGTCCGTCGAGGGCAGCATCGACCGGGCTCAGGTTCAGCTGCTTGCGTTCTTCAGGACTGAGAAAACCGTAGGTAGAGAGAAAGACGAGGCCGGGCCAACCCTGACTCAGGGTGCCGGGCATCTGTGTGAGAACGAGGGATTTGTAGGGATAGGGGCCGAAGTGACGAGCGAAGAATTGCAGTGCTTCGGCGGCGTTATCGGCAACCGCTTGGGCGTTGTGTGCGGGGGACGGAGGTGGAGGAAAGGTCAGCACCGGAGGCGGGGGAAAACCCTCGCCCGGGCGCAGGTCGGGTAGGAGAGCGGTTGCTTCGCGTCTACGGGGAAAGCTCCGTTCCACACCCTTGGTGGCGTAGCTCTCGACCACAACTTGTCCTGCGGAGGCGGTGGCGGTGGCGTAACGGCCAAGATTAAAGCCAGCGACGGGAATGGGGCGGTCCGTTCTCCAGCGGGTGTGCATTTCGCTATCAGTTTGGCCGCTTTCGACTTTCGAGCCAGTGGCGAGCAAAGTCCAGTCGGCAGGGTAGCGGAAATCCAAATCGAAGTTGGCCATGGCGAAGCCGCGATTGGGATACCAGGTGCCACGAGCACCGACGTAGAGGAGACCTTTGCCGGCCTCGGCGAGAACGTCGCCGGCATAGACGAAGTGCAGCCGGAAATGCTGGCCGGAGCGAAGGATGGCGGGGAAGACCAGCGCAACCAGGTCGTTGCCGCGGCGCGCCAACTGGCTGCCTTCGAGAGAGGGGTTGTGGACGAAGTCGACGGGAGCACCATCGGCTTCGACGCTCGCAATCTTGAGGGCGCGCGAGAGTTCGAAGAAGAGAACGCGTTCACCACCGCTGAGAATCGAGACGTCCAGTTCGGCTTCGGCCTGCAGGGTGGTGGGCGGCTGGATGCGGGAGACGATGCGATAAGCGGACATTTCCACGAAATCAGCAGGGTTACGTTCCGAGACCGGAATTCCTTTCGGACGAAACGACAGCCACTGATCGTAGAAAGTAAGCGAATCGACCGGATTGACCTGTCCGGCCCAGACGGATTCCGTCAAGGTAGAGTCATAGCCGAGATCGAAAATGCCGAGAGTCACACCTTGAAGACGGGCGTGCAGGAAGCGGTCAGCCGGATCGGCCGGGGCCGGCGACCCCGCTGCTGAGGGGAGGAAGCGACTCAGACTCATGAGCAGGCGCAGGGCGTCCGTATCGGCGAGGCGGCGCGAGCTGTCGGCCCATTTGGCGAGAAAGGACGCGGGATCTTCGGCGGAGCGCAGAAACGGCTGGAGCTCGTCCACCGTGTTGTCGTTGAACCGCAAATAAGCGGTGGCAAAGTGCTCCTCGAGGACGGCTGCTTTGGTAAACAGGCTAAGGGACTGGCGCTCGGCAGCATCCGGCGGAACAACCAGGACTTCGCCTTCCCCTTCGAAGAAAGCGCCGGTGATCTGGCCATAGATTCCACGAGTAAAGGCGATGGTGCCGTCTTCCAGGCTGATGTGGAGGCCGGGGCGATCGAGATCGGCGCCGCGGACCTGATAGACACGCGCGGGATCCAGATCGAGGCTGCGCAGCTGGAGGTAGAGAGCTTCGGCGGTGCGAGGATTCTCGTCGCTGGCGGCGACGAGGTTAGCAGAGAGGAGGAGAAAGAGCGGAAGGAGGAAGCGGGCGCGGGCCATTACCTTAGTCACTATCGGCGCGCTTCGGGCGGTTGCTAGAATCCCGGCGAGTGCGTCTTCGACTTCTATCCTGCCTGGTTGTTTTCTCAGCGGCAACGCTGGCCTCCGCCGAGACGATTGTCTTGAAGAACGGGCGCAAGATTTGGGCGGACCGGGTGCATGAAAAGGCCGGCCGGGTGGAGTACGAGATAGGCGACGATTCCTACGCCATCCCCAAATCGGTAGTGGATCACGTTGACCACGGTGGAGTTCCTGCAGACTATTCGACGTCGAAAACGGTGTCGAGGTCAACTGAGGACCTGCCGCTGCCCACTTCCAGCGCCGACCTGCAGCTCGCGACTAATCTCGAAGCAGAGATTTTAGCCAATGGACGGGTGAACGAGGATGCTCTGCTGGAGCTGGAACGAACAGCCGACGCCGGCACCGCGGCCGCAGGATATTTTGTCGCCGGTCGCTTCGAACTGGACCATCAGAATTTCGCTCGGGCACAGGCCTATTGCGAGAAAGCGCTGCAGTTGCAACCGGACAACGCCACGCTGCTGCGATATTACGCGGCGATCCTGGTTCGCACCGGGCATGCGGGCGAAGCCCAGCCATATGCGGAGCGAGCGACCCGGCTGACGCCGGACTCGGCGGAAGCATGGGCTGTGCTTGGGTTAACACAGTACGTGGAGGGGAGAAATTCGGCGGCAGTACAGTCGTGGAAGCGCTCGCTGGCGCTGCATGCGAACGCCAGAGTGGAGCGCATGCTGGCGAAGGCGGAGAAAGATGCAGCCATCGAGGCCGACTTCGCGGAGCGCGACACGGGACACTTCACGGTCCGCTACGAAGGCAAGCAGACGACAGAACCCTTTCGCCGTCAGATACTCGAGGCTCTGGAGAAGCAGTATGACGATCTGTCGAGCGCCTTCGGAATGGCGCCGCGCGACAACATCGTAGTTATCCTCTACACCAACCAGGCGTTCTTTGACGTAACAGAAGCGCCCTCGTGGACAGCCGCACTGAACGATGGCAAGCTGCGTATTCCGGTGAGCGGCCTGGAAACGGTCAAGGCGGAGCTGGTTCGCGTATTGCGGCATGAGCTGGCGCATTCGTTTATCAACTACATTTCGCGGGGACGATGTCCGCAGTGGCTGCACGAAGGCGTTGCGCAGGTGGTGGAACCGCGAAACCTGGGTCGGCACGGGCGCGCGTTGGCACAGGTGTACACGGCACAGCGGAGTCTTCCCTTCAACGTGCTGGAGAGCGGCTTCATGAGCTACTCGGGGGCCGAAGCTGCATTGGCCTACGACGAGTCGCTGGCCGCGGCGGAGTATATCAAGGACACTTACGGATTCAGCGACATCCGGCGCGTGCTGGAGCGGATTGGGGAAGGCAGTTCGGCGGAAGCGGCGCTGCGCAGCACCATTCACTCCGACTACGGACAGCTGGAAGCAGACCTGGGAAAATTCCTCACCTCGAAGTACGGGAACTAGCGGCCCTTTGCTCCGGGCGCGCGCCTGTGCTAACTTCGGCTACTTGCATGCTGTTCAGCAAGAAATCTTCGCGCAACACGACTTACCGCGAGCCTGAGGCGGTGGAGTCACCGACGCTCCGGGGCGTTGATATTGGCGCCGCCTACTATGGCGAGCGCCGGGGTGGGGACTTCTACGACTTTCGCCTCGTGAACTCGCGGCTGCTCTTCCTCCTGCTGGATGTTTCCGGCGAACGCGATGAGGCGCAAAACGTGGCGGCGTATGTACAGGAGCAGTTTCGTCAGGGCGCCACGTCCCTTTTTGCGGCAACCGAGGTGAATGAGGCCGACGCGCTGGTGGAGCTGTCGATCAGTTTGAACCGGGCCGTGCTGAGCGCGGCGGATGGCGTGCGCCAGACCTCGGCGTTTCTGGGATGCTGCAACCCAGGGTTGGGCACGATCAGCTACAGCAATGCGGGGCACGTGCCGGGGCTGCTGCGAGACGGAAGCAGGATCACGGAGTTGGCGGCCACGGGCCTTCCCTTCGGGTTGTTCTCGCACGCCACCCACGATGCGCCCACGATAGCGCTTCCGCCGGGCGCAGCGCTGCTGCTGGCATCGCGCGGTGTGATTGAAGGCCTTTGCAAAGGGAGCGAGTTTGGTTTGGACGGAGTGAAGCGCGCGCTGGCGGAAACCATGGCGCCCAGCGCGCAACGCCTCTGCGCCGAGGTGTTGAATGAAGTGGAGCGCTTCATGTGCGCTCCGCCGCTGCACAATGACGTAACCACGCTGGCCCTGTGCCGGTGCGACGCGAAGAGTAATGCCGGCGGCGCGCCAGCGCTTCCGCCGGAGCGTTAGCCTGTCCTTGGCGGTACAATAGAGCGAGTTTCCAGAGTAATGAGTCCGGTTTTTCCGGCAAGGAAGTGGTATGCGTTCGAGGGTTCTGTACTTGGGTCTGCTGGCATTGACCGGCGCGCTGGCGTTGCCCGCGGCGGGGGATACGGTCATTGAAGAGATTATTGCCCGCGTCAATAACCAGGTCGTCACGCGCTCGGAATTTGTGCGCAGTAAAGATCAGATGAAGAGCGAGATTCGGCAGCAGGATCCGCAGAACGCGGACAAGGTCTGGTCTGACAAAGAACGGGATGTGTTGCGCGACCTGATTGACCAGCAATTGCTGATCGAGAAGGCCAAGGAACTCGACATCAGCGCGGACACCGACCTGATCAAGCGTTTGGACGAGATGCGCAAGCAGATGAACCTGGAATCGATGGAAGATCTGGAAAAGGCGGCCACCGCGCAGGGCGTGTCGTTTGAGGACTACAAGCTGAGCGTGAAGAACACGATCCTGACGCAGAAGGTGATCGGGCGCGAAGTGGGCTCGCGCATGAACATTACCAAGGAAGAAACGCAAAAGTTTTACGTCGAGCACAAAAGCGAATTGACGCAGCCGGAACAGGTGCGGCTGAGCGAAATTCTGGTGCCCACACAAAAGCTGAGCGCCGACGGGAAGACTCAAATCGATATGGACGACGCGGCGGTCGTGGCGGCAGACTCCAAGGCGAAGGAATTGCTGGAAACAATCAAGCAGGGCGCGACGTTCGAAGATGTGGCCAAGAAGGAATCGCAGGGGCCAACAGCCTCGCAGGGAGGCGATTTGGGCCTGTTTCCTCGCGGAACGCTGGCCAAGGAATTGGACGATAAGGTGTTCGCGATGAAGGCCGGAGAAATGACGGACGTGATTCGTACGAAACAGGGATTCGTCATCCTGAAAGTGACCGATCACCAGCAGCCAGGCACGCCAGCGTTGAAGGATGTGGAGAACCGCATTATGAACGCGCTCTACGAGGAGAAGCTGCAGCCGGCGCTGCGTGCCTATCTCACGAAACTGCGCGAGGATGCTTTCATCGAGATCAAGCCGGGGTACGTCGACACGGGCGCCAGTCCGAATCAAACGAAGTTCATTCAAACCACCTCCGCCGATGTGACGGCCAAGGAACTGAAGAAGAAGCGCAAGAAGAAACTGGGAGTGCTCTAGGTGAGCGGACGCGAGCTATGAAGGAATTCTTTATCGGCGAAGCGGTGAAGCAGGAAAACAAGGTCATCACCTCGAGCTTCGTCGTAGTCGCCAAGCAGATAAAACCAAAGAAGACAGGCGAGCCGTACCTGGCGCTCACTCTGGGCGACCGCACCGGTCACATCGAAGCCAAGATGTGGGACAACGTGGACGAGGCGCTGAACGCTTTCGACCAGGATGACTTCGTCAAAGTAAAAGGGCTGATCAATCGCTACAACAACCGGTTTCAGCTGACGATTCACAAGCTGCGGCGCATGGAGGAGTCAGAGGTCGAGCCAGCGGATTACCTTCCCGCGACAACAAAGAATATTGACGACCTCTGGCGCGAACTGAGCGGATTCGTGGAGACGATGCAGGATGCGCATCTACGCGGCCTGCTCGAGGCGTTCATGGAGGATGACGCGATCGCGCAAGCGTATCGCATCGCGCCGGCTGCGAAGACCCTGCACCATGCCTACATTGGCGGGCTGCTTGATCACGTTGTTTCGCTCTTCCGCTCCTGTGATCTGGTGTGCCGCAATTACCCGCAAGTCAATCGCGACCTGGTTTTAGCCGGTGCCTTCCTGCACGACATTGGGAAGATTTACGAACTCACCTACGCGCGGTCGTTCACCTATACGTCGCGGGGGCAGTTGCTCGGGCACATGATTATCGAGTTGGAGATGCTGCAGCAGAAGCTGGCGCTGTTTCCCGAGTTCCCCCAGAATTTGAAGACGCTGCTCGAACATCTAATCATCAGCCATCACGGAGAGTATGAGTTCGGATCGCCCAAGCTGCCGATGTTTCCAGAGGCGCTGCTGCTGCATTACATGGATGATCTGGATTCGAAGATGGAGTCCATGCGCGCGCACTTTGAACGCGAGATGGATCCGGATAATCCATGGACTGGATACAACCCATCGCTGGGAAGGCCGCTGCTCAACAGCGCGAAGTTTCTCGGCCAACGCGAGAAGGCAGCAGAGCCTGGCGTTCAGCCGGCTCCAGCTCCGACGATGGCGTCTGCCACCGAAAATCTCCCGTTTTCTGACGGCGAGCCGGTTACGGCTGAAAGCAAGAAGCACTAGGCAAACCACAAGATTGTGGCCCGGCGCCGGTCGGGCCGTACCAATTTGGCTTCGTCTCGGGGAACTCTTTCAGGCTGCCCCAAGCACTCGCAAAAAAATCCATCAGGCCTGAGCCAAGTCGAGCCCCATTTGCGCTTTATAGAGTAGAAGCCGCTTCAAGCGGACGAAACAAAGCCGACTAGCCAGACTGCATCCCCTCGGGTCCCAAGCAAAACGCAAGATCAGTTAGAACCAGCGGTTCCCCGCGTATCTCTACGCGCGGGCACCGGCAGGAGGTCTGTCGCTTCCGGCAGGATCGAGGCTGTCGGCGGAAGCGGCGCGAAACACGGGAACGGCCGGAAAGCGTTAAGAGCCTGAGGAGGAGGATCATCACCATGAATAACAAAACGGAAAAGAGTTCCGTTATGAGAGCGAGAATGATTTGGGCGGTCGCAGTTGGTATCGTGCTGGCAGCCCTTCCGCATGTGGCCGCGGCGCAGGGCGGCGTCGTGGTCTCGAACCAGAATGCAAACCAGATCGCCCTGCTGCACTGGTACGCGGCAAACCAAACTACCCAATTTTCGGTTGGCTCGTCACCAGACTCTCTCGCCTTCGATGGCGCCAACATGTGGGTAGGAAACAGCAGCAGCAACACTGTGACCAAGATTCGGGTGAGCGACGGCACCGTACTCGGTACGTTCGCAGCGGGAAGCGGACCTCGGGCGTTGACGTTTGACGGCGCCAACATCTGGGTGGCAGACGGAGGCTCGAACACAGTCACCAAACTGTCGGCCAGCACCGGCGCAACCCTCGGCTCTGTTGCTGTGGGAAGTTATCCCTACGCGATGGCATTCGACGGAGCCAATGTCTGGGTGGCCAACGTATACGGCAACAGCGTGACGAAGATCCAGGCGAGCAACCTAGCGGTAATTGGCACGTATACCGTGGGCAGCATGCCGGTGGGGCTGGCATTCGATGGCACCAATATGTGGGTGTCGAATCTCAGCGGTAGTTCGATCACGAAAATACTCGCCAGCAATGGGACGATCCTCGCTACTTACCCCGTTCCCCAAAACCCCTGGGGGATCGCGTTCGATGGCAGCAACCTCTGGGTTGTCAGCGAGTACAACAACTCCGTCGTTAAGGTGCAGGCGAGTACCGGAACGGTTTTGGGCTCGTTCGCGGTCGGATATACGCCCCTTTACGTCGCATTCGATGGCGCCAATGTCTGGGTTACAAACTGGGGCGCTGCCTCGGTAACCAAATTGCTTGCCAGCAACGGAGCGAATCTCGGCACTTTTTCGGTGGGGAGTTCGCCGAATGCTGTCGCCTTTGATGGAGCCCACATCTGGGTGGCGAACCAAAACAGCAACACGGTGTCAAAACTCTAAGTCGGCATGAGGGGCGTTGTCCGGCCGGATCGAGGGCAGCGCCCAATCACTCAGTGGAAAAGCTCAACCCCCAACTTTTGCAGCGGGGCTTGGGTTTTTGCGACGGATTGGGATGGGCTACTTGCGTCCGCGGTCCGGCCGGCGACCTATTGCGGCTTCTTGGGTTGCGGAGCGCTCAGGTACTTTTCCAGCGGAATATCGAAATAAAAGAGTTCGTCGCCTTTGGCGTTCCGCACTCCAGTCAGGAAGAAATGCGCACCAGCGAGCGGAGTGGAAATCCCCTCAACGTCGAAGAAGAGGAAGCCCGCCTGGGTGGAATGCGGCTCGACCGCTTTGGCGGAGAACTGGGCGTTCTGGATTTCGTCGTTGGCTTCACGGCTCACGCCGCCTTTGATCTTCTTGCGCGGAAAAGGCAGAGGATAAGGGCTCACAGAGGCGGAGGGGCGCGAGATGCGCCGGTAGACATCGTCGGACGAAGACGGAGAAATCTTGGTGCGGCGCACGGTGACGAACTGCGCCTTCATGCTCGTCAGAGAAACGGGCTGATCGCCATCATTGGTGACAACAACAAAGAGCGGCAGCAGGCCGGCGTCGCTGTAGGGAATCGTAAAGATGGAAGCCTTGTCCGCCATGTCGTAAGGATCCACAGCGACGGTGACAGCTTCGTCCTTGTGCTCTTCGTGCGCCGGGTAGGTGGCCGCCGGTTGTGCCGACGGCATGGAGAATTCCTTCTTCGCGTAGGCCAGCAAGCAGGTGAGCAGAACTGCGCTCGCGGCGACCGCTGCGGTGCGAAAACTACCAAGAGAGGACATGAGCGGGAATCCCTGTTGATTATATCGATGCACGTACTGGGTACATCGGTTATCCGCGGGGCCACAGCGCGCAGGTAGAATGTTCGAGGCATGTACTGGCTCTACAGTGCGCTGCTGGCAATCGCCTTGCTCGTCGGGTTGCCGTATTGGCTGTGGCATCTGGCGCGCCACGGCAAGTATGTGGCAGCGCTGCCCGAGCGACTTGGATTGGTGCCGCAACGTCTGCGCGGCAGCGCAGGTCAGCCTTCCATCTGGGTGCACGCGGTGTCGGTGGGGGAAGTTCTGGCGATGGACCACCTCGCGCGAAGGTTGCGCGCGAGTTTGCCGGCGTATCGCGTGCTTGTATCTACCACGACCGACACTGGGCAGAAGCTGGCGCGGGCGCGCTTCGGCAATGAGAATGTTTTTTACTTTCCTTTGGATTTTGCGTTTGCAGTGCGCCCTTATCTCGAGGTGATTCGGCCCGAGATGGTGGTGATTGCCGAAACCGAATTCTGGCCGAATTTTCTTCGCCTGGCGCGCGCGAGCGGAGCGCGCATTGCCGTGGTCAACGCGCGCATCTCGGACCGGTCGCTGCCCGGCTATCGCCGACTGCATGATCTGTTGCAGCGAGTTCTTGGCAACGTTGACTTGTTTCTGACACAGACGCAGGAAGACCGGCGGCGGCTAGTGGAGATTGGCGCGCGCGTGGATCGTGTGCAGGTAGGCGGCAACCTGAAGTTTGATGCGCCCACTCCCGAGGAAACTCCGCTGGTGGCAAACCTGCGCGCGGCGCTCAAGGACTCAGGTGCTCAGCCGGTACTGGTCTGCGGCAGCACCATGGAGGGAGAAGAAGCCTTGCTGCTGCGGGCCTTTGAGAATGTGCGGGCCAGCTACCCGAAGACCGTGATGGTGCTGGCGCCGCGACATCCCGAGCGCTTTCAAAAAGTGGCAGAACTGATTGCGCGGCTGGGGATTCCGCTCTGGCGGCGTTCGCAGTGGAAGGGAGAGACGCTGGCGGGAGGAGTGTTTCTGCTGGATTCGATCGGGGAGTTGTCGGCGGCGTATTCGCTGGCGGACATCGCGTTCGTAGGCGGCAGCCTGGTTTCGCACGGCGGGCACAACATCCTGGAACCGGCGCAGTTTGGAGTGCCGATTGTCACGGGAAATTCGTACGAAAATTTTCGCGATGTGGTGCGCCTGTTCCTGAGTTCGGACGCGGTGCGCATCGTCGGTCCAGCCGAGTTGCCGCTGGTATTCATGGACCTGGCGAACCGTCCCGAAGAGCGGCAGGCGCTGGGCCGACGCGCGGCCCGGGCACTGGAAGAACACAAAGGCGCCACCGAGCGCACGCTGGAGGCGCTGCTTCGGCTGCTGCAGCAGGATCGGGAGCCGGCGGAAGGCGGCCCACGCCGATGAACGTTCTGGGCACCATTTACGGCGCGGCAGTGCGGACAAAGAACTCGCTCTTCGACCGCGGAACGCTGCACGCCCGGCAATTGCGCGGGCCGGTGGTCAGTGTTGGCAGCATCTCGGTGGGCGGCGCGGGCAAGACGCCGTTTGTCCTGCTGTTAGGGGAGTTGCTCAAAGCGCGCGGCGTCAAGTTCGACGTAATTTCACGTGGCTACAAGCGGTCGAGCCGCGGGGTTGAGCTAGTCGGCCTTGCCGGCTCCGCGCGTTATTTCGGCGATGAGCCGCTATTGATCGCACGACGCCTCGGGGTACCGGTAATCGTGGCGGAGAAGCGTTACGATGGCGGGGTTTTCGCGGAAGAGAAGTTTGGGCCTCAACTGCACGTGCTGGATGACGGTTTTCAGCATCGCGCGTTGCAACGCGATTTCGATATTGTCCTCGTGAGCGCGGGCGATACGCAGGATCGGCTACTGCCGGCAGGGCGCTTGCGCGAGCCCTTGAGCGCTCTGCAGCGAGCGAGTGTGCTGGTTATGGAAGAAGGCCAGCCGCTGCCGGTCCTGCCGGTGAAAGGAAAAGAAATCTGGCGCGTGCGGCGCGGCCTGCAGGTACCGGAAACGGGACGGCGCGTGATTGCTTTCTGCGGCGTGGCGCGGCCCGAGCGTTTTTTTCAGGAACTCCGCGCTGCCGGCGTGGTGGCGGCCAGCGAGATTGCCTTTGCCGACCACCATTCCTACACGCGCACCAACGTGGATGACCTGCTTCGCCTGAAGCATGACAAAAATTGTTCGGGTTTTATTACGACGGAAAAAGACCTGATCAACCTGGGCGGGCACGATGCGAAATTGCAGCCGCTCGCCGTGACGAGAGTCGCCCTGGAACTGATCGACGCGGAGAAGGCGATGGCGTTGCTGTGGAAGAGCATTGAGGCCAAGCTGGCGGCAACGGGGGCGCCAGTGAGCCGCCCGGAAGTGTAAAGGAGAACCTGCCGAGCTTCGCTCGGCTTGGGCGGGTCGGAGACCCGCCTCCACACAGGCTGTGAGAGAATCGTGCTTCCTGATCATGAATCGACATCCCAAAGAGACGGACCGGCTGCACAAGATCGTCGAGTCTTTTCCTAAGCTGACGGTTACTGTGCTTGGCGACTTGGTTGCCGACGAGTTTTTGTTTGGGGAGATCTCGCGCGTGTCGCGGGAAGCGCCGGTGCTAATTCTGAGGCATCGAGAACGGACGGTAGTACCGGGAGGTGGCGCCAACGCGATCTACAATCTTGCGGACCTCGGCGTGAATGTGCTGCCGGTGGGCATTGTCGGCGACGACGAGCCAGGACGCCTCCTGCTGAAGGCCTTCCGCCACAAGCATATTCCCATCAGTGGTGTGCTGAAGGATAAGAGTTATCCCACGGTAACCAAGACGCGCATTCTCGCCGGCATGGAACACACCTGGCGACAACAGGTCGTGCGGGTGGACCGGGAGCCGATGAACCCACCGAGCGCACACCTGGTTCGAGAACTGACTCTCGCGGCGCGGCAATGCGCGAGCGCATCCGATGCCTTGCTCGTTTCCGATTATGGTTATGGCGCGGCAACGCCGGAGATTCTGCGCGCCGTGCGCGACAAGGGACGATTGAAGATCCCGATCACGCTGGATTCGCGGCACCGGATGCTTGAGTTCAGCGGCGCCACAGCCGCAACGCCCAACCAGCCGGAAGTCGAAGAGGCGCTGGCGGTGAACATAGGCGACGATTGGACGAAACTTTCGAATGCCGGCAGCGAGATCATGCGCCGGATGAAGTTGGAATCGCTGGTCATCACGCGAGGCCGCGACGGCATGGCGGCGTTTGACGGACCGCACAAGCCGATCAACATCCCGATCTTTGGCACCGACCAGGTGGCGGATGTGACCGGTGCGGGAGACACAGTCATCGCCACATTTACGGCGGCGTTGGCAGCAGGCGGAACGACCGAAGAAGCGGCGCGTCTGGCCAATTATGCGGGCGGAATTGTGGTGATGAAGCGGGGGACCGCGACCGTTTCGGCACAGGAACTGCTGCAAGCCCTCGACAAACCTCTATCGGCACCACCAAGCCATTGAGCTCCACGACGGGAAAAATCGTAAGCCGTGAAGAACTCGGGCAACGCGTGCGGGAATGGCGTTCGTCCGGCGAAAGAATCATCCTGGCGAATGGCGGCTTTGATTTGCTGCACGTGGGTCATGTCCGCTACCTGGAGGCGGCCAAGGCTCTTGGCGGCAGGCTCGTGGTCGGCGTAAATACGGACGTTACTGTCCGGCAATTGAAGGGTGAGGGACGACCGGTGATGCCGGAGCAGGAACGGGCCGAACTTCTCGCGGCACTCGCCGCCGTGGACGCCGTGGTGATTTTTCCCGAACTCGACGTGTGCGCCATAGTTCGCGAAATTCGTCCCGACATTCATGCCAAGGGGACGGACTACACCGCAAGCAACGTTCCAGAGGGCGAGGTCGTACGTGAATGCGGCGGGCGAGTAGAAATCGTGGGTGATCCGAAAAGACACTCGACGACCGATATCCTTCGGAAGCGGCTGAGCCCGTCCAACCCCTGACATGCAGCCAGCCAGCCAGCCTCCACGATTCCTGATCGTGCGCCTTGGTTCGATGGGCGATGTGATTCACACCATGCCGGCGGTTCAGGCGCTGCGTCAGGCCTTTCCGGGCGCACACATCGGGTGGGTCATCGAAGAGCCCTGGTCGGAGTTGTTGTGCACGCTGTGGTACCCGCGTTCTGGAGCGCGATCGGTACAACGGCCGCTGGTGCATCGAGTGCATCACGTGAACACGAAGGTGTGGCGCCGGAACCTGCTCCACTTTCATGTGTGGGAAGAGATAGCGACATCTCTGAGCGATTTGCGCGGCGGCCGTTACGACGTTGCGATCGACCTGCAGGGATTGATTCGCTCCGCGATCGTTGCGCGACTATCCCAGGCGCCCACCATCTACGGCTTTACCAGTCCGCGAGAAGCGATTGCCACCATGTTTTACACGCGCCAGGTGCAGGCCGAAGGGACCCACGTGGTGGAGCAGAATATGTCGTTGGTGGCTCCCCTCCTCCGGCGCGGCATGGAGCCGCCCGCAATCGAGTTGCCGCGCGATCCGGTGGCGGAAGAGTGGTGTTTGAAACTGGTAAGTGAGAAAACGCCGGCGAGAATTGCGCTGCTGAATCCGGGTGCCGGATGGGGAGCGAAGCAGTGGCCGGTGGAGCGGTACGGTACCGTCGCGGCAGCCCTGGCGGATGACGGGTTGAGGGTACTGGTTAACTACGGACCGGACGAGGAGGAGTTGGCGCACGCCGTGGCCGCGCAAAGTGGGACGAAGGCGTTGCCGGTTCGCTGCTCCATTGCAGAACTGATCGCGCTGACGCGGCGAATCGATTTGTTCGTTGGCGGCGATACTGGCCCGCTGCACCTGGCAGCGGCGCTGAAGGTCCCGGTGGTCGCGATCTTCGGCCCGACGAACCCGGCGCGCAACGGCCCGTCTGGCACGCGCAGTGTGGTGCTGCGCAGTCCCACGAGCCTTACCTCGCATTCGCGACGCGCTGAGCCGGAAGCAGGATTGCTGACCATTACTGCGGAGCAGGTCATCGAAGCAGCCCGTCAGCTATTGCGGGAGGCGAGATGACGAGTTGGGAGCGGATCGCACGGCGGACGCGCGTTCCTTTGGGATTCGCATTCGCCATCCTGTATTTCGTGCTGGCGCGGCCCACCGTAGGGGCGCTGGCAGCCGGAGCTGTCGTTGTGCTCGCGGGACTAAGTGTGCGTGCGACCGCCTCCGGGCATGTGCGTAAGAACGAAGAACTGACGACCACGGGACCGTACTCGTACACACGCAATCCTCTGTATCTTGGTTCAACATTGATGGCGTTGGGATTTGCCATCGCGGGGCGAAACTGGTGGATCGGCGCGGCCCTGGTGCTTTTCTTTCTCGCCATCTACTTGCCGGTGATCCGTTCCGAAGAGACGTTCCTGCGTGGCCGGTTCGCTGAATTCGCGGAGTACGAAAAGAACGTACCGCGGCTCGTACCGCGGGTCACGGCCTGGCGTAAGGCTGACGGCGCGTTTTCCTGGGCGCTGTATCGTCTGCACCGCGAGTACAATGCCCTGACTGGAGCGGCTGTGCTCATGCTGGCTCTGCTGGTGAAGATGTGGCTCCGGCAGCGGTGAGAGGTTTCTAACGAGCTATGCGCGGCGATCGCCAACAATGCGAAGGAAGGCGGAGCGTTCTGCCGGTAGCGATCTTGTGCGCGTTCGTTTTGCCGGCGGCGGGGCAGCAGAAATCAACACCGGCAACGGTCGCGACCATCGGCCCGCTGGGCGGGATCGTCGCGCCCGCGGCGAACTATCGCTTTCCCGATGGACAAGGCTACGTGTATGCGGTGGAGTGGCATTTTTTCGATGCCGGCACCGCCACGGTGCGCATGGAGGCGGCTGGCACGGAACGCCATGTGAATACGGTCGCCGACACGGCCGGGGTCGTGAACATGATTTTCGGCGTGCACGACCGGTTCCAGGCAGCGTTTGATCCAAAAACGTTCTGCTCACTGAAGGTCAAGAAGCATACGGAGGAAGGCTTCAGAAGACGCGAGACGGAGATCGTGTTTGACTACGCGCAGCACAAGAGCGTGTTGAACGAGACCAATCTGAAGACCAAAGAAAAGAAGACCGACGAGAACGATATTCCTCCTTGCATCACCGACGTGGTGACCGGCTTTTATTACCTGGCGTCGCTGGCGCTCGGGCCGGGCGAGAGCTATACATTTCCCATGAACGACGGCGGTAAGACGGCTTACGTGCGGGCGCAGGTCGAGGGCACGGAGCAAGTGAAGACTCCATCGGGCACTTATGCCACCGTGCGCGTGACGGCAGAGGCGGTTTCGGGAACGCTCAAAGGCCGGGGAAAGGTCTGGATCTGGTACACCGACGATGCCAATCACATGCCGGTGCAGATGCGGGCGCGGCTGACCTGGGGATCGCTGCTGTTTCGGTTGCAGCGGGTGGAGCGGCCGAAGTCTTAGTTATTTCTGCGCGAGCAACTGCCGGGCGTGGGCGAGTTCTGGACGATCCGAGCCGCTTCCCTCGCAAGATTTCACCAGTTCCGCATAGTACTTCCCGGCGTCATCAGATTTGCCAATCTTTTCTGCTGCCTGCGCCGCGCCATAGAGACCGTTGAAGCGGTTGGGATAGGCCGCCAGTGAAACCTGGTATTCCTTCATCGCTTCCTGCGGACGATTGATTTCGAGCAGGAGGTCGGCGAGCATCTCGCGCGCCGGGATGGAAGTCTGCTCCGGCCCCTCAGCGTCTTCCTCATCTGCCGCCGAGCGCAACACGCGGATGGCCTCGTCGTCTTTCTTGGCAGCGTGCAAGGCCCAGGCCCGGGCTTCCCGCGCCAGGATCTGCACATCGTCGGCCTCGTACTTCTTGTTCGCAGAGGCCAGTTCCTGGTGAATGCGTTCGACCTCCCTGGCATCCTTGTCCGCAGATTTGACTTTTCCGCTGCGGGCCTCACCCACGGCGCGCGCGAAGTAGACAAAGGCGTTGATGGAGCGATGCGCCTCCTTGACCGGCTTCAGCGCGGCTGCGTCCTGCCAGCGCCGAAGTTCAAGCGCCAACAACGCCGGGAACTTGGCCTGCGAATACGCGAGCTCGTCCTCATCGACTCCCTTCAACTGCGCGAGCTCGGCGATCTGGCGCTCGACCTCCTTTTCGTGTCCGCTTTGCAGGTAGGCGTAGACGAGGAAATCCATGGCGTGAAACTGGTGGCCGGCGTCGCGCATGTGCATGGCGGACATCTGGCGGGTCGCGGCGATCGACGCCAGGTTCGAATCAATGTCGTCCTGCCAAAGACCGAGCCGGGCGAAAATGTGCGACGGCATGTGCAACGCATGCGGCGAACCGGGAGCAATTTTCGCGTAGCGCTGCGCGGCATCCAAACCGAGGCTCGCGAGCTGCGGACGGTCACAAGTGTGTATGAGGTAGTGAGCCAGGCCGGGATGATTTGGCTCCTGATCAAAAAGTTTCTGGAGGATCGCAACCGCCTTTTTACGATTGGCAAACGTCGTATCGTGCGCCGATTCGGAGGCGAGCAGGGACAAGGCATAAAACGCCGCCGCTTCGCGATCTTCCGGATAGTGCTGGTAGAGCTTCTCCATGGCCTGCGAGTACTCGGCGGCGCGCGTTTCGTGTTCGCGCTTGGACCAGTCGCTGTAGAAGACGTTCAACGCGGCGATGTATTCGCGCTCGCGCGCAGTGGCGGCAGGTGAAGACTGGGCTTTTTTCAGGGCTGACTCGCCTTCTTTCAGCGCCTTGTCGTCCGGCTTTCCCCAGAGCTCGTGATACAGGCTCATCGCGATGCCCCACTGCGCGATGGCACAGCGCGCGTCTGTTTTCTCAACTTCCTGAAACGCTTTCCGCGCGTCGTCGTACTCAAACGAATGCAGCAGGGCGACGCCACGATTGAACGTCGCCTGCGTAGACGGCGCGCAGGATTCCGGAAAGTTCACCGTGCCGAGTTCTTCGGCAGTCAACGCCTGATCGTGATGCTGGTCGTCGCCAACGAGCGTAGCCGACAGCAGGCACAAGCCAGCAGCTAGAAATACAGTTGCCCATTTCATCTGCTATTCCCCACACGGAGTTTATGACGCGGTGAAAGTTCGGGTCAAACGCGGACAGACACTATTGCAGACGAAAGCGTTCGCGCAGCATGCGCTGCAAGCGCGGTTTGTAGATCAGATCGAAGGCAAGTTCTTTGCCCGGGAACATGGCGAGGGCGGCACGCCGGGCGTTGGCGATCATCTCCGAGGCTTCGTCCAACGTCAGGCTCGGGTCCTGCGCGATGACCGAGAGTACCATGCTGATCATGAGTTGCAGGCGGCGCAGTCTGCGGGCTTCTTCCTGGCTTTCCTTCTCGGGCTCGCCCACGGTCGCGTTATTGGAGGGATCCATGAGTCCTCATCCGCGCTTCCCACATTCTACAAATATTGTCCGTCGATGCCAGGGCCGCCGCAACAGACCGCGCGCACATTCCGAGTACCGACCGGCGTAGAATCATGGATGCAGTCGGAGAGCGGAGGGTTGGAACATGGCGAAGGAACCTGAGGGTTCGGGTGAACTGGTGACGGTGTTCGACACGGAGCAGGAAACCGAAGCGCAGGTCGTCCGCGGTTTGCTGGAAAGCGCCGGCATCGAAGTACAGTACACTTCGCGCGAATTGCAGCAGGATGTTTTTCCCGGCACAGCGGGCTCGCTCCTCCGCGTGCGGCCGGATCAGGCCGACGAAGCGCGGCAGGTGATTGAGACCTATCGCGCCAACCCGGTGAGCGAGTCGGAAGTCAATGAGACGCCATCTGAACCGTGACGTGCGTGCCGTCGAGTAGAAACGTCACGGCGCCGTCGAGGTCGGTGCGGTAAGTGGCGACTTCACTCCTCTGCAAGCGATCGAGCGTCACGGCACTCGGCAGCCCGAAGTTATTTCTCATTCCCACCGAAATCAAAGCGTAGCGGGGTTGGACCGCTGCCAGGAATTCTTCTGAGGTGGCGTTGCGGCTGCCGTGGTGGCCTACTTTCAGGAGTGCGGAACTGGGCTGCTCTCCGGCTATCTCGTGTTCCCGGGACGCCTCCGCGTCGCCTTCAAGCAACGCGGCGGTTTGTCGATAGCGCAGATGAAGCACCAGCGAGTCGTCATTGTGCGGCTTGAAGCTCTGCCAACCGGGCGGCGGGCTGAGCACGCGCACCTCGGCTCCACCAAACTCGAAGCGTTCTCCGGGAGCGCGTTGTACAACGTGCACGCCTAGTTGCTGGGCTTCGCCGAGGAGCTTCTGCAGATCCTCACTGGGTGGAATCACGCTTAGCCACAGCTCGCGCGGGTGGAAGTTAGAGAGGATGGCTGGCATCCCGCCCATGTGGTCGGAGTGGGCATGCGTGACCACGACGGCATCGAGGCGCTCGAACCCGCGCGACCAGAGATAGGGCGAGACAACGTCCTCTCCTAGGTCGTATTCGGAAAGATGAGGTCCGCCGGTGGGGCCACCCGCGTCGATCAGCATCGTCTTGCCTTGCGGCGTCACGACTAGATGCGAGTCACCCTCGCCCACATCAATGCTCGTCACTTCAAGCGTGTTCTGGTACTCATTCGGAGAACTTGTCCCCAACGCCAGCCAGAGTGCGCTGGCAGTGAGCGCGGCGAGAGCGGGGAGTATGAAGCGAAAACGGGTTCGAGCCAGCAGCAGCGTCAAGATGAGCGACACGACGAACGCCCAGAAGACAGCTACGCCGGGTGCGGGCACACGCAAGTCTGCCGCACGCAAACCCCCAATTCCGCGCACGGTTCCGGCGATGCCGGTCAGCGCAAAACTGGCGAGCAGAGCGGGAACTTTCGCCAGCCACGTGGAGACGAAGCCGAGGGAGACGGCTGCCACCGCGGTGGGCATCAACACGCCCGTGAGCGGAACCACGGCGAGGTTTGCGGGAAGCCCGAGCGTGGTAGCGCGATGAAAGTAGATGGCCATCAACAGCGACAGGGAAATCTGCATGAGCAGAGAAATGCCCACAAGTTCGTAAGCGGCAAGAAGGCCGCGGAGGCCGCCCAGCAGCAGCCAGCGCGACGTTCGTTCTCCAAGAAAAGGAGCCAGGCGGCCGAGAATGAGACGTAGATCCAGCCGGAACTGCACCATCCGTGACGGCAGCGTGAAATCGTAGGAGGTCGAGCCGAGATGGCTTAGGCCGTGTCGATAAGGCTCGGAAGTTCGCTCCAGTAGCGGAACACCGACCGCCGCGATGACCAGCACACACAGGAATGAAAGCTGGAAGCTGGCGCCCAGCAGCGCGCGGGGATCCACCAGCAAGAGCGCGAGAGCGGCGGCCCCCAGCGCGTTCAGCATGGCTCGCTGGCGGTAGATCATGCGCGTGCCGAGGTAAACGGCCATCATCAACGCTGCGCGCCAGATGGGTGCTCCTACTTCAGTGACATAAGCGTAGCCGATGGCCAACACCAGCGTGATGGCGCTGGCAGCGACTTCGCTGGCGTGCAGGCGACGCAAAACCCAAAATGTGACGAAGGCGAGGATGCCGACATTGATGCCGGAGACGACGAGGATGTGGTAGGTCCCTGAGCGCTGGAAGTCGACGCGCGTATCGCGATCGAGGAAGGCGTCATCGCCGATCACCATGGCATCGATCAGCGCCGCTTGCGCGGGTGGCCAGAGCTGGTGAATCTTCTCGACGATGCTGCGATGAAGGCGGGCGCGCCAGAATTCGGGACCATTGCCGGCATAGCCCGGCAGGCGCCCGACGTGGTCAGCGCGTACTGAAGCCAGCGCGGCGATGTCGTTGTCGGCGAGATACTGGCGATAGTCGAAAGCGCCGGGATTGCGATAATTGCGCGGTTCGCGCAGCTTGGCTGTGAAGCGCAGGCGCTCCCCGTACAGCAAGGGCTGGAGCTGCGTCGCTTCTCCAGACCTTGTGTAGATATTGAGGCGGATGCCGGAAGCGAGCGCGTGCTGTGCGCCATCCGCCGCGATAGCTTCGGCGGCAACGTCGATGCGTTGGCGGGCCGCGTCACGTCCCGAGGGGCGAATGAAACCCTCCTTTGCGACATGCGCCGTTACTGTTACCTCGCGTCCGTCACAGTAGGTGAGCACGTCGGTATTCAAGTTGGACAAGGCTGGGCGCAACTGGACCGCGAGCGCTCCCAGGCAGGCGAACGCAGCAAGAGCGAGAGCACGGGCTGGGCGCGGGCGGTGGCCGAGAAAGAATAGAGACGCCGCAAGGAATGCAGCTATGGCAAACAACCACCATGTCGCTGGGCGCCAGGCGTAGCCGCCCACCACGATCCCGGAGGCGTAAGCCAAAGCCGCCCACAGCAATGGCTGCCGCGGTGGCGCAGGCGGTGCATCCCGAACGTCCTTCGACGCCGAGTTGGACTGCGACGGCACGCTGACTGGTGGCGGCTATCGCTTCAGATGCAGCACCGTCTCCAGGTGGTAGGTCTGCGGAAAAAGATCGACCAAGTGGGCCTGCTGCACGCGATATCCCGCTTCGAACAAGGGGCCCAGGTCGCGAGCCAGCGTCGCCGGATCACACGAAACATAAGTGACTCGCGGCGCTCCCAGCCGGGCCAGGCTGCGGGCCGCGCGACTCCCTAGACCGGTGCGCGGCGGATCGACCACCACCAGGTCAGCCCGCAGCTTGCGCGCGTCGCCGTCAAGATAATCCTCGACACTCGAGCGCACAGCTTTTCCATTGGCGGGCAAATTGTAGCGAAGGTCAGCGTGCGAAAGCGGTGACGCTTCGACGGCAACGACCCTACGAAAGTAGGTAGCGAGAGGCAGCGTGAACAGGCCGACGCCGGCGTACAAGTCGAGGGCGGTTTCACCGGCCTGGTTTGCGGTAACGAGGTTGATGAGCGTGTCGAGCAGGTGGCGGTTCGACTGGAAAAAGCTGCCGGCGCTCACGCGGTAAGAGTGGGGACCGCACTTGTAGGTGAGGCTTCCTGAGCCAAACAGGATTTGCGGCGTTGGCGCCGGAGCGCCTGAAGCCAACTTCTCAAGATCGCGCTCAGCGACGAGGGCAGCGGTTTCAAGTTGTGGGAGTGCCCCGCGGAGACCTGAAGCCAACCTTTCCCAGTTTTTGGCCTTTGGCTGATCCCCAGCGGCGTACACGAGGAACATGAACTGGCTGTCCGTATCGTTCGCAAAGATCTCAACTTCGCGCAGGGCACTCGCGACTTTCTGCGCCCGGCCGATCTCCCAGAGCGCTTTGATTGCTTGAACAATCAGCGGTGAACTGATGGGGCAATCCTCCACCGGCAGAACGTTCTGCGAGCCTTGGCGGCGGTAGCCGACTGCGAACTCTTTTCCGGTTCTGCTCGCCAGCCGGCTGCGATTGCGATACTGCCACGGCGGCGACGCGTGCAGTTGGATCTCTTCCTTGAGTTCAACCTTCGCGATGCGTTGCAGGTTCTCGCGCAGGATGGCCGACTTGACCGCCAGCTGATGTTCGTAGCGCGCGTGCTGATACTGACAGCCGCCGCATTCTCCGAAGTACGGGCAACGTGGCTGAACTCGCTCGGCGGATGGCTCTACGATCGACTTCACCCCGGCGCGGGCAAAGCTGCTGCTTTCTTGCAGGAGGTCCGCTTCCACCGTCTCTCCGGCAAGAGTGAACGGCACAAAGGCGGCTTTGCGTCGGCCGGCAGCGTCTTCGGGCAGACGGGCGAGGCCATCGCCGCCGTAGACGAGTTTTTCGATGGTGAGCAGCAAGGGGAGATTCTAGCTGAGAGGTGGCCGCACGGGCGGGGACGCCCGTGCCTCCATCGATCCTTGGAGTCACGAACGTGATCACATGTAAAACAAACTCAACCTTGGCAGCGCGTACCGTTCCAGCAGCCGCTTGTGGACGTACTGCTTGTGCAGTTGCTCGATTTGCGCGGCGGGCATCTTACTGCGGTACGGAGCGATGTTGCGGTCGGCTTCGGCGCGGGTCTGGACCAGTTGATCGTCGGGAAGGGCGGCTAACAGAAGCGCAAACAGCTTGTCTTCCATCACCAGCAGCCGCCGCTCCAGATCTTCCAATGAGGCGGTGGTTTTCAGAGACTCGACGCCGAGAGCAAGATCGCGCAAGGACTGCGCGGTTTCTCGCGCCGCGGCCTGGGGCGAGACGGCCGCACTTGACGGCAGTTCCGCGGCGTCCAGTTGCTCAGCGCAACGGCGGAGAAAGGCTGCCACCGCAGCATTGGAGAGACCCGTGTCTGGTCTCTCGGCCCGCCTGGTGCCGACCGCTGCTTCTTTCATATCTTCGGCGGCTGCCAGCACTTCCTGCGAGCAATAGGCGAGCCCATTGATCTTCCGCGCACGCGCGGGCCGTTGCTCGTAGCGATCGAACGTCGCATCAATACCGCGCAGCACCGCCTCGAGCGGGATGCCGGCATCCTTCCAGGTTTCGATCAGCGCCCAATCCAGTGTGTTGAGCAGCAAGACGGAAGCGCGCCGGCGCTGAAAGTGTTCTTCGATCTCAGTGAAATAATTGAAGTAGTTCTCCACAGATGCGGAGACCTCAGTGGGCGGGCTGTACGCGCGTAAGCTTACCCGAAGAAGCGGCCGGGGGACGCGCCGCGGCATTGCGCTCCCAAATAATGCGCAGGCCCTCGAGCGTGAGCAGGTCATCCACCTTCTTAATGTAGCGGGATCCGGAACCAATCAGCGTAGCCAGACCGCCGGTGGCCAGCACGGTCGTTTCTTTGCCCATTTCTTTGAGTAGAAGCTCGAGAATGCCATCCACCAGCCCGAGATAGCCATAGTAGAGCCCTGACTGCAGGCTGCCGACCGTATTAGTGCCGATGACGCGCGTAGGCTTGCGGATATCCACGCGCGGCAGACGCGCGGTGCGCTGAAAAAGGGCATCGGCTGAAATGCCGATGCCGGGGCAGATGACGCCGCCCATGTACTGGCCTTTCGCCGAAACACAGTCGAAGGTTGTGGCCGTGCCGAAATCAACCACGATACACGGTCCACCATACTGCTCGAATGCCGCCACCGCATTCACAATGCGGTCGGCGCCAACCTCCGCCGGGTTGTCGTACTGCACCGGCATCCCGGTTTTGACGCCGGGTTCTATGAAAAGCGGCTTGACGTTGAAATAACGCTCGCAGACTTCGCGCAGCACTGTGTCGAGCGGCGGCACGACGGAAGAGACCACGATGCCGTGAATGCCGCCAACTTCGAGGTTGGCCATGGAGAAAAGATTGCGGAACAGGACACCGTACTCGTCTACCGTTTGCGTCCTGCTCGTGGTCACGCGCCAGTGAGCTACCAGGCGCTCGAAAGCAGGTTCTGCCTCGCCCGCTTCGCCAGGATGCAGCTTGGCGACGCGGGCAAAAACTCCCAACACGGTGTTCGTATTGCCGACGTCGAGAACGAGCAACATGAATTGCACTTTCCTTACCTGGCGCGAACGGTGCCCGAAACCACCGTCTTCAGTCCGTTAGCCGTGCGCACGCGCAGGAAACCATTCACGTCCAAACCTTCCGTCGTGCCTTCGAAGCCCGGGCCCTCATCAATGCGAACGGCGCGGCCGCGGGCCCAGGAGGAATGCTCCTCGAAACGATGCAGGATGGACTCGCGCGCTCCGTCCGCGGATTGCAGGGCGCGGTACTCGCGATCGAGTGATTTTAGCAGAGCCGCGACCAGCTCCACCCGCGACCACTCCGAGCCTGTCGCGATGCGCAACGACGTTGCTATCGAGCGCAACGCCTCGGGAAACGTCGCGTGGTTCACGTTGATGCCGATGCCGACCACGATATGCCGGATGCGCGTGGCTTCGGCATTCAGTTCCGCCAGGATGCCGCAGAATTTGCGATCGCCGACGAGCAGGTCATTGGGCCACTTCAGGTCGGGCGTGAGGCCGCCGACTTCGACAACGGCGGAACGTACGGCAAGACCCGCCGCCAGAGAGAACGGCAGGACCGCGGACGGCGGGAGGCTCGGCCGTAGAATGACGGAGCAGTAGATTCCGGCAGAACGCGCGGAATGCCAGTCGTTGGCGCTACGGCCGCGACCGGCAGTCTGCTCTTCGGCAAGGAACACGCTGCCCTCGGGCGCGCCCGCCGCGGCCGCTTCCATGGCGGCGTTGTTCGTCGAGCCAATTCTGTAGAAGTGGTGTAACTTGCCGGCGAAGATCGTGCCCTGCACGAGCGGATTGACGATCTGCGGCAGCAGCAGATCGGGGACTGCCTGCAATTGGTATCCAGTTGCCGGGTGTCCCGCGATAGCGACACCCATGGTGCGCAGCTGCTTTATCAGCCGCCAGACTTCCGAGCGCGCGGTACCCAGCTCAGCGGCGATCTTCGTACCGCTGACCACGACGGTCGCGTGGTCGGTAAGCAAGCGCACGATCTGCCCAAGTCGCGCGTCGGTGAGCGGAGACGTCGTGGGCTGACGGCGACGGGTTGGGGCCGATCTCCTGATGTCGGGAATTATGCTGCACGGACGGTAAAAATCACAAATTGTCGTGGCCTACGCTTGACGGGCAGAGTGTAGGCAGCTAGTTCTTGTTGAGGGCGTTTGGCACTCATTTGACGGACCATGCGTGCTATGGCGAATTTTTCGACAACAATCGCCAGTCACATAGTTTCGGGTTTGCCGACCGCATCAATGCAGGAACTTGAGTACGAATTGGACCAGACGAGGCGACCGTGCCGCGAGTACCTGGTTGAACGTAGGCGAACTGATATCGCAATCAGGCCGACGGAAGTTCGAGCGGTTTAAAAGCAATCCCCGCTAAGTCTGCATCAAGAACCAGAGAAGACTTGCGTTCTAATTGATACGACGTCGATTCGACCGAACATCGACGGAAAGTTTCTGGCGTGGCTCAGAGATCATTAGTTAGGGTGTGGCCTACGCGGCCGCGCCACCACGCGGGCGGCCTTCAGAACGTACAGCGAGTGCGCGTGGATGCGTGGCTCTTTCGATGATTCCGATCAGCTGTTCCGACAGTTCGCTTCTCATCACGTATGCATCCACCAACCACAGAATTCTTTCCGGCATTTCCGAGTGCCCTGAAAGCAGGATGATCGGCAGTTCGGGAAACCGCTGCTTGATGTGGCCGGCCACGGCTTCGGCGTCAATGCCTTCAAGTTTGTATTCCAGTAAGACGGCGGCCACCGGCGCGCCTTCCAACATCTTCATTGCGTCGTAGCCGCTCAATGCGAGCTTGACGCAATAGCCATGAGGCTCGAGAGCCGCTTTGCGAAGCTGCAGGCATTGCGGACGGTCGTCGATGCACAACACCGTGGGGGGAACCATCGTTGTATCTCCTCTGGGTGGGGAACGCCTGTCGCCGGTCTTTACGCCGAACTCCCTCTTACTTGGGCACGTCGCGAATCCGTCTGCAACAGCTCAGCCAGCACGGGCAGCAACTGTTGGCTCGCTTCCAGCTTGGGTACAAAAGCATCGACCAGGTCTAGAGTCTGCATGGGTACATCGCTACCGGAAACAAATATGACCGTCAGTTCCGGCTTGGTGCGTTTGATTTCGAAAGCAAGCCGATGTCCGTCCATTCCGGGCATCCTGTAATCGAGCAGCACGGCATCGCACGTGCGCATGGTGGCAAGTTCCAGCCCTCGTTGCGCCGACGATGCCGTTAGAACAGCGTAGCCCGACCTTTCGAGCAACGCTCTCTCGTAGCGCAGGATCCCCTCATCATCGTCGATGCAGAGGATGGTTCGGTTTGGTGCTCGATACGCTTGGCTCAACTCAACCTCCCAAGCGGGCAGCCCAGCCTCGCCCTGGGGGAGGGCAGGCATCTCAAGGTAATGAGGCTGAGCTACCGCATCTGGCCACTGTGAGTTGCTGGTACAACTCACGAGAGCCCTAGTGAACAAAAACCTACAGAATGCCCCACGACAGAATGCCCCACGTAAGGTGCAATCATGGACATGAAGAGGCCTGCCGTCTGTCTGACATCAGACTTACTGTGTAACTAAGTTGTCAACCCAACATTCGGCAGTGGTATTTTTCAACACCCCTACCGGCACGATGCGAAATTGACGCACCCCGCGGCGGAGTAAGACAGTTCCGGAAGTAAGGACACCGCAGCACCCAGCGCCACCCGGCGGGCACTTCTGACGGTACTTGTTCAGGTTCGCGATCCTACAATATGCAGCGGGGCTTCTTTTGCGGCGTCAAGTGCAGGCGTACAATCGATGACAACTTAATACCTAAGCGTGACCTCCTGTTTGTTGCGGCTTCCTTTGTGCATTCTGTTGCGGTCGTTTGACCGTCACGGGAAAGGAGTGCCCGATGAGGCCTCACGAAGAGTTGAAC